>WBZQ01000208.1_pt1 | contig 52969 bp, 41 predicted proteins | sample 5204251 | NCBI WGS metagenome assembly WBZQ01 (sample SAMN12412402, study PRJNA552823) | activated sludge metagenome | isolation source: activated sludge from nitrification reactor of wastewater treatment plant... | place: USA: Virginia | collected 2017-09
ACTTCTGATGCCCTTGTGGGGACAAGGACCCGAGCCCGTAGGCGGTCGATCCACCCATCACAAAAATGCGGTACGTGCCGGCCGGCTTCTGCATCGGCACATCCTCGGTGCGGCGAAACCCCTGGGCGTTGTGCATCACGCCCCGCGTGTCCTGATAGCCCGGCGTGGGGTGAATGTTCTTGTAATCGTCGAATTGATGCATCATCAGATGCTCACCGTCGTAGCCCTCCGCCATACGCAGATAGGCATACGAGCACAGTTCCAGGAGCACAGCTCCGACAAGTCCGGTCAGCAGAAGTCCGACGACAACTGCCCGCCTGGAGACGCGGCGTGCCGATCGCGCCGCGGTGGGTCCCGGACCTGCCGACTCATGGGATTTGATCTCAGGGGTTTGTCTGTCCATATGTCTCTGAGCCGGAGTGTGGAGTGGGTCTCAAGAGCCCCGCAGGAACACGAAGCACCAATTGCTCCTCGGAAATGTCAAATCGATTCCAGGGGATGTGCATCTGCTGTCCGTTATCCCGCAGGACAAGCAGCGCCGACACCACCTGCTTCGAGGTATGGCAAATCGTCAGGCTCTTGACGTGTCCGATGACGCGCCCTTGATGCGTCTTCACCACAAAGTAGTTTGGTTGCTGCGGTATCTGTGCCTGCATGATGATCCGGGGAATCAGTGGCAGTCTCACCCCTATTGCGCACAAACCCGTTTCGACGACTGGTGAAAGCGGTCAGGCACATCCAGCGCGGGACGGGCTAGACGCCTCGCTGTCCCCGTTCGCACTCCCATGATGTTCCTCCGGCAGCAGCCCTTTCCTGCGTAAACCACGCACATATTCTTGATGAATGGCCTGCCAGATCCCTTGCGGGCGGAACTCCCTCAGCACCCAGTCTCGCGCCGCCGCTCCGTGCCGACGACGGAGGTCGGGATCACCCAAATAATCCTTGACCGCGGCGGCCAGCTGTTCGGAATCGTAGGGCGGAACCAATTTCCCGGTCACGCCGTCCTGAACCGCATCGACGCAGCCCGGCACGCGAGTCGCCACGACCGGGACCATCATTCCGGCGGCTTCCAGCAACACATTCGGAAACCCTTCGCGGTAGGTCGGCAACGCCAGGACATCCATGGTGGCATACAAAGGCGGGGTATTCCATTCTTCTCCGATGAGGTGCACCCGTGGATCCTGACGCAAACCGGCATCGACATCAGCAGGAATGGGATCTTGCGGCTCATAGGGTCCGACGAGTAACAGATGGAGCTGCGGGAACGCGTCCCGCAAACGCCTCCAGGCCCCGGCCAATTCGACGATGCCCTTGCTGCGCACGATACGGCCGATGAAGCCCACCACCAACGCGTCGTCCGGGATGCCGTACCGCCTTCTCGTCTCCATTCGCAGTGACGATGCCACCTGCGTACCGTTAAACCGCTGGGCGGCATCGACTCCGTTCCCGCTCCCTCCTGCCAACACGGCGATCTTCTCCGATCGGCAGAGCCCGGCCTCCAAGGCTACCTGACGAATCGATGCACTCACGCAGAACACTTGATCGGCAAGTCCGCAGGAGATTCGTTCACTCCAGATCAGAAGCACCCGCTTCCAGCCGGATGCAGTCGTAAAGGGCAAGCCGCGCATGTGGTACATCCGCACGGGCGTGCGGGCAAGCCAGGCTGCGACCATCCCCAGTACGCCACCCTTCGGCGTATGAGCATGAACGATCTGAGGCCGGATCGTACGCAAGACCTTCCAGATACTCGCGACGGCCACAAGGTCGCGCAGGGGGGTAATGCGCCGGGGCATCTCGACCGGATGCACGGCAACACATTCCTGCTCGGCAAAACGCGAGAGAAACTCACCGGGCGACGAGAGTCCATGAATGTCGAATCCCCGTTCCTTCATGTAGCCGACCTGCCCACGAAGGAAAAAGAGAGACTGCGGCACCGTGGTGACGTGCACGATCTTGATTGAAGCCATTGGGCTCTTCGAGGTGGAACGTGGCTCTGAAAAAGGAACGAGAGCACTAGGCGAGAGGAGTGGTCGCCAGTCGCGCCGCATACTCATCCATGGTCGAGATCTCGAGCACACCCTGCGCCCGCAGCCTGTCGGCATAGACAAACAGTCGCTCGAGGCCCGACAACATGGCATCGGCATCGGCATTCAAATTGAACGGATGGAACCAGAGATGATACACGCCACCGGTCTTGACGGCCTGCCTGATCCCTTGTTTGCCCTTCCACACGCGGCTGGCAATAGGGATCAATTTACGGATGCCGTTACGGGCCATATAGAAGTGATTGCCGGGTATATTCCAGAGCCCCGGCATGACCTCTTCGGCGCACACGGCCTTAGGGGGTAGGCCCAAGAGTTGGTCAAGAAAGCTCAACGTCTTGTACAGCTTCCCTCTGCTCTTGCGAAACGGAGTGGGATCAGCACCGCGATAGGTACGGATCCCCTGTTCACGCAGCACCTCGAGATGTCCCACCTGGTTGCGGGGGAAGACAAAACTCTTAAGCGAGACCGACTGCTCTGCGGCCGCCGCCACGGCGGCGCTCAGATCGGCCCGAGCTGCCGCGGCGCTGCATTCCGGATCACCGTAATAGATGTGCGCAAAGGAATGGGAAGCGATTTCATGCCGCACCTTCGTCCCCCTGATCCAGTCGAGGATGTCAGGGGCATACCACCCTGGTGCGTACCCGGCCCGGGTGGCGGGATCGTGAACGTACCAATCCTTGGGGAACCAGGAATAGGCTGGCCGAGGCATCACGTCGGCATGCGGTACACCGGCCTCGCGCGAACAGCCTGGCAACATCAAGTGGCCCACCATGGCCCAAGTGGCAGGAATGTTGTACCGATCAAGCAAGGACAATAACCGCTTGATCTGAATCCGCTCCTCTTCGGCATCCGCCTCCAAGGCGAAAACGGGAACCTTGTCGAACCGTCCCCAACAGAGCTCGAGATCCAGACTCACCACCATGGTTCCGCGTTGCTCGTTCATGCCTCTCGTCCCTCATTCTGCCTTCGCCCATCCGCAAGCCGACGATCTCCGGTCACAGACTCAATACGATGTCTTCGACTTCCGATCCCTTCCCCATTTGCGCCACCACCGAAAAGGTTTCATCGGGATTCAACGAAAAGAGGGTGCCGTTGTTGGTCGAGCTTTCATCGGTTCGTACGATCAACAGACAGGCGCCGGCTCCGGTCAGGCGCTCACGGAGATGGCTGATGGCTACCCGCAACTGCTCGGTGGGAAAATAACTGCGATTGAGGATGTTTGCCGCTCGAATGACGTCGAACCGGCGCTGTAACGACGGGGGATTTGGCGCCAGAATATCGTCGTCCAGTAGTTCGATGTCGCGATTGTTCCGGAGCCGATGGGTTGCTAATTTAATCTCTGCCTTGATCACCGGATCGTTGGTTGCGGGCGGATGGCCCCCGAGGGACTTCAACCGGCCCAGGAGGTCATGCTGCCCGGCCACATGGCGGTACAAGCGATCCCACAGCAACGTAAGAAGCCCGTTTCCCAATGGGTAGAATCGGAGTCGGCAGCGGGGACGCCAGACATATCCGCACACGTCGTATTGCAGCGGAAACCCCTGTCTGTCGACAAGGACGTGCAACCAGGAATGCAAGCGAAGCAGATAGGCGGTCATCGTCAGGTCCGTTGCGGTCATGTGCGGACGAAATCCCGCGTGCTGCAAGGCTTCGAACCAGGAGACCGTCGACACGCCCGATGAGACTGCGACATCCATAAACTTCGTCGGAGAGATCCCGAGTTTTTTGAACGCCGCCACCGTCGCTCGGTCCACATCATCCAACCGACCAGCCCAGGTTCGCTTGTGGGTCCCGTTGCTTAATTCGATGGAGTAAAAGAACTGTTCCTCCAGGCGATCTCGCGCCGCCTGACATTCTGCCGGAGTTGTCGCGTGCGTGAGAAACAAATCGTGTGCGGTGGGAAGCATGTCGAATCAATCCTTACAACTGGTACCCATTAATATCCAAGCACTGGCGTATCTTTGTGCACATGGTCCAACCAGGCCTGAAACATCAGCACAACCCAAAGCTGCCCCTTGTAGTTACATGCGCCGGAACGATGTTCTTCCCACTTTTTCCTGATTGGACCGGGCTCAAAAAATCCCTGATCTCGAAGCCGCTTCTCATCCAGCAGCGTCTCGGCCCATTCTTTCATGGGCCCACGCAGCCATCTGTCGACCGGCACTCCGAACCCCATCTTCGGACGGTCCAAAAGCGCTGCTGGGACGTACCGATCCAACACACGCCGCAAAATCCACTTTCCTTGCTCCTGACGGAGCTTCATCTGCATCGGCAGTCGCCAGGCAAACTCGACCAAGCGGTGATCTAAAAATGGCACTCGAGCCTCCAAACTGACAGCCATACTGGCTCGATCGACTTTGACGAGAATGTCGTCCGGAAGATACATCATCATGTCGATATACATGAGTTTCTGAATGACGTCAGGGAGATCTCCCCACCCATCCCGATCCGTCAATGCCGTGGGCGGCTCCGCCGCCCCGATCACCAACGAAGCTGGATCTTGCCAATGCGAGACGATGGTTCGATACATCACTTCAGGCGCGTCAGCCCGTGCCATCTCGGAAAGCGTATGCAGTGTATGTCCGCTGCCTCGCCGTCGAAACCGCACTGGCAACAGGGGGCCAATGAGCCGCAGCCCCCTCTCCCACGATTCCGGATCAAAGCCGGTGACCGCATTGGCGAGAAGGGTCCGGAGTACCAATGGCAGGCTAGACGCATGATTCCAGAAGCGTAGCGCCCACCGATATTGGTTGTACCCGGCGAATAATTCGTCTCCGGCATCTCCCGAGAGCGCAACGGCGACATGACGCTTGGTCAACTCACAGACAAGGTAGGTCGGAATCTGCGAGGCATCTGCGAAGGGTTCATCGTACAAGGCCGGAAGCTTGGTGATGACGTTCATGGCCTCCGTCGGCGAGACATATAACTCTGTATGGGCCGTCTGCAAATGCTCCGCTACCGCCTTCGCGTGATGAGCTTCGTTGTACTCTGTTTCATGAAACCCGATCGAAAACGTTTGAACCGGGCGGCTGCTTTGCGCTTGCATCACGGCCACCACCGTCGAGGAATCAATCCCCCCGGATAGGAAAGCTCCCAGCGGCACGTCCGACTCCATCCGGATTTTCACTGCATCACAGAGCAGGTCGTCCAAGGTGGCGATCGCCTCTGCCTCCGTGCCTTGGAAGGGATGCGATTGGCCCTGTGCAATAGCCCCACGAACCGTCCAATAGGGTCGAACACGGGGTGCGACCGTCGGGTCCGGTGCGATTGTCGCGATGACCCCAGGGGGCAGCTTGGCGATGCCCGAGTAGATCGAATAGGGAGCAGGAATATAATTGTGTCTCAGGAAGAGGGCCACCGCCCCACGGTCGATAGCTCGGTCAAATTGCGGATGGGCGCGGATCGCTTTGAGTTCCGACGCGAACACAAAATGCCTCCCCATCCACCCATAGTACAGTGGCTTTTCGCCCATCCGATCGCGCACCAGATGCAGGAGACTGGTTTCCCGATCCCACAGGGCGATGGCAAACATGCCGTTCAGGCGCCGAACGGCTGACTCCACGCCCCACTGAGAGAACGCCGCCAACATCACCTCGGTATCCGAGTGCCCTCGGAAGCGATGTCCCCATCCCTCCAGTTCCTGACGTAACGCTCTGAAGTTGTAGATCTCCCCGTTAAAGGCTGTCACGTAGCGGCCACAGGCGGACTCCATGGGTTGATGCCCCAGGGAAGAGAGATCGAGGATCGACAACCGGCGATGGCCGAATGCCACTCCGGCAACCGGGTCAACCCACGTTCCCACATCATCCGGCCCGCGGTGATGAAGCGTCGACGCCATCCGCAGGACGGTCCGCGTGAGTTCACGCTCCGCCTGGTTCCTGGCCGCATTGATGTAGCCGCTTATTCCACACATGATGATCCCTGGCGAAGCAGCCCCCCCGACAACGTCACGCGGCCGGCCAAGTCTTCAAAGAGTTGTTCATAGCGAGACACGATGTCCGGTAAATTGTACCGTTCCGTCACCCGCTGCCTGGCTGCCGAGCCCAGTTGCCTAAGCAGGTGATCGTCCATGTCTAATAGGCGCCGCCAGGCGGAGGCCAATGCGGTTGGATTCCTGGTCGGAACGACTAACCCCGTTTCTCCGACGATCAGGGCGGCATCTCCCACATCTGTCACGACACAAGGCACCTCGCAGCTCATCGCCTCGCTGACCACGTTGGGAAAAGCCTCTCCGAATGACGACGAGAGAGTCGCGACATCGAAGGCGGCCATCAATTTAGGAATATCGTCACGTCGTCCCAGGATGTGGCAACGATCGCCAAGATTTGCTTCGTTCACCCATTCCATGAGGGTCTTGTTCTGAGGCACGATTTCTTCACCGCATAAAATGAACCGCACCTCCCGCTTCTCGCGGTGGAGCAGCGACGCAGCTTTGAGAAACGTGCGATGATCCTTTTGTGGGTCGAACCGTCCGACAAGTCCAATCACGGGCGCCCACGCTGGAATCTTCAATTCCTCGCGGATGGCGCGACGAGCCGAGGAGTCCGGCCGAAAGGTGTCCAAATCATACCCGTTGGGAATGACCACCATTTTTTCGATGGCATACCCCAGAGCTGCGTGCACTGTCCGGGCCGATTCTGAACAACAGACAATACGTTGAGGGGCCCATCGTGAAAGCTTTGCGCAGAGGCTAGCCGTCAGGTGAGTGAGCCGCTTCGACTCCTGCCCGCTGAGATTGCTGTGGCGAATGTTCCAGGAAACGGGAATATTTCCGACACATTTGGCTGCGAGGCTCCCTAACAAGTCCGCATGGTACATCCAAGTTAGCATAACGTCCGGCTTATCTTGTTTCAGGTATTGCACTAACTTCACCAACGCTAGGGGATTTGGCCGCCCCTGTCGCATGCCGAGCGATCGCACCGGCACCCCCAATGCTCGAATCTTCTCCCCCACCGGCCCCAATTCCATCATGGACACCACTTGGGGTCGAAACCGTGAACGGTCCAATCTCGACATCAGGCGAAAAAGCATCATTTCCGCCCCGCCGCCTGTGAGGGCGGTGATGAGGCAGAGAACAGATAATGGGGGTGTTCCTTTTAATTGTGGCAACTGCTGAGACCTTCCGAATTGATCAGCCAGCATCGATAGTGTATGGAGTGCTCTACACCTCGTCCAACCTTGCACGACACCATTGGACATTTGCTCGCTAAGCCGAATAGTCCATTGCAAAAACAACTACATAGGGTGTGGTTTGGATACAGCACCCCACGATTCTCATGGCATGGTCATTGCACTATCATTGCCCGGACACGGGAGGGATCAATGATGACACCAACTAACCAAACCCAGATTCGAAAGCGAACAAACAATAAAAGCCTGGCACTGAGCACCGCAGTTATGGTGATAACCGGACTCCTATCGCAGGTTTTTCCTTTTTCCGCCTTCGCCGAAATCAAGACGGACTTCGGTGTGTACCCTGAACCTCCCCTTCAACCCCTCCCACAAGCAGGAGCAAAAATCATTGATCCGGTCTTTGGAACGAGAATTCTCAGAGTCACCGACTCAGCTGATGGCAATACAGGCGCCGGAACCTTGTATTCCTATTACCCCGCATTCAACAGGGACAACTCCTATATTGCGGTAAGAGAAAACCTCGGATATTCCCGCGCCAAGTTTTTCCGATTCGATGCCGCCACATTCACCGCAAGCTCCGGCTTTGTCTTGAGTTCTCCTCCAGCAGGGTTGCAGGAATATGGGCTGAGTTGGTCGGGGATATCTCCGAACGTCACGTTCGGCGTAGGCGGACATAAGATTTGGGAAATCAACGTCGCCACACAGCAATCCAGACTGGTGAAAGATTTGAGCAGTCAGGGAGCGGGAGGATACCTCACCCAGATGCTCAAAAGTCTGGACGACGACGTGTTTGCAGCTTCCATCATCAACAGCAGTGGGGCAACCGTGGGCTATGTGGTTTACAAACGCAGCACAGACACGGTTCTACTCCGTAAATTGGTCAGCAACTTGGACGAGGTCCAGGTTGACAAGTCAGGCCGCTACTTGGTCGTGGTCTACAACGATGGAACCGATGAGGTTTACGATCTGACTACCAATCCGCCAGCCATGAGGGCGTACCTGAGTGGTTCAACTGGCTTCAACCACCATGACTGTGGAGTCGGAACGGTATTTGCCGCAACTTCTGGGAACGCCCTCAGTTATCGCCAACTAGCGACGCCATTGAGCATACTGCAGATGGTTTCAGGATATTGGTCCTATTCTGGCCAACAGGACCATTTTTCGATGTTAGCCGACAACGAAGAGTGGGCTATGGCAAGTCGCTATTCCACAAGCGGAGGTCCCGTTCTACGGGCATTCGATAACGAGATCGTCAAGGTCGCCACCGATGGAACCAACAGAGTCCAACGTGTCGCCCATCACCGTAGCGTGGTAATGAACAACAACTATAATGCCCAACCAAAAGCAGCGATCAGCCGCGATGGAAAATTTGTCGCCTTCACCAGTAATTGGGGGAACTCAAGCGGCCGAACTGATGTCTATTTGGTACAAATTGAGAACGGATCGACCGCGGATACTGCGCCGCCCGATGCCCCACGTAACCTGGTTGTCCGATAATATGCGAGAGGACGGCAGAAGTTGGACTAGAGCCGACAGCACCGCCTGCAACCGGCCATCATGGTTTAGCAGGCGAAGCGACACCGGCAAGATTTACCTCTGCGACTTGGCTCGACTGGGAACGAGCAAGGGTGGAGCACAGACGTTCCGCGATCACTTGCCCTGCCAAGAGATGTCCGGCAGCATTCCAGTGACCTTGCCCCATCCCTGAGTTAGAGAACCCATGGAGAAATACCCCATGCTCTTCCGCATAAGCTTGGAACAGCGGTGCGAGAGTCACAACTGGGAAGCGGTGTTCTCCCACCTCTAGCAACCGCTTCTCCGAATAAAACAGATCCGAAACTCCCAGGCGACGTTCCAACGCAACTCTGGCCCTTTGATCAGGCCCCACCTGGGGACCGCTGCTGACCGTCACCACCATGAATAACTTGCCGCGCGCTTCTACTTCTTCGTACGTCTGACGCACGAGAGCTTCCGTCACCGACCAAGCTTCTCGCCAGTCGTCATCGGGCGGCTCTGTATATGTAGCCATGTCCAATCCCACTTCTCCCTGCAGCCTGGCTGGCGCCTCGTCCGACTCCGCTACTTGAGCATTCCCGATTCCGTTGAGGCTATCAACCGCCGACAAGGCATGAGTGGGGCGTGCCGGCATCCGGACTCGACGCATCGCCTCATTGATCAACTGAAATACGCGTGAGGCGTCGCGTATGGACGTGAGAGCCTGGCCAACCAATGAGTAGCGAACGCGGAAGCCCAATAGGCTCCGAAAGGAGGTATCTTCCACCAACTGGCCGCCATCTCGAAAAAAATAGGGGCGGCGCTCGTCCTTCTCCAGGGCTTTATAATTGTTCCGAATGTCATTAGTTGGGGTCACGGCCAAAATCACCACGTCTGGCGAATAGTCCCACACTCGACGCCGCAGCATGATGAGTTCCTGTGCTGTGCCGTACCCGGATACCCCGAAATTGATGACCTCCGGTTCACGACCTGCAAGGGCCACGCATCCGCGAAGTTCCCGCTCTATGACAGACCAAAACGCAGTCTCCATCGGGACCTGAACGGCTTCGGCATACGAGTCGCCTAACACGGCGATACGCAATGTATCTGGAGGCTTCGATCGCGAATGGTCGCGATCCCGGAGACCAGCGTCGTTGATGCGGACGTAGGCTTCGCCCTCCGTTCTCCACCACCCTTCGGCCTCTGGCCGTAGCGCGACACCTAACTCGCCGTCGATCCGGGAAAAGACCGGGTAGGACACTCCGGCGAGGCGAAGGCCCAGTTCGCACATGATCCCCCCCAGCAGAAGACCGACAACAATCAGCAACAGATTACGCATGTGGGAGATCGCGTGAGAATCGGCCTAAATACAGGGTTTATAGATGGGTTTGCGCCAGCGGTTTCTGTAGCAGTCCCGGATGTTCGGCAACCGACCTGCTGAAGATCATGCGATCAAGAGGGCGAAACCCCGTCGAAGCTAAGGCGGCCATCAACGAGAACAAGAGCAGGCTGTGCGAGTTGTTCAACATCGTATGGGTGAAAAAGCTGAACCATAACACCGCGCAACAGAAAATCAGACCAACACGCAGACTTTCTTCTTGAGCCCGCCAGAGCAAGGCGAGTAGAAGCGCTGGCACCAACATAGCGCCCAGCATGCCATGGTCCATCATGTAGGCCAAGAATTGATTGTGCGGGGGAATATCGAGGCGTTCATGAACTGCACCGGTTCCTCCCCCTAAGAATGGCTGGTCACCGACCCGTTCCCAGGCTTGCTGTGCCACATACTTTCGTGACCAACTCGACGCATCTGAAACGCCGGACGGATCCATCAACCACGCCAACCGTTCAAGCACATTGGCATTCAAGGATCCGGTCCGTTCAAGAATCGTCATGATGTCATCAGCCTTGGGGATGAGAACGAGCGTGCCGACCGCCATGGCGACGACACCCGTCCGTACCAAATGCGTCACCCCAATGAACCGTCCCATGAGCAATCCGCACATGGCAATGCCCCATCCCACCAAGCCCCCTCTCGAGAACGTCACAAACACGCCGACCGCAGCGATAAACACGAAAATTCCACGATACCACCTCGGCAAAACTGTCACACCGAGGATCATGCCCAGAACCAGTGCTTCTCCCGACAGATTTGGACTGAGGTACAGACCGGCCGACCGACCATAGACATTACTAAACGACATGGGCACGAACAATTCATACACATTGATCGCTGTGCCGACATGCACTCCCACCACCAAGGTGATTCGTGCGAAACGATCGGCACGCGCATCCATAAACACGGCCAGGAAACTCAGCATTTCAATGACGGCGAGTACCCGCCATCGTACCTCTTGCCAGGCCATGTCGGACTGCGGCCCCCACAGAAACCAGACCATCGTCAACCATGCATACCCGAGACACCAGAGCACGATTGGCTGGCGCAACAGATCAGACTGCAACACCTGTTTGAACAGGACCGGCAGCGAAAAGACAATGAACGCCAATACCCAGTGCCAGGGCACCCCCACCCCATGGTGATCATGGAGGTAGTTATGGACATTCCCGTAAAACACCGCCACCGCACTGATTGCGTATACAATTCGTATCGTGGAGTTCATGGGCGTAACGGCGAGTACAGAGCGAGTGCTTAGTAAGCAGGGCGGTTTGCTCCCGCCGAAACCTGGGTTCCGGGGGGGGAGCCGCACAGGGCCAACAACGTACGCTCCGTGCTCAGAACGAGGTTCTCCAAAGAAAAGTGTTCAACAATCCGTTGCCGGATCTCAGTCGGCGCGAGCCGACGTTCTAGCAGTCGTTTAATGCCAAGAGTCAGTGCGACGGGATTCTTCGGCTCGACCAATTCTCCCAACGACCCGAGGACCGCACCTGAATCTCCCACGTCCGTCGCCACGCAGGGAATGCCGCAGGACATCGCTTCTCCGATCACGTTAGAGAACCCCTCGCCATAAGAGCAATTCACAAGGAGATCGAGAGCGTTGTACACCTCGGCGACATCCGTTCGGGTACCCGTCCAGTAAACGAGATCGGCAAGTCCCAGGGTGCGAGCCCGTTCCTGCAATGCCGCACGGTACTCGGGACGACCGTCGCCCACACAGACGAAGCGGACATTCCGGCGAGTCAATACTAACTCGGCAGCCGCTGCCAGAAAGGTCTCCAGATCTTTCATGGGATCGAGGCGGCCGACGATGCCGATCAACTCGTTCTCTTCCGAGACCCCCCACTGGGCTCGAATCCTGGCACGAGCCGCAGGGTTGGGGCGGAATCTCCCGACATCAATTCCATTCGGAATGACCACCATCTTTTCAGCCGGATACCCGTCTGCCACATGACCACACCGCCCGGCATGGGAGTTGGCAATAATCAAGTCAGCCGAGTGTGACAGGCGGCATGCCAGCCCGTAGCTGACGCGAAACAGCCAATCATAACGACTAAAGTCCATGTAGGAGCTTCTCACACCCCATACGATTTTTGTTGAGGAAAGGAACGGCTGAACCACCACGGTGACAAGATTGCTAATGTAACTATGCAGCACGTCGGGTTGATACTGTCTCACTGTGTGAATCAATCGGAGGAGAAACCCTGCCACATCCCAGCGGCCGCCTTTGGCCAGCGAAAAGATAGGAATGCCTGCATCCTTCAGTTCCCCCTCAAGCGCGCCGTTCGGATAGAACACGGCCACGGCCACCTCGTGCCCCCGCTTCCGAAGCCCAAGCGCCAAAACGACTAACTGGCGCTCTGCGCCCCCGACATTCAGGGCGCGTATCAGGAACAGCACCCTCATAGCGCCCGCCTGGAAGCGGCGGACCAGGACGAGGATGGACCGGCAACCTGCGCCACCAGATCACCCCACAAGGCCATGATCCGCTCGGTGCTGAAACGTTCCACGACCTCCCCGGCCCGCATCCCCAACCGGTAACGCTCCTCGGGGCTCTCCATTAAGCGATCCATGGCGTGCGCCAAGGCGCTCACGTCATCGGGAGGAACGAGGATGCCATCGACTCCATCACGAATGATATCGCGCGGACCACTGGGGCAATCGGTACTCACCACCGGAAGACTGCAGGCCATTGCCTCCACCAGCGCCATTGGAAATCCCTCGTACCGGGAAGACAACACAAACAACTCCGTGCGGCGAAGGATGGGGAATGGATTTGGTCGACGCCCGATCATGGAGACACGATCCCCGATTCCCAACCGCGCAGATAAGGCCTCCAACCGAGACCGCTCAGGCCCCTCCCCGATGATTGTTAGGAACCAGTCTCCGTGCTTGTCGACACAGCGTGCAAACGCATGAAGAAGATTATCGAACCCCTTTTGTGGAACCAGCCTCCCCAATGCCGACACACAGTTGGCCTTCATCTGCGGCACAGACTCCGTCGATCTCTCGTCGTGGACCGCCGCAATGGGATTCGGAATCACGTGTACGGATTCGGCAGGCAAGAACTCTTCTGCCCAGGGCCGTAGCCCTTCGGTCTGCACGACCAGCGAGGTCGCCCTTCTGTACAGACACCATCGGAGCATGGACCATACCGTTCCAATGGCATGGTATCGAGGGTCGATTCGCTCGCATGCGACGATGGGAATAGAAAGTCCGATGGTCGACACCAACACGAGAACATTGGTTCTCTCAATGAAACTAATGACGACGTCCGGCCGCGAAAGACGAATGGCATCCCGCAGCTGTTTGAGTCTCACGAGATTGTTCCACAATGCCTCCCGAAGACCGGCGGAAGTCTTCATTACTCCCAACCCAACACGTCGAACGTCCGGATGTAACGGATAGAAGTCTTCGTCGCTTCGGGCCAGTGTCACAAGCGTGATCTCCTGGCCGCGCTCGGCCCAATAGTTAGCCATAAGGGCCATCACCCGTTCGGCCCCGCCGGCTCCGAATGTCGAAATGACCAGTGTGATGCGCATAAAGGAAGGAGTCAGACGTGCTGGTTTGAAGGCCCCTGGACACGCCGCATGTGGGCCTGCAGCATCGCCAAAGAGACTGCCATTAAGAACACACAAGAGATGCCGTACATCGTACTCGTTGCGAGAGCAATCCCCACCACTCCAAATAGATGCATTAATACGTAGGTCAGCACGATGCAGGCCACCAAGTTAATGATGTTGCCCCAGACCATCACCCGCGTCGAACGGAGTGCGGTCACGCATCGGACGAACAGCATGCCAATCAAGTAAAACGGGACCTGAAGCAAATAGGCTGCCTGTACCTGTCCTACGATGCGCGTATCCGACGCACTGAATGCGCCCCGTTGAAACAAGATCTCAACGAGGGGCTCTGACAGGTAGATGAGCAAGGCGATCAGGGGAATTGTCGCGGCAAGAAACAGTCCTGTATACGTGAACAGCGTCTGCCGCATCCCGATCCAATCGCCCGATGCGGCCATCCTGGAAAAGTGCGGCAGAAATGCTGTGCCCACGGCCGTGGCCCCGATACCCAGCAGAACAGCCGTCATCTTATTTCCATATCCCAGAGCCGACACGCTGCCAGGATCGAGCATGGCGGCCATACCTTGGCTGACGAGATGCGTACTGCCCATCAGGAATGCAGCAGCCACCATAGGCCAGTATTGACCCAGTACCTGCTTGGTCGACGGACTAAGGCCATGCCACCGCGGGAGCAATGAAACCCCCACCCGCTTCAATTGCCACCCCAACAATGCCGCCTCGATAAACGCTCCCGCTACGGCAGCAGCCGCCAAGGTATAGACCGACCACGCGCGTGCCAACAACAATACGCTCACCATGGTAACCATGGAGGTCACCATGGGGACCGCCGCAGCCCATGCAAACCGGTTTCCGGCGTTTAACACCGCACCCCAGGTAGTCCCGATCCCACTAAACAGCACTGTACTCAAGAGAACGCCATACAAGGCCTTAGCCAAAGAAAGTTTCTCCGGAGAGTATCCTCCGGCCAAAAGTGGCATGAGCCAGTGTGCGGACAGCAGCAGCATGAGGCAGGTCAGAATCAAGAATCCACCAGTCAACTGCGTGACAGTAGAGAAGACTCGTTGCGCTGCCTCCGGCCCCTCTTGCTCTCGAACCTGAATATACGTAGGAATCAAGGCGGCGTTCAGCGAACCGCCGAGGAGGGTGATGGTGAATTGGGGAACGACCAGCGCAATAAGGAACGCGTCTAATTCGTCTCCTCTTCCAAACTGATATGCCACAACCGCATCTTTTGCGAAGGCTGACACCTTACCCAAAAGCGAGAAGCTACCCACCGTGAACAACGCCGCCAAGACCCGACGATTGGCTGATTGGCGTTTCCATGCCGTCCACCAATTCAATCCGATCCGAAGACTCATACTCCACGCTGCTGCTGATAGGCCCCATAGTAATAGGCCGAGTCCGCGACAGGTGCCTTCTGCATTACCACCCCCAGCAGCCGCCCGCCGGCCTGCTTGATACGCTGGATGGCGAGATGGCAGGCTTCACGCGTCGTTTCACCTGCACTAACGACCAGCAGAACGCCATCCACTTTGGAGGCCAATACCGCAGCATCAGCGATAGGAAGCACCGGTGGGCAGTCCAGAATGATGTGATACCGATTGGTGGCCCCCCAGTTGAGCAACTGCGTCATGGACTTAGAGTGCAGCAACTCTGTCGGATTGGTAGGGCGCCCGCCATGCGGGATGACGGAGAGGTTGTCGACAAATGTCTGGTGTACCACGTCGGCCAAGTTCGCCTCGCCCCGCAAGAGATGTCCCAACCCCTTGGGCGGTTGCTCGGGACCTCCAACCTCATATAGCGGATGGATTTGCTGGTTCCGGAAGTCTACATCAATCAGGACCACTTGCGTATCCTCCAACTGGGCCATCGCCATGGCTAAATTCACAGCCAGCGTGGTCTTGCCTTCGTTCTCCCCAGGACTTGTGATCAGAATTCGCGAAGGCAACATGTCTGGATTCGACAGAAGAAGACTGGTTCGAATGATACGGAAACTTTCGGCAACGGGCGTCAGGGCATTGGGCCCCGCCAAAGCCTTCTCCTGGGCCGCGGCCTTGGACAATCGCGGTACCACTCCGAGCAAAGACACATTCGGGAGATAGCGTTCGACGTCAGAAGGGGCCATGAGTTTCTTGCTTCGCCCATCCACGAAAATCGCCAATCCCACCCCACTCATCAATCCTGCCAGAAGCCCCAACATGACATTGAGTTTGGTTCTGGGTTTTGAGGGCATCGAACTGGGGGCAGCAGGATCAGCAAGATAGACATTGTTGGCCCGCAATCCCGACGATAGGTCCGTTTCCTTCGTCGCCTTCAGGAATACATCGTAGAGATGCTGGCTGGTGTCAGCGTCTCGTTCCAACATGCTGTGCTCGATTTCGTTCTGCTCCAGGCGAATCTTATCGGTATTGTACCGGGTGATCGCCTCCTTTACTGCTTTGTCCTGCGCGACAGCCATATCGTATTGATGCTTGACGGAATCATAGATCTTCTGGACTTCCTGTTGAATCCGCTGCCTCAGATCCTGCAACTCTGCCTTCATGTGGGCCAATTTGGGATGCAGCGGCCCATACTTCTCTGACAGTTCAGCAACCTGCGCCGACACGGTGATTTCCTGCGCACGAAGCGTTTGGATTAGGGGAGAATTCAACACCTGTATCTGCGAATCCAGCTTCGACCAGTCCAACCCCGTTGTTCCCGCTCCCTGGGGGTTCAGCACAGACCGGATCTGCTGGAACCGCGACTGCGCCTCGGCCTTGGCCATCTCCGTTTTCACGAGCTGAGAATTCAACTCCGCCAGCGTATGGGCCGCGACGGATTTTCGTTCTTCCCCGGTCAACAACCCATGTTTCGCTCGAAACAAATACAGGGCCTGTTGAGAGTTTTGGACCTTTTGCCGCAATTCTTCGAGATGCGTGGTGAACCACTGAGCAGCCAGTTCCTTAGAGTTGGCGCTCAGTTCTTGATTACGCTCGATGTAGACCGACACCAACGTATTGGCGATCTTGGCAGCCAACTCCGGTTCAATCGCGTTGGCGGTGACATGCGCCAACCGTGCGCCTCGAATGGGCATGATTTCGATGTCTTGGCTGAACTGCTTGATCAGAGCTTCCGCTGCGTCATCGGGCGAATCAGCATGTTCATTTTGGGAAGCCGGTCGCACGAACGCCAGCACTGAATCCGGCAAGAACGACTTGATGAACTGTTTGATCACGGAAGGCTTCGGTTGATACTCGGGACGCTCTGCTAAATCGAGCAACCTGGCCGTCCGCTGCAGGACAAAATGACTCTTCATTAATTCAAAATGGGTTTGGAAGTATTCCGGACTATTGTCCGGATAAAACGACTTGTCCTTGTCCAACCCTCCGGGAGTTGGATTGTCGATGACGACAGTCGCCTTAGCTTGGTAGACCGGTACTTGCAGGAACGACCAGACCGCCGCCCCAAATCCGAAACATCCGACAATGAGCAGAATCAACGATCGGTGTCTCCAGCAGGCAGTCGCATACTCGCTGAGGGTGTGCTCGGCTTCATCTACGACGACGGTTTTTTCGTTCACACTGTCTCCTTTGACCATAATGATGTGCTCGGCCTCTCCACATCGGACTCTTTCGAGGTGGCGGCACGAACCGGCGAACCCTTGCCGGTTAAGGTCACGAGGTCATTGAGCTAAAAAGTGGCCTGCAGCGAAAGCATGACTGAGTTGGCATAATAGTTGAAGCGATCCACATTGGAGCTTCGATCTTCGAAAATATATTGTAGTGCGACACCAGCCCATTTGACGGTTCGGTAGCGAACCCCAATCGCGACATTCTTGATCAGGTCGACCCGATTGGGATTATCGGGCGTCGGTGCGGGATTTTCGAAGCTATCATTTTCAATACCCATATTCAGCGTTAGCGCGGTGCTGTCCGTCAAGGTATGAATGGCGGAAAAGTTGGCTCCCGTCGATGTAAAGAACAAGGTATTCAGTACCACCGACTGTTGAAAACTTCGGTACCCCTGGAGATACAACGTGAGGAATGGCGTCGGCTTCCAAGACAGGTTTCCTACGAAGAAGAAGTTACCGTACGAGTCACTACTTCTTGGAAATTGAAGCCCAGCCACGGTCTGCCCGGACTCGGCATTGGCGAACTTGAGATGTTGATAGCCTGCCAGGATTTCGCCTGAAGTCTTTTCCGTCACATTCCACTGAAGCCCGGTACTCGCACTATACGTGGTGCTATTCAGAGTCTTGCTCTCGTCGTAGACCTCTTGATTCGCCGCCACATTGGCCACGAGCGCCGTCTTGCTCGTTAGGTTGCCGAAGAGCGTGACTCCGGCGTAGTTGCTCAAACGATTTCGAAACAGGCTTTGCTGGTTGTTTAGGTAGGTCCAGCGAGTGGATGAGAGGTTGAGCCGGACGCCTGCCAAAGCCCCTTCATAAGTCAGGCGGCCAAGCACGCTGTTGGCAGTCCATTTATTGACCTCCACGTTTTGGGTATCCAACGCCGAACCACGCGGGTCATGTCCTAACTTATGCTCACCTTGGAGATCCAGGCGCATCCCAACCGGAAAATCGAAGCTGAATCGCCCGGATGCTGTCTGATCCTGCACGTTGTTCGAAGGGTTCTCATGAAACAGCTGGATGTTACTGCGGTAATCGGCCACAAACATGTGGCGACCCGCAAACGGAACTTCCGCCTGAATTCCTGGTGCCAGAGTCGTTGCGATGTCACTGCGTCGATTGGTATTCGTCCGAAACACGTTGTCCGTATAAATTTCTGCCACTCCGATCATCGGATGGAGTCGGGCAGACCCGATCGGAATGCCCTCTTCCTCGGTCAGCCTGGAGAAGGAACCCGGATAGACGGGATAATATCCTGTTTTAGGCCAGTCCGGGGTCATATAGAGCGCGCCGACGAGCGCGGGATTCGCGAACTGAGAGAACCAAGCCCATCCCATACCGCCAAACGACAGGCTGCGCGGTCCGGTCGGGAGAGGAGATGACGACTGTTGACACAGACCAATGACGGATGTTGCCAGCAGAATCGCGACTACGACAACCCATGCGACAAGAAACAGAGACAAGTGACGGCCAGTATTGTACGCTCTCTTACGCAACACGAAATTCACGACTACGTTCCGTTACGGTTATCTCATCTGCCGAAAAACCGGGGGCGACGCCAAGCTGTCCGCAACGCAGGCCCACAATGCCTCACTAATCGGTGTCCGCATTCGACACAACCTGCCCGTTCCGGGTAGATTCATCCACGATCAACATTCCCGCCCTTTCCCGTTAATGAGCGCGTTCCTGAGACTGGTATAATCCAACCATAACTCGGCCACCTGCCTCTTCAACCGTCGATTCTCGGATTCGAGATCAGTCAAGCGGGTCCCTTCCTGACTTTTGTGTGCGACTGATCGGGCTTTCCACCGGTAGAAGGTACTCGGAGAAATGCCGTATTTCTGACAGATCACCTTAACCGTAGAGGTGTTCTCCGCAGCAAGGATCCGCTGTCTCTCATCGCTGGTAAACCGCGATCGTTTTCGGGATTTGACTCGCATTCACGAAATCCAGGTGAGATGCTACAGGTGAGATGCTCAGGGAGGAGCGCTACCGGACGAATGGATTGGAGACAAGTGGTTGCACTTCACTCATATCAATATGGACGGTTGCAGCCTGTTGAATGAGGTTCACGCGAATGACGAGGTAATCGTGCTCGGCCTGTCTCAACAATTGCCCCCGTAGTCCTATTAATGGACCTCGCACCACTTCTACCCAGGTCCCTTCGGTCAGGTAGTCGTGGCGATCGAGCGTACGCCGGCTCCCGGCCAGTTTTTGAATTGCCGTCACCTCATCATCAGGAATAGGTTCGGGCATGACCGAACCCACGATTCGAACAGTGCCCGGAGTCTGCAACACGGCATGAGTGCTTGTTAGCGAAAACCGGGCGAAGCAATACCCTGAAAAGAGCGGACTCTCCGTCCAAACCTTTCGATCCGACCACTGTCTCAGCTTTTTCACTAACGGAAGAAACGGCTCAATACCGATGGCTGCCAGGCGATCACGGACCAGCTTCTCGTGCCGGGAGCGGGTGCTGATGGCATACCAATGGAGATCGACTGCGACGTCGGTCGTCAGCGAACGCGCATTTCGTGAACCGAACTGAATTGGTTCCAGCATAGCTTCGCCCTCTGAGTCCCATCAGTACGTGCACCCTTCTAAAGATTTCTTACTCGGTTTACATCGGACATTGGTGCTTTTCTTTTCAGGGCCGCCACATTTCCAATCAGCACCTTTGTGCCCCCCTTGCGCACCGCGGCGCATGCACAAACGGAGAACAACTAATACGTGCATTTTTCCTTTTCCAGTTCCGTATGAATTTCCAATTATCTTCGGCTCAACAAACTAGTAAGAACACCTGTCTTAACACTCGAAAAGTCACGAGCGGACAAATTTGAACGCTCATACTGCTCCGTGGATGTATTACAGACAATCCCAGAAAACCCACACTAGGCAATGGTTTGCGGCAAATAAATTAGTGAGACTTGCTCATTGCCTGAAGACGAAGTGATATGCGAATATGCGGCATGTAGGGACGGACTATCACAGGTTCAACCTACATTTGATTGCTTAGTTCTTTCATGAACTACGTAGAGATGCGTGGCTGTATCATCCGGCAGGCCGCCGAGAAGGGTTGAGTGAGGGGATCGATGAGCGGAATCGTAGAAATAAGGACCACAACGATGGTTGCCATAGCCACGAACAACTATCTTCTCCGGCTAGGCTTGCAGAAGATCGTGGATGACGAGAAATGGATCCGGTTGGTCGGGCAACTCGCTCACGCCGGCAATCTCGAGGAGTTACTGAGAACCGAGCAACCTCACATTATCATTCTCGACACGGAAATCGGCAGCACGGTGCCAGACTTAATTCGGAAGATTAAGTTAGTGGCGCCGGGTATTAAAACCATCCTGCTCAGCGGGTTCGATGATACGGAATGCAGCCAGCAAGCCCTTGCCTCCGGGGTCGATGGCATTGTCCTCAAAGTACAGCCATCGGCCGTACTGATAGCGACTATCAAATATCTGGCCGATTCGGGCGAAGAATTTGTAATACCGATGGGTAAGGGAGATGCTCCGTTGAAATTGAACCACCCCCTCGCCCTGCCAACCGAGCTGACCACCCCAACTACTGCTCCCACTAAGTGGCCGGACGGATTGACGGAACGGGAACGGGAGGTCGTTCGATTAATCAGTGAAGGCCTCTCGAATAAGGATATTGCCGATCGCCTGTGCATCTCCAGCATTACAGTTCGGCATCACCTCACCAGCATCTTCGATAAACTCGGCGTCCCCAACCGCCAGAAACTTCTGATCAGAGCGCATCAGCAGGGACTGGTCGGATCGCCTGCCATGGCGTAGCCACAGAGATCTTCACGCCACATTTCCTCAGACAGGGGTGTGAAGACCAGGTAAATATCACAGGACGCACATCGAAAGTGGAACAGTCCCCGAGAGACGACGTCTGTCGAGGCATGGACTTGTCTAGAGGGGTCAGTTGAGCCTATCAAGTTCTCCCAGAGCTCGCGCGAGGTTCACGCGAGCTCCATTGAGGCGAAACATCGCATCGACTGTATTGTCCCTGGCCCTGGAAAGACTGTAGAGCGCATTGGTCACTTCAAAGTTGCTGCCGGCAGTAAGGACCGTAAATCGCTCTTTCGCGAGTGATAACTCTTTCAGCGCGGCCTGCAGACCCACCTGAGAAATCGCTAACTGCTCTTTTGCCGAAGACAAGGTCACGAGGGCTTCCCGCACGTCCAAAATCACCTGATTGCTGACGACTCGCATGCGAATGGTCTCCTGGTTCACCTGACTGCGCGATTCACTAATACGTCCCTCGCGCGCACCGTCAAAGAGGGGAACTGTCAGAAAGAGACCGATGTTGTAGGTATCGAGCGTATTGTGCATCCGGTTTCCGATGAGACCGTAATCACCTTGCGCCGCGAGGGAGGGGACGCGTTCAGTCTCCGTCGAATTCAAAGTCAAGGAAGCCGTCTTGATCCGCTGCTGTTGCGCCTTAACCTCCATGCGCTGATTCATTGCCGTCGTCACGGCCTCTTCAATGCTCGGAGGCTCCATTACCTCCAACTTGAGGGCATCGGTAAGGGTCAAACGGACATCGAACGCAAACCCCAGTCCATGCAGGATGTTCACCTTGAGCCGTTCTACTTCGTACTTGGCCGCAGCCAATTGTTGGCGTTCATTTTCCAACTGAGCTTCAAGACGAGCGGTATCCAGTCCCGTCCCCATGCCGCCCCCGCGTCTGCTCCGCGCCAGTTCTAAGAGCTCCTCGAAGAGCGCCATATTCGCATTCCTGGTATTCACGGTGGCTTCGGCCTTGAGGGCCTCGATATACAACAGGCCCACCGTAGACATGGTATCGAATTTTGTTGTTTCCGACTCCAACTCGGCCACCTTGAGCGCCTCCCGGGACGCTCGCCACCGTTGAATCAAGCTGAGACTGAACAGCGACTGGGATACGTTCGCGCGAGCATCAAAGATGCTGAAGGGGTCCGTACGGACCGGCGCCAAACCGATCGTCCCGAGAAATATGTTCTGCCTGCTCTGGCGCACGTTGGTGGAGAGATTGGGCAACAGCGCGCCCAGCTGTGTCTTGCTCTCCGCGCGCGCAGTCTCGATACGCTCCTTGAACAATCGCACATTCGGATTGTTATCAACTGCGGCTTCCATCGCTTCCCGAAGGCTGATACGCAACTCTGGCAGGGACCGCGACACCACACCGCCCGATTGCGCCTGTGCGGAGGCTGCCCAAAGGAGAAGGATCACCACAAGCACGCTCATCCCGTCTCGCCACTGCCTCCAGATCTTCATACGATCCACCTTTCTCCTGACCCTCGCGACACACGATTCCATGGCTACAAATACAGGGACACGGACTCATTCAGACAGCCTACTCCGCCACGGTTGATGTTATCGTGCTCAGAGAAGCAGAAGGGTGAATGAGACGTGAACGGGGAGCTACTGCACGCCGAACCGGACAGTACAGGACAGGCCCGCCGGTATCTTATGGTCGGGATTTGGAAGCTCCAGCAACACTTCGAAGGTGCCGCTGGCACTGTTGACGACAGAATTCACCACCGTCACTCGCGCCTGATGAGGACCGGTTAATGCCCATTCCAATCGCACTTCTCCTTGCATGCCGGGGCTGACTTTCCCAAGCCAGGAGACCGGAGCCAGCACCTCCACGAGCAGCGGATCAAGCCTGGCCAATTTCATGATCGGCGCCTGCTTCACCAACTCGCCGGGAGAAAGGAACCGCTCCAGGACCACCCCGGTTATGGGGCTACGAACCGTCCGTAACTGCAACGCGGCCCTGGCGCGCTCCAATTCAAGCTGCGCGACTCGCTTGTTTTCTAAGACCTCCACATGGGCCAACTGGGATAGCCGTTCCTCGGTTTCGGCTTCATCCACTTCGTGTTGCGCCATGGCGGAGGTCTTGCCAAGATCTTTTGCACGGGCAGACTTTCGCCGACTGAACTCGGCCTTCATCTGGGTGCTTTTCTCTGCTGCTTCCATCTCAGCCTTGGCTTTTGCTAGGGCGACTTCGGCCTGCTCCAAACTTGACTCAAGCGTTGCCAAAACATCCCCTTCCTTCACCCCATCGCCCTGACTGACCGCAACGCTGCTCAGCACACCAACGACCGGTGTTCCGATGGTGAGCGTGACCTGCGGCACCACTAGGCAGGGCAGCTCGGACTTCGCTTCAACTAACACTGCAGAACACCCAAGAACCGCGGTGCAGAGGAATCGAACTATGAGCACCGTTATCCGACGTGTGCCGCACTTCTTTATACTAACGATCATGTATCTTTCGTGGACGTACTGGTACCTGAGGAGCGGCAAGCCGGCACTCCGGCCGCTTGCCGCTCCTGTTGACCGCTAGATCAGCGGAGCCGGCGGAACCTTGACGATGTATACATCTCGCCGACCACTGGCGTTCCCCCAGTTGCTCGTGAAAGCGATAAACTGACCATCGCGGCTGATATTCGCCTTGGGCTGATCATAGTAGTCGTTCACTACACTGCGGTGATGCGCGAGCCGCCGCACCTGATTGCTGCCATTCGTGGCTACCAAAACAATCTCATTGTCGAATGTCTTGGTGACTCCGCTGCCGTTCGTAGAATAGCGGCTGGCAAGCCCCCACCCCTCATTGTCAGCCAACATCGAGAAATGGTCCTGTTGATTGTTGGCGCTATACCCCCAATAGCCAGAAACCAGTGCTTTCACCGTCGTCGGCGACGACAATTGCCGGAAGCCTAACGAGTTCCCGGAATACGATGTGAATGCCGTTCCGAAACCGGTGTCCCGATGCTTAAATCCTGAGCTTCCAGAGAGCGTGGCCGTCAATTTGGGGCCTGCCTGCAAATCCCAAATTTCATCATGGCCGTCTTTATAGACGGCGATGAAATATCGGCCGGACTTGTCCACCTGTGTCTCGTCGAGGCCACTCACAAGGTTCCTAACCAACACCGTATCAGTACTCCGTTTATACACCACATACCCGACCGTTGACCCACTGCTATTCACAATGGAGGCAGAAAACACATCGTCATTTAAGCTCTTCGACATCTGGGTGATGTAGCCTCCGGCTCCATATGAAGTCAGATCTTTCACCAACGTCGCCTGCTGAGTCGAAACATCAACCTGCCAGATCTTGTTTTGCCCGACCCCAAAGGTCACTTGGCGATTGACACCGCTCCATATCAAACCATACTCCTGAAGCCCTGACGGAGGCTTACTCAAAACGAATCCGTTTCCGGACGAAAAGCTGACCGGGTCAAAAGTATAGAACTTGGCCCGCTTCTGGCCCAACTGCTCTACTGCCATGACATAAGTATTGTCCTTGTTAAAAGACGGCAGATTGCTGTAGCCCACCATAGCATCGGTGCTTCCATCGCGCCCGTCGGTTAGACGAAGAATGGTCGTACCGAAGGTCGGATCAATGATTTTTGATCCGGCAGACGGCAACGAGGGCAACGCCGGTTCTTTATACACACCAAAATCTGTTTTGACAGCTCCGCTTGATGTAGGTGTTGTTGTCGTTGTGGTTGTAGTAGTCGTCGTAGGAGGAGATGTGGTCGTGGAGGTACTCCCATCCGTGTACACCCGGTAAGTGTACGACCGGCCATTCGTCAACGGATTAGAATTGTCCGAGGTCGAAAAGTAGAGATTATCGCCCCAGTGGCTGAACCGCCCCTGCCCCTTGGCCGCAATGTCATCATGTCTCGAATGGGCCGGTCCCAATTCCAAGCCATTTTCATAGATGCGTAATATGGAAACCGTTGGCGTCGCACTTGAATCGGCCTGAGTACCAAAATTCTGCCGTACCATGTAGCGATAGCCGGAGTCCTGGCTTGCCTCAGAAATATTAATGGCCCCCTGCACATAGGTTGACGTCGTTGTCGTCGCGGCCGTCGTGGTGTTCGTGGAGGAGGATGTCGTGGACGTACTCCCGTCTGTGTACACCCGGAAAGTATACGACCGCCCGTTAGTCAAGGGATTGGAGTTGTCCGATGCTGAGAAATACAGGTTGTCCACCCAGTGACTGAATCGCCCCTGCCCCTTGGTCGCGATGTCATCATGGCGCGAGTGGGCCGGGCCCAGCTCCACCCCGTTCTCGTAGATCCGCAGCACAGAGACCGTCGGCGTCGCACTCGAGTCCGCCGGCGTCCCGAAGTCCTGCCGCACCCGATATCGATAACCCGAGTCCTGAACGCCGTTTTGCAGGTTAACAGAACCCTCCACATACTGTTCCTGCACGACCGCGGCCTGTAGTGTTGCACTTGCAAGGTCGCCAGCCAGCAACACCCTCGCTTCGAGCTGCTCCATCCTGAAGGGGGAGGCGCGCTTCGCGCGCCGCCGTTTGGAGAGGGACCCATTGCGTCCGATTCTCTTGTTCGTAAGTAATTCCCGCAACTTCGAGAAATATCCGCTATCCCTCATCACTGACCTCCCTCTTGGTAAAGCAAACGTGACTCTGCTACACTGACACCAACATGCTGACTACTTACTCCCTGGCACGATCATGGAACACTTGAGGCCGGCCGCCAACTTCAAGTCCGGGTTGGGCAGTTCCAGGCGGACGCCGAAGGTCCCGCTGGCTGCATCCACGACTCGATCGACAACCGTCACCGTGGCTTTGTATGCGCCGCTCACCGGTGCTTCCGGCTTCACTTGCATTTCCATGCCGACGGTGATCTTTCCGAGTAAAGACACGGGCACATAGGCCTCGACGCGAAGCGGGTTGATTTGAGCCAGTCGCATAATGCGCTCTTGCTTCGGAAATTCACCCGGCGACATGTAGCGCTCGACCACGACTCCGTTGATCGGACTCCGGATCGTCCGTAAGCCAACTTCGGCCGAAGTCCGCTGCAATTCAAGATCCGCCAGTCGGCGATTCGTCAACTCGGCCTGAGCATGCGCCACGGCACCGGTCGCCCGTTCCACACTTGTATCGAGAACTGCGAGAATTTGCCCTTCCTTCACCAGATCTCCTCGATCCACGGCCACCGTTTCCAGCAATCCCCCGACCGGACTGGTGACGGTAATCACCACGTACGGCTGAATCAGGCAGCTCAACTCGGCCGCCTGCGAGACTCCTGGGACCGACAGCAGAAGAAGGCTTCCGATCCAAGCGGCGGACAGACTGTATGACGTAAAGACTTTTAAGCGCATGACATGTTCCTATTCTGAACGACCGGTGAACGCGAGCGTGGAGTCCAGCTGTTCATCCATTTTCAATACCGCTCGGCGCATCCGCGCCTGCAATCGCTCCGCGCGTTGCTGAGCCCATCGACACAACAGGGACCCGAGCCACTGAGGAATGCGTCCACTGAGGCAACCGAGCACCCCGCTCAACCTCCGTCCGAGCGATCCCCTGTGGTCGTCGAACAACTGATCGTCCAGAGAAAGAATCGTTTGATAGGTCCCCGGATCGCCCTGACGTCCACAGCGTCCGAACAACTGACGGTCGATGCGGCCGGAATCATGGCGTTCCGTCGCAATGACATGGAGGCCGCCCCGCTCAACCACTTCCTGAGCGAGACGAATATCAGTCCCTCGCCCTGCCATATTCGTCGCCACGGTGATGCGCCCCGGCTCCGCGGCCCGACTGATGACGGCGGCCTCGTCCCGATCCTGCCGAGCATTGAGGACCTGATGCGCAAGTCCTGCGCGATCCAGCAAGCGGCTGAGATGCTCCGAGGCCGCGACCGTTCGCGTGCCGACGAGCACCGGTCGGCCCTGTTGTGTCATCTCCGCGATGGATCGGACGATGGCCTGCCATTTCTCGTCAGCCCTGAGATAGACCTGATCCGCGATCCTTCGCCGCCTGAGAGGGCGATTCGAAGGAACACGAACTACTCCGAGGCGATACACCGACCACAATTCACGCGCGACTTCCTGTGCCGTTCCGGTCATCCCCGCAAGACGCACATAGCGGCGGAAGAATCGCTGATAGCTGATTCGGGCCAGGGTGCTCTGATGATTGTCCAGCGGGCATGCTTCCTTGGTCTGAATCATCTGGTGGAGGCCGTGTTCCCATGAGCGATCAGGCATCAGGCGGCCGGTATACTCATCGATGATCTGCACCTTCGATTCCTGTACGAGATATTGCTGGTCGCGGTGAAACAGATGGAGTGCGATCAACGCCTGGTGCACGAGGGCCTCACGACGACGACGCCCGCGCCAGAACCCGCCCAGGCCGGCGGCAAGTTCCGTCGTGCGCGCCTCCCCGGACGGCTGCACTCGTACCGTCCGTTCCCCGCGGTCGACGATGAAATCACGTCCCTCCACCAACTGCCGGGCCATATGCAACGCCTGCGCATACGCCCTATGTTCGGCAGCATTGTCTGTGCAACGCGCAATGACCAGCGGTGTTTTGGCTTCATCGATCAGCACGCTGTCCGCCTCATCAACAATCGCGTACTGCAGGCCCCGCAGCAGAAAGTCAGTCGATCGCGCGTGATGCCGGTGCAAGCGGTCGAGATGCACCTGAATCCGATTCGACGCGACCCCGACAAGAATCCGATCTTTCAAATAATCGAACACCAACTCCTTGCCTGTGCAATAGGTGATGTCGCAGGCATACGCGGCCTGTCGTTCCGACGGCGTCATCCCCTGCACAATCGTGCCCACTGAAAGCCCCAATGCTTCGTAGACGGGTCTCATGAGGTCTGCGTCGCGGGCCGCCAGATAGTCGTTCACCGTCACGATATGCACCGGCAGGCCGGCGAGTGCCGCGGTGCAAGCCGGGAGCGTCGCGGTCAGCGTCTTGCCCTCGCCGGTTTCCATCTCCGCCACCCGGCCGGTCAGCAAGATCCACCCTCCGATCAGCTGCACGTCAAAATGCCGCATCCTGATCGTCCGGGACGCGACCTCACGCACCAGCGCGAACGCCTTGGCGGCCAGCGACGATTGAAACCCTGTCTTTGTCAAAGAGGCGCGGAGGTCCTGCGCCATGGACTTTACACCCTCCTCGCGCAATCGGGCACATTCGACGCCGGCGGCGGCGACCTGCTGCACCCAGTGCTCCCGCCGAAGGACTGAGGCTCGAAGACGACGCAGGACCGGATCAACGGCGGCTTGCGCCCACCGATCCAGCTTTCCCGTCCGAGGTGTCGGACGCTCCGGATAGGCCAGCCCCTGTATGGCGGAGAGTCCTCTTGATCTAGACATTGAACCGTGCCAAAAAGAGCTGCCGGAGTTGTCGCGTCCACTGCGTGGCCAGGGGTATCGATCCATGGTTGAAGCGGACATAGGCTCGCCCGCCGGCATCCATCAGTGCCATAGCGTTGACCAACGTAAGGTCCGCCTGAAAAAACCGACCCATCGCCGTGAGTCCTTTGTCGTCGGACGGCTCCAGTGGAATCTGTCCACCTCCCTGGCTTCCCAGCGCTGCACTCGGCAGTTGATTCGTCGCCGCCGGCACGAGTCGGACAAGCGCCGCTGGTTGGGTATCTGTCAGTCGTTCAGCCAAACGCACATCAACCGACTGAAGCTGATAGCGAACCAGATCGATCTCTCCTTGGGCCACCAGGGTCCGTACCGTGACCGTGCGCAAATCCAAGACCTGCCCCAGAAGGTCGCCTTGATGGACATATTTTCCTGGGAAATCCTCCGCGCGCGTCGTGACAAATGTGCCGACTTGTTTGCTGCGCACAATCAGGTGTTCCATCCGTTCTCGAATGCGGTCCCGTTCCTGGGACGCATACTTCAGCTCTTCTTCAATGATGGCCGCCTTTGTCCTATCCTGCGGCTCCTGTTCCGTATGACGGGCCTTGAGTTCTCGCACCCGGGCTTCCAACACATTCAGTTGCGTGAGCAGGTCAGCGTTCTGACAGATGAACAGCACCTCCCCGGCCTTCACCTGGGCGCCCGGTGTCGCCACAACCTGCGTCACGAATCCATTGGTTCCTGCCCGGACCATTGCATCGTCCGGTAACCAGACGATGCCCTCTGTGAGGGTACGAAACGGCACGGGGACAAATCCCACCAGTCCCGTCAATGCCGCGACCAGACAGACCACCGTGACCACCGCCCGTACACGACCACGATGCAGCTGCGGGCTTGTGAACAGATAGTTCGCGCCTTTCACCAGCGGCACCACGATCATCATGACTCCGCTAAATACTGCGAACAGGATGGCCACAGGCGGAAACTGATCGCCCAAGAACAACAGAATGCCGACGACCACCACGATGCGATAGAGAGACGCCGCTGTGCCGTACAGCAAAAACCAGAACCGCTCACCGATTGTGGCCTGCGGCATCTCTGCCTCCGGCTGCCCAAGGAGGTAGCGTTCAGTCAGGTACGAGAAGTACCGGCCGGCTCGATGCTTCATGTTCGGAATTTCCAAATAGTCCATGAGCATGTAGTAACCATCAAACCGCAGCAAGGGATTGGCGTTGAACAGAACGGTGGATATGCCGGCAATGAGAATCGTGTTGTATGCCAACACCCGTACAATGCCGGGCTCCGCATTGATCCACACGATCAGCGCCAACGAGGCCAGAGCCAATTCGACCATCATGCCGGCTGCACTCACGAGAATACGCTGCCATTTGCTCCGGAATGCCCAGGCCGCGGTTGTTTCGACGTAGGGAACCGGGGTGAATACCAGCAGCATCACGCCCAGTTCGTGCACTTCCGCTCCAAACGCCTTCGCCATGAAGCCGTGGCCTAACTCGTGACACAGCTTCAACAGGGGAAATAGAAGCCATAAGAGCACGAGATTCTGCGGCGCCAGCGCCTGATCGGAAAAATTATGGAACAGATCCGTCCAGTAGATCCCTCCGCACAACAGTCCCATCCCGACGAGTACCCCCCAGAACAACAGCCCTGGCGTACTGATAAAAGGACGTACCTGGGGAAGGAAGCGCGCCAAAAACCGGTCCGGATCGCACAGGGGCATTCGCCAGGAGAAGAGGTTTGCCAGCCGGGCATATCGTTTCCGGCGCGCCTGCGTAATCGACCGCGTCGACAACTCGGCCATATCAGGAGGCGCATCGAAGAACAGGGCATCGCTGGCATGCAGTTGACTGATCAAGCCGATGACGTCGTTCTGGGTCGGCGCCTCGTCGCCCAAGCGCTCGCTCGCCTGCTCCCAAATTTCCTGGATGGTGCGGCGTCCGTCCATCAAACCGATGAGACCGTAGGCTTCTGTCGAGAAGCGGTGGAATTGATCGGTCGCGAGATCCTGCAAGACGTACCAGGTCTGTCCTCGATACTGATGCCGATGCACTCGCAGATGACTGCGAAGTCTCGGTTTCAATCCCTCGACCCGATACCACGATGAACTGAAAAACGATTCCGCCACCAGATCCTCTTGTCAGGGAAGCCACGCCCACAACTTTAATCGAAGCCATTCCACCGCATCATGCGTCCAGATCCACAGCAAGCGTCGTTGGTCAATGTCGATTTTGCCGACCCCCTCCATCGCAGGCCGCAGCTGCGGCGGTGTCGTCACAAACCGGCCTTCGACACGAAAGAAATTTCTTCCTTCATGCGCGGTCGACACCGGGGTGATCTTTTCCACCTTGAAGGGGAACAGATCATGTGGCAGTGCGGACAACAAGAGCTCTCCTGACTGGCCGACGGCAACATGTCCGATGTCCCGCTCATCTACCTGCAAGACAATTCGGTAAGTATCCAGAGGGGCAATCTCGAAGAGGACTTTTCCTTCTTCGACAGGTGCATCCAATTGCTGACTTAAATCGCCGGAGACGACGATGCCTGCAAACGGCGCAGTGACCTGGGTCCGCGAGAGTTTATCGGCAGCGAGATCGAGTTGGGCCTGCACCTGCTTGATCTGGGCGCTGAGGATTTCTGCTTTAGGCGCATTGCGCTCTGCGAGTGCCTGCCGCTGCTCCTTAGCCAGTTGCTCGCGTTCATTCAGGCGCTTCAAACGTTCCAACTGCAGATCTCGATCCTGCAGCGTCGCCAACACCTGGCCGGCTTTCACGACGTCACCGGCCCGGGCCGGCGCCGTTTTCACATAGCCTTGAAAGGGTGCCGCCGCCACTCGTTGCACCTCACCTTCCAACACCGCTTTGGAGGACACTCGAAAATCCCCTGTGGCAGTGAAGAGCCATGTACCCACGGCTACGGCCACGAGAAGGGAGAGTTTCATGCCGATGTGACCGGTACCGATGACCTTACCGATTTGCCGCCGCACGCTCTCCCAGATTTTGAACGGCAAGGCCCGATCCTGCTGGCGCTTTAAGTCGAGCGCGGGGCCGATTAATGCCGCCATGGCTTCGCACAACTCAACGGTGAAGCGATCAAATGGCTGTTCGCCGCCCCGCTCGCAACTCAAGACGCCGACGATCCGGCCGTGGGCCCAGAGGGGTAGCGAACACACGGACACCGCGCCGTAACGCCGACGCAGCTCATCATGGGCGCGTGTGCTCTGCGCGGGCCAGCCGGCGGGAGCAGGCACCAGGACCGTCTGCTGCTGATATACCGCTTCTTCCATTGAAGCAGCGATCGCATTCAGGAGATCCGTTTTGTGGTTGAACTGAGCGCTGTGCGACAGCGCTTGCACACGAAGTTGGTTGCGAGTCGTGATTCCGAGGCTGACACGATCACACGCTAACCGGCTGGCCAAGGCAGTCACCACTGCCGAGGTAGATCCGGTGAATCGTTCAGGCTCCAAGGCCAAGGCCGTCATATCCAGCACGGCTTTCAGCGATTCGAGGGGTAATGAATGTGTGTCGGCGGAGGTTTCGCTCTCCAGGGGCGACGGACTCAATACAGGGGTGCCCTCCCCGACAGTATGCCTATTAAAATCAGTCATTACGTATACGCGTGGGCCTTAATAGCTCCCTCGTGAATGGTGGTTGTTGAATGCTGCGGGGACTACAAAACGGAGTGGCGAGATGAGCTGCCGAAGCGCAATCGCCGAATGCAGCATACCCATCTTGACAAATGGTTGCAAGATGTAAAAATGGCCTAGGAGCGAAGGCTTACCTAGGTACGATTCCCAGTAACCACATATCCTACGTATTATAACTCTACGTATTTACAGACGGGTATGCGCCGTCATGCGGCCAGGGCCAACCTCTGACGGCCAGGCACGCCGATCAATACACACCGGTGCTGGATCGGACGAAACAGGCATCCGACACATGACCGCGAAGCCTGTGTGCGCCCTGGTGCAACAGGCGACAAACCCGGCATGGCGTGAGATCAGGAAAGCTGCGAGAGGTACGGATATGGTCCTGAGTCGAGCAAGAATCAAGATCAGAAGAGGGTAGCGGCCGTGCGGAGTATACCTTGACCTGAACCACTCAGATGGCTACGGATGAAATTCCTAACGAAACGACACTCGCCTGGGGAGTGTGGAAGCGGAAGACCGGCTAGGGATGCCCTGCGGGGCACAAGGATTTTGGAGCGGGCGATGGGATTTGAACCCACGACAACTTGCTTGGGAAGCAAGGACTCTACCACTGAGCTACGCCCGCCCCGAGACCGAGAATGCGAATCCTACGCCGGCGTCCTCGCTAAGTCAAGGTAACGGCTCATGCGTCAATCACGCCTTATATTCCACTACCGCAAACTTCCGTCGGCCGACGCGCAGATGAAGCCTGGTGCCAACCGCCAGTGGGATCGCGGCATTGGCATCCGTCATCTTCTGCTCTTCCACCTCTACCCCACCCTGGACAATCAATCGCCGGGCTTCGCTCTTGCTTGGAACCAGGCCGGTTTTGGCGATTAAGTCGACGAGGCCGATCGACGGGGCGCCCGCATCCTTCACATCCGCTGGCGACAGCACCACCTGTGCGTCGGGCTGCTCGGGAAATTCACGCGCCTGAAATTTCTGCTGGAACGCGGCTCTGGCTTCACGACCCGCCTCAGCCCCATGATACCGGGCGACAATCTGTTCGGCCAACCCCTGCTTCGCCTCCATCGGATGGGCTGATTTCACGCGAGCCAAATCGTCCGTGGTGAGCAGTTCATAATAGCGATGCATCAGCACATCACTGATCGACATCAGCTTACCGAACATGTCTGCGGGCTTGTCCTCCAAGGCAATGTAGTTGCCGAAGCTCTTGCTCATCTTCCGGACTCCGTCGGTCCCCTCCAGGAGCGGCATGGTAATCACGACCTGCGCCTCCTGCCCATAATCCCGCTGCAGATCCCGGCCCATCAGAAGGTTGAACTTTTGATCTGTCCCGCCGAGTTCAATATCCGCCTTCAGCGCCACGGAATCGTACCCCTGGATCAAGGGATACATGAACTCATGGATGCTGATCGGCGTGCCTTCGGTGTAGCGCTTGTGAAAGTCCTCGCGCTCCAACATCCGGGCCACCGTGTAGTGGGCGCTCAACTCGATCAGCCCATCGGCCGTCATGGCACTCATCCAGCGGCTGTTAAACTCGACCTGCGTCTTGTGCGGGTCCAGAATCTTGAAAATCTGGCGCTCGTAGGTCTTGGCATTCTCGAGCACCTTTTCTTTCGACAGCGCGACGCGGGTCTCAGATCGCCCTGTCGGATCGCCGATCATCCCGGTAAAATCGCCGATGAGAAAGATCACCTGATGCCCGAGGTCTTGAAAGTGCTTCAGCTTGTGAATCAGGACCGTATGGCCGAGGTGGAGGTCAGGCGCCGTGGGGTCGAACCCCGCCTTGACCCGAAGCGGGCGGCTTTCCTTGATCGAGCGAGCCAGCTTCGATTCGAGCTCGCCTTGCTGAATAACCTCAACTATCCCTCGAAGTATAAGATCCAGCTGTTGCGCAATGGGAATCACAAGGTTCCTTTGTGTCGAGCCAACGTTCGCGTATTGGTCACGAGAACATGCGGGCGAAGACGATCGAATTTTTTACGGCCAATTCCCCTCACCTGCCGAAGATCTTCCACGCTGTGAAACGGGCCGCGCTCATCACGGTGTTCAATCACCCGAGCAGCCAATTTGGGCCCGATACCCGGTAAGGCCTCCAGATCGGCAACTGTGGCCTGATTCAGATCGACCTGTCGCACCGCGACATGCTGAACTGGGCGTGGATCAGCAGGAGCCGTTTCTTGCACCACTGGACGCTCAACCGCCTCTGCTGGCTTTGCCCCAGACCCAACCGACCCAATGGCCGGCCGGCCGTTCGAGCCGGCTGTTCCCCGCGGCGGTACAGACACAGCGGGCAGTGGTACTGAGGAGGAGCTCGAGATTGGGGTCAGAGACGGCAGATGGGCCTGCGGCGGCATCACTTTCGTGACCGGCGTCACCGAAGCAATCCACAGCAGGGCACCAAGGGTGACGGCCAACATGGCCACCTTGATGAGGAGTGAGTGCATCATGCCGAGGGCGTCTTCCGCGCCAGATGAATGGCATGCCCATGCACGTCTTCCATCGCCTCCATCAGCCCTTCAGCCAGCGTGGGGTGCGCATGAATCATCTCTGCCACGCGGGAGACAGTCGCACCAGCCTGCATCGCCAGAGCGGCCTCATGGATCAGATCGGTGGCATGGGCACCCAGAATATGCACACCGAGAATCCGGTCAGTCGTACCATCCGCCACGACCTTGATCAATCCCTGAACATCTCCCGTCGCCTGAGCCTTCCCCAACCCTCCGTAGCGGAAGCGTCCCACTTTCACACCCTGCTGGGGATCCTGCCCCTTGGCCACACAGCGGTCACGAGCTTGCTGTTCCGTCACCCCAACCCGGCCAATTTCAGGTAACGTGAAGATGCCGGTCGGGATGACATCGTAGTCGATGTTGCGCGTGCTCCCCAGGAAGTTCTCCACCGCCACCTTGCCTTGTTGCGACGCCACATGCGCGAGCATGGCTTTCCCGACCACATCGCCGATGGCATAGACCCCGGGGACGTTCGTTTCCATCCGTTCATTGACGAGAATTTCACCACGCGCCCCGACCTGCACCCCGACCTGCTCCAGTCCGATGCCTCGCGAATTGAAGCCGCGCCCGACAGAAACCAGCACCTGTTCTACATTGAGCGACAAGCCGTCCCGCAGATGGGCCGTCACGACATCCGGCTGCCGGACAATGTTCTCCACCGTCACCCCCGTCCGGATATCCACGCCCCGCTTCTTGAGCTCACGTTCCATCATCTGGCTGATCTCTTCGTCTTCCAGCGGGAGAATTCGCGGAACCAGCTCGACCAGCGTCACCTGCGTCCCCAGTCCACTATAGAGGGAGGCGAACTCACAGCCTTCGACTCCGCCACCCACGATGAGCAGGCTTGCGGGAACACGCGCGAGGTCCAGCGCCTGCTTACTCGTAATGATCTGGGTTCCATCAATTGGAAAGAGCGGCAGGTTCGGCCAGGAGGAGCCGGTCGCAATAATCACCCCGTCGGCGGCGATCTGCATGGTGGTGCCATCGGGCTTGGTGACGCGAATGGTTCGCACATCCAGTAACTCACCCCGCCCCTCGACGTGTTCGATGTTCCAGGTCTTGAACAGCGTGGCGATGCCTTTGACGAGGGTGGCCACCACTTTATTTTTCCGCGCGACCATTACCGCAGGATCGTACGAGACCGATCCTTGGAGCACGAGTCCGAAGTCCTTGGCCTTCTTGGCCTTGTCTCCGAGTTCCACGACCGATAGCAGGGCCTTGCTCGGGATACAGCCCCAGTTCAGACACACGCCGCCAAGGGCTTGATGTTCGACCACAGTCACACGCGCGCCCAATTGAGCGGCACGGATGGCTGCCACATACCCGCCTGGACCGGCGCCTAGAATTGCGAGGTGCTTCATATGGATGGCGTGCTCGGAGGTGATGCGTTCGTGAATGACACTTTTGATCGTGAGCCGGGGTGAACCGGGACACGATCCCGCCGGAGCGGCAATGCCTTAGTGCTTCTGCTTGCTCAAAAATGTTTCATACTGAGCGGAGGTCATCAGTTGCTCCACCTCAGCCGGAGCCGTCAGGTCGATGACCACCATCCACCCCTTCCCATAGGGGTCGGCATTCACGACTTCGGGATGATCCTTCAAGTCGGCATTAACCTTGGCGATGGTCCCGCTGACCGGCGTGTAGATGGTCGACGTCGTCTTGGTGGATTCGACTTCGCCGATCTGTTGGCCGGCGGTCACCTTGGCGCCCACCTTGGGAAGATCAATAAAGACAATGTCGCCCAACGCATCCTGAGCAAAATGACTGATGCCGACCGTGGCCTGCTGGCCCTCAGCGCGAACCCACTCGTGTTCCTGGTGATAACGAAGATTGGACGGTATCATGAGACTCCTCTTGGCGGCCGCCTTCCTCGCGGCCTACATGAATAAAACGTGCTCCCGTGACACGTGGCGCGATCGTAAGAGCTGAGAAATTCTTTGTCAAGGAACAGCCGGTGGCGCGTCCGGCACAAAGACCAGGTGGCGAATGTCCGGCGTCCGTAACTCATCCGCCTGCTGAGCCAGTCCCGTAAACATGCCGCCGCCATGCTCGGCCGGCGTGCGCAGCAACACCCAGCCTTGCGGGAGGGTTTGTGGTTCCCCCTTCTCGGACTGAATCACATCGCGACTCCAGCCCTTAAAGGCTCCCCCGAAGGTCCGTACATCCGACGCCTCACGGGACGCCCCCCCCAACAACAAATCAAAGCCCCGGCGGCGTGCTTCGGCGGCGTCTTCACCATAGTTCACCAAGGCCGACGTCGGATTCGACAAGGCATCGGGATGAATCTCCAGCACCATGCGCAACCGCGGAACCGCCTTCTGTACATATTTCTTCAGCCGGGCGAGCACATCGAGTTCCTGGCGGGCCTTCCAGCCCACCCATCGCCAGAGCGTCTTGTCGGAGGCCAGTGCCCCCGCATCCTGGCGAACCGTCATCCGCTCGCGAAGCGCCTGCGCAACCTCTGATGACGGCTGGCGCACCTGGGTTTCAAACTGGCGCAGGACCCCGTCACTGACCTCATACGCAAAACTATTTTCCGCCCGCGCCCGAAACACCATTCCATCGACCCCGCTCCTGAGCAGATCGGCCAACAGCTGCGCCAGTTGCTGCTGCACCGGCGGGGCCAAGAGATCGAACTGCGTCCAGGAGTGAACCTTGCGCCTGGTCGGATCGTACAGCAACATCCGGGATTCCTGGCGGTGGTCGGACAGGGGCGCGTGGAAAAGATCCAGCACGGCAAAGACGGAGATGCCCACCTCATGCGCCTGCGGCACCAGCACGCTAAACCAATCGGTCATCACCGGACCTTGCGACGTCGAGAACAACGCGCCCGTCGGCAGGGTCGGCAAGGGGGTACTGGTCGGAGCGGCGGTGGGAGCCGGTGGCCTGGTGAACGACGACTCCAGACTGGCATCCACGAGAATCGCGCTGACTCCCTGCGCGCTCAACTGCCGAATCCAGGATTCCACCTGAGCCATCGGCGGCAACTGACTAAACGACACATACAGCGCGGTGTGGCCGGACCTGGCACCAGCCGGCACTGACGATTGATTCCGCAGCGCCTCAATACGATGCAACGCCCGCTCCGCATAGGCGCTCTGCGTCGAAACCGGGGTCCCCTCCGGGCCGGCCAACATTCGATAGGCTTTCAACGCCGGGGTGACTTCCCCCATCTGCTCATACGACTGCCCCAGCTCCCAATGGGCTTCATTCGCCCGGCGGGACTTAGGATAGGTCGCCAGATACCGTTCGTAAAGATGGATTGCGGCAGAATAGCGTCCGTCGGAAAACGCCGTTGAGGCCTGATACCAGAGACGCGTCTCAGCCTCAACGGAGGGGCTCTCCGTGGATTGAGACACAGGTGCAGGGACTGTCGGCGATCCAGCGCAACCAGAGAGGAGCGCCACAAGGGAGGACGCACACCACAGCGACACGATTGCTCGGCGGCCCGCCAGGGGCCACCGAGGCTCGAACAGGTCAAGAGAGTCCGCGCTCAAGGTGCGCCTACCCGACCAACTCCATTTCAGGGAAAAAGTACCCGACTTCGAACTTGGCCGTCTCCGGCGCGTCCGAACCGTGTACTGCGTTGAACTCAATGTTCGCCCCATGCGCCGCACGAATGGTGCCATTCTCCGCCTTGGCCGGATCCGTCGCACCCATCAGTTCGCGATTCTTCTTGATGGCATTGTCACCTTGCAGCACCAGCACTACGCAAGGGCCCGACGACATGAAAGTACAGAGGCTGTCGAAAAACGGACGCGCCTTGTGCACCGCGTAGAAGCCCTGGGCGGTGTGCTTGGACATGTGCATCAGGCGCATGGCGACCGGCCTCAACCCTGCCTTCTCATATCGGTTGATAATGTCGCCGATGGCGTTCTTCTTCACGGCGTCCGGCTTGATGATGGCAAGGGTATGTTCACTCATGGATCGTCAGGCTCCTTCGCTAGAAAATATCGCAACAATGGTGTGCAGGAAACTCTCGCGGCATTATAAAGAAGCGTCTGAAGGGCTGGCAAGATACAGGACTGCGAGAGTCCTCGGCTGCCAGGTGGCCACTGAGGTCCCTCTCCTTCCTGCGCGCGGGGCACCCGGCGACGCTGCGGCACTCCTTCGCCGGCTGCTACCGTTCAAAGGCACGGGCGAGCTCACCCGGCTTGAAGATGCCCCGTTCGGTGATGATCCCGGTGATCAGATCGGCCGGTGTCACGTCGAACGCCGGATTGTACACGGCCACACCGGTAGGGGCGACCGGATGGCTGCCATGGATCGAGGTCACTTCGAGCGGGCTCCGTTCTTCGATGGGAATCTCCGCACCGGTCTTGGTGGCTAAATCAATCGTGCTATAGGGCGCGGCAACATAGAATGGGATACCATGCGCCCGGGCCAGGACTGCAACGGAGTACGTGCCGATCTTGTTGGCCACATCGCCGTTCGCGGCGATGCGATCTGCCCCCACCACGCAGACCTGTATCTTTCCCTGTCGCATGAGGCTGCCGGCCATATTGTCGGTAATCAGCGTCACGGGAATCTGATCCTGCATGAGCTCCCAGGCGGTCAACCGTGCGCCCTGCAGCACCGGCCTGGTTTCGTCGGCGATGACGCGAATCTTCTTCCCCTGCTCCCAGGCGGCGCGAATCACACCCAGCGCCGTCCCATATCCCGCCGTCGCCAACGCACCGGCGTTGCAGTGGGTCAACACGGTCTGGCCGTCTTTGATCACCTGAGCCCCCTGTGCGCCCATGGCTCTGCACAACGCAATATCCTCATCCAGGATCACTTGTGATTCATGCATCAGGTCGGATTTGATCTGCGGGATTGGTTGACTCTTCAGGGTTGCCAGCTTCTGCTTCATACGCGCGATGGCCCAAAACAAATTCACCGCAGTGGGACGGGCGGCGGCCAAATGGTCACAGATCTCCTCCACCGCCTTGGCGAACGAGTCATAGGTGGACAACGTCACCGTCTGCGCGCCGAGGGCGACACCCATCGCTGCCGTCACGCCGATAGCCGGAGCGCCACGGACTTTTAACTCGCGAATGGCCTGGGCCACCTCACGGTAGTTTCGGCAATCGAGAAATTCGACGGCCGTGGGAAGCCGACTCTGATCCAACAGACGTACTGCACCGTCCTTCCACTCAACAGTAGGCACCATGAAGCGGGTCTCCAATTTCACACGAACAGGTCATGCGCACCGGCGTCACACGGCGTCTCGCTAGAACATGGCCATCATGCCGATCGCATTGGCGTGGGTCAAGCGTAGAAGCGGGACACGGCTCATGGATGCGCGACAAGGGAACGCCGGCCCGATTTAGCGAAGTTCCTCTTGAAGAATCTGAGCAACCTGCCGGACGGTGTCGTCGTTCAGTGAGGGGTGGATCGGCAACGAGATGGCGGCGGCATCAACGTCATCACTGGCGGGGAAATCCGGCAATTCGAGATACCGATGCAGCGGACGGAACACAGGCTTGCGACAATGTACCCCGCGATGCGCCAAGCGCGACAAGTAGGCACCGAAGTCATCAGCGGATTGGAGGCCCTTCGGAAGCCGCACCACAAAGCGATAATAGACGTGGGTCCGCCCATCCGGCACCGTGGGCAGCGTAAACAATTCTTGCGGGAGATGCTCCCGATACACCGCAGCCAGCGACGCACGCCTCTCGAGAAACTCTCCGAGCTGATTCAGTTGGGCCACACCAATCGCGGCTTGGAGGTCCGTCATCTTGCAATTGAATGCCGCGGCATTGAGCGAAGGGGCCTGGTCATATTCCCGAAGTTCACGGACCCGCTCGAGTAAGGCCTCGTCATTCGAAAGGACCATGCCTCCTTCCCCGGTGCAGAGTAATTTGGTCGCGTAAAATGAGCAGACTGTGAGCACCCCTACCGAACCAACGGCACGTCCCTGCTCCATCGCACCCAGCGTCTGGGCGCAATCTTCGATCAAGGGAATGTCCAGTGACTGTAAACTGGTCAGGTCCGCGGGCAATCCGAACATGTGCGGGACGATGATCGCACGAGTCCTGGACGTGCGGGCTTTGCGAACCTTCTGTGGATCGAGATTGTACGTCGTCGGATTGATGTCGACGATCCGAGCCTGGGCGCCGACACGCTGCACCGCCAACCAGGGAGCGGAACAGACATAACTGGGAAGAATGACGTTGTCCCCGTGCCCGACTCCCAGGGCACGCAGGGCCAGCTCCAGGGCCACCGTACCGGAGTGCACCGCCACGCCCCCATGCAGGCCGATGTAGGCGGCCATGCCCCGCTCGAACTGCGCAACCACGGGCCCTTCGGTAACGTGGCCCGATCGCAGCACCTCGGTGACGGCACGAATTTCTTCAGGTCCCAGGGAAGGCTTGGAATGGGGGATCATGGTCATCGTATCAGGAGTAGAGGCTCTCAAACCATCATCGTATCGACGACTCGCATTGGCGGGAAATTCTACGTGGAAGGCCTCTCAGAAGACAACACCCTGCTCGGTCACGGAAAGGGATGTACGCGCGCAACCTCATCGTATGCCGATGATGGGAGCGGCCTTCGGCCGTCAACAGGCTACTGTCGTCGACGCGGGAAGACTGTGCTTTGGCGCAAGGAGCGGTTGATACAGCGACTCCAAGGGCCAGAGACAGCGACTCCAGTCGTACCACACCTCCGCCATGTGACGGGCCGCCTGACCGAATCGCTCACGATCCGGCTGGCTGGCGAGCAGCGTCTGAATCGATTCCATGATGTCACTCGGCTGATCAGCCACCAAGACATCACGCCCCGGTTGCACCTTCATGCCTTCCACGCCCAGCGATGTCGTGATGATGGGAAGACCCGCAGCCATGGCCTCCAGCAGTTTCCCGCGCGTCCCCGCCCCGGTGAGATATGGCGCGACATACATCGTCGCTTCGCGCAGATGGAGTTGGAGGTCGGCCACCGACCCGGTGACCACGACGCCCTGACCGGCCAAACGAGACACACGCGCGTCAGGATTTCGCCCGACCAACCGCAATTCCGATTTGGGAAACTCTCGTCGTATCGCCGGAAAGACCTCTGTGGCCAGGCACATCGCGGCCTCGATATTGTGTTCGACGCCCATGTCCCCGGTGAACAACAGAATGGGTGACGCCATTTCATGACTCGACTTCGGTCGGATCTTCTGACAATCGATGCCGTTGGGTACAACCAGCACGCGTTGCCCAGGATGGGCACGCTCGCAGCGCATGCGCTCCTCCTCGGAGGCGACTGTTACACAATGCGTCGACGGCCAACACCAGCGGTCAAACAGCCGGAGCCTCAATCGAGGAATGAGAGGGGACGATCCACCAGCTGACTGTTGCCCCTCGCGAAGTCTGCGGAACTCGCCCGACAGGCTCTGCGTTCGTAGGTCCAACACGACCGGGAGCGACGTGTCTGCAGGGACGTACGGCATCATCGACAGCGTTTCGACATGGAGCGCAGCATACGTGCCACTGGCCAGTCGATCGTGCACCACCGAGGCCAGGGCTCGATCCTTTGGATAGGGATTGATCCGGCAGAGCCGATCGAACCACCCCGGGCCCTGGAGCGGGACAGACGTGACATGGCCGCACACATCGTTCAACAGATGCGAGGCATCGGCTGTAGCATTGTGGCCAGGAACAATCAGGTCCACCGAAAACCGGCTCCCTAGAAACCGAAGCAAGTGGAACATCCGTAAGGCTCCCCCGCCCTGACGGTCAGACGGGAGCCCGGGGGCCAGGAACAACAATCGTTTTGCCATCGACTCGCTATCCGTTTCTGGTGACACTCACCGTTTCATACAGATTCCCATCTTCCTCACACGCCGGCCGCCAGCATCCTCGCCTGAGCGCCTTCGCCACTCAGGAACCTGCCACTGTGCGTGAACCAGTTGAATGCCTGCATGGGCTATGCCTTGCCAGCGCAGCACGGCACTCACACAATATTGACGGGTTAGGAAGCAGATCGGACCGGGCTGTCGGCAAAATTGACAGGGTGGGAGCAGGAACGGACAGGTGAGACGGCAGCACCTCTGTTCACGAATGCGGCGGGCGACCCTATAACCAATTCCACCGGCGCCAGAGTCGATACCAATTTTCCCGTTCCGCAACCCAGGTCGGCGAAGACACCAACACCGGCTGGAGCGCCCATTCCCTGGCACTGTGGACAGTCATTTGCTGCGCTGCCGGGTCGACATCAACCCACACGGCGCCGTCTCGATCCGTTCGCCACACCTGGGCCTGTGCAGCTTCGTATGCCGCCAGGACCTCTCCGGCCGGATGACCATAGGGATTGTGCCGAGCCACGGATACCACCGCCACCTCCGGTCGAATCAGATCAAGCCAGCTGCGTTCTAACGAGCTCTTAGCTCCGTGGTGTGGGACCTTGAGCAGGGTCACGTGCCCGAGCGAACCGGTGTGAGTCAGTCTGGACAAGGTCTCACGTTCGGCATCCCCGGTGAACAGTATCTGTTGTTCGCCACAGGTGAGCTGCGTCACTACTGAAAGATTATTTAACGACTCGCGCTTTCCACCAGAGGTCACGGCCTGCAGGGGGACGGGATTCAGCGCGATCAGTCGACAATGTTCCTCGGCCATCAGCAGCCGCCCCTCCACTGCCACCGTCTCAGACAGGCCGCGTTGCAACAACACTCGCTCTATCCTGCGCCAGAACTCCTCCGGTCGTGCGACCCCGTTGGTCCAGAACTGTGCGACCGGGAAATGGCCAAGAATCCAGCCCAGACCGCCAACGTGATCCAACTGCGGATGTGTTCCGATGACGTGATCAATCTTTCGGATGCCTCGATTCCAGAGAAAGGGCGCCACGACGCTCCGGCCCATATCAACGCGTTCATACGTCGCCCCACCGTCGATCAGCACGACGGTACCCTGCGGCGATTCGATGACCGCACTATCCCCCTGCCCCACATCCAGAAATGTCACCCGGAGATGCCCGTCTTGTGTAAACACACGCGGAGACCATAGCCACCACAGCACGATCGCGAGAAGACAGCTCACCACCGTTCCCCTCACCACGGGAGTGGTCGTCACCAGTCGACCGGACAACCAGCACCAACCCAGCACGTAAAAGATCGCCATCATCGGAACGGTCGGCGCCGCGACGAACCATTCCGCGCCAGGCAGACTGGCTACCCAGTGCGTCCCGGCAATCAGGCCGCGGCCCAAGTTCTCGATGAGGTCAGCGGCGGGAAGGCCAGTCGCCTGTGTGGTAATCACCCATAAGGCCGCCAGCAGACTGAGGGGGAGAAACAGCAGTCCAACAAACGGCACCATGACGATATTCACGAAAAGCCCCAACCAGGAGACTTGGTTGAAATAGCAGGCGACCAACGGGACAGTTGCCAGGGTCACCCAGGCCGTCAACCGGACGGACTCACGCACCCAATAGACCATCCGGGACATCCTCGATGGCTGAAGCGGCGGCAGCTCATCGGTTGCCGCCTCCTGCCGCAACGCCAGTGCCAACACCCAGACAGACACATAGGAGAGTTGAAACGAGATGTCATAGAGTGCGGCAGGATGCACCAACAGCGTGAGGCCGGCCGCTGCAGCGAGAGCATGGAGGAGGTAGTTCGGTGCCCCGAGCCAGACTGTCCACAAGCCAATCATAATCATGATCGCCGAACGAATGGTCGCCGTTTCAGCTCCGGCCAGCAGGGTGTAGCTTCCCACGGGAAGCAGTGTCACCAACGCCGCCAACCGGGTCGGCGTGAGCCATCGGGAAAGCCCCAGAAGAGTCATGGGTGGAAGCAGGAGACAGGCTTTCCTCACCAGCGCAAACGATAACAATGCAATAAGCCCAAGATGGGAACCAGAAATAGAGAGGATATGCACCGTACCTGTGGTCATGAACCACTCGCGGACGTCCGGTTCCAGGAACCCCTGCTCCCCGATGGTCAGACTCAGAAACAGGCCGCGGCTTGGTTGCGAGAGCGAGTCGGCAGCGCTCCTGACCCGACTGCGCCACCCCTCAATCAGGCGTGACACCCTCGAGATCAGTGAAGATTCTTCAGCAGCGAGCACCTCGATCGCGCCGGCCCCCGAGACCGACCCGACCGCCTCGACCCCCTGCAAATCCAGGTAGACCCCATAGTCAAACCCTCTCGGATTGATCGTCCCCGAGGGGGCATGCACACGGGTGCGCAGGCGAATCTGAAGGCCGCGATGCAGGTCGCGGTCGGGATCCCGCCATGTGAGACGCAGCAGAAACGGCGTGACCAGGACTGGATCGTCACTGGCTGTCACCTGCACCAGGATTGTCTGCCGCCCCGGTGCGTGGTGGACCGACTCCGCAATCGTGCCGATGAGTCTGGCCGGCAAGACGCCAGGATCATCCGGCACCGGACGGTGCGGCACGAACCATCCACAGAGAAGCCAATAGAGGCATCCACCACAGAGGCAGGCCAGCCACAGGCTCCCTCGCCGTGACGAGATGCGCCCCCTCCGCTCCAGGAGCAGAGTGACACCCGCGCAGGCCGTGAGAAGTATGGCACTACTGAGAGGGAAGTACGTGAAGTACGAACCGAGCGCCAACCCGAGGATGAAGGTGATCGTCAGGGAAGGCAGCATCCGGCGCCTGCGGCATGACGCCGTTGCTAGCCGATGCGAGCACGCACGATGCTCGCGAGGTGATCGGCGACCTCGCGAATCGTGGAATCCCGTTCGCCCTCGACCATGATCCGCAGGAGGGCTTCGGTCCCGGAATACCGCACCAACACCCGGCCACTTCCATTCAGGGTGGCCTCGGCAGACTTGATGGCCTGCTGGATGTCCGGGATTTGATTCAAGTCCGGCTTATGCTTCACTTTCACGTTGAGCAAAATCTGCGGCACGGCCGTCATCGCCTTCGAAAGTTCCGAAAGCGGCTTGCCGGTTCGCTTCATCAGGGAGAGGATCTGCAACGCGGAGATCAGACCGTCGCCGGTCGTGTTGTGGTCGAGGAAAATAAAATGCCCCGATTGCTCTCCACCGAAGTTATAGCCGTCGGCGAGCATGCGTTCCATGAGGTAGCGGTCACCGACGGGAGTTCGCATCAGCTGAATGCCAGCCCGATTCATGGCGAGTTCCAACCCAAAGTTGCTCATGACGGTGCCCACGACAGTCTTGGACGCCAAACGCCCCTGCGCATGTAAATCAAGGCCCAATGCCGCCATGACATGATCCCCGTCGACAATCTCGCCCTGCTCGCACACAAAGATTGCCCGATCCGCGTCACCATCCAGCGCGATGCCCAGATGCGCACCATGGCGCCTGACCACCTCCTGCAGTCGTTCCGGATGTACGGCGCCGCACTTGTCGTTAATATTCATGCCGTCGGGCGTGTTGGCAATGACCTCGACCTCCGCCCCAAGCTCCCGGAGCACGGTCGGGGCGACTTTGTATGCCGCGCCATTGGCGCAGTCGATCACCAGTTTGATCCCTTGAAAGTCGAGATCTCTGGGAACCGAACGTTTAACGAATTCGATGTAGCGCCCTTCCGCATCGCCGATCCGATACGCCTTCCCAATCGCATCTGCCGTCGGCCGCAGATGTTTGATCTCATCAGAGACAATCAGCTGTTCGATGCGGGCCTCGACGTCATCAGGCAATTTGAAGCCTTCATTGGAAAAGAACTTGATGCCATTGTCTTGATACGGATTGTGCGAAGCTGAAATCACCACTCCCGCATCTGCGCGCAAGCTTCTCGTGAGAAACGCAATGGCCGGCGTCGGCATGGGTCCGACGAGCAGGACATCAACACCCATCGAACAAATACCCGAGGTCAACGCGGACTCCAACATATAGCCGGACAGGCGCGTATCTTTTCCGATGACGACCTGGTGACGACCCGCCCGCCGCATAAAAATATGGGCGGCGGCGCGCCCGAGTTGCATCGCGATTTCGCTGGTCATGGGTTCGAGGTTCGCTACTCCGCGAACGCCGTCTGTGCCGAACAGTTTACGCATGGGGTACCTCTACAGAAGAACGCACGTGACGGGAAATGGCTGACACGACTGCAGCCGTCTCTTTCATGGCACGGACGTCATGCACACGCAGGATGTGGGCGCCTTTCAGAACCGCCACGGCAATTGCGCCGGCGGTTCCATACCCTCGCTCGTGCACTGGTCGGTGAACCAGATTTCCAATAAATTGCTTTCGGGAGACGCCGACTAACACCGGATGCCCTAATCGCGTGAACGCATCGAACTCCGCGAGCAATTGGAGGTTATGCTCTTGGAGCTTACCAAAACCGAAGCCGGGGTCAAGAATGATCTGACTTGGCTGGATACCACCGTCCAGCGCCGCCTGTACCCGATCTCGCAAAAACGCACAGACCTCGTCGACCACATGCTCATAGCGGGGCGCTAGCTGCATGGTCTGCGGAGTCCCTTGCATATGCATCAACACGACTCCAGCCCCAGTTTCAGCGACCAGGCCGGCCATTAAGGGATCGCCACGCAGTGCGGTGATGTCATTAACGATGGACGCGCCGGCTTGAAGCGCGAGGCGGGCCACCTCAGCCTTGGTCGTATCGATAGACAGGGGTAGCGACACCGCCTGACGCACCGCTTCCAGCACGGGCATGAGCCGGCGTACCTCCTCACGTTCGTCGATAGGCTGCGCGCCTGGCTTGGAGGACTCCGCACCAAGATCGATGATATCGGCCCCCTCCGCCTCCATCTGTTTGGCATGACTGACCGCCTGATCAATCGTCAGGTAGGCGCCCCCATCTGAAAAGGAGTCCGGGGTCACATTGAGCACCCCCATGAGAATTGGACCCGAATCAAAGGTGAGGGTTCGAGAGCAGGCCGTGAGGACAAACGGTGTACGTCGGATTGTATTCGTCGGGGTCACAGCAAGTCCGTAGAGTGATAGCGCTGAACCAGACGCCGTGGAACGTTATATGCCGGCTACGGAGGGGAAATGGAGGCACAGGGCGAAAAGAACAGCGGTGTTTCCCCAACCCTTGGCGTGAAGCTCACAGAAGGAACGTGCTTCGCAGGAACCCCTAGAGGGGAGTCCCTGCGAAGCCAGCAGAATACAGATTAGGCAGGAACCGTCTGTGATGAAGACCCCTGAATGAGGATCTGATCAATCTCCAACGCGTCCAACACTTCTTTTTCCAGCAAGGCTTCGGCAAGGGCCTTCAGGCTGGTCATATTGTCCGTCAAGATGCGTTTTGCACGCTCGTAGTTTTCGGTGACCAGACGCTTGACCTCGTGATCGATCTCAATCGCGACCTGCTCGCTGAAATCACGCTTCGACCCGATCTCCCGCCCCAGGAAGATTTCCTCTTCCTTGCGGCCGAAGGTCAAGGGGCCCAATTTCTCACTCATGCCCCACTCGCACACCATCTTCCTGGCAAGATCAGTGGCCCGTTCCAAGTCATTTCCCGCCCCGGTCGTCACATCGTGCAGGACCAATTCTTCCGCCACTCGCCCGCCCATCAGAATCGCGAGGTTGTTGTAGAGAAAGTCCTTCGAATAGTTATGGCGATCATCGGTCGGCAACTGCATGGTCACACCAAGCGCCCGGCCTCGCGGAATGATCGTCACCTTATGAACCGGATCCGTCCCGGGCAGGAGCTTGGCCATGAGCGCATGCCCGGCCTCATGGTACGCCGTGGTGCGCTTCTCCTCGTCGGTGAGCACCATGCTCTTCCGCTCTGCGCCCATTAGGACTTTATCTTTGGCCATTTCGAAGTCGATGAATTCGACTTCCTTCTTGTTGAGCCGGGCAGCCCACAACGCCGCCTCGTTCACCAGATTCTCGAGGTCGGCGCCAGAGAACCCTGGCGTCCCCCGAGCAATCTTCTCAAGCTCCACATCGGAAGCCAACGGAACTTTCTTGGTGTGGACCTTCAGGATTTCTGATCGTCCACGCAAGTCCGGACGATTCACCACCACCTGGCGGTCGAAACGACCCGGCCGTAACAACGCTGGGTCGAGGACATCGGGGCGGTTGGTCGCCGCGATCAGAATGACCCCTTCCGTCGTATCGAACCCATCCATTTCAACAAGGAGTTGGTTGAGTGTCTGCTCGCGCTCGTCGTGGCCTCCGCCAAGGCCCGCGCCACGCAAGCGACCGACCGCATCGATTTCGTCGATGAAGATGATACAAGGGGCGTGTTTCTTGCCCTGTTCGAACAGATCCCGTACCCGGGACGCACCGACTCCAACGAACATTTCAACGAAATCTGATCCGCTGATGCTGAAGAACGGCACTCCCGCCTCACCGGCGATGGCCTTGGCCAGGAGGGTCTTTCCGGTTCCCGGAGGGCCAACGATGAGAACGCCTTTGGGGATGCGCCCGCCGAGTTTCTGGAACTTTCGCGGATCCTTCAGGAATTCAATAATCTCAAGCACTTCTTCCTTGGCTTCCTCGATGCCGGCCACATCCGAGAACGTCACCTTTTTACGCTCTTCGGTCAGCATGCGAGCGCGGCTTTTCCCGAACGACAAAGCCTTGTTGCCACCGATCTGCATCTGGCGCATAAGGAAGAACCACAGTCCGAGGAACAGAATGAACGGGCCCCACGTCACCAAGAAAGTGATGTACCACGGGCTTTCGTCAGGCGGGCGCGCTTCGATCTGGACATCCTTCTCGCGCAAATGCTTCACCAATTCCGGATATTCGGCCGTATAGGTCCGAATCCGGCTTTGGTCCTTCAAAATCGCGCTGATATGGTTGGCCTTGATCGTGACCTTCATGACTTCGCCCTTATCGAGCTTCGCCATAAAGTCGCTAAATATCACTTCGTCTTCAGGCGCATGGGTCGGCACGCTGAACAAGTTGAACAACAGAATCATGAACAGGCCGACCACGACCCAGAACAATAAATTCTTTACCCGTGAATTCATCCACCTCTCCTTTGAGGATATTAGGCAGACCAAAAAATTAGCTAACCGTGCAGAATGTTACCATAGGTTCCGCGAGGGGAACAACCTTTCATGCAGACTCCTGCTCCCCCTCCTCGCCCTGATCGAGGGCTGCGAGGTAGGGAAGGTTTCGATATTCCTGCCGGAAATCGAGCCCATACCCGACCACGAACTTGTTGGGAATTTTGAACCCCACATACTCCAGATCCACCTCGACCAATCGCCGCTCCGGCTTGCTGAGGAGGGTGCAGACCTTCAAGGAGCGGGGTTTGCGCCGGGATAAGGTTTTCATCAGATACTGAACGGTCAGGCCCGAGTCGACGATATCTTCCACCAGCAGGACGTCCTTCCCGGCGATCGGTTCGGTCAGGTCCGATACCAGCTTGACCTTCCCGGACGTCTTCTTTCGCGCCCCATAACTTGTGACCACGATGAACTCGACGCGCATGGGTATCCGGATGGCTCGAGCCAGGTCCGCATAAAAGGCATAGGCCCCTTTGAGAACCCCGACGAGCACCAATTCCTTCCCGGCATAGTCAGAAGCAATCTGCCGACCCAGTTCCCTGATTCGAGTTCGCATCTGCTCCTGCGTCACAATGGGGCGACCAAAAATGCGTTCCATTCCTAGCAAACTCCTTTCCGACGCACAGGACCTGTCACACTGGCCAACATGAACCGGGTTGTCGAAGCGGTAGCGGCAAATCGGGCATCGACGCGTCGCCCGACAATCCAGGCGATCTGATCGCGCGACAGCAACAATGGTATGTGTTCTCGCATAGACCGACCCAGTTTTGCATCTGTGAAGTAATCTTGCAATTTCTTTCGTCGACCAGCCATACCGGTCGGAACAAACCAATCCCCCCGGCGCCACGATCGGATCGTCAGCGGCAACGCCAATCGGTCCGCATCAAGCAGCGCGGCAGCGGATGACGGGTGCTTGAGCAGCGCCAGCCCCCGGGCGGGCGTCACGGAACGCACACGAATCACCTCCCCCGTCGGTAGCCAGGACGCGGTCACCGGAAGGGACTGCAGCGTCACCTCCTCGGAATCCCAAACTGGAGCTCCACGTGGGGAACCAGTCTCCGGTACTGCCGGAAGCGACCGCTCCGACCTCAGCATGATCTCGAGTGCCTCCTGATCAGCACTCACCTTCACTGGTCCGACCTCCCATACCCGACCTGACCGCTTGGTGGTAAGCGAGGCCAGAATCGAGAGGGTCTGATCACGGCGCAACCCGGCTGACGCCGGTGCCAGGGTCTGACTCGCCAACCTGAGCATCCGCGACTGCAAGGCTAGAGGTTGTCGGCGGAATGCGGCCCGGTCGAGAACGAGCCTGGTGGCATCGCCTCGTTGCGTAACCCGCTGCAGGCACCGTGCGGCCAGTCGATCCAGAAGTTGATCATCTGCCCGTACGATGTCGGCCTGGCGCGCAAGTAGCCGGGTGGCAGCCGGGGTCAGTGACTCCAGCAGGGGAAGCAGCTCCAGCCGTATGCGATTGCGAAGATAGACCGATTTGGCATTGCTGGAATCGGTGCGATAGGACAATCCGGCCGCCTGCAGATAGCTGAGGATCTCCTCCCGTGTCACCCCCAGGAGGGGTCGAACAAAGAGATGGTCACGGATATGCGGCATGCCGGCCAAGCCCCGTAGGCCGGCACCGCGCAACATCCGCAGAAGGACCGTTTCGGCCTGATCGTCGGCCGTGTGCCCGAGCGCCACACGGTCCGCATGCAGCTCTGTCGCTAAGTCGCGGAACAGGCGATAGCGCAATTCCCGGGCGCGTGCCTGCAACGAGCTCGATGCCCCCGGCTTACGTTCACGGGCGTGAAGCGGCCGCACGAGGCACGGGACAGCGAGTCGGCGGCACAACGCGGCGACGAACGACGCGTCCTCCTCCGACTCGGCACCGCGTAGTCCATAGTTGCAGTGCACCACGTGGAGAGACAATGTCCAGGCTGCAGCCAAACTATGCAGAATCGAGAGCAAGGCCACAGAATCCGGCCCGCCGGACACGGCCACCAAGACAGACTGACCCGGTTGGAGCAATGCACGGGCCCGGAGGGCACGGACCACGTGATTATGAAGCGGGTGATGCACCGCTGTGGGAAGACCTGCCATCGCTCATGACTGGGAATGGAGGGGCACGACCGGGTCCGATACCGCCTCCCGCAACTGTGTGCGCGCGGCGTCTACATCTACTTCAATCTGTCTGGTCAACGCCTCGGCAGACGCGAACACACGATCCTCACGCACAAATCCCAGCAGCTCAACACGAATCGTTTCGCCGTAGAGCTCCAGACGTTCATCCAGGATCGACACCTCAAGTAGGCGTTCTCCGGCCCCGAACGTGGGCCTGGTGCCGATGTAGACCACCGAATCCAGGCGCCGCCCCTTCCAAAGCACCCTTGCGGCATACACGCCGTCCGGCGGGGTAACTCGCCCTTCGGGAAGCCGAAGATTGGCGGTTGGCCATCCGAGATCCGTTCCACGCCCAGCTCCGGCAATCACCGTTCCCTCGATCCCATAGGGCCTGCCGAGAAACCGGACGGCTTTCTGCAACGCACCGGCTTGAATCATTTGGCGGATCCGCGTGGAGCTGACGATCTCCCCGTCCATCGTGACCGGCGGCATCGGATGGACACGAAAACCAAACTGCGCGCCGAATTCCAGTAAATCCGCAATACGCCCGGCCCGGCCTTTTCCAAATGCAAAATGTTCCCCGACAAAGAGCTCTCGCGTCCCGATTCCATCGCGCAACACCTGCGTCACAAATTGCAGCGGCCCCAGCGCCGCGAACGCGGGGGTAAACTCCAGGAACACCACCTCGTCAATACCGGCAGCCTCAAAGCGTGCGAGCTTTTCTTCAGGCGAGGTCAAAAACAGGAGGTTGACGTGTGGGGCCAGAATCTTGACCGGATGTGGATCAAACGTCAGTACCACAGCCGTCCCAGCCTCCCGGCGTGCAGTCTTCACGACCTGATCCAGAAGCGCACGGTGCCCGTGATGGTGACCGTCAAAATTACCGATGGTCACCACCGAATAGGGCCGAGGGGGAGATGGGACGGGCCCTCGAGAAATCTTCATGCGTGCCGTGACTGCAGAAGCCGGGCGGCTTCCTTTGCAAAATAGGTCAGAATGATGTCGGCACCGGCGCGTTTGATCGAAAGCAGCGACTCCATCATGGCACGCCGCTCATCCAGCCATCCCGCTTGCGCGGCCGCTTTGATCATGCTGTATTCGCCGCTCACCTGATAGGCGGCAACCGGCAGCAGGGTTCGCTCACGTGCCGCACTGATGATATCCAAATAGGGCATGGCCGGCTTGACCATGATAATGTCCGCGCCCTCTTCGACATCCAGGTCGATTTCGCGTAACGCCTCGCGTCTGTTGGCCGGGTCCATCTGATAGGACTGACGATCGCCAAACTGCGGGCTGGAATTGGCGGCGTCGCGAAACGGGGCGTAAAAGCAGGACGCGAATTTCGCCGCATAGGCCATGATGGGCACATCGACAAATCCAGCCCGATCCAGTTCGTCACGGATCG
>WBZQ01000188.1_pt1 | contig 52902 bp, 55 predicted proteins | sample 5204251 | NCBI WGS metagenome assembly WBZQ01 (sample SAMN12412402, study PRJNA552823) | activated sludge metagenome | isolation source: activated sludge from nitrification reactor of wastewater treatment plant... | place: USA: Virginia | collected 2017-09
AAAGGGCAAGAGGCCGCTCCAAGGAAAAAATCCCAGGAGGAACACCGGCAAATAGAACAGCAGCGTCCCGCCGTGTCCTTCCATGGCGCCAAAGAACCGACCGATCGTATCTCCTTGCGCGGAGGTGGTGTACCGTTCCCCATGCAGGTTCAACATCATGAGATACCAAGGGAGGGCCAGGGCGACGAAGAGCAGCAGGCCTGGAAGGAGACGTCCCTCGCGACGGAAGAGCGGCCAGGAGCGGGTCAGCCACAGGTACAGACCCACCGCCAGCATGGGAATGAGGAAGCCGATGGGGCCCTTCGTCAACGTGGCCAGCGCCATGCCGACATAGAAGAGCCACATGGCATGCCGCTCGCGTCCCTCGCCATGTACCCCCAGCCAGAAGCCATAGAGCGACAGGGTGGTGAAGAAGATCAGCACGCTGTCGGTGAGTGCCATGCGACTGAGCCCGATGATTTCAAGGTTCAGTAACAGCATCGCCGCGCCGAACAGGCCGACGACTCTCCCCCGGCACCGTGTCAGAAACAGATATTGAAGCAGAATCAGCCCGAGCCCGAAGAGGGCGGACGGAAACCGCGCGGCGAACTCGTTGACGCCGAACAGGTGGTACGACCCGGTCATGAGCCAATACACGAAGACCGGCTTGGCGAAGCGCGGTTCGTAGTTGAAGGTCGGGCTGATGTAGTTGCCGGTTTCGTACATTTCCCGGCCGGCTTCAGCGTTTCGTCCTTCGTCACGGTCGGTCAGCCCGAGGGAACCGAGTCCGACGAAGAACAGCACCGCAGCCATCGCGAGCAACAGCACGAGTGCGAGCGGCTGAATGGACCGGTCGATCGGCGCAGACACCTGCAAGGGGGGAAGCTCTCCGTTCATCTGTGGTTCCATTACGATTTGGTCGCCGGGGAGGCGGCGTCGGAGGCGCCCTGGTTCGGACGGTGAATGAGCATGAGATTCCGTACGTAGACGATACTGCCGATGCTCTGGCCGGCAATGAAGACCGGGTCCTGCCGATAGATCGCATAGGCAAGCGTGATCAACCCGCCGATCATGCTCATATACCAGAATGCCGTCGGTACGCGGCTTTCCGCATGGCGTTCGGAGGCGATCCACTGGACAACCCAGCGCATAAAGAAGATCCCCTGCCCGAGGAATCCAATAATGATCCAGATAGTGTCGAGTGTCATGGGCGTGCGGGGGCTGGTGGTGTTCCGGTCGAGCGGTACTTGTAGCGCAGGCAGCGGTGCTGCATCCATCGCACGGCCACCAGGTCATAGAGGCCCTTGAAGAGACGGTTGCCCACGCCGTATTTCGACGTGCCCCGGGTGCGAGGATAATGGCGCACCGGCACTTCGGTGACGGTGAATCCGTGCATCAGGGCGAGGGCGGGAAAGAACCGGTGCATACCCTCGAAGAGTTGCAGCTTGTCGACCACCGCTCGTCGAAACAGCTTGAGTGAGCAACCGGTGTCATGAACCCGGTCGCCGGTGACGGCGCTACGGACGCTGTTGGCGATGCGGGACGAAATTTTGCGTGTCAGATTGTCGTGCCGGTCTTTACGCCAGCCACAGACCAGGTCGTACTGCCGGATCAGCGGAAGCAGTGTGGCGATGTCCGCCGGATCGTTCTGCAGGTCGCCGTCGATGGTCATCACCAGGTCTCCGGTCGATTGTTTGAACCCGGCATCGAAGGCCGCCGACTGGCCGTAATTGCGGTCGAAGTGAAAGACCTTGACCCAGCGATATTGCGCGGCCAGGCCATCAAGGATCTCCGAACTCCCGTCCGTGCTGCCGTCGTCGATAAACAGCAGTTCGAACGGGGCCGATCGGGATTCCTCCCGGCTCTCCAGTGCTTTCACGAGTTGCTCTGTCAGGGGAACCAGATTCTCGCGCTCATCCTTGATGGGGATGACAACGGAGGCCCATGGGCGGGTCGCTACAGTCATGGAGAGGGAGCAGGTCCTTCAAGCCGGGGGTTATCGGTCAACATCGGCGCCATTTTACAGAACGCGTAGAGGGGTGGTCAAACAGTTCCGCCCTGGAAAGCGGGTCTGACCACTATTCGATAACAATTCGCCGATCGACATCGGCCGAGAAGGTGGGATCGTTCGACAGGAACACGACCGACCAGGGTTGGTCCTTTGCGCACAGTCGACGCAGCAGCAGGGTGCGTGTTGCGGGCAGCATGTTGTGCAGGGTGCCGTCGAAAATCAGGATCTGCGGGCGTGTGACGATCGCGCGGGCCACGAGAATCCGGAGAATCTGGCTGATGGACAACGTGGTCTCCAGGCCTGAGACCGGAGTGTGCAACCCTTGCGGCATCGCGTCGATGTCGGTGTCGAGTTCTACGAAGCGCAAGGCCCATTGGAGGTCGTCGTATTCGATGCTGGGCCGTCCGAGCGTCAGGTTGTCCTCCAGCGTGCCATCCAGCAACGTGGGATGGGAGTCTAGAATGAGACCGCGTACCCGGCTGATGGCATCCCGCTTCACTTCGACCAGATTCATCTCGTTGTACCGGACGAAGCCTGTGGTCGGGGGATGAAGCCCGGCCAGCACCTTGGCGAGGGCGGTCTTAGCGCGGTTGGTGCCACAGAGGACTGCCACCTTCTCGCCCGGTGCCACCTCCAATGAAACATTCTGAAACATCGTCGTGCCGTCCGGTGCGGTATAGGACAGGTTCCGGCTAGTCAGGCGAATGCCCGATCCGCCGAACTGCATCGCCGGCACATCCTCCTTGGCCTGCTCCTCTTCCGTCGGCAGCGAAAACACGGCTGCGATTTCCCGGCAGGATACAAAGGTGAAAAACATCGCCACCATGCGACGGGCCAGCGTGTCCATGTTCAGCAGCAGATTCCCAACCAGCACCTCGGCGGCGGCGAATTGGCCCACGGTCAATTGACCGTCGGCGACCAGGAGTCCGGCGGTAATAATGAGTCCGCTGTGGCCGGCGACCTGCCACAGGGCGGCAGCTTTGTACTGTCGGCCGGTCAAGGTGTCCGACCGCCGCTGGCGAATGCGGGCGTAGATGCGGGTCAGACCGTCGGTGCGTTCCAGCAGATAGGGGCTGTCGCCTGCCGCGCGAAGGTGCGGGAGGTTGTGCGCAATGTTCTGGATCCAGCCGAAGATCTGGTAATGCAGGCGGGACATCTCCAGCGTGATGAAGAAGCCGCCGCGGCCAAAGAGCGTCAGGAGTCCGACAAAGCCCACGATTAAGACCAGGATGTACAGGGTGAAGTAGGGATGAAACAGAATCAGCATGGTCATCCCGATGGTGCCGACGACTGCGACATTGAACAAATCAGCCACCATAGCGACCAGTGCCCGGGTGAGCAAGTCCGCCTCCATGAATCGATGGGCCTGTTGCGGTGCGAAGGTGTCGTCACGCAAGCGTGGAAGCAACAGGGTGAAGGCGATGGCGATGCGTGTATAGATCCGTTGCTGCAGGGTTTCCACCGCGCGCGCTTGCAGGACGCGGAAGGCGGCGACCCCGGTCAGCGAGCTGGCGACGAAGATCGTCAGCGTAAAGATCATGCGCGGTTCCATGGCAAAGGAAAAGGTGCTGACCAGTTCCTGGACGGCGATAGGGACGCAGAGGAGGAAAAAGCCGATCGCCACGGCATAGGAGGCGATGATGCCGAGCATCGACCGCTCGAGCGTCAGGAGAAGGCTCAGGTGCGTGAAGATGTCGCGGAGGACCTGCGTGAGCTGATACTGCGGAAAGGCCGGGTTAGTGGGGGGCTGCTGATTCAAAGACACTCCTACCGCGTGGCGCGCTGGTAGGAGTTATCAGCCGGACGCGGGATCGCAGTCGGCGGTTCTCGGTGAACTCCATCACCCGGGGACTCGTCAGGAACTCGCCGGAGTCTAGACTGGCACCGCAGCCGCCGTCAATATACTAGAGGTGCTTTGCTTGCCGATGGTGTGGCTCAGGCCGGGAAGAGGTTACCGCAGGAAGAGCGATTTGAAAATCAGCGCGGTGCCGGACAGAAACAGAAAGACTGCAAACGTGGCGCGGTATCGCTCGGTGCTCATCTTGCGGTACAGCAGCAGATCGGTACCCACGAACGTGCTGAGCCCCACAGCCATATAGAGGGCTGTCGTGGGGGTGGTGATGGCGGAAGGGCCAAGGGTGAGTCCCAACGTGAGAAGTTGAAAGAGCGCGAAGGTCCCATACGACACCGCGGTGGTGGCGCGGGCCTGGTCTTTATCGTATGGTTTGCTGTGCATGATGGCTGTCAGCAGCGAGCCGCCCAGATTGGTCAACCCGTGCACCATACCCATCACGACGAAGTAGGTGCGTTCATAGCGCACGAGTGATGCCATCACTCGTTGAAACGGGGCGTACATGCTTCTCAAGGCGGCGACAATCAGGAATAGTCCGACCACGCTGCCGATGTTCAGTTTGCGCGTTGTGACCAGTAGCAGGCAGAGGATAACGCAGGGAATCGACAGGGTGAGGATCTGTCGGTAGAACGGACGCTGAATATGCCGGTAGTCTTTACTGACTTGCAGCAGGTTAATGGTCAGCGAGATCGGCAGGAGTGTGGTGAGGGTCGTGACGAAGTCGTAGCCCAAGACCAACAGTATCGGGGTGCCGAACAGCAGTACGCCAACGCCGAAGAGGGACTGAATAGTGGCCGTCAGGAGGATCGTTGCGAGTATGTCCCAGTGCATGGTAGTGCCGCCCCCTCCGGTGAGAGCCTTTCCTGGCCGGGGTCGTGCCCGTCACGACCGCCGTCGGGTATAGCGCAGGCCCGAAGCACCAGTCAATCGACGCAGACCATCGCGCGAAGGGGGTAGTGTGAGCAGGGTGGATGCTTGCTGGGCTATTGGGGCTTGGCGGAAACCGGGCGATCGGACGACGTGGAGACGGTAAAGCGCATCGTGCCCATCAAGCTCATGTCGTTCACCTGTTCGCCGGCGTGGATTTCCACTTTATAGCGGCCAGGCTTCCACGTGCCTTCCGCGGGGAGCAGGGTGAGATAGCCGGTCTGGTCTTCCAAGGCGATGTACATCGCGTCTTCCGCTACGACCGGTTGCCCCGCGGCTCCGGTGTCCGGTTCAGGATAGCAACGCCCGAACACTTGAAATGATTGATAGTGCTGATGCAGTTCGAAGACGATGAAAATCGGCTTCGGCCCGGCGGGGAACTGTTCGGTGGGTGCGACGGGGACGATTTCGTGGGTCCGTTGAAAGCCCAGCTCTTCATCGAATCCCTCGGCGAGCACAATGCGGCGAAACATGCCCTCGGGCGGGGCGTCGAAATTGTAGGGTTTGGTGCTGTCGGTCCGATTCTGAAAGTCCGGGATCGGCACATTGCGTGTGAGGGGGAGGTCCTCGGCTCCGAGAGAGGAGCCCGAGAGAAGGACGATAAGGCAGACTCGCGCACCTAGTGTCCGCATGGTGTCTTGGTACACCTGCCCCGGCAGGCCTGTCAAGGAAGGCTGTGGGCGTGTGGATGTTCGGCTGCAGGGTCAGGCATCAGGGGTACCATGACAGCGCGCGACGGGGTCGGAGAGTGCCGGAGACCGGTTGCGGGTGAAATTTGCTTCCTGTTAGACTTTCCCCCTTTCTACAGGGGGACAGCATGGAACAGCACCTGATGACGCAGGTAGAGGATCCCGACGCATTGCCTCAACCGCTCGGGGAGTATAAGCCGGTCGATTACTGGCAGGCGCATATCAATACTCTGTTCTATCAACTGCGGGGCGACCAGCAACGGAGCTTCTATCAGACCTTTACGTCGGCCGACTATCGATTGGCGCACGCGCTGGCCGCCGACTATTTCGAGCAGGTCACGAAGCGGGACCGGCCGGCAAGTAAGCAAACGTCGTCCGGCAAGCCGAGTGACGGTGTGGCGGTTCCACCTGCCGCTCCGGGGACGACTCTCACGGTCATGGAGTGGGGCCCGGGAAATGGCAATCTGGCCGCCTGCTTCCTCAGCCACCTGCAACGGCTCGATAAGGCCGGGCAGGTGTATCCCCGCGTGCGGTATGTCCTCGTTGATTCCCACGCTGCTGCCCTGGAGCAGGCGCGCTCCCATCCTGACTTGGTGCCCCACCTGGCAAAGGTCGAATCGCTCTGCGCGGATGTCGAGAATCTGGCGACCGTTGCGGACGGGACCGTCGATCGCATCTTCTGCAACGAACTCTGGAATGAGTTGGCGACCAAGCTCATTGTGAAGAAGGGCGGGGAGTATGAAGAAGAACATCTCCGGCCGAACCTCAATGAGCGCAAAGCGGCGGCGATCGCCGACTGGTCAGGGTTTGTCCGGGCCTTTGAGGCCAAGGACATCGAGACGCTGAAGCAGTTTCCACCATTCCTGGACGACCTGATCTGGGAGCGCGAGTACCATAAGGTGGATTGGAAAGATGTTCCGTATCGCAAAACCATCACCGAATTTATGAAGGCGATCGACGAGGAAGTGTTGGTGCCGGTCAATCTTGGCGCCTGTGCCTCAGTCAAGGAGGCCAAACGGGTATTGGCGTCGAACGCCGTGGGGTTTAGTAGTTTCGATGCCGGAACCGCGGATATGCGGGTGCTCAACGATCCCGAGAAGCCCTGTTATGGCCAGTTCGGAGGACAATACAGTTTCATGGTGAACCTGGCACTGATCCAGGCCGTGGCCAAGCATCTGGGGGTTGCGGCCACCACGACGGAGACGCAACGGGAATTCGTGGGAAGCCGGCTCGGGACGAACGTGATGACGTTGATGGATCTGCTGGCCTGCCACCCGATGGTCGACTCAAAGGTTCCGGCCTGGGAGTTGGATCGCCTGACGCTGCAGACTATTCGCACGTTGAACGACATGTATGAGAGCCCGTACCAGCGCAAGATCGACTTCCCGCTCCGGCACGAGATGCCTCCGCAGGAGCGTGAATCGGCGCAGGGCATCCTGCTTTCGCTGAAGCCGAACGGCATTCCTGACACCATTGCCTATGTCACCGAGGAGGAATTGAGTCAGGCGCAGAGTGAGCTGGAGAACCTTGGCTATGAACGTGAGGCGGTGATGATGGCCCTCGGCGCTCCGCCAAGTCCTGTCGAGTACTACCATTTTGCATTTCGACCGTAGCGAGTGGTGCACGTTCCGGGTTGCATGCTGCGCGGGAGGTGGCCGTAGGAGAAAGAGCTTGACTAATTAAAGTCGATTCTATAGCCTTTCCCGCGATTTCCGAGAGAAGACCTGTCTTTTCAGGGGCATCGCCCGTATGCAGAGAAGAACAGGATGTGCAGATACGATCATCATCAGACGACTGCGTTCACAAGACGGTAGGTGCGTCGCCGGGGCGTGGATGTGTGTCGTGCGAATAATCGCACAGCTGTAACAAGGAGCATACAGTACCATGTTTGGTTCGTTCGGCTGGATGGAGCTGCTGCTGATTCTTATCATTGTCCTGATTATCTTCGGAGCCGGGAAAATTCCCCAGCTTGGTGAGGGATTAGGCAAGGCAATCAAAGGGTTCAAGAAGTCGGTTCACGAAGCGGATGCCATCGATGTGACGGCGACCGAGGCGGAACCAGCCGCGGCTCAACCCACGGCACAAATCCAGCAATCCGGACAGCCGGCCACGCCGCCGCCTGCGCAGCAGGCCGCCGCGGCTCCACCGCCACGGACGACGCAGGGATAACCTGCGAGGCTGAGGACGCAGACCGAATGACGGCACCGGTGTGTAGCAGCGACGCCGCCCGGTCTTTACCACAACCCCCTCAGTAGGAACACCATGTTCGGTCTTGGCGCTGGAGAAATTCTCATCATCCTGGTCATTGCATTCCTGTTGTTCGGGCCTAAGCAATTGCCCGAAATCGGGCGTCAAGTGGGCAAGGCCGTCAAAGGATTCAAGGAAACGGCGGATGACCTGAAGAAGACGGTTGAGCCCGAGCTCAACATGATTCAACAGGAAATGAAGATGGTGGAGCAGGATTTCGAGTCGTCCATGAAGGAAGCAGAAGAGCAGATTAACCATGCAACATCGGGCGTAGAGCACGGGGCAGAGGAAGCAGGTTTGCCCAAGCAGGCCTAATACCATTTTATTCTCGCTCTACGGCTGTGAAGGGAGGTGACCACAGCGACAGTACAAGACCGGACGGTATGTGGGGTTCGCTTCGGGACTGAAGCGACGTCGTAGCTGGATGGTGGGCACCATTCTGGTTCGGCAGACGAATCCCCGCATGCGCGAGTTGGCTTTGTAGTGCAATAGCGGTTGGATTTTAGGCGGCACCCGGAGTGAATGGGTACACGAAGGGTTGCCATCCAATTCACAGGAGGAACGCTATGAACAGCATCCATGGACGGACCAGATGGGGCCGGTTGGCTGCCATCTTCGGCGCTGCGGCGGTTACGGCTCTGCAGTGTCTGTCACTCCCGGCCTTTGCCGGATTCGAACTTCCCCCGGGCGAACGTATCACCAATCTCCCCGCAATTCCCCGCAACATGCCGCAGAAGGAAGCGTACGAACTGTACGATCCGGTTATCGGCCGAAACTTTGACATCAAGAATCTCTGGATGCGCGCTGACCTGCGTGTGCGTCCGGAAATGCGGAACAACGCCTGCTTCGGTGGTGCGCAGTTGGCCGGCGGAGCTTGTAACAGCTTCGGAGGCGCCAATGCCAGAGGTGCGGCGCCCAACGTGGGTGCCAACGTCGGCAACAAGGGCAATGACATGTTCGTGCAGCAGTGGATGCGTTTGGGCATCGGGTACGATCTGTCGCCGGATGTGAACTTCTATGTGGAAATCATCGACAGTGCCACCTGGGGTGGTAATGGCAGCGCGGTCAATGCCGGCAACGGTGGCGATCCGCTGAACCATAACGGTGCCACTGCAGGCGGTGCCGGCAACGGTGGACGACTGGGCGTCCGTGCGGCCTACATGTTGGTCCGTAATTTGGCCGACATCCAGGGCTTGAGCATGAAGGTTGGTCGTCAATACATCGTGTTTGGTAACCACTCCCTGTTCGGTCACTTCGACTGGGCGAACACCGGCTATTCACATGACGGTGTGATGTTCGCCTACCAGACCAAGAATTGGGACAGCTACTTCGGCTGGTTCCGCAATTCGGAGAGTGATCTTGGTCAAGCGGCTCCTGTCGGAAGCGCAGCGGCCAATATCGCCGGTACGGGTGCGCAGGACGCGCAACGCGATGCCGACATGTTCATTTTCTACAACCAGATCAAGATGGTTCCCGGCATGGTCATCGAACCCTTCTACGTGTTGTACCAGAACCGTTATGGTTCAGCGGACAATGCGGCACAGGGGTTGGGTACTGCGAAGCACTCCAATCAGACCCGCCATATGATCGGAAACCGGTTGGAAGTGCGCAAGGGCGGGTTCGACTTCTCGAACGAAATCGCCTGGCAGTTCGGTCAGATGGGCCAGGCCGGCGCCTGCGTGGGCGAGCAGAAGTGCTTGCACATCAACGCCTGGGCCACCAGAAACTGGATCGGCTACACGTTCTATGATACGGCGTGGAAGACGCGTCTGGCGTTCAACCTCGATTATGCATCCGGCGACAGCCGGAACAATTCGTGCGCCAGCGCGGCGACGTGTAAATCGGCCAACACTTTTGAAAACTTCTTCCCGACGAACCACATCCACATGGGATACATGGACGTGCAAGCGTGGAAGAACATGCTGTCCCCTTCCGTCAACTTGCAGGCCCGTCCTTCAGCACGTGACCATATCGAATTGTGGTACACGAATCTGAACCTGGCCAATTCCAAGGACTGTTGGTATCGTGCGGCTCAAGGTTGCTACGTGTTCTCGAATGCGAACAACACGAAGACGCACATCGGCGACGAAATCGACGTGGCCTATACCAGAATGTTCGCGGATGGCAAGGTGGCCCTGCAGGCTGCGTATGGCACGATCTTCAGCGGTGGCTATTTGACCAGCACCTTGAACCAGACGCAGAATCAGCATTGGGCATACATGTCATTGTGGATGAACTTCTAGGCATGCGTGACGCGTGAAACGTGACGCGTCGGGAGGAGCCACATGTCCTGTGGGTCGAGAGCAGTCTGACAGGACGGCTTTCCCGATGATGAAAAGAAAAGGAGACACGCAATGAAGAAACTCATGTTCGTAACGCTGGGCGTCGCAGCGTTGGCGATCGGCAGCCAGCCGGTCACCGCGCAGGCTCAGGTCGCGGATGCGATTCAAGCAGTGAACGATGCCATCGTCGAGTTGACCGATGCGCCGGGCCTCGGCAAGCGGACGACCGTCGACGTGACGAAGCGGTGGGGATCTGACCGGTCCGTCATCGACAGCGCCACGGCGAAATTGCAGGACGGGCTCAGCAAGGCCCAGTCTGGCGGAGTCGGTGCCGATGCCATGCGCCAGTTGAAGATGGCGGTGGATTACGGCAAGGCTCGCATGCACAAGGAAGCTCGGTTGTCCGCACAGGGTGCATTGCGCCATCTGTGCGTGGCCAATCAAGATCAGGGACCAGGCTGCGATTCGGTGCCGAAATTCGGGAGCTATACTGCACCATAACTGGTGCTCTGACGCGTACTGCGAGGCGAGAGGGAGAACCCCTGCCTGTCTCGAGTGATGAAACCCCGCCGGGTGATCCCCGGCGGGGTTTCTGTTTTTGGCCAGGTTGTTGTGTTTCCGACGCTGATTCTCGGTCGGGAATCCGGTTGAATGACGACCGATGGTGAGCGCGCATCACAGATATCGCGGCCCAGCGCCATCGCGCAGCTTGCCCGTGGTTCATCAAGCGTCTTATACTCCGCTCATCTGCGATGTCTTTACTGCGTCCGCTCTGAGTCCTCACCGTGGATGATCTAACCAGGCAATTGGCCCAACAGTTCGGATTTTCTTCATTCCGCCCTGGTCAGCGCGAAGTGATCGATGCGGTATTGTCTCGTCGTGATGCCATGGCGGTGATGCCGACCGGCCAGGGCAAGTCGCTGTGTTATCAACTGCCGGCGACGATTCTCCCCGGGCTCACGCTGGTGATCTCCCCATTAATTGCGCTGATGCAGGACCAGGTGAATGCCCTAAAAGCTCGCAACATTGCCGCGGCGGCATTCCATTCCGGGCTTTCTGAGCAGGAGCGCGATCGTGTGGTACTCCATCTCAAGCTGCGGCGGCTGCAGTTGCTCTATCTGGCCCCTGAGCGGATGCAGCACGAACGCTTTCTTCGCCTCTTGCGGTCCCTATGGGTCTCGCTGCTGGTCGTAGACGAGGCCCATTGCATCTCCCAGTGGGGACATGATTTTCGGCCAGACTATTTGAATATCGGCCGGCTTCGCCGCGAGATCGAAAATCCGCCTTGTCTGGCCTTAACGGCCACGGCGACCGCGCGTGTGCAGGCCGATCTTTGTGAACGACTCTCACTCCAGGACCCGCTTCGCCTGGTCACGGGGTTTCGACGACCCAATCTCGCCCTGTCTGTGCGTCTCTGCCGGTCGCGCCAGGAGAAGTTGGCCGTGCTGACGCGTGTGGTGCGCGAATGCGAAACCGGCACGGTGCTGGTGTATTGCGCCACCCGTCGCGCCGTGGAAGAGGTGGCAACCTGTCTCGGGCGTTCGGACTCGTCCGTCGGGTATTACCACGCTGGCTTGTCCGATGAGGAGCGGCAGGTGGTTCATGCCCGATTTCGCACCGGGGCCCTGCGCATCTTAGCGGCCACCAATGCATTCGGGATGGGGATCGATAAGTCGGATGTCCGCTTGGTTGTCCATTTCGACATTCCCGGGAGTCTGGAGGCGTACTACCAGGAGGTCGGGCGGGCCGGGCGTGACGGACAGCCCGCTGCCTGTCTGTTGTTGTTTCATGAGCGTGACGTAGCCACGCAAGAATATTTCATCCAGCAGGCTGCGAAGGAATCGAGCAGCTCGGCGCGCGTCGAGCGCATGAAGACATTGTTGCAGGATCTGCTGGCGTATGTGTCGGTTCAAACCTGCCGCCAGCTGGCCATTCTTGAGTATTTCAGTGATGAGGCTGAGCGAGCCATCGGGGCCTGCGGGCTGTGTGATCGCTGTGTCACAACCTCGATCGTGCGCGACGCGGTGACCGACGATGAGACTGCCTGTGCGCGCGCGTTTGTGGCGGCCGTTGCCTGGTGCCAGGGGCGATTCGGCGTGACTCGAATCATCGAGTTATTGCGCGGGAGCCGATCAAAAGCTCTGTTGGCGTATGGTGCCGAGGCCTGCCCTGAATACGGGTTGTATCAGGCCTGGTCGAAGCAAGCCCTGACCCGTCTGTCTGCGGCATTGATCGATCGGGGCTATCTGCGCGTGGAGGGAGACGAGTATCCCACGCTCGATGTGACAAAACGTGGCCGGGAGGTGTTGGAAGGAATGAGCTCCATGGACGTCAGTCGGACGGAATCCTCAGCGCCGGCTCCGACGAGCGAGGCATCGGGTGCTCGGGGTGCTTCGCCGGCGACGGCAGCGCCCTCATACATCGATCCGCAACTGTTTGAACGCTTGCGCCAATTGCGGAAGGAACTGGCAGAGGAGGAAGGGGTCGCCCCGTTTGTGATTTTTCACGACAAGACGCTTCGTACGATCGCCGGGCATCGACCCATGACGCTCAGTGCCTTGCGGGAGATTTCCGGAATCGGAGAGGTCAAGGTGGAGCGATATGGCCGTCGAGTGTTGAACGTGGTGAATCCTGATCCGGGGTAGGACAGTCTCGATTCCGTCCTCCCCGGTCACGTCGTTCTGCGTTAGGCTTTCAGCCCACCGGCTTTGCGAAACTGCTCCTGCAACTCGGCATAGGTCTTCGTGACAGGAAATTGCGGGAACTCTTTCGGGAGATGGTCCGGGGGACGGAAGAAGAACCCGGCATGGGCTTCGCCCAGCATGGCCGTGTCGTTATAGGCGTCCCCTGCCGCCATCACGTGGAAATTCAGGTTCTTCAGTGCGGCCACTGCATGTTTCTTCTGGTTGGGCTGGCGGAGTTTGTAGTTGACGATGCGGCCATTGGCGCCGATTTCGAGCTGGTTACAGAAAATCGTGGGGTATCCCAGCTGGCGCATCAACGGGAGGGCGAACTCGTAAAACGTATCGGACAAGATGATGACTTGGGCTCGTTCACGCAGCCAGGCAATGAAGTTGGCGGCTCCTTCCATCGGGCCCATGGCGTCGATCACGGACTGAATATCGGCAAGGGTGAACCCGTGCTGATCCAGAATGTTCAAGCGGCGCGTCATCAGGGCATCATAGTCCGGCATTTCGCGCGTCGTAATCTTGAGTTCCTCAATGCCGGTCTTAATGGCAAAGTTGACCCAAATTTCCGGAACGAGCACGCCTTCAAGGTCCAGGCATACAATGACGGGGTTCTGCATTCGTCCTCCTTCGGAATGTCGTAGGTGTTTGGGAGTAAGCATTCAACGGAGTGCTCGAGGCCTATCCTGCGACCTCGTGCACCGCGCTCAACGTGTGGACCGGATCATGGTTCGCGACTGCGGCGGGCGTTTTCCTGACTGAGATACCGCCAGACCTTGTCGAGCGCCTTCTCGAATATTTCTGTCCCTGCCCAGCGGCGGGTGTACTCGCTGTGATGACGCTTGGCCCAATCGACGGCGAGGGGAAGCGGAATCAGCCGCGGCGTCGTGCCGGTCAGGTCAGCCCAGAGTAGACTCAAGGCGGTGCTGATGCGAACGGCGACCGGAACCGGCCGGATGGACTGGCTGGTCATATTCTGACAGTCGGTCGATGGCGACGTGACGGCAAGTTCGCGGCAGGCTGCCGGGCGGTCTTCATAGATGCTGCATGCTTCATTGTCGAGAAAGGGGCAGGGCATACGGAGCGCATAGTAGGCCCGATTCACCGGTTCGATCGCGTCGTCGCTCAGCGGGTCAGATGATTCCGCGAGGGCAGAGAGCTGTTTCAGTACCCCGGCTCGTGCCAGCCGTTGTTGAGCGAGGTCGAGTTTGGCGAGGAGGCGGTCTCGCTCCGGTTGTTCGAGACGCTCAATCCTGTTGGCGAGGGCGAAGGCTTCAGGCGCCGACATGGGGACCAGCATGCGGCAGCAGGCCGCGCAGCCTTTGTGGCAAGACACGGTGTGGCCGGCCTGGCCCACCTGTGCGTGTTCCAGTGCCTGCACTTCCTCTCCGAGGCTCCGCATCAGCGGGAGGATTGCGGTGATCGGCACGAAGCTCGTCGGGACCCCCACGGCCGTGGACACATCCCCGCTCGGGGTGTGCAGGGAAATCTCAAAATGCTCAACCAGAGATGGATTGCTCACGGGCGTGGCGTCCGAATGTCGTGTTCAACGTGATGTGTGGCGAAGCGTATCGATGTTCCGCCGGCGCCTATCATAGAGAACCCTCGAATCGAGGGTCAACCGCGCTGTGTATGCGCTGGACTTGCTCCCCTTGGACCGTTGGGGCTACTCTGTCGTCAATGCGTGTCTCCGGTCATATCATCGGGTTATTGAAAGAATATATGGGGGATCTGGTTGAGCAGGCCAGGCAGGAATCCTATGCGCAGCAGGCGTTCGGGTTTTCCTCACCGCCGTACCAGCCCGACCATGCTATCGCCGACTTGCTGGCGATCTTGGATGACCGCATCGAGTCGGAGGGGGTCCAAGTCGGGATGCCATTGGAGTTTCTGCATGAGATGTGGCGTCGTTGTAACGAGGCCCGCAGTCAGGTGCTGGATCAGGTGTGGCTTGAAACGAATCTCGGGCCACCGGGCTCCTCCAAAGCCCGTATTCGAGAACTGACCTATGCGGCGCTCATCGCGTATCTGGAAGACGAGTCAGACGAGACCTGACCGGCCTTGTGGCGTGATGATCGCAACGAGGTCAGCCCTCACCACTTTCCGGCAATCCAATAGACGAGAATTCCGACGGCTTCGTCGATCGCTTGCGTGGTCAGGAGCAGAGCTTTGGCGGTTGGAATGAAATCGAAGGCGGTCGTTTGTCCCCAGGCCTCTTGAGGCCGATGTGTCGATTCATAGCCACAGGTGACCGGCGTCACGACAAAGCCTTGCTTTTCGAACAGCCCAACGGCACGCGGCATGTGGTAGGCGGCGGTGACCAGTAGAATGCGCGCGGCTCCCAGCCTGGCTTTGGTGTAGAGCGCATTTTCGTAGGTCGTCCGCGATTGTTCCTCGAGCACGATGACTGATTCCGGGACACCGAGGCGCAATGCCCATCGTTGCATCTCCCGGGATTCTGAGGGACCTGTTCGAAGGACCGAGGCATCACCTCCCGTGAGGAGCAATGTGGGCGCCAAATTCTGATGCCACAATTCAGCGCCACAGGCGGTTCGCTGGCGTGACGCCGCTGAAGCGTCATCTGCTGGCCGCAGGGATCCTTTGTGATGGATGCCGCCCGCGAGGACGACGATGGCGTCGAAGGTTGACCCCGATGTCGGGGTGAATGGAGGGTACCTGGCCTCAAGGGCGCCGATATACGTCGTCGCGAGAAAAGGGGTTGAGGTCAGGAGCAGGAGGAGCATGGTGGAGCAGGCCCAGCGCCTGACCCAGGTTGTCCGTCTGGGTGTGACAGGCAAGCAGGCGAGGAGCAGGGTGACGAATCCGGCCCCGACAATCCAGGTCATGGGATAGAGGAAATATTTCGCTGCTTTATAGATGCCATACCATAGGGGCGTGAGGTCCATAGGCACTCCCAGTTGACTGACCGGACAATGGTCCAGCATACACGGAGGCGGCGGGGACACCAAGTAGTCAGGAGGAAGTGATGGCCGAAGGGCGACAGTATTGGCTGATGAAGTCGGAGCCTGATGTGTTTTCGATCGACGATCTAGCTTGTTCGCCGAAGCATACGACGTCGTGGGACGGGGTACGGAACTATCAGGCGCGTAACTTTATGCGGGCAATGAAGGTGGGAGACCAGGTTCTCTTTTATCACAGCAATGCCAATCCTCCCTGTGTGGTCGGAATTGCCGAAGTGGTGAAGCCTGCCTATCCCGACGCGACCCAGTTTGATCCCCAGGATCCGCACTATGATCCTGCCAGCAAGCGGGACCAGCCGCGCTGGGATCTGGTGGATATCCGATTCGTGCGCAAATTCACAGCGCCGCTCTCGCTGGATCTATTGCGAGGGCAGGCCAGTCTCAAGGGGATGGAGTTACTGAGGAAGGGCTCACGACTGTCGGTTCAGCCGGTGCGGGCGGCCGAGTGGAATCAGATTGTTAAGCTGGGACGCGGTCGCGACAGCGAATAGGAGGTCCTCGCGGCTGATACCCTGAGGCACAGGGGGGGTATTCTGATGGCGGATGGCTGGTCTAACTGCGGGCTTTTCCGTCGTCCAGGTAGCGGTGTTGCCAGTCCAACCAGGCATGTCCGAGCTCATGGGCAAGGATGTACCGTCGGCGCGTGACAGGAAGCCGCTTGCGGATGTAGATGACTTTGGCTTCGTTGTCCCAAATCCCGTCCGCGTTCGCATCCTGCCGGTCCATTTCAGAGTCGGTGACCTGCCGGATCATGATGTGATAGCCGAACGGAAGGACGACTTTATTTGGTATTCGCACCGTATGCCTCGCTGTCTTCCAATGGGCGTCTGGGCGCCAAGTTCGTGTTCCTGGATAGCCTAACACATTTCCCTTTTCCGCTTCCCGGCAAAATTCTGCATACATATCAATCATTTGCGTTTTTTATTTTTAAGGAATGCTTTGCTGCATCTGTGATGAGACGGAGCTGTGGAGGGGTGGTACGGTTGAGGCTTGAGGATTTCAATTGAACGCTCGGATGGTGTATCATCCGGCCATGGTCGACAAACTGCTCGCACAAGAACTGGCAATTCCCTATCCCTCGGTCGTGCGGATCGTGGGGGTGAAAATCCGTGATCGCGGAGAGGTGAAGAAGTTCGATGCCGGGGAGGCAGCGCTGGCGTTCGGGGATCGCGTCCTGGTCGATGTCTCCGGTGAATTGACCTACGGGGTAGTGTACGGGGTTCCGCAGGTGACGCCGTTCATCCCGCCCATGCGTGTGATGCAGCCGATTGTCAGGAAAGCGACCTCGGAAGATGTGGTAACCATTGATCGGTACGAACGGTTGGCGTCCGAAGGGATGAAGGCGTGCCGGGAGCAAGCCGCGGCTCTTGGGCTCAAGATGAAGCTGGTAGAGGTCTTCTGTTCGTTTCATCGCCGGCAGATGACCTTTGTCTATACCGCTGATGATCGCATCGATTTTCGTGAGCTGGTGCGTCTGCTTGCGCGACGGTTCGGCGGGCGAATCGAAATGCGTCAAGTGGGGGTGAGGGACGAAGCCAGCCGATTAGGCGGAATTGATACCTGTGGCTTGGTTTTGTGCTGTGCGGCATTTCTGACAGAGGTGAAGCCGGTGACCGTGAAACAGGCTCGAATTTTGGGGCTGCCGGTCGACGATCCCAAATTGCTGGGGGTCTGTGGCCGTCTCAAGTGCTGCCTGCTGTTTGAAGCGATGGACAGTCAGCCCGTGCCAGCGTCGGCAAAGCCGTCTGCCCTCATTAATCCTGCCCGTTCCCGTCTAGCCTCCTCCTAGTCCAAAAATCACCATTTGAATGTTTCCGCAGGCGGTCCAGCGGTTTGGGACCTGGTTTTCTCCTTGGGCTTGGGTGAGTTCCCCCTCTCGTGCTTTTTCCCCGAAAGAGTATAATGTCCTTGAGGTGCTGAATGCCTCAGGTACTGGTGCTCGGGGCGGGGAAGATCGGCTCGTTGGTTGCGGCGTTGCTGTCGGCCAAGGGGCACTACCAGGTTCACCTGGCCGATCTGACACTCGATGCGCCCAAACGACTGATCGATGAATTGGCGCTGTCCACGGTGACGCCGTGTGCGTTGGACGTGCGTCGTCCACATTCTGTCGAAACCTATGTGACCTCCCATCGTTTTGATGCGGTTCTCTCCGGCCTTCCGTATTTCCATAACCCAGCAGTTGCCGAAGTCGCCCGCGCCCATCACCTGCACTATTTTGACCTGACCGAGGACGTGGCCGTGACTGCGCGGGTCAAGGTGATGAGCGAAGGGGCTGATCGAGCGTTCATTCCGCAATGTGGTTTGGCCCCTGGGTTTATCAGCATCGTCACCAACGATTTGATCGGCCATTTCGATTCCATCGATCACGTTAAGATGCGGGTCGGCGCGCTGCCGGTTCATCCGAGCAATGCGCTGAAGTATTCCCTCACTTGGTCCACAGATGGGCTACTCAATGAATATGGGAATCCCTGTGTGGGCATTGATGGCGGGCAGGAAGTCCGTCTGCAGCCGCTGGAAGGTTACGAGACGATTGAATTGGATGGCCTCTTGTACGAAGCGTTCAATACGTCCGGCGGGCTGGGCACCTTGGCGGATACCTATCGAGGACGGGTCCGCACCATGAACTACAAGACGCTGCGCTATCCAGGCCATTGCGAAAAAATCCAATTCCTTATGAACGATCTGAAATTGAATGAAGATCGGGACACGCTGAAACGCATCCTGGAACGAGCCATTCCGCAGACGCACCAAGACGTGGTCTTGATGTACGCCTCTGTAACCGGGAGCAGGCAGGGTGAGTTGTTTGAGGAGACCTATGTGAAGAAGGTCTATCCGAGGACTATCCTGGGGCGTCTGTGGTCGGCAATTCAGGTGACCACAGCCTCATCGTTGTGCTGCGTGGTTGATCTCGTCATGGCCAGACCATCGGCGTATCGCGGCTTTGTCCGACAGGAGGATTTCCTTCTGCAGGATGTTTTGGACAATCGCTTTGGAGACTGCTTTGGTTCGTAGCACATCATGACAACGGCGGAACTGTTCACCTCACTAGGTCTGTCACAGGAGCAGCCGGGGAGCTGCCTTTCCTCCTCAACCTGGACTGGCACGACAGAGGCGGGAGTCGTGGAGTCGCGTAACCCGTCGACCGGTACGGTATTAGGCCGAGTCTTTGGTTGTTCCGACGAGGACTACACCACGCTCGTTGACGGGGCGTGTCAACGGCAGCGCTCATGGCGGCAGGTGCCGGCTCCGAAGCGAGGCGAGGTGATTCGATTGATCGGACAGGCGCTGAGAGAGCGTAAGGATGCTCTCGGGACGCTGGTGTCTTTGGAGGTCGGCAAGATCAAATCCGAGGGTGACGGTGAAGTGCAGGAAATGATCGACATGGCGGACTTTGCCGTGGGGCTCTCCCGCATGTTGTACGGGCAGACCATGCATTCTGAGCGTCCCCGGCACAGGATGTACGAACAATGGCATCCTTTGGGTGTTGTCGGGGTGATCACGGCATTTAATTTTCCTGTCGCGGTCTGGGCGTGGAATGCCTTCATCGCAGCCGTTGCCGGCAACACGGTGTTGTGGAAGCCGTCGCCGAAAGCGCCGCTCTGTGCGCTGGCTGTCCAACATCTGTGCAACCGGGTGCTGGAGGATGCGGGGTATCCCGGCGTGTTGGCGCTGCTCACGACGGATCGTGTCGAACTGGCCGATCGGATGGTTCGGGACGAACGCCTCCCGTTGATCTCATTTACCGGGTCGGTGCCGATTGGACGGCATGTGGCGGAAGTCGTCGGGCATCGCCTGGGCCGCAGTGTGTTGGAATTGAGCGGCAATAATGCGGTGATTGTGGACGAGACGGCGGATCTGGAATTGGCGGCTCGCGCAATTGTATTCGGGGCAGTTGGCACGGCGGGACAGCGTTGCACCAGCACGAGGCGGGTGATCGTGCATGAATCTCAATATGATCGCTTGGTGTCTCGGCTCCGTGTGGCGTATGCCCAGGTGACGATTGGCGATCCCCTGGAGCCGGACGTTCTGATGGGGCCGCTGATCGATGCTCACGCGGTGGCAAGGTATCAGGCAGCCGTGGATGCGGTGACCCGGGCCGGCGGTGAGATTCTCTATGGTGGGCATGTGTTGTCACGTCCCGGGTATTTTGTCGAGCCAACGATCGTGCGCGCGCAACACGATTGGGACATTGTTCAGCAAGAAACATTTGCGCCGATTCTCTACGTGATGACCTATCAAACGCTGGAGGAGGCCATCTCTATGCAGAATGCGGTGCCGCAGGGGCTGTCTTCCGCCCTGTTCACCCAGCACCTTCGCCATAGTGAGACGTTCTTGTCGGCCATCGGAAGTGATTGCGGCATCGCGAACATCAATATCGGCACCTCCGGAGCGGAAATCGGTGGGGCGTTCGGTGGGGAGAAGGCCACTGGTGGGGGGCGTGAGGCGGGTTCTGATGCCTGGAAAGCGTATATGCGGCGCCAAACGACAACGATCAATTGGGGTACGGAATTGCCGTTGGCGCAGGGTGTGAAGTTTGGGCGAGCAGAAGGAGGACATGATGGGGCAAGCCACTGAACTCGATGCCGTCCTGGCTCGAATGACCGCCGACTTTCTGTCGCACAACAGTGCCGCCGACCTGCTTCGTCAGGCGCTGGATGAAATCGGAGTTGGGTTTGTGCCAGTCATGGATCACGTGACCATCAGGACGACAGATATTGACCGGAGAGCAGAGGAGTTTCTTGGATTGGGGTATGGGTACGACGAAACGATTCGCTACGAAGATTGGTATGCCAAGGTCTATAGGAAGGCCGGGTACCCGGCGTTATTCGTCGATCAGGCCTATCCGGACGATCGTGGAAAGACCAGTATCATTCCTCGCTGGGTGGAGAAGTTCGGTGATCGAGTGCTGCATCATGTGGCGGTGCGGGTAGAGGACATCGAGCAGGCTATCCTCAAGTTGAAGGGGCGGGGTGTTGTCTTTGCCGGGGAGATTGTCGGTGCTCGGGGCGGCACACTGAGACAGATTTTTACGGCCCCGGAGATGGTCGACGGCCAGCCCTTCTCCGTGTTGGAATTGGCTGAACGGCATCAGGGGTATCAAGGGTTTCTCCCGCCGCAAGCAGACAGTCTCATGCGGTCCACCGTTCGCTAATACTCCCCGGCCCCGGCCATTCCTGCCTGTCCATTGGCAGCTGTCGAATGGTCTAGCGGTGTCCCACTTGGCGAGCCTCGACCGAATCCATAAATGTGCGTACAATGCTCCTCCTAGCCAACCCGAGATGAGCGGTTCGTTGCGCTGTGCACTACATAGGAGGTCATCTATATGATGCGATTGGCCGGGTCTTTTCGCGCAATCACGATAGTAGCGTCCATCTGTGCGTTCGCAAGCAGTGACGGGCTTGTTCAAGCTTCGCCCTCCGGCCATGCCCCTCATGGCACGGTGACCATCGATGGTGTAACCGTCCCTGACATCGGGCCGCTGCCCACAGTGGTTCCCGTACCATCATCCAATCTGAATTATGCCGCGAAAATTGAGCTCGGAAAGCAGCTCTATTTCGATGGGCGGCTGTCAAAGAACAACGCCATTTCTTGTGCTTTCTGTCACAATCCTGGAACTGGATTCGCGGATTCCCGACAGACATCGATCGGGGTCGGCGGCGGGATTGGGGGGCGCCAGTCGCCGACGGTGTACAACACGGTGTTTAACCATGTGCAGTTCTGGGATGGGCGGGCACGCTCCCTGGAGGAGCAAGCGGTCGGGCCGATCCATAACCCTGTGGAGATGGCCGAGACGCATGAACATGTGGTGGCCAAGTTGGGGAAGGTCAAGGGCTATCAGCAACAATTTCGAGCCGTCTTCGGAACGGATGTGAATCTGCAGGGCATCGCCGAAGCCATCGCGGCCTATGAACGCACGGTTCTTTCGACGAACTCCGCATTCGATAAATATATGCTGGGTGATCCGAAGGCGATGGACGAGGCGGCTGTACGAGGATTGGCACTCTTTAAGGGGAAAGCTCGCTGCATCCTCTGCCACAATGGGTCGAACCTGACCGACAATCAGTTCCACAATCTTGGTGTGCCACAGGTCGGGCCGATGAAAGAAGACCTTGGTCGATACAATGTCACCAGGGCGGAAAAAGACAAGGGGGCATTCAAGACTCCCACGCTTCGCAGTATCGTCGAGACCGCTCCATACATGCATGACGGCGCGTTTAAGACGCTGGAAGAGGTCGTTGAGTTTCTGGATCAGGGGGGAGGGAATAATTCTAACCTGAGTTCTTTGATGAAACCCCTGAACTTGGCTGCCGAAGAAAAGGCCGATCTTGTGGCATTCCTGAAAGCACTCACGGGGGAGCCGCTCAAATTTGCCATGCCGCAGTTGCCCAAATAATGTATGAATCCTTTTGAGTGGCCATGGCTCTTACCGGCAGATGGGCGTGAGGGATCGGTCTGTTCATACGTCACATCAGTGTATTCCAACCCCAACCAGAGGAGGCCTGATATGTTTCGACATCTTTGCGTGCTTGGCGCGAGCACGCTGGCGCTCGCCATCGGTGGGCCCGTATTCGCGGCAGATATGAAGCCGGGTCCGGCTGACGGATTCGATATTCACGTGATGGCGCCCCATAAGATGGAAGACGGTTCTGTGGCCGGCCCCTTCCATCATTATTGCAAAGCCATCAAGCCTGAAGTGTTGCAGTGCTTGTTGTTTGAATCGACGGAGCCGAATGCGGTGCTGACGGATGTGGAGTATTTTGTGGCGAAGCCTGTGTCTCGATCGGCGGTACCGCTCGATGTCTGGAATAAATTTTATCATGACCACGAAGTTGAAATTGCCACTGGCCGGGTTCAGGTATTGGATATGCCCGATGCGCAGGCCAAGGAAGTTGCGGCCGCCGCGGCCAAGACGGACGGCATTATTTTTCATTTGTGGCCGAAAGGCGCTAAAGCCCCGGATGGATCGGTCGGGCATCCCACCTCAGTGGGGCACAAGCCGAGGACGGAGTAACGCTGTCGTTCACCAATGACCGATTCTTAGCCTTAGGGTAAGGAGGCCTTTATGCGAAGTGCGATTGCGATGATCGGGTTGTGTGCGGCGGCGTTGACGGCGGCCGGTTGTGCGGAAACCTCTCACGAGATGAAACCTGCGTCCACGGCAGCGTCGACTGCGATGGCAAAGGCCATGCCGACTCCGGCGCAAGGCTATACGATTCATGTGATGGCCCCTCATAAGTTTGAAGACGGGTCGGTCCATGGTCCGTATCATCATTACTGCAAGCCAATCTCTCCGGAGGTGCTGCAATGCCTGCTGTTCGAGTCGACCGATTCGAACGCCTTGCTGACAGACATTGAATATTTCGTCGCGAAATCAGTGTCCAGGGCCCACATCCCATTGGAGACATGGAATAAGTATTACCATGATCATGAGGTGGAGATTGCGACGGGACGGGTTCAGATTTTAGATATGCCCGAGGCGCAGGCGAAGGAAGTTGCGGCGGTTGCGGCCAAGACAGACGGGATCATCTTCCATCTCTGGCCGGACGGGGCGAAGGCGCCGAATGGTGAAGTGGGGCATCCGCAGTCGGTTGGCCACAAGCATCGAACCGAGTAACGGAACGAGTCACCGGTGACAGGCGGAGAGGCCATCGCACGAGGCTTCTCCGCCTGTGCCATTTCTTACGGAGATGCCATGATGCGATGGGGACGGGTGTGCGTAATCGCAGGGGTTCTAGTCGGCCTCGCTGGTGTCGTGTGGCCGGCAGATTCTGAGGTCCTGCGACCTCGTGTGCCGATTGATCAGATAGAATCGGCTCGTGCCGTAACTAATCCATTCCCTGTGAACCCCGAGGTGCTGCAGAAGGGCAAGGCGCTGTTCGAAGGGAAAGCGTTCTGTCGCGCCTGCCACGGGGGGGATGGAAAAGGGCTGGGGATAGATTTGGACTACTCGACCTTCAAGGGACCGCTCCCGAGGAATTTTACCGATAAGATGTGGCAACAGACGAGGACAGATGGTGAATTGTTTTGGATTTTGAAGAATGGAAGTCCGGGTACGGATATGGCGTCCTTCATCCCCTTGATCTTGACGGAAGAGGAAGCATGGCAGGTCCTGATGTATGTCCGGTCATTTGGGGCGAAATGAGGCGATAAGGTTGGCCGTTCTCTGCCAGTCCTGGCGGGAAATATTGGGGGTATCAACGCCGGTGAACAGAGAGGAAGTGGTCAAGGCGACTATGGGCCTGGGTGGGGAGCCGCAGGAACTCGAGGCCGAAGTAGTGCTCGCGAACCCAGCGAACGGCTGCGAGCTCAATGGTCAATGCACGGATATGATCGGGGAGAAGCAGGCGAGCGGTTATGTAGCTGCCGTCGAGGACCATCTGCTCGCATTCAACCAGGCAGCCCGTCGTTGAGAGGTTGTGGATCAGGCCCTCCCCGATAAAAGCAGCGCTAGCGAACATGACGGGACAGCTGATTCCCAGGCGGTCGCGGGAGCGTTGAAAGGTGAGCGTCGTTGTTCGCGTAAGGAGCTGGCCTTGCGGATTGCGTGATGAGAACGTACGTGCGGGCATGCATGGCAGTGTAGGGTGCGGAGGGGGAAAACAACATCCCTGCCTTAGAGGGGCATGAATTGACTGGGCGGGGGAGCTATCTGTCCTGAGCTGCTGGTACACGGTGAGCGTTCTGTAGTGTCCCCCGGGTGGGGGCGTAAAACCGATGATGGCAGGATCGGCATCGCCAGGGAAAGTGGCCAGAGAGTCGCCAAAAGAAATCGCGCCACCCGCGACGCTCGGATCGGCGGACGATTCCGGTGCAGTGGGGACACGTGAGGGGCGCGTCTGTCCCGGTCTGGAGTGTGGGGTGAGCATGGGGGGAGGGAATGTTCATGTGCGGATGTGTAGTGTGGAAATTATTCTGTCCATGATGGCTCCCTCAGAGGAGGTCGGCAGACTTGGGGTGTGGATGGAGCTGCTTGCTCAGATGCAGTAGACGGTCCCGATAGGGGATGAGAAGAAGATCGAAAGGCGCATAATGTGGCTGAATAGAAAGCCCCTGTTCACTCACCGGTGCGATGTCATTGTTGGGAGTGGTCAGGATTTGTGACTGAACGCTCATCACTCCTGCCACCAGACCAAACGGATCAGATAAATTCCTACCACATACGTTCCTGCGATGAAGAGTGCCCAGAGCATGGTGCTGTTCTCCTTCGTGTGCTGAGATTGCCTTCGCATTGCCTGATGATGAGTTTTCGTCATCTGCTCATGAGCAACTCGCATACCAAACAATTCATTGGGCGTGCACGCCTCGAATCCAGAATTCCTTCGCCGTAATCCTGGGGCTGCCGCGTTTGGCGCCCAGGTGACGCTTCACGCAGATCAGGATGGCGGTGTATCTAATCTGATAAGCAATGGATCTAATTGGATAACGTTGCGGAGGTGTTGTTGTATGCCGGTAAGCCGAGCAGATCGCGCTCGAGGTGCTTTCGAGACCGGGATGAGCCAAGGGGGCTGTCGGTGTGACATCTATGACAGTGAAAGTTATTTCTGAATGGCCGATGAGCGGCATTCCCGCGCGCATCTCAGCTCGTCCCGACTAAGGCAAACCGGGAATCAGTCTCAATGTGCAAGCAGGAGTGAGCTCAGTAGTGCGACTAGCACCATGAGCAAAGACCCGAATAGACTGAGTGCAGCCGGAACATCCCTGGTCATTCTTCGAAACACTCCTCCGCGAACGAAGTTTTTTATACTCATGCGTCAGCAGATCGAGGTGGTTAGCCTCGCCTGTCGTGAGGCTGAGTCGTACGCAGTCGTCGTTCGACAGTGAGGGCAGAAGTCGTGATCGCGTAGCCGCACTGTCCGCAGAACAAGAAGGCTCCTGTAGGGACCAGGCTGTGATGTTTGCAGCGGGGGCAGTCGTACGTTTTCATCGCCATGTTTCTTGATCAGTATTGGGTATCCTCGGGGAATGGTGGAGCAGAGCCGATGGTTTGCTGGGCGTGCATGCCTCGCCGGGGATCCCCGCGAGGAGACAGCTCGAGCGATTTTGAAGAAGGGCTAGGCACGGGGTCTTTGCGAGCTCCGCAGTTGACGCAGCGCCAACGACTTTGCGGCTGATAAAACTCAATAGATTGTTCGAGAACAAGGTGCCCTCCGCATCTTGAGCATGTCATGAGGCATCCCCTCCTAATCTTTGGCAGCTCGTTGGAAGCCGCAGGATGGATGCGGGTGAAGCGAGCGTTGCCACTTCACTCGCTCCGTCCTGCGGGTTCAATCACGCTGCTTCCGGACTGATGGGTATAGTCAGTGCCGTTTCCCGTCGAACGAGGGACACAAACGAGCCGTTCTGTTCCTGGTCGTATAGACGGTAAAGCAGGGTGAATGTCATTATGTGATATCAATTCTCAAAATCATTATAGTCTGATTCCAAAAATTCGGGAATGTTCACTTTCCTGAACTTAGAAGGCACGATTGATTTCAGGAATGTGTGGACCGCAGGCAGTGCTGACGAGGAGGTGATGGAGTAGGAGGAAGAATCGTCTGTTCCAGCAAGTGTTGGACGCGACCCTACGCAAGTCGCCACATTCATGGCCTAGAACTTTGGCCATATCCGTACATCATTGCCGCTATGAGAGGGGGGCTTTCCTGTGCATATGTCGCAGTGGACCGTACCTGCGGAGCCCGCGACCTCAAAACATTGTGTCCGTTAAATGGCGAGCGGAAATCAGCACCTTGTTAGTGCGCTTGATTGAGCAGTTGAGAACCTTTGGCACCAATGGAAGACAGGGCGGCCGATCTAGCCCGTCCAGAATCACAAGTGTTTGAGAAGATTTGGGAGGAAAATGGTGGGCCGTGTAGGGGTCGAACCTACGGCCCGCTGATTAAGAGTCAGCTGCTCTACCAACTGAGCTAACGGCCCCACCGGTGTGCACTATGTGTATCGAGTGTGACGTGCCTGACGGAGCGATTGGTGCGCCTGACAGGATTTGAACCTGTGGCCCTCAGCTCCGGAGGCTGATGCTCTATCCAGCTGAGCTACAGGCGCCCCCCTCGATCAGACCAGGCACATTAGCACAGCATTTCTGCCTCTGTCTAGGGAGTTGATGGGTGATCTACAAGAATCCGTAAGGCAGCAGAAGTTCGTCGCCGGACTGGAGCTGGTTGCGCTCCAATTTCAATAGCGCTGCCGCCTCGTGTTCAGCCAGTCTGATGGAATCTATTAGAAGTGCGGGTGAGAGGCGGACGAGGGGAACGGCTGTTTGGACGCGGCAGGCGCCCTCAACGATCCCATTGGCCTCGATTGGAATTCCCATGGTGCGACAGGTGATGGGGCGGAATGCATAGACCTGGCAGCTGCCATCGCTTCCAAGCGCAGGGCATGGCACATGCGAGAACTGTTCGACCATCTCATCGATGGTCGTATCGGCCCATTCGTCCAGGCTGGGAGTTGAGTGAAGGCCGGGGTAGCTTGCTTCGATGAGGCGGACCTGATCCGCAGCTCGCGCGATGATGGCGTCCCGTTGAGTGGTAGGTAAGGTGTGGAGGCCAGACCGCAATCCCCTGGCATCGAGGCGAGTAATAGGGAAAATGCCGACACAGCATTCGCTACAGCCGCGGCCGCACGGAATCGCTTCAAGGAGCGAGGCGCGAGCACGTCGAAACCAGAGGGAGGCTTCGTCAAACAAGGAGGAGTCGAGGGGTGAGGACGCGTCGGTCCCCATGATACCTACTCCTCCGCCAGGGACAAGTCCACGATGAGCTCCCCCTTCGGGGAGAAGAATCCTTGTCGGTCGATTTGGACGATGCCATTACAGTGTTCCTGGAAAAACTCCAGAATCCATCCATTAAAATCGTAGCCGTCGTCCGTAACATCCGCCTCAATCATGCGCGTGGTGAGAATGAAACGCGCTCGAGTCACATGTTCCTGGGCGAGGCTGGCCTCAAGGTCGTCGTGGGAGGATAGGTCCTCTCGAAACTGTTGTTGTTCCTGCTCGAAGAGATCTTGATAGGTGCCGCGATCCCGGACGCAGAACACCTGGATCGGTTTACGATCGCGCGCATATCCCAGAATGACCTGAACCCAGGCCCAGTCATCCAGCATGGCGTCGCTCATATCCGGGGGAAGGATCGGCAATTGTCCCCGAGATTTAAGAAACTCGACAAGGAGCCGCAGTGGAGGGGCGTTTTCGTTCTTGCAAAAGACCCGTGAATAGATGACCGCCTCCGGCGCGGTGCCTTCCGCCGGTTGGGCTGTGGAGGGAATAATAGGAAGTTCTCTGGCCATGAAGATGCCTCGTGATCCGGAGTGATACGCCGACTATCGATCTGTGGGGGTACTCTACTCTCTGCTCTGCGCCACGCGCAAGGGCAGGCACAGTGGTTCTCGCCAGTCTAGATGCGCGTGGTCTCCATGTGAGCTCTTGACAGCCCCTAGGGCTTTGGATACACTCTCGCCCTGTTTTCGGACTGATTCTGCAGACCACGCGCAGATTTCCGGCTCCACCTCTGTACGTACGAGTTTATAGACCGCAGACCGCACAAGTCAGTTCACTTTCATTCGTTGTTCAAAGGGAGGAACGCATGGCCAAGTCGATGACGAAATCGCAGATTGCTGACCATCTTGCTGGAAAGGCGGGAATTACGAAGAAGACGGCGGTCCAACTCCTGGACGATTTTGCCGCGCTTGCCTATCGCGAAGCGAAGAATGCCTTCGTCGTCCCCGGCATCGGAAAGCTGGTTCTTGCCAATCGGAAGGCGCGCATGGGCCGGAATCCGCAGACCGGTGAGCCCATCAAGATTCCCGCGAAGCGCGTGGTGAAGTTCCGCGTCGCGAAGATGGCCAAAGATTCGATTCTCGGAAAGAAATAAGCAGCCTCGTTCCTCTGCTGACTTAACGGGCCGGTGTTTTCCACGGGAGACACCGGCCCGTGTCTTTTCTGTCGCTGAGGCTCGCCGACCAGTCAGTGGCGAACATCTCCTAAAACGAGGGAGCCAATCCGCTTCCGCCCGCGCCGTCATGTCCTACAAAACGCACCGCGTCGCCATCCTGCACGATCGAATCCTCGCTCGCGATGCGCTTGTTGATGGTGACCAAGACCTTTTTTTCACGTAACAGTTGGAGCATGTGACGAAGTCCACGGCCCTGCCGTTGAATGACCTGGCGTACCGTAACCGGAACCGGCAGTTCGCACGCTAAGTCTCGCTCTCCGTCTGTGGTCTGGAGTTGCCCCATGAGGGTGATGGTAATCATGCGTTGTGAGTCCTCCGTCGACGCTGCATCATGCGGGTCTGAGGCGGTTGTTCTGGCGAGTCCGGTAAATTGACTCCCTTCGACGACCGCGTCTAATATTATCATTATGCAATCTCTGAATATCCAGCGTCCCGGAATGCCGGATCTCCAATTTGTGCTGATCGTATCCGCGTTGTGCACCTCTGGGTTGGAGACCTTGAACGTGCCCGAAGATCTCCGCCGGAGAGTCTTCGACGCCTGTTGGGCGTTGGTCAGCACCGATCCCCCGCCTACGCGTCCGGCGGAGCGAGTGCTGGATCTTCGCTTCGGCACCGAACTCACGCTGGATGCTCTCGTGGCGACGATCCGCCAACTCTTTGCGGAAGCGGGGATTTCCACGTTGACCTGGGATCATCCTCCCAGTGACCCCACACGTCCTAGCAGCCCAGCCGCAGAACCGCTGGTTGACCGCTTACAGAAATTGTATCCGGATCCGCCTCCAACCCCCGATCCTTCTGATCACAACTGACTGCTCCCCCCGAAGATTTGAACGCCCCAGACCAGGGATTCCTCAGAATTTTCGCTGAGCAATGCTCCCGCGAGCGTTATGGCGGGCGCAGGAAGCAGCGAAGTTTTTCAGATCGGGTTTCCAGGTTGCAAGGGATCCGATATGATGGCCGCAAGTGTAGTCTCTCCCGGAGGTGTGATGCGGATTCTGCCGACGCCGCTTAGCGGCCTGTTTCAAATCGAACCTGATGTATTTGGAGATGCGCGAGGGAAATTCGTCGAGATTTTTCGTGAGTCGCGCTATGACGCCGCGGGAATCGACAAGCCATTTGTGCAAGACAATTTTTCCTGGTCTGTGCGCGGCACGCTGCGAGGGCTCCATTATCAGCTCGGCCGTCCCCAGGGCAAGTTAGTCACGGTTGTGAAAGGCTCGGTCTATGATGTGGCGGTGGATATCCGGCAGGGGTCGCCGACCTTTGGACAGTGGTATGGCGTGGAACTGTCAGATACGACGATGCGGCAGCTCTACATTCCCCCTGGATTCGCCCATGGGTTTTGCGTGCTCAGTGACGAGGCCGGCTTTCTGTATAAGTGCACGGATGTGTATTCCCCGGCGGATGAGCGGGGCATCATCTGGAATGATCCGGAGCTGGCCATTACCTGGCCCATCACCGCGCCGCTGCTTTCAGCGAAAGACCAGGCGTATCGGTGTCTCGCCGAAATGATGCCGGAGTTGCCTCGCTATCAGGCGCCTTAGCCGGAAATTGTCTCAATTATTTCAGTAGCGCTCCTTTCTTGATCCACCATATGTGGCTCGTCATCTGAAGTGCGCGCCCTTTCCTCACGCATCGCGCTTCTTCGTCTTGCTTCAGCGCTCGTTGAGATCAAACCATTGAAATGTCCCATTCCGCCTTGCTGTGCGACTGACCTCCGTGCTATGTAGGAATCATTCCTGCCTAGGAACCATGCTATGAAGTTAGATCTGCAGGACATTGAAGCCCGTTTTCGCCGGCACGCCGTACGTCTCACCCGCCAGCGCGCAGCTATTTACGCGGCGTTAGTGGAGACCACGAGTCATCCGAGCGCCGACGATCTCTATCGGATGGTCAAGCGTCAGCAGCCGATGATGTCGCGCAATACCGTGTACTACACACTGGGCGTTTTGCGAAACGCCGGGTTGGTCCGGGAAGTCAATGTGGGCCATGATATGGCGCGGTATGACGGAAACGTGAGTATGCATCACCATCTCATCTGCCTGGGATGCGGCCAGATTCTGGATGTGATGGACGACGAATTGAATCAGTTACAGCTGTCGAATGGGCAGGGGAGAGGATTTGATGTCTTGGGGCATCGAGTCGAGTTTCATGGATATTGTGTGAGTTGTCAGCAGGCTAAGCGCAACGTGTCTTCACGTCGCAGGTAAGCCGCGTTATTTATTGAAGGAGGACGGTATGGGAAACAGTTTGAAGGGGACCAAGAGTCACGAGAATCTTAAGCACGCGTTTGCCGGTGAATCGCAAGCCAACCGGCGGTATCTGTATTTTGCGCGGCGTGCAGATATCGAGGGATATCCCGACGTGGGTGGATTGTTCCGCGACACATCGGAGGCGGAGACCGGCCATGCCTTCGGCCATTTGGACTTTTTGAAGGAAGTCGGGGACCCTGCGACCGGCGTGCCGATCGGGAACACCGAGGCCAATTTGAAGTCCGCCATTGAAGGCGAAACCTACGAATATACGCAGATGTATCCGGGTATGGCCAAGACCGCGCGCGATGAAGGCTTCTCCGAATTGGCCGAGTGGTTTGAGACATTGGCCAAAGCCGAGCGGTCCCACGCCAACCGGTTTACCAAGGGCCTGGATAGTTTGAAGCAGCAGTAGCTCGCGACCAACGTCGGCCATCGGTGTGTTTGGGGCAGGATGCGGGCGGCGGAAGGCCGTCGGCCACGCATCCTGCCCCGGTCGACTCGGGGACAAGGATTTCCGTCCGTGAAAGAACTTCGCCTCCTCCAGCCCATCGATCCGTCGACGCTCGAACAAGAAACGCTGCGAATTTACGATGTCTGCGACGGCTGTCGGCGCTGCTTCAACCTGTGTCCCTCCTTCAATACGTTGTTGGAGCGGATCGATGAGTATGAAAGCGACGTGGCGAAATTGACTCCAGCGGATCATCATCGCGTCGTTGATGAGTGTTACTACTGCAAACTTTGCTTCAACCATTGCCCCTACACCCCGCCGCATCAATATGGTATCGACTTCCCACTTCTAATGGCGGTCTGGAAGAAGCGACTGGCGGCAGAACGAGGCACCAGGTGGCGAGACTGGCTCCTGACGAGGACCGACCTGCTGGGGCGGCTCAACAGCGCGTTCGCACCGTTGGTCAACTGGGGTCTTGCGCAGGGATGGGTGCGCGGACTCATGCAGTCCCTTCTGGGAGTGCACCGTGACCGGCAGGTCTTGCACTACCAGCGTGAAACGTTCGTGCGGTGGTGGGAGAAGCGGGCTAACGGCCGCAAGCCGGCAACGGGAAAGAAAGTGGCGCTATTTGCGGGCTGCTTGGTCAACTACCAGGCCACCGATGTGGGGAAGGCGGCCGTACAGGTCCTCGAGAAAAACAATCTCCAGGTGGTGCTACCTGACCAGTCTTGTTGTGGGATGCCATCGTTTGATATCGCGGACACCGAAGCGATGGTTGCGGCGGCGAAGCGGACGGTCGCCTCACTGAAGCCTTGGGTTGACCAGGGGTATGATGTCGTGATTCCCACTCCCAGCTGCAGTCTGATGATCAAGCGTGAATATGCGAGCATCCTGGAGGGGGACGATGCTCAGCGCGTCGCCCGTCAGACCTACGACATCTGTGAATACCTCATGAAATTGAAGCGTGAGGGAGGACTGTCGACGGACTTCACCAGAAATCCTGGTCGGGTGGCGTATCAAATGCCCTGCCACTTACGCGATCAAAACATCGGCTTCAAATCGAAAGAACTGATGGAGTGTGCCGGAGCGGCGGTGGAAGTGATCGAGAAATGCTCCGGTCATGACGGGTCCTGGTCGGCCAAGACGGAATTCTTCCCCCTGTCGATGAAGATCGCGCAGAAGGCCGTCCGTTTGGTGGAGCAGGTCCCTGCCGACCTGGTCGCCTCTGATTGCCCGCTGGCGGCGTTACAATTAGATCAATCTGGAGCTGCCGCCCATGTTGGGGGAACCTCCACGCGGCATCCGATTCAGATTGTCCGCGATGCCTATGGGTTGCCGCATGATCCCGAGGCATCCTCTGGTGGGCCGGGGTAGAAAGAAGGCGTGCGTGACGAACGACATGATACCACCGCTCACACGAGCCGATGTATTGGGTCCCGAGGAGTATGAGCGCCAGCGTGAGCCGTACCGGCAGTGCATCATTGAACTGAAGCGTCGCCGGCGGATTTCTCTCGGCGACAAAATCACTCTCGTCTTCGAGAATCGCGAAACCTTGCGATTTCAAGTGCAGGAAATGATTCGGGTTGAACGTATCGTGGATCCGCAGAAGATCCAGGATGAGTTGGATGTGTACAACGCCCTTCTGCCGGCCTCCGGTGAATTAAGCGCGACCCTCTTGATTGAGCTGACGGACGCCAACACGATGAAGGAGTGGCTCGATCGCTTCATGGGGCTCGATCATGGGGAGAAGGTCGGATTGAGGGCTGGAGGCGAAGTGGTCTATGGAGAGTTCGAGGGCGGGCATAGCCATGAGACCAAAATCAGCGCGGTGCACTTCGTGCGGTTCCGTCCAACTCCCACCATGCTGACGACCCTCAGCGACCAGGCCGCACGCGTGGCGCTGTCTGTTCACCATGCCGGCTACGATGCCGAGGTCGAGGTCCCGTGGACGATGCGCCAGGAATGGTTGGCCGATCTCCATGCTCGCGCATAGGACGGCTATTTCATGTACAATGGCCTTCTGTACCGGCACGCGTATCCCTGTCTTCAACGATAACGAGTGACTGCAATGGCGTCCGTCCTGCTGAATAAACGTATAGAGTTTTGCGCCTCCCACCGGTATCACAAACCGGAATGGGATGCCGCGAAGAATCGGGCCATGTTTGGTGCCTGTAATAACGATCCGGGGCATGGCCACAACTATATGCTGGAAGTGACTGTGGCGGGCGAAGTCGATCCACGCACGGGCATGGTCGTGAATCTGTTTGACCTGAAGGTCGTATTACTGCAGGTGCTGGAGGAGTTTGATCACAAACACCTCAACCTCGACCTGCCCTATTTTAAGGAGCGGATTCCCACCTCCGAAAACATCGCGCGTGTGCTCTGGGACAAACTTGATGCTCAGCGAGACATCGGCACGCTGCAACGGCTGTCGCTCTATGAGGACGAAGACCTGTGTGCGGATCTCACGGCAGCGGCCGGGCTGGATGTGGCGTCGGTCACCAGACGCTATTCATTCACGGCTGTACATGAGGGGCATCGGGGCCATACGTGGGATGTATTTGTGTCCGTGCATGGACCGATTGATCCGGAGACGGGGATGGTGACCGATATTGTTGCGCTCGATCGTCTCGTGCACGACCGAGTCCTGGTTCCATTCGAGGGACGCGATCTCCGTATTGCGCTCGCGACCCCATCTGTGACGGGTGAGTATCTGGCCAAGGCCGTGTGGGATCGAATAGTCTCGGCGGTCCCAACAGGACGCCTGCAACTCGTCAAGCTTGTTCAAACCCGCGACCTTTCCTACGAATACTGCGGGTGAGCCGAAGCTGCGACATTCCCGTCACGTGACCGTGGTTTGCTGGCCTTGTGCCAGTGCCTCACCATCCTGTTCCACTTCTCTTCTTACTGTATCAAGTGATCATGCGGTCCCTGCCGGGGGAGTCCTCGACAGCGAGACCATGAGCTCATCGCGGTGACCGTGTGCCTTCTATCCACGGAGCAGGAGATAAGCGAACGTCACCACAGAGAGCAGGAAGACCCCGACCAGCATGCTCCGAGCCAGAGTGAGCGATCGTTGCGTGTCGCGCAAGGTCGTCCGGAGTTCCTCGATGGTGGTGGCTTGGCCCGCGATGGTCAGACGATGGGCGTTGATCTGTTCATGAAGCGCATCGAGCCCCGGATCGACAGGGGCTGGCTGCTCTGGGGGAACAGGGGTGCGAAGCCGGCCGAGGGTCTTCAACAGCTCGGGGGCGTTGTCGACCACCACCGGCAACAACTTTCTGGCAACCTGCAGCGCGGCGACCCAAGGAATGTTCATGTCGATCTATTCGAAGGAGTGTTCCGTCATACTCTTGTCTATTCATGACATAGGGACGAGGCCCAAATCCACCTGGCTGGGGACCGGCAAAAAGGTTCTGTCTACGCAGGCAGTTCTTGCCGGGTGAGACCGTTCCCCCCTCAAGAAGCACTCATCCAACTGTCTGAATTATTGGACTTCCCGCAGGCCGTGTCTCTGGCTCGAATGTTGAAAAGACCGGTTCTCGGTGCGGTCGCATGGTTTGGTCTTTTCTGGAGGAACAGGCGCCATGATGTCTATCTGGGAATTCTTTGGCCGGGACATAACCCTCTTCGGCGAACTTCATAGCCCTATGCTGAGCTGGCTCGGCTCCGGCGGCTTAATCCTCCTGTTTTTCTGGCATGCCGGGCGCCTGATGTCAGCCATTTCCAGTGTTCAGGCCTGTTACATGCGTGTGTGGCCGACTCTAGCAAGTTTGACCGCCAGCAGAAAAAGTCTTCAGTCTGAGTGGCTGGTGGTGCCCAACTTGAGTGATGCGAAAAAAGTAGCGAATCAGTCGGGCGCCCAACCTGAACGGGTCGATTTGGACGATCTCCATACACTGGACAAGGCCATGCGTCGTGAGCCGCGCCTGGAGCAGGCCTGGCTACACTTTCGGAAAACGTTTGTCGTCGAGCGTACCGCCTGGTTCATCGAGCCCAAAGTCTTCGCGACCCGGACGGCGGCGGAGTTTTTCCCGCGCGATCTGTTGAATAGCCGGCTGAATCTGGCCTTCTATCATCAGTTTCCGTCATTGATCACGGGCGTCGGACTGTTGTTCACGTTCCTGGCGATTCTCATCGGCTTGAGTAAACTGCACGCCGACGGATCCCATATCGTCGGCATTCAAGGGCTGATCAATGGGTTGGCCGGAAAGTTTTTGACCTCGATCGTGGGCTTGCTCTGTGCCAACGTATTTGTGTTGCTGGAGAAGTCGGCCTTGCATCGGCTGGCGACGACTCAGCAGCAGTTTGTCACGATGGTTGACGAACTCTTTCCTCGCAAGACCATGGAGCAGATGTTGGAGAACTTCACCCCCGGGGCTGGATCGCCGCAGGCTTCAGCTGCGAAGGGCGTGATTCCCGGCGATCTCGGTGATCGGTTGCTGGGGACCCTCAATGATCGACTCAGTCCGACGGTCACCGCGCTGAGGGAGGCGGTGGAAGCGCTGGGGCGGCGGGATCATGGTGGACGTGCGACGACTCCCGATCGGCTGGCAGAAGAATTGTCACGGGTGATGCAGCAGACGATGGCGACGCCAATCCAAGAATTGAATCAGGCGATTCAGACGCTGGCTCGATCGGTTGAAGAACTGAAGCAGGAGCGGCAGCCGGTCACGCACGAACATGAGTTTGAGACCACGATGTTTGATGACGAGATGCCGGAACCGGTGGAGGAGGATGCTGCCTCCGATGACAGTATGATCGGGCTACGCTGGTTTGCGAATTGGCGGCAAGGGGTTTCCATAAAGGAGGCGGCCTGAAATGCGTACCCATTCGTCGTCGGATTCCTCCGAACAGTCGTCGGTGTTGACCATCGGGGTGACGGACCTCATGACCTCGTTGGCCGTCATTTTTATTCTCCTGTTCAGCGCCTATGTCACCAAAGTGTCCGAAACCGATGCTCGGACGGAGGTGTCGGTGCCCGATCCCGCGCCGGCGCCGCGTGTGGAGAAAACGACGACTGAGGATATCAGAGGGGCCTTGCGGGATCATTTTCAGCGGTTCGATTTGTCGTTGGATGCAGATCCAACCGATCCCAATGTGGTACGGATCGTCGTGCCGGATGCATTATTGAACTTTGAGTTCGGGAAGGGCGCCCTTTCCGCGGTCGCCGATCAATTCCTGGCTGATGCGATGCCGACCTATGCCGCGCTCTTGTGCGGCGCCATGCGAGATCGTATCGATTCGCTGGTGATCGAGGGGCACACCGACGACCGAGGGTCGGACATCTACAATTTAAAGCTAAGCCAGGAACGGTCGCTCAATGTGATGGTCAAGGGGCTTGAGGTGATCAAGGATTCGGCGCCGTGGGCCTATCGCTGTTTTCATGAGAAGACGTCCGCCAGTGGCCGGGGTCGGCAAGATCTGGTACTGGATCAGTCCCGTGCGCTCGACCGGGACAAGAGTCGACGGGTCGTGTTCAAGATTCGTTTGCGATCGACGGACCAGCTGGCAGAAGCAAGTCACGCCATGCGTTCCCTTGAATCACCGGCGTTCAGCTCTCGCCTGTTCTAGCGGGTGCCTGGCGGTTGCGCGTTCCTCGCACAGCGAAAGCCCACATCGTTCCGTCTGGCGTCAGGCGCGTATCCGGCGCGATTGGCGGATCGGATCGCCTTGGAGTCGTTATTCCAGGCGCCTCCCCGCAAGCTTCGTAGGGGGCCGGCCGGTGGGCCGATTGGATTGTCGCGAGGGCTGAAACGGTAGTAGGTCGAGTCGTACCAGTCGGCGACCCACTCCCAGAGATTTCCGGCCAGGTCGTAGACGCCGTTGGGGGTCTTCCCCAGCTCTAAGTTCCCCACATCGTTCAGGGTGTCATAGCCTCGCCACTTGGTCTGTCCCGCGTTCGTGTGCCCCTTGGTCGGGTGTGCATTGCCCCAGGGATAGATCCGGCCTTCGGTTCCGCGTGCCGCGAGTTCCCATTCTGCTTCAGTCGGTAACCGCTTTCCCACCCAGCGACAATAGTCGCGTGCGTCATACCAGTTCACACCGATGACCGGTTTGTGCGCGTGGATGGTGAAGTTGGCTTCCTGCCACTTGAAGGGCGCGTCTGGCTTCTGGGCATGAAGAAACTCGGCATAGCGAGTCACCGTCACTTCATAGGGGTCCATGTAAAATGCGTTAACTGTGACTCGATGAACCGGCTGCTCATCATCCTGTCCGCGATCGTCCCCCATGGCGAATTCCCCGGCGGGAATCAGGATCATCGGTGTGTCACGAGCGTGGCTGCCGGCAGCAGGAGGCGGTTCCGCGGATGCGGCTGGGGATGTGGGGACGGCGAGGTCTTTACTGTAGGTCACGCCCGCACAGACGACCAATAGCAGTGATGCCAGGAGGCAGGGGAGCAGGGAGTTGATTCGCATCGTGTAAAAACCAACCGACGGAGCATGGTGTTAGGGAGGGACCTTCTCGCCATCATTGTATCCCGTTCATGCGAGGAAGTGTGACGTGGGAGCAGGTGCGGCTGGAGCAGCAGTCTCGAGCGTGAGGGAGGAGGGATTGCCCGCCGTGAACAATACGCGGCGGGTGCTATTTCAACAGGTGGTCGTTAATGAGGGCAGCCAGCTCTGCGGGCTCGACGACGCCTTCACGGGTGAGCAGGAGCTTGCCGTGTGCGAAGAAATGGGTGGTGGGGTAGGTTTCGAATGTATGAGCCTTCTTGATTTCGCGACACCGGCCGGGGACATGCATCTTGGCTTTGCCGATCTTGATGTCCGGAAACTTGGCGGCGGTTTCTTCCAGGATGGGATCGTACTGTTTGCAGGGCTCGCAGGTGGCCAGGCCATAGGCCACCACGGCTCCGGCGCTGTCGGTAAATTCTTTATAGTTCTCGTCTCGGACGTCTTGCACTGTGCCGGTCATGCGCGCTCCTCAGGGGTGAGCACTGATCGAGCAAGAGGCCGTGATGCGCCTCCCGCTCGATCGTTGAGAGAAATTAGCTCAGCTTTGCCAGGGCGGCGAGAATATCTTTGTCTTCCCGTGCCACCTTGATTTCCTGCACCTTCACATAGGCCACCTTGCCGTTCTTATCGACAATGACCGTTGCGCGCTTGCCGCAATTGAGCGGCTCGAAATACAAACCATACTTCTTCACGACTTCTCGATTGAAGTCCGAGAGGAGGCGGTGCTTCAGGTCGAGCGAATCTGCCCAGGCCTTGTGCGAAAAGAAGCTGTCGCAGCTGATGCCGAAGAGCTCAGCGTGGGCGCCTTGAAACTTCGGGAAGTCATCGGTCAGGCACTTGTTCTCGCCCTGACAGACCGGGCTCCAGTCGAGCGGGTAAAACGCGAGGACGACATTGCTCTTGCCTCGGAAATCGCTCAGCTTGACGTCCTTCTGGTCCTGATCTTTTAATGTGAAATCCGGCGCGGTATCGCCGACCTTAATTTCTGCGGCCACATCACTCATTGAGATCCTCCTAGGTTAGATCCACGCACGTACGCAAAACTCTTTGGTGGTAACACGGCTGGAAAAACCTTGTCAACGGGGCCAGAAGGCCTACCGATAAGAGGGGCCTGTCCTAACGGTTTGATTTTCCGATGCTTTGGCGCATTTGCGCTAACCTGCTAGCGAGGCGAGGTTGCGATCTGCCTGAACGCCACCATGCGACCAGTCGGTGCGGCGGTGCGATGTTTGATGAAGTGTATGGTACGGGCAAGGGCAAAGAGGTCTAGCGCACCGCCGACTTTTTGGTTCTGTCCTATTCGCAGGACTTCGTCTGCCGCCGATTCGAGAAGGGCGATCGCGTCGGTTTCCGGGAGCGCACGTGGCTGGATCAATTCCAGCTCATCAAGCCCGAACTTCGTCAGGCCCAGTGTGTAAAACCAGTTGGAACTCGGGTCCTCGGCCTCTCTGTGCTGGACGGTAACGTGGTCCCGGGTGACGAAGACCGTTAATGGCCGGTCGTTCCAATCGGACGGATTCAGATACTCGTGAGAGGTGACATCGAACGCGGTGCCGTCGGTGAGTAATGTCAGGCCGCGGGCAAGCCGTGCGGCAACCAACACGACGTCCCCGCTGGCGCCTGGTGAGGTCGCGGCCGGGGAGACCACACCAAGCTGCCGGTGATCCCAGGTGAGGACTGACTGCCATTGTGCGGCTTCTGTTTCGGGTAGGGTGGTCAGCACATGGGCGCGCCAGGGGCCGTGGCTGGCGATGGCACGATCGACGTGACGATCGGCCCACATGAGTGGGCCGCCGTATTGAAAGTCGTACCAGAGTTTCAGTTCATCGAGTGACGGGGGGATCCCCCGATAGCCGACCAGATACAGTGGCAGCTTCGCGGGTGCAGGCTTCGGGCTTTTTTTCCGAATCTTCATGCCGTCCGCACGCACCCCCTACGCATATGCCGGGATTACTTGGCGCTCTTCTTCGCTTTCCGGCGGTCCTCAGGATTCAGGAGCCGCTTCCTGAGGCGCAGATGCTTGGGGGTCACTTCGACCAGTTCGTCAGGGCCGATGTACTCCATGGCAAACTCCAGCGACATTTCTCGCGGAGGAGTGAGGACGAGCGCTTCGTCCGTACCGGCTGCACGCATATTCGACAATTGCTTTTGCTTGCAGACGTTCACGTCTAAGTCTTCATCACGGCTGTTTTGGCCCACGATCATGCCCTGGTACACATCAACCGTCGCGCCGATAAACAGTTCTCCACGCTCTTGGGTCATGAACAGGGCATAGGCGGTGCTGGTTCCCGCTTCAAAGGCCACCAGTGAGCCATGCGGCGCCACGAGGAGCGCCTTCTCGTCTGCCGGGGCATAACCTGAAAACACGTGATGCATGATGATGGTGCCACGCGTCTTGGCCAGCAGCATATTTTTCAGGCCGATGATGCCGCGAGTCGGGATGTGATATTCGATGTGCATTTCGCTCGACGCGGTCTCGCCCCCGACGAGTTTCATATGACGGAGTTCGCCACGTCGTTTGCCGATCTCTTCGATCACCGGGCCTTGGTATTCCGCCGGCACCTGGATCGTAAGTTCTTCAAACGGTTCCGTGACGGTATCGCCGTCCCGATGCAGAATGACTTCGGGTTGCGAGATCTGAAGCTCATACCCTTCGCGCCGCATCTGTTCGATCAGGACCCCGAGATGGAGTTCACCTCGACCAGCGACCAGGAATCGGTCGGCACTGTCGGTCTCCTGGACGCGCAAGGACACGTTGGTTTCCAATTCCTTGAACAGCCGCTCGCGAAGGTGACGCGACGTGAGATATTTGCCTTCACGGCCGGCGAACGGGCTGTTGTTCACGGAAAAGGTCATCTGAACGGTCGGCTCATCAATCGTCACACGCGGGAGTGCGACGGGATTGTTGGGGTCGGCGATGGTGTCTCCGATGTTCACCTCGTCCAGACCGCAGAGGGCGACGATTTCGCCGGCTTCAGCCGCTTCGATATCCGTGCGCTCAAGCCCTGAAAACACCGCGAGGTCGGAAATCTTCCCCGGCACCTGGTCGCCGTCTTTCGTGAGGGTGACCACGTTTTGACGCCGGGCGATCGAACCCGACTGAATCTTGCCGATTCCCATTTTCCCTTTATACGAATCCTGCGCCAGCGCCAGGACCAGCAACTGAAACGGGCTGTCCCGATTGATGGCTGGAGCTGGAATCTTGTCGAGGATGGTATCCAGCAGTGGGGAGATATCCGTTCCGGGCTGCTTGAGGTCGAGGGTGGCGACACCCTTGAGGGCCGAGGCGTAGACAATGGGGAAGTCGAGTTGCTCGTCGTTGGCCCCCAGATGGACAAACAAATCGAAGGTACGGTTCACGACATCGTCAATGACGGCGTCGGGGCGGTCGATTTTATTGACCACGACGATCGCCTTATGGCCCAGGGCCAACGCTTTGCGCAGAACAAATGTCGTCTGCGGCATCGGTCCTTCCTTCGCATCGACGAGGATCAGCACCCCATCCACCATGCGGAGCGTGCGTTCGACTTCGCCGCCGAAGTCGGCGTGTCCCGGCGTATCGACGATGTTGATCTTGACGCCTTTATAGGTGACGCTGGCATTCTTGGCCCGGATCGTAATGCCCCGCTCACGCTCCTGATCCATGGAGTCCATGATGCGTTCGCCCATGTCGTCGATTTTTCGATGGACGTGGGTCTGGCGCAGCACCGCATCGACGAGGGTAGTTTTCCCATGGTCGACGTGTGCGATGATGGCGATATTGCGAATGTCGGTCCGACGACCTTGCGGTGCATGCAGACCCGATGGGGTGGATGAGGGGGCTGAGCTGTTCATAGTCTCCAGTGCCTGCCGTGAAAGTGCCAAAAAAAAGACGCCTTCTTACGAAGGCGCCTAAGCCTTTGGACTATACCCGATTCAATTGTCTTCTCGCAAGCTGATTGTGGAATGGGGAGCGGAAACTTCTTCAGCCGACGATTTGAACCTTGCTTGAGTTTGTCGGGTGCGCATTGTATGGTGTGATTGTCGCGGGTTGACCTCTTCCCTCGCAACCATCCAACTGCATGCCCGAACTCGACCACTTACTCGATAAGCCGGAGAAGCCTCCTCGTCGCTGGCGATGGTGGAAAATCGGCCTCATCGGCCTGTTGCTTGCCCTGGTCCTCGGGGGCGGCGGTGCCGCCGGGATCCTCTGGTATTTTTCTCAAGATCTGCCGTCGCTGGATCCGCTCCAGAACTATCAGCCCAGTCTTGTGACGCGCGTCTATTCCGATGACCGACAGGTCATCGGTCAGTTTTTTATTGAACGACGCTTTCTCAAACCCATTCAGGAAATGCCGAAGAGCCTCACGCAGGCGGTGATTGCGACCGAAGACACCCGATTTTTTGAACATCCAGGTTTGGACATCGTCGGCATTCTTCGCGCGGCCTGGACAAATGTGCGTCACGGCGGCAAGAAGGTAGAGGGCGCCAGCACCATCACCCAGCAGTTGGCGCGTTCTCTGTTCCTGTCGGCGGAGCGGACGTTCGATCGTAAGGTCCGCGAGCTCATCCTGGCGTACAAGATGGAGTTAGTGCTGACGAAGGACCAGATTCTGGAGATGTACCTGAACCAGATCTATTTCGGGCAGGGCGCCTATGGCGTCGCGGCGGCCGGTCAGACCTATTTTGGCAAAGAACTCTCGAAGCTCACGCTGGCTGAATCGGCCTTCCTTGCCGGCCTTCCCAAGTCGCCCAGTCACTACTCGCCGTTCAAAGCCTACGATCGGGCCAAGAAGCGGCAGGAGCATGTACTGAGCCGCATGGCGGAAGCGGGGTTCATCAGTGTCGCTGACCGGGATCAGGCCATTGGAGAAAAGCTCAACTTTCGCCGGCCGGGCAGTGAGCATCTTGGCCCGTACTTCGTTGAGTACATCCGGCAACTGTTGGTGGCCAAATTTGGCGAGGCCATGGTCTACAAAGGTGGACTGGAAGTGTTCACCACTCTGAATGCCGACATGCAGAAAGCCGCGGAAGCTGCCGTATTTAACGGTTTGCGCGAGGTGGACAAACGCCAGGGATGGCGTGGGCCGCTGCGTACGGTTGATCTGACGACGCTGGAGGTTCCGGCGCCTGATCCCGCCGTCAAACTCGCCGAGGGCGATATGATGGAAGGGGTGGTGACGAAGATCGCGAAGGATCACGTGCTGGTCCAGATCGGCGGGACGTCGGGCCGGCTCAGTTTCGACGACATGGCCTGGGCCTCCAAGTATCTGAAGGGGAAAGATCCCACGAAGGACGCAGTTCCGGTCAAGAATATCAAGCAGCTCCTTGCGCCCGGTGATGTGATCGAGGTCGGGGTGAAGAAGCTGGATAAAGATGTGGTGCATCTGCGGTTGGAGCAGACGCCGGTCGTCGAAGGGGCGCTTGTGGCCGTCGATCCTAAAACCGGTGCGATTCGCGCCATGGTCGGTGGATACGATTTCACGCGCAGCGAATACAATCGAGCCGTGCTGGCCCGCCGTCAGCCGGGATCGTCGTTCAAGCCGATCATCTATGCGACGGCGATGAATCAAGGGATGAGTCCAGCGACGGTCGTGCTGGATGCGCCGGTGGTGTATGAGCAGGAAGAGGAAGACAAAACCTGGAAGCCTGAAAACTACGGCAAGCGTTTTCACGGCATCGTCAGTCTGCGTGAAGCACTGATCCATTCGCACAATCTCGCCACGGTTCGCCTTCTGGACAAAGTTGGGATTCGGAATGTCATCGACTTTTCCCGCACCGTGGGAGTGGTCAGTCCGTTGGCCGCCGACCTGTCGCTCGCATTGGGCTCTTCCAGTGTCGGGTTAATGGAACTGGTCTCGGTGTACGGGGTATTTGCCAATCAAGGCGTGCGTGTGGAGCCCTATGCCGTCGCCAGCGTACAGGACAGCGGGGGGCGCACATTGGATCAGGCGGCCATCCAGCCACGGCAGGTCGTGTCGCGTGAGACGGCCTATTTGATTACGAATATGATGGAAGACGTCATTCAACGTGGGACGGGCATGGCCGCCAAGGCCGTGATCGACCGGCCGGTGGCTGGAAAAACCGGAACCACGAACGACTTCACTGACGCCTGGTTTATCGGGTCCACGCCCAATTTGGCGACCGGGGCGTGGGTGGGGTTCGACGATCGACGGCCCTTGGGCGAAACCGAGTCTGGAGCGCACGCGGCCTTGCCGATTTGGATCGGGTTCATGAAAGAGGCGCTCAAGCAGTTGCCGGTCGTGCCCTTTGAAATTCCCGATGGTGTGATGTTCGTGAAAGTGGATCCCACGACGGCGCTACTCACCGACCAGGATGAGCAGCACGGCACCGTGGAGCTCTTCACAAAAGGAACGGAGCCGACTAAGAGCGCCGGGTCCAAGATTGATCCCACCGATTTTTATAAGCTGGATCAGCTCCAGGACAGTGCCCCTCCGCCTACGGTCGAGCCGTAGTGACGCTCACAGAGTTCGCACTCTGCTGCTGCAGGCGTTGCCAGGCCAGAGAGGTGTGCTCCAGCGGTAAGATTCGTGGTGCGAGTATCCAGGAAAACGGTAGGAGGTGTGGGGGCCGTCAGGACTGCGAATCCTGATATTCCTCGTGCCAGACCATCTGAATGGACTCCAGAATTTTCTCGTTGGACTTCTTCGGGTCGTCCTTGAAATCCGGAAGGGCGACGATCCAGGCATGCATGTCCGTGAACCGGACGGTCAACGGGTCGGTCGTGGGATGTTCCTCAACCAGTCGGATGGCGATATCTTCTGTGTTCTGCCACGTGAGATCCATCACAGCTCCTCGCTAGTCATCGGTGCTCGAACCATTCTTCTCTACGGCCTTGGCTTAGTCGGTCGATTTCGTTACATCAGAGACTTTTTTCCCCTGAAGCCCTTGCTGTAAGGAATCGTTCAGCATGGCGACAGTCAGGGTCTTGGCTGATTGCTCCAGGTCGGCCATCCGCCCGCGGATGGCGCGGGGGTCGGTGCCCTCCTTCGCCGTGGCCAGGGCAGACAGGGCGGTGCGAATGCCGGAGACTTCCTCTGGCTTGACGAGATGACCACCGTCGGTCAACGACTTCTCAGTGGTAGTGATCAGCGCTCCCGCGTCAAGCCGGGCTTCGATCAACTTACGTGCGCTGACATCGTCTGCGGCGAACTTGAATGAATCCTCGATCATTCGTTCGACTTCTTGATCCGATAGGCCATATGACGGTTTGACCTCGATCGATTGGCTCTCTCCGGTTCGCATGTCCTTGGCCATGACGTTCAGGATTCCGTTGGCATCGATTAAGAATGTCACTTCGATGCGGGGAACGCCCGCAGGTAATGGGGGAACCTTCAGCCGGAATCGAGCGAGGCTGCGGTTGTCTTTCGCCAGTTCGCGTTCGCCTTGGAGTATGTGAATGTCGACTCCGGTTTGGCCGTCCACATAAGTGGTGAACATTTCCTTGGCGCTGGCGGGAATGGTCGTGTTTCGCCTGATAAGGCTACTCATGACCCCGCCCATCGTTTCAATGCCCAAGGACAGCGGGGTAACGTCGAGCAGCAGCATATCGGTTGTGCCACCGCTCAGAATATCGGCTTGCACCGCCGCGCCAAGCGCGACAACTTCATCCGGATTCAGGTCGCAGTGTGGCTGTTTGCCGAAGAGTGCCTGGACCCGTTGGCGCACGAGTGGCATGCGGGTCGATCCTCCCACGAGCACGACTTCATCGATATCGGTTGGATTCAGCCCGGCATCCTTGAGGGCAAGACGGCAGGGACCCAGGGTTCGCTCGACCAAGGAGGTGCATAGCGCATTGAGTTGATCACGCGTCAGCTCCCGACTGAACCGGCCTTGGCCGTTGGGTAGCTCAAGGCATACGGTGGTCTTCAATTCTTCGGACAACCGAATCTTGGCGCGTTCGGCCTCTAAACGAATGGCTTGTATCAGGTCGGGCTGGGTGGTCAGATCAAGACCATACTGTGTCCGGATTTCATTCAGGAGGAGTTCAGCCAGCAACTGATCGAAATCATCACCGCCGAGATGGGTGTCACCATTGGTGGCCAGCACTTCGAAAATGCCGTTTTTCAACTTCAGGATGGAAATATCAAACGTGCCCCCGCCGAGGTCATACACGGCAATGGTGCCCTGTGTTTTCTTCTGTAGCCCATACGCCAGGGAGGCGGCGGTGGGTTCATTGATAATGCGCAACACCTCCAGTCCGGCGATCATGCCGGCATCCTTGGTCGCCTGTCGCTGGCTATCGTTGAAATAGGCCGGTACCGTGATGACAGCTTTGCTGATGCTTTCCCCGAGAAAGGCTTCGGCCCGAAGCTTGAGTTCTTTGAGGATCATGGCCGAGATCTGTGGAGGCGAATAGGATTTTTCGCCCAGCTTGATCCGGATCACCCCGCCTTTTTCCGTGAGTGTGTAAGGAAAGTAGGTAAGCTCGCCCTGGACATCAGCGAGGCTTTTGCCCATGAAGCGTTTGACGGAATAGACGGTACGCTCGGGATTTCTTGTGAGATGTTCTTTAGCTGGATCACCGACGATGAGCCCGTTGTCGGTCAACGCCACAACGGAAGGGACCATCGCGCGTTCGTGGCGGGCCGAGATCACACGCGGGGTGTCTTTATCCATGTAAGCGACGAGCGAATTCGTGGTCCCGAGGTCAATGCCGACAATGCGTGTCATAGAAAGATCCTGAAGCGGTTTCTCAGTTCGGTGTTGCTCCGGTCGCCTGGTCAGCGAGGCAATGTGGGCCGGCGGGGCGTGCTGCCTTTGCCCGTCTCGTGCGTGCGTCCCGGGAATGTTCTGTGTGTGCCATGCCTGGTGTTCATTGGTGGTTAGGCGATGGTTTCGACGAGGTCGTTCACGATATTTTTTACATAGGTACGGTTGGACAGGATGCTGCGCATATCTTTGAGCAGGCGGCTCCGTTCGGCTCTGGCCTGCTCGGTGGCTTCGCCACGATCCTGTAACGTATCCCACCGGCCGAACAACTGCTGGAGTTGCGCTTCCATCTCACGTTGGCGTTGCTCCAGTGCCGTCCGATCAGCGTGAAGCTTTGTCCGGAGGGCGGACGCAGTTTCAGAAGCGCGATCGCTCGCACGAAATTCATCGAGGGTATCCTGCAATTCCAGAATTTCTTCGAACAGATCGGCGGGGGGCGTGGTCCGGATATCCTTCACCGCACCGGCCTCAAGGTCGAGCAGATATTCGGCGCGTTGAATCGGGTCTCGCAGAGTGCGGTAGGCAGTATTCAACATCGCCGAGTTTCCAAGGCTGATGGTCTGCTCCGCATCGCTCTTGCTTTGGTAAAAGTCAGGGTGAAAGGCCCGGCTCAGTTCATAAAACTTGGATTCCAGTACGCTCGTGTCGATACCCAGGCGTCGGGGCAGCCCGAAGCAGGAGAAATAATCCAGATCTTTCGAGACCGGTTGTACCTTGACGCATCGGTCGCAAAAATATTCTCCCGCCATTTCCGATTGGCAATGCCAGCACATGCTGCGAGCCATTCGGAGTTCACGCCGGTCTCCCGTGTTATGAATATGTTCGTCCATCTGCATTCGCTCGCTTAGGCCGAGAACGATTCTCCGCAGCCGCAGGTTTTGTTGGCGTTGGGGTTGACGAATTTAAAGTTCCCGCCCATCAGGTCCTTGTGAAAATCCAGTTGGGTCCCTTGCAGATAGATCGCGCTCTTGGCGTCCACGATGATTTTTACGCCGTCGAATTCATAGACCTGATCGTATTGGCCGATCTTTTCGTCGAAGTTGATGGTATAGCTCAGCCCTGAACAGCCGCCTCCCTTTACCCCGAGGCGAAGGCCGCCTTCTTCAATGCCTTGGACATTGATTAGACGTTTCACTTCCTTCAGGGCCGCATCACTCAGCGTAATCACAGGGGCTTGGGCATCGGTATTCGTGGTGACATCCATCGTGCGCTCCTTCCTGTCGGTTACTTCGAGTCGGCTTTCTTTTGATAGTCGGCGAGGGCCGCCTTAATGGCATCCTCCGCCAATACCGAGCAATGAATCTTCACCGGCGGCAGATTCAGTTCTTGCACGATATCGGTATTCTTAATCTTGCTGGCTTCCTCCACCGTTTTGCCCTTGAGCCATTCGGTGGCCAGGCTGGAACTCGCGATGGCAGACCCGCATCCGAAGGTTTTGAACTTGGCGTCCACGATCGTGTCGTTCTGCACTTTGATTTGCAGTTTCATGACATCGCCGCACTCGGGAGCGCCGACGATGCCTGTGCCCACCCCGTCTTCTTCCTTCTTAAAGCTGCCCATGTTGCGGGGGTTGTTGAAATGGTCGACGACTTTGTCACTGTAGGCCATGGTGTCCTCCGAGATGTATCGGTCAGAGTGATGGTAAATTCAGATTAATGCGCTGCCCATTGCACGGTTTTCAGGTCGATGCCTTCTTTCGCCATTTCATAGAGCGGCGACATTTCGCGTAACTTGGTCACAGTTTCGATAATCTTCTTCGCGGCATAGTCAACTTCCTCGTCGAGCGTGAACCGGCCCAATCCGAATCTGATGGAAGAATGTGCGAGTTCCGCTCCCACCCCCAACGCGCGCAAGACATAAGAAGGCTCGAGGGTAGCCGAAGTGCAGGCTGATCCAGAGGAGAGCGCGATTTCTTTGCAGCCCATCAGCAAGGATTCCCCCTCAACATACGCAAACGAAATATTCAGGTTGTGCGGGAGGCGTTCGGTTGGATGGCCGTTCAAGTAGACCTCTTCCAGCGCGTTGGTAATGGTGGTATGCAGCCGGTCGCGCATGACGGAGAGTCGAGCCGCGTCGGTCGCCATCTCCTGCTCGCACAGCTCACAGGCCTTCCCGAATCCCACGATCAAGGGCACCGGAAGGGTGCCGGACCTCATGCCGCGTTCATGTCCGCCACCATCCATTTGAGCCGCGATGCGGACCCGGGGATTCTTCTTTCTGACATAGAGCGCGCCGATACCCTTAGGCCCGTACATCTTGTGGGCGCTAAACGACATCAGGTCGATGCCCATGTCTTGCACGTCAACGGGAACCTTTCCCACACCCTGCGTTGCATCACAGTGAAAGAGGATGCCCTTTTCCTTTGCGATCTTTCCGATTTCCTTGATCGGGTTGATCGTCCCGATTTCGTTATTGGCGAACATGACGGAAATGAGGATGGTTTTGTCGGTGATGGCATTGCGGACGTCCTCCGGTTTCACCATGCCGAACTTGTCGACGGGGAGGTAGGTCACCTTGACGCCGCGTTTGGTTTCCAGCGTCTTGGCGGTGTCCAGCACCGCGCGATGCTCGGTCGACGACGTGATGATGTGGTCGCCCTTTTCGTGGTACATCTCAACAACGCCTTTCAGGGCCAGGTTGTTGGATTCGGTGGCGCCACTCGTGAACACGATTTCTTTGGCATCCGCATGGATCAACTTGGCGATCTGCTTCCGGGCTGTTTCCACCCCTTCCTCAGCCTCCCAGCCGAACGCGTGGTTCCGGCTGGCGGCGTTGCCGAACTTCTCTATGAAATAGGGGAGCATTGATTCCAGCACCCGCGGGTCCATCGGGGTGGTCGCATGGTTATCCAGGTAGATCGGGAACTTCATCGCTCGACTCCTTGTTGTTCCGTCGCGACGGATTGAATAGTGATAAGGGGGGTGCCCCCCAGCATATCTTGCAATGTCATGTTGTTCAAAAGCTGATAGATGCTGTTCTGGATTTTCAGGAGCGGGGTCCGGATGTTACAGTGCTCACGCTGCATGCAGGCATCACCGTCTTTCTCGTGTGAGCAATCCATGATGCCGAGTGGCCCTTCCAGGCTTTCGAGGACGTGGGCAATGGTGATCTCCCGGGGATTCTTCCCGAGTAGATATCCGCCCTTGGGGCCGTTATGGCTTTCAATGATGCCGCTCTTCGAGAGGGTCTGAAGGACTTTGGCGAGCAGCTCGACCGGGATATGATATTCCTCGGCGATTTCTTTGGTGTTCACCACCCTGGCATGCGCGACATCGCCATATTGGTTGGCGGCGATGTGCTGCAGTGCCATGAGTCCGTAATCTGCTTTTTTAGATAATTTCAGCATGGCCTATTGCCGATCTTTAAAGTCGGAGACTATAATGATCTCCGATCAAATGGGTCGTATAAAAGTTATCATGTGATGTTTTAGACTGTCAAGAGTCAGTGGCGTCAGAAAAGAAATTGAACAGAAAAGGGGCTGAGCACCATGGGTGGAACGAATCCCTACATTGAAAAGGCCGACGTCGAGTTACCGTCGAAAGCCTATACCGTGACCTTCGTGTTTCCGGATAAGACCGAAAAGAAGGTGGAAGTACAGACGGGCAAGATTCCTTATGGCCCGACGGGATTACCGGGCAGCATATTGGACATCGCCATGGGGAACGACATCGAACTCGAACATGTGTGCGGAGGGGTCTGCGCCTGCTCCACATGTCATGTCATGGTGAAGAAGGGATTGGAGACGTGTAATGAGGGCACGGATGATGAATTCGATCAGCTGGATGAGGCTCCTGCCACGACCTTGCAATCCCGGCTCGGGTGCCAGTGTGTGCCGAATGGGACGACAGACGTGACCGTGGAAATTCCCGCCATCAATAAGAATCTGGCGAAGGAAGGTCATTAATCCGAGTGGAGAAAGCCAGGAGAGGCTTTAGTCGTACGTTTCGAGTTTCACTTCTCGCCGATCAAATCCCATTTCCATGAACAGGCTGCGCAACGGGCGGGCAAAGGCCTTAATCCCGGCGATCATGGGTGTCACTCGGGTGCCGTTTCCAGCAAGCTGTTTGATCGCCTCCACCGTGCCTGCATGGCCCTCCGGGGCCTCGCTCACAAACGGCAGATACTGAAAATGAGAGTGCCGCTCGGCCAGCGCTGTGAATTCGTCGTGGTATAGCTGTTCGCTGGCGGTGGGTGCATGGGCGATCAGGGTGGTCGAGGGCAGGGTGTCCTGTTCAGCCAGCGCGCGGATCATGCAGCGTAGCGGGACGAGGCCTGAATAACGACCGATCAATAGCAGATGCTGCGTTTTTGGTTCGGGCAGCACGAAGTGTCCGTAAGGGCCTGAGAGAGGGAGACGATCGCCCGGCTTGAGCGATGAAAGATAGCCTGACCCTTTACCCCCCGGAACCTGATCGAACACCAGTGTGAGATGCCCTTTGGAGCTCGGAGGCTCTGCCAGGGAATAGGCGCGATTCAACGGGGGATGGTCTCCGATCGGCAACTGGAGCGAGATCCACTGGCCGGGTTTGAATGAGAGCGGAGACTCGACCGTGCGGAGCACAAGTTCGGTGGTATGAGGGGTCAACGCGGTGAGCGAGACGACTTCAGCAAGTTTTGTTGGTTCAGCCATGGACTGTTCTTAACAAAAACAGATTCAGAATGGAACAGCCCAGTTCTGTACATCGTTTCGGTGCCATGATATAGATAGCCCCCCGTTTATTTTTCCCACACACACACTACGGTGACGCGATGAGTCAGGTCAGGGTTCGATTTGCGCCCAGTCCGACCGGCTTCCTCCATATCGGCGGGGTGCGGACGGCCTTGTTCAACTGGCTGTTTGCCCGGCAACAGAACGGCGTGTTCATTCTGCGTATTGAAGACACCGATCAGGACCGGTCAACCGACGCCTCGATCCAAGCCATTCTCGATGGCATGCGCTGGGTCAAGCTGGACTGGGACGAAGGTCCCTTTCGGCAGACCGAACGCATGGATCTCTATCGTAGTCATGCCATGCGGTTATTTGAGCAGGGCCATGCCTATTGGTGTGTGTGTACACCGGAGGAGCTAGAGGCTCGCCGGAAAGAAGCGGAAGCCAAGGGGGGATCGCCCCGCTATGACGGTCGGTGCCGGAACCTGGGCCTGTCCAAGCCAACCGGTGATGCGGCACTCCGGTTCAAAGCGCCACAGGAAGGCCAGACTGTGGTCGACGACCTGATCAAGGGCCGGGTGGTGTTCGACAATCAGATCCTGGATGACGTCATCATTCTCAGGTCGAACGGCTTTCCCACCTACAACTTCTCTGTGGTGGTAGACGACGCGTTGATGGGCATTACGCACGTGGTGCGGGGAGACGACCATCTCACGAACACGCCGCGCCAAATCCCCATTTTTCAGGCCTTGGGATTTCCGTTGCCGCGCTTTGGCCACTTACCGATGATCCTGGGCTCCGACAAAACGCGTCTCTCGAAACGGCACGGCGCAACGTCGATCATGGCTTACAAGGACATGGGCTATCTGCCAGAGGCCATGGTCAACTATCTCGTCCGGCTCGGGTGGTCGCATGGAGATCAAGAGTTGTTTTCGCGAGAAGAACTGATCGAAAAATTTTCCTGGAAGAACGTCCAGACCTCTCCCGCTGTGTTCAACCCAGACAAGTTGTTGTGGCTCAATGCGGAATATCTCAAGACCAACCCGCCTGAGCAGGTCGCGGCGGCGCTGGTGCCGTTGCTCGAACAGACCGACCTCAAGGATGAGGTTCGCACTGTGTCGACCGAGTGGCTTGCGCAGCTAGTGGTGTTGGTAAAAGAGCGGACCAAGACGTTAGTTGAAATGGTTCATTGGGTGAAGCCCTACTTCGGTGAAGCGGTGCCGTTCGATGAGGAGGCGGCGAAGAAGTTCCTCACTCCGGCCCAGGCTCCGCTGCTGGTGAAATTGACGGAGCGATTTGACGCCTTCCCCTCATTTGCCAAGCATGAATGGGAGGAGGCCTTCAAGAAGCTGGTCGAGGAAGAGGGGATCAAAATGGGGCAGCTGGCTCAGCCGGTGCGTGTGGCCTTGACCGGCCGGACGGCGAGTCCCGGTCTCTTTGAGGTGATGGAGATTCTGGGGCGTGACCGGACCCTTCGTCGGCTTCGTCTTGCGATCGAGCGTGCCTCGCGATCCTGAGTTTGGTTCTGTCTAGAATCGCGCCCGATCTTGACGCAATGGAGAGGCTTATATTACTGTGTGGACCGGTTGGGGGATCGTCTAGCGGTAGGACGTCAGTCTCTGGATCTGACTACCTAGGTTCGATTCCTAGTCCCCCAGCCAAAACCTTTTCCACGCCTTGCGCTTCAGCTCGATGTCTCGGTTCCGTACCGCGCTGGGGGATCGTCTAGCGGTAGGACGCCAGCCTTTGGAGCTGGCTACCTAGGTTCGATTCCTAGTCCCCCAG
>WBZQ01000209.1_pt1 | contig 52892 bp, 73 predicted proteins | sample 5204251 | NCBI WGS metagenome assembly WBZQ01 (sample SAMN12412402, study PRJNA552823) | activated sludge metagenome | isolation source: activated sludge from nitrification reactor of wastewater treatment plant... | place: USA: Virginia | collected 2017-09
ATTGGATAGCACCACTAACCATTAATGGTATGGCAGTAGTAGAAAGATGTTATATAGAAAATGCTAGTGTTATATTTAATGATTGTCCTGTATTAAGATCAGGTGCTAATACTGTAGTATTACCAGCTTTAAATGTAAATAATGGTTCAGTACAAATTAATGGTACATCAGTAGTAAATGTAAGTTCTTCAACAGCAGCAACAAAAATGGGTATTGGATTGAGTGATAATTCAGAAGTATCTTTTAATAATGCTGCAGCAGGAACTATAGTTAGTCACACTTCAGGTTATGCTATTAACTTCTTTGAAGGTGCTGGTACTGTAAGAATATCAACAACAACAGCTACAGCTACATGGGGTGCTGCTGCACAGGTGAATAGATCAACTGGTGGTGGTTCAGGTATGATCTTAGCTACTAATGGATTAAATCCTTAATATTATGATAGAAGATAACTTTATTGAAAAACGACAAAATTATATCAATGTAGAAGAACACTTAAAATCTATAGATGATAAATTAATAGAATTACATACAATATTAAAAGATCATATAAATGATGAAAAAGATTTAACACCTGTAGTTAAAGAATTAGTGCAAGCTTGGAAAGCTGCTAGTTGGATATTAAATTTTGTTAAATGGGTTGGTATTATATCAGGTTCTATAGCAGCATTCTTTACATTATTAAAAGGACATAAACAATGAGTACTAGTGGATCAACTAATTTCTCTGTTACAAGAGATGATATTATAACTAGAGCTTTAAGTTTATTAGGTGTTACTGCTGCAGGTGGTACTTATGATCTTACTGATGCTGCATTAGTTCTTAATACTTTAGTTAAAGCTTGGATGGCTGATGGTTTACAATTATGGGCTACTACTTCATATAATGTACCTTTAACTAATGCTATTAATCATTATACAATAGGTTTAGGACAAACTATAAATATACCTAAACCATTAAAGATTATTCAAGCTTTAAATAGAAATACTAGTACTAATATAGATATTCCTATGAGAATAGTTACTCGACAAGAATATAATATGTTAGGTAATAAATCTGTATCAGGTAATCCTATACAATTATATTATAGTCCACAAAGAGTATATGGTGATCTATATGTATTTCCTACACCTACTTCTGTAGAAGCTGCTAGTAATGTTATTGTTATAAATTATCAAAGACCTTTTGAAGATTTTGATACTGGAACAGATGAACCTGATTTTCCTCAAGAATGGTTTGATGCTCTATCTTATGGATTAGCTTGTAGATTAGCTCCTACATATGGTATACCAATAAATGATAGAAAACAATTATGGAATGAAATGACTATAATAAAACAAGAAGCTATGAATTTTGGTTTAGAAGAGGGATCAATGTTTTTTAGTGTTGATAGGAGAACTTGGTAATGAGTAATCATAAAAATAAATCGCAACATAAATTTAAAGTTCTTCCAAAGAGATTTCAGAAATTGGTGAAGAATAAATAATGGATAACGTCTTACCATTAGATCAAATTGCTGATGCTATTAATAGAGCTAAATTAGGAAATCAAAAACATAAAAATGAGATGATGAGGTTGGGTACAAGTGATCCAACTTCATTTAAATCACAATTTGCTACACAGTTAAGTGAACAACAACAACCTTCTGAGTTTTGGGGTGCAGGTAGAAAACTAGCACAAAATCAAAATCCAGATCAAGAGATAAATGATTATGTTGGAGATGCATTACCAACATTAGGAGGTCAAAGATATTATTATGGGAATGTGGATTATTCTGTACCAGAAAATATACAATCTTCTATTACAAATGCTGGCTTCAAACCAACAACTTCTTCTATTAATCCAACCTTATATAATCTATTTGGTAATAATACACCAATAACAAAATTTAGAAACCAAGAATATTATAAAGGTGATATAGATCCAAGTAAAGGTCAGATAGGAACACAAGGTTATAACCAACAAGATTTAGGTGGTGGTAAATATAATATTTTAGATACTACTGGTAATTCTTTAGGTATTGGTTATAAAGGTTTAGAAGATGCTATTAAAGAGTTAGCTAAGATACAAAAACAAAATACTCCTGTTAATACTAATATAGATTGGGATATGGAAGGTGGTTTACCAATACCTACACCAGATTCTTATTCCAACACATCACCTTATTCTGCTGGTGATTTAGATAAGTGGGAAGTACTTGGACAAGTATTATCAGGTAATCCAATACCATATGATGCTACTAGTAATAGACCATCAATAGCTTTATCTGGTAATGGAATACCAGAACAAATATCAGGATTAAATACATTATTTGGATCACAACCAGTAATATATAATAATGAATTAAAAGGTTATATGATGGATCCAACACCAGCAGATGAATCTATGGTAGGTTACAAAGATCCCTATACAGTATTAAGAGAAGATAAAAGTGGAAATACTATATCTAATTATGGTCTACAAAGACAATATAATGATATAGATACTTGGAAAAGGTTAACAACTAATATTGATCCTAATCAATTATATGTATCTAAAGAAAATGCTGGTAACTTACCTGGTTGGACAAATGCTGATAATGCACAATACCATCATCAATCTGGTGGTATGTTTCCACAAATAGCACAAGGTTTAGGAGCATTATTACAATTTACACCATTGGCTCCTTTAGGTCTCGCTATAAGTACATTAGCATCCTTGACTCAAGGAAATCATTTAGGTGGTATGTTAGGAGCTATTACAGGTGGTTTAGGACAAGCTGGTGCATTTGATAAACTTGGTAATTCTCTTGGTGAATCATTAGGTCTAGGTAAAGATGTAGGTAAGTATTTTGTTAAAGGTGGTTTAGGTTCATTATCTACATTAGCTCAAGGCGGTGATTTTAAACATGCTCTTCTTAGTGGTTTAGGTTCAGGTATAGGTGATTATGCTGGAGAAAATGTTACTGGTGGTTTATCTGATATATTAGGTAAAACAGGATCAAAAATAGCTGGTGCTGGTGTTAGTGGTGCTCTAAAGAGTATTTTTAAAAATGGTAATCCTATTGAGGGTGCTATATCTGGAGGATTATCTTCAGGTTTAGGTGACTTCCTTAGTACTATGACTAATAACACTGGTGAGAATGTTGATTCTAGAAGAGCACAATCATATAACAATTTAGGAAAAGTTATAACAAATATTGCACGACAACAATATAAACGGAGAAGATAATGGCTACAAGACAAAGTGCTCTAGAAAGAATGCAAAAAGTTAAATTACCTTTTTTTGGTTCTCCCTCAAATAGAGGAACCAGTACAGATAAGGATCAAAGATTTGTTAATTGTTTTCCTGAGTCTAGAAAAACTGAACAAACGGAAATAACAAAAACATGGTTAATAAAACGTCCTGGTATAACATTTTATAAACAGTTTGATCCTAATGCTTATGAAGCAAGAGGGATTATAGAATTTAATGATAAACTCTATGCTGCATATGGAACAGAAATATTTGAAGATGATCCATTAGGAGGAACTGGAATTCCAACATCAATAATATCTATGACAACTTCAACAGGAACAGTAGGTATGGTTCTTGGTAATTCTTCTATTACTGGAGATTATTTATTTGTTTGTGATGGTGTAGACGGTTGGGTTATAAATAGTACAGGAACAGTAACACAGATAACAGATTTAGATTTTCCAACACCACATATAGCATCTCCTGTATTTTTAGATGGTTATATTATATTAGCTAAAGGTTCAGATTTATATAGTTGTGATGTAGATGATCCTACTGCATGGAATGCAGCTAATTTTGTATCAGCAGAAAGTTTTCCTGATGCTATAGTAGGATTAGCAAGACAAAATAATCAAATAGTAGCTTTTGGTTCTGAATCAACAGAATTTTTTTATAATGCTGCTAATGCTAGTGGTTCTCCATTTAATAGAAATGAAGCTGCTTTGATACAAATAGGATGTGCATCTAAAGATACTATATGCAAAACTGAAAAATACTGTGCTTTCTTAGGACAATCTAAATCAGGTGGTTATGGTTATTGGATATTAGAGGGATTTCAACCAAGAAAAGTTTCAGATGAATTTGTAGAAAGAGTATTAAATTCAGAAACAACAATAGAAAATACTAAAGGTTATTGTTGTAGAATAGTAGGTCATATGTTTTATTTTCTTAATTTATATACAGTAGATAGAACATTTGTTTATGATCCAGATGAAAAATTATGGCATGAATGGTCAACAGGAGCTAGTGGTGGTACTTTTGGAAATAGATTTGTAGTTGATTATGCTAGTGATGGTAATAATGGTTATTTCTATGGTCAGGTGAGTAATAATGGTAATGTTTGTTATTTTGATGCTTCTGCTGGAATAGATAGCCCATCATTTGATACAGGACCATATCCACAATTAACTTCTATAGATGTTTTAATAAGAACAAATCGTATAGATATGGATACAACTTATAGAAAAAGATTACATTCTTTAAGATTATTTATGGATTCTCTATCAATAAATTCTATATTAACATTAAATATGTATAATGATGATTATACTGATTTAGTAGGAGGAACAGGTTTCTTTATAGAAGAACGATTTAATACTGATACAATACCTACTATTTATAGATTAGGACAATTTAGACGTAGATCATTTGAATTTATTTTATCTTCTACAGAGCCATCAATAAGATTTGAAGCAATGGAATTATGTTATACTGAAGGAACATCATAATGGCTTTACCACCTCCTCCAATACAAGATAAACCCGGTACTTTTACTTGGTTAGAATGGTATAGACAATTAAGAGAATATGTTTCTACTTCAGGATCAGTACCTTGGTATGTAATTAACTTTGCTGGTTCTAATATAACAGATATAGCATTACGTGATCATGATCACTTACAAAATGTACAAGGTGGTACTGCAGGAGAACATAATCATTTAACAGACACAGAATTAACACAAATACAAGATAACTTTCATAATTCTACTGCTAGTATTCAAGGTGGAACTACTAATGAATATTATCATTTAACTAATACAGAACATACAGCATTAACTAATTCTGTACAAGGTACTTGGACACCAACATTTACATATTTAACAGTTGTTCCAGGTACAGGAGCAGCATCATATGATGGTAGATATACTAGAATAGGTAGAACAGTATTTTATAAAATTAAAATATCTTGTACAGGAACAGCAACAACATCTTCTACAGCAGGTAATACATATTGTACATTACCTATTGCGGCATCAGAAGATGATACAGTAACAGTATCTAATAAAAATACTCTATTAGGAATAGGAGTAGGTTTTCTTGATGCTACAAATGATCGTTGTTATCCAACATCTTGGACAGCAACAGGGAATACAATAATTATTTCAGGAAAATATGAGGTTTAATATGGATGAAGAATATGGTGACAAATTTTATGTAGATGATGCTGCACAAGGAGCAGAAGGTAATTTCTTTGGTTATGATTTTGATCAACCACAAAATAATTTTGGTCTAGGTCAACAACAAGAACCTATGACAGATTATAACTATTTTGATTTTAATAGTTCTTTTGGTAATGGTCTACAGGGTTTATTTGGAACAGGTAATGATAGTTTTTTAGGTAATACAGGACAAATGCCTAATTTTGGAGATAATAATTTTGATGAATTTTTACCTCCTATAAATTTACCAAGTAATAATACTCCTTATGGAGATATATTTACTAAATTACTTGGTGGTTTAGGTAATATGTTTAATCCTGAAAACCAAAAAAGAACTTCTTCTGTTTTAGGAGCTTTATTAGAAGGTTATCAAAATAAACAAAATGCAGGTTTAAATAGAAATACAATACAACAAGTACAACAACAAACTGATCCTTTTGCTTCACAAAGACCATATTATCAGCAACAGTTACAACAATCTGTTGCTAATCCATATAGTCCACAAATAGTAGCAGATCAAGTAGCTGCATTAAAACGAGCACAAGATATTAAAAATGCTGCTGCTGGTCGCAGAAGTAATAGTGCTACAACTGATCCTGAATTATTAAAAGCTATGGCTGATGTAGCAATGAAGTATCAACAAAGTCTTTATGGTCCAGCAGGTGTTAATATATCACCTAATACAGCAGGACTTACTGGATTATTAGATGCTAATAAACAAGATACAAGAGGATTTATTAGTCCATTAATGTCAGCATTAGGTTTTAATGTTAATGAAAATGAATTACAAGGTCAAAAAGATCAAGCTTTATCTAACTTTATTAAAGTTATGAGTACAATTAATAAGGGACAATAATATGCCTATTTCTACTAGTTATATTCCTGAATTTGCATTAGGTGCATTATATCAAGGAATGAATGCTTCTAATGCTAATGCTCAATCACAAGAAGATGTATTAAGAGCTTTTTTAGCTAATCAAAGAGAACAAAATACACAACCATTAGATCAAATAATTAAAACTTGGGATGCTACTAAAGCTCAAGGACAATTAAATGATCCTGATTATTTACCTGCTCTTTTAGAAGGTTATAAAGGACAAATTAATTCTCAAATAGCAGCAGGTAAAAAAGCTATGGGTACTGTAGATAGTGATATTGGTGCTACTAATCAAGAGAATGATATTAAACAATATAGAGGAAATTTATTTAAAAGATTTATGGAAGAACAAATGCAAGAACCTACACCACCAACTCCTGTTACTGGAGATAATGGTGTACAGGGATTTAATTTTGGTTCAGCTCAAAATGCTTTAAAAAATCCTAATCTAACTCCTGAACAAAAACAATTAATAATACAAGATGTACAAAAGTCAGGTGGTTTGTTTAGTAATATGAATAAATTACAAGAAACTCTTATTAATACTCCAGAACATTTACAAAAGATGGAATTACAAAAGATGTTAGCAGATAATCGTCTAGAAATAAATGCTGGTAGAAATCAATCTTTAATTGAAGCAGCAAAAGTAAGAGCATCACAAATGACTAAAGATCCAAAATTACAATCTGTATTAGCTAATGCTTTATTAATTGTATCTGGATCAATAGAATCTACACCAGAACAATTAGAAGCTGCTAAGAAATTATTAGAAGTAAATACTACAAGAGTTGCTATAGAAAAATCTGCTGCTGTTCAACCAGGAATAGATTTATCACAAACACAAGAGACTGGTAAATATAAGCAACAAGAAACACCATATAGTAGATTTGCACAAAATCCTAGTTCATTATTTAATGAATCACGGAGACAACAAATATTAGGTGAAAAGAAAGCAGCACAAGAAGAAAAAGATATTAAAAATGGTGTTATAGCTAAAGGAAATACAAGTTCAGGAAATAAATTTACAGTAGAGAAAGACTAATTATGGGATATAGAGTTAAATTTGAATCAGGTGAATCAGTTATTTTTGATAATGAACCTTCTATACAAGATATAGAAGAAGCTGAGAAATCTTTTCGTGCTCAAAAATCTACTTCTTTAGTTGATAAAATACCAGATATAGCTCCAGATAATTCAGTACCTAGTAAATATGTATCTGGTACTGAAAATGATTTATTTCCTAAATATAAAACCCCACCTTCTCTTGGAGAAGCAACACAAGATGTATTAGATGAATTTATTGCAATACCTGATGCTGCTGCAGGAGTAGGTACAGCTCTAACTTCAGGAATGGCTGGTGGTTTATTAGGATTCTATGGTATAGCAGATCAAAGTTCAGATGTAAAAGAACGTATGTCTGAAGGTGCTAGAAAATTCTCTTGGCAACCAAGAACTGAACTTGGTCAAGAAACTACACAAAAAATTCTAGAACCTGTAATGAAAGTTTTAGAACCATTACTAGGTCTTGGATCAAGTTTTGCTGTAACTCCTATGAAACCTTTAGGTAAAGGTAAAGTATTACCTAAAGTAGAACCAACAATTAAATCTAATATAACAAGTACACTTGAACAAGAAAATAAAAAAGTTCTTACTAGACAACTAAAAGATATTCAAGAAAGAGAAGCTAAAATACAAGCTAGTTTAGTAGATGGTACTGCTACTCCTGAATTACAAAAAGAAGCTGAAGCTTTATATAAGAAACGTATAGAACTAGAACAAACATTATTTCCAGAAAAATCAGTAGAAAAACCTATTGATAATAAAGAAACAGCTATACAAAACTTACAAGACACAAGAATAAAATTAGATAAAATTCATAGACATATATTAGAGTTAGATAGAAGAGGTCAAGAAGTACCTGAAGATTTAATAACTCTATATGATGAATTACATATTAAATTAGATGAACAACAAAAAGCTTTAGGTGATGCATTAAAAGTTGTTAGTGTTGATGATAGATTTAAAGGTACTAGTCCTTGGGATATAGCACAAACAAAAATAGAACAAGCTGGTAATAATCCTGCTTTAGCTGGTATATATAAAAGAGAAGCTATTGAGAAATTAAATGGTATTTCTGATAGACAAGCTAGATCTTCTTTAGTTGAAGCTTTAGAAAAAGAAATACAAGCTTATGATAAGATAATAGAAGCTAATAAAGTACCTCTAGAACGCACAGAAAGGCCCCTAGAAGGCACGATTGAACCAGAGGTAATACCTGAGCCTAGCCAAGCTAAAGAAGTGCCTTCTACAAAGGCTATAGATGATATTATGGCTGGTTTTACTAAAGAAAGAAATACTATTACTGACAATGCTAAGGTTATGTATGATTGGGATACTATTAATCGTGATCATAAAGAAAACCAAAGATTAGCTAAAGAACAACTGGAAGCTGAAGCTAGAGCTAAAGCTCATGCTGATGCAGAAGAAGCTAAAAGATTATCTTTTGAAAGTAATGAACCACCACCAAGAAAAAATACTTTTGTTACTAGAGAACAAGCTTTAGCTTATATGGATCAAAAAATTGAAAGTATAACTAAAGAAATACAAAGAGTACAAAATGCTATTAATTGGGCAAAGAAAAATAATAAAACAGAAATTCCTTTTGATAAAGGTACAGTTTCACATGAAGATTTATTATTATATAGGGATAAATTACAAAAAGAGTTAGACAAAACTAGACAAGATAAAATGAAACCTTTTGGTAATGATATACCTGATCATATCTTACCAAAAACTGAGGCTGAATTAGAGGAAATATTAAAACAAACTGAAACACCTAATACTGGTAAATCATTATATACACCAGAATCTATATTACGTCGTTTAAATGGTGTAATTAAACATTATGAAAACATATTAGAAAAATTAAGAACTAATATACATAATAGAGAATCTGGTGCAGAACCATCAGGTACTCCTGTTTTTAGATTAGGTGATAAAGAATATGGTTTAGAGGCTGCTAAAGGATTAGAAGAAGCTTTAACAGATCAATATCAACGTTATTTAAATAATAGAGATAAAATACAAAAAGCTGAAGCATTACGAAAGCAAGAATCACAACCTAAAACTAAAACAGAACCTAGTTTAGAATTACCTACTATTGATAGTACAGCATTAGATAATGTATCTACTAAAAGAAAATATGATTCTATTGATGAATTATTAATGGATTATGGAAAAAATCCTATTGATGGTTTTATAGATAATCCACAATTGTTTACAAAAGCTGATAAAAATAATGTAAAAGTAGCTAATGATATTTTAGAATCTCATCCTGAAATATCAAGAACTGTTGATATATTAACAGATAAGGTAGGTTTAGAAAAAGATAATATTTATATTGTTCAAGGAGAAAGAACTAAAGTTAAGTTCTATGGTAATTCTGCTGTTATAACATTAAATTTATCTGATATTCCTAAGATGATCCAAACTTATAGTAATGATATAGGTGGAAAAACAGGTCATTTCAATAAGTTTATTAAAGGTTCTTCAGAAAAAGCTATATATCATTATGTAATAGCTAAACAATTAGCTCATGAAATAGGTCATATAGTTTTTACTAAGTGGTTACAGTTAAGTGAAATATCAAAAACTGATATGGATAAACTAATATTAGGATTTGAGAAATGGAAAAAATCTAATAATATTGATCCTGTAACATTTCTTAATACTAAAGATATTAGTAATTATGAGAAATACCATTCTGTTTTTGATGAATATTTTGCTGAACAAACAGTTAATGCTTTATTACATGATTCATTATTATCTAGTTTTCATGATAAGAGATTTTCTTTAGCTAAACAAATAAGACAATTAATAAGTAATACTGCTGAGTATTTAAGAAATGTTGGGGTTAAACTAAATATTAATCCTTATAGAGAAGATATTATTAATAATATTATATCTAGAAATCAACAAGAGATTAAAAAATCAGGTAGAACTTTATGGGAAAGATTAGAAACAGAAAGAAATGATAAATTACTTTTTGATCATCCTGATATATTTCCCTTTGCTAATAAAACTTTAGCTGAAATACGAAATAATCCTTATGAAGTACATAGATTAACTAAAGATGGTTTAAATACAGATGTTATACCTTGGCAAAGAGATGTATATGATTCTGTAGGTCATATGGATATAGCTAATTTTTCTAATAAAGCTTTAATAGCTATAGGTAATAGTGCTCCATATTTTGCTAGAAAATTATTTGGTAAAACAACATTAGCACAAATTTTTAAAGATAATCCTGCAATTTTACAAACTTCTAGAAGAATTAGAGAAGGAGAATATAGAGCTGCAGTAGCAACTAATTCTATGTGGTTTGGTGATGTACAAAGACATCATTGGGATAATGCACCAATATTACAGAAATTTTCTAAGATTAAATTACCTGATTCTCCATATATGGTTCATAAAAACTTAACTGAATTAGAAGCATATAATATTCATCAAGTATTTAGAGAAGGTTTAGAGAATGGTTTAGATTATGGTGCTGCTATACAAACCTATGGTCAACATTTAACACCAAAAGAACAACATGCTTTATTAATATTTGGTGATATGTTTAAAAAACAATATCATTATATTGCATCTTTAGAAAAATCTTTAGGTAAAAAGAATAGAATAGCTTTTAAAGATGGTTGGTATCCATCAGTGAGAAATGGTGATTTCTTTATTACTGTTCATTCTGGTGGTAATATGATATATAGAGAACATTTTGAAACCAAAGCTGCAGCAGAAGCTTGGAGAGATGCTCATCAAAATCAAATACCACAACATATGACTTTAGGTGAAATTGGTAATATGAAAGATAATCCACAACATCCTGGTATGTATGGATTAATCGATGCTTTTATTGGATTCGTTGATCATAAATATAAACGTAATCTTTCAAAAGAAGGAGCTGATTTTAAATATAAATTAGCTACTAAAGGTGGTGTATTTGGTCAACATCATCAAAGAAGAACAAATATTATTGGTTATAAAGGTTCAGAATTAGGTAAAACTCCTGAAGAATTAGGAAGAAGTTTTAAAGAAGCTATTATTAGAAACAATGATGAGTTTGAATCTTTATATAAAACAATGTATATTAAGCATAATGTTGATAGTGCATTAAATGCAAGTAGTAATTTATTACCACAAGAAAGAGCAGCAATACAACAAATGAGAGATTCTGCTCTTAATGTTGTACCTAATTCTTTTGAAGCTTTTGATAAAGCTGCATTTGAAATTACTGATAGAATGGCTAGAGCTTTTCATAGATCTTTATATCCAACAGAAACATTTAAACCAAATCAAGCTGTATTAAGAACAATACAAAATAATTTAACAGGTTTATTTTATCTATTTAAAGTATTACCATCTTTATCTATGTTTGTAGGACAATTATTATCACCACTACAAGCTATTAGACATGCTGTATATGATGGTGGTTTAAAGAGTATTGGTAATTTTGGTAAAGGTATATATAATTTAGTAACAAAAGATCCAGAATTAATGGAAAGTTTATTCTATGCTACACAAATGTCTGATGTTATTGAACCACAATTTGTTAAAGCTTTACATTTACAAGGTAATAATAAAGTTGTTGAATGGTTAAAAGATTGGGTATTATTTAGAAAACCCCAAGAAGCTGCTGATGTTTTATCAAGAGTAATTACCTATGCTTATATGCATACTCATTATAAAAATATTTATCCTTCTTTAGGTATGGATAAAATAGCTTCTTTAGCAAGAGAAGGTGTAGATGCTACTATGGGAGCATATTCTAGAGGGGAAACAGCACCTATATTTAAGCATACAGGTGGTATTATTGGTGAATCAATGAGACCATTACAAACATATGGTCAAATGGTTGTTGGTAATATGGTAGCAGATTTTAAACATATGGTTACAAATCCAACTAATCTAAAAGCTTATGCACCATTTATTATGTCAGGTATCATAAGTACAGTACTCGGTGGAGCTTTAAGTGGACCAATAATGACTCAATATGAAACAACAAGAAAATTATTGATGAGTATGAATCCACAATGGGAATTACCATCTATGTTAGATTTAATAAGTTCTGGTATTAATTCTTTAAGTAGTGTTATAGAAGATCCTGAAGCAGCAACTAAATTAATAGCTTATGGTGCATTATCATCATTAACTGGTATTGATATAGGAGCTTCTATAAGAACAACTGAAACATTTCCTGGTAATTTATTAACTCTTGGTTTAGCTATGGTTGATACTGCTGATGTAGCTTATGATGCAAGTAAAGCTGTAAGTAGACTTGTACCTCCATATAGTAGTGCTGTATATATGACATCTGGTGCTTTAACATTAGGTAAAACAGCTATGGGTGGTAGTACAACTGATGCTGAATTAAAAGGAGCTATTACAAGTGTTTCTCCTAGAGGTCCTCTTAAAAATGCTTTAATGAAAGCTACAGGAGCAAATAATACTACAGTTATGGGAGAAAAAACAAATAATATAGCTACTGGTCAAGATAGTAAAGCATTAATGCCAGAAGGACCAACAGAGAATATTGCTCATTGGATGGGTAATCTAAGTACAGAAGAACGTTATAGAACTGATGTTAAAATGAAAACTGAATTTAAAGAAAGAGTTATTAATAACAGAATTAAACGTTTATATACTCTGTATAATGAAAATCCAAAAGAAAAATATTTAGATGAACTAATTCAACTTGGTGCTACTGATAAAAATATTAAAGAGCAATTACAAACAAGAGCTTATAATGCTTTAATAGATAGTGATATTAGAATGGTTACAACTTCTAAAGGTAAAGTATCTAATAGTCCAGCTAATGTTAGAAAAATACAAGGTTTATTTAAATTTAAGAAAGCTGAATAAAAGAAAAGCCCCTTAATTGGGGCTTTCTTTTTTTATATTAATTGTCGAATAATTATTATTCTAAATATTATTAAGCTAATTACACAAGAGATAAATTGTTTTGTTAAATGAGGAAATTCTATACCTAAAGTTATACCAGTAATAAATTGTAATATTATTCTATAATTAGATACCACAAACACCACCAGTACATGCTTTATCTATATTTTCCTCAAATACAACTCCTCTATGTTTAATAGCATCATAATAATCAATTTCAGTTAAGGGTTGACCTCCTCTACTGCCATCTGGATAACAGGTAAACCCTCTAAGACGTGGTGCATAGCTTGATAACACTCTGCTGAATTCTTCCACTCTTTTATCATTGTTATCTGTTTTGTTCCATCTAGGTAGATTAATCGTTGAGGAGATTGACATGTCAACGTAATCTTGTATATCGGCTTGGAATTTAATTCTTTTTTCATAATCATTACTTAATTTATAGGCAGTTTCTATATTTTGTGGATCAATACCATATTGTTTAATTAAGGTATCGGCAGTTGTATCAACAACGTATTCATATTTCCACTTTGTTCCATTAGTGAGATAACGACGTTTGTAAGCAACTGCATACAATGGTTCAATGCCTGTAGTTGTACTTGCAAGGATACCAATGGTTCCTGTTGGCGCGATGGCTCTATAAGCAACTGGCTTTGAGATGTACAAGTGATTACAGTGTTCATTAGCTGCTCGTTCAGATTCATCTTTATATACCTTTAACCAAGTGTGTAATTCTGGTGTAACTTCATAGTTTTGTCCTCGTTTGAGTAACCAGGCGTGGATACCCATAAGCCCCAATCCAAGTCTACGATTTTTCTCACGAATTTTGTAGACCTTTTCATAAGGTAAGTCGGCACGTAATGTCCCGCATACAAGGAATTTGGAACTAAGTGTAACAATGGATTTGAACTCTTCCAAACTTTCAATATTGCTAATATTGATAGAACCAAGATTGCATACGTCAGAGTCATCTTCGCTTGTAACTTCACAACATGCATTTCGTAAAGTCTCATTCTGTTTATCACCAAAGTTAAAACTAAAACCAGGTTCTCCTGTTTTTAATGCTTGTTTACAATTTTCTAAGAAAATAAGATTATTATGTAATCCTTTTATTAAAGCAGCATCATCATAATTAACAGAAATGTTAGTCATGTCTAATGGTGCTGGAAAATTAAAATCTTCTTCTTTTAAACTACGTATTTGTGGAGTCCAGTTTTTTGCTTTTAGAAAGTCGTAGATATCTTCGTGTTGCCAATTGAGTGATGCATATATAGCAGACCTTCGTGAGCCCCCTTGCATAACCCCACGACCAACTTCGTTGATCATCTGCATCAATGGTATTGGCCCTGAAGATAAGCCACCAGTACGACTCAAAGGTTTCCCTGATGGACGTAGTATACTGTAATCTATTCCAATGCCACCACCAGTCATGAGACAACTTACTGCTCTTTGTGTTAGATCTGCCCATTCTTCTCTAGTATCATATTCAGCTTTTAATAGATAACAATTATTATAATAGTGATTTTTTCTTCCTGCATACCATAAGTATCTTCCTGCAGGAATAAATTTAAAATCTTCTATATATTGAGTAAGTTGTTTTCTATCTTCTTTTGACATAAGAGGCATATTGCCTCCACATACATCTTCTACAACTCTAATTGCTAAACAACCCCAAGTATCATTAGGACCTTGTGCATATTTACTTCTGAATATTGATTCACTAAAAGGATTATTAAAATATTTTTTTATCATTATTATAGTTTATTATTTCATCCTTACATTCTTTTGTTTTTATTTTATTTATTAGATATTTTTTTATTTTTCTAACATTATGTTTTTCTTTTAATGTTGGGTTGGTACTTTCTTTTTTACCAACCCAAGGTCTAATTATTTTCATTCTTCTTCTTCAAGATCCTGTTGGAAATATTCTAAGCGTTCTTCTATAAGATCTTTAAATTTTTCCAAGATATCTTCACTAGATATATCTAGAATTTCTAATAACGAGATTTCATCTATTTGTTTTAATTCTTCTATGATATCTGTTATTGTTTTCATATTTATTTCATATAACTTTCCCATGAAACAGGAAAATGTGTTTTAACATTATTTCCTATTAATTCTGCAACATCTCTTGTTTCTTTTTGTGCATGTTTATCTAAACGTAATTTACATACCCTAATAAAAGCTAATAAAGAACCAGACCAGATCCATTCTGTCATAGTATTCAATGGAAGAATCATTCTAGCTTGTTCAGGACATACTTTTTTCTTTTCTATTAAATATAGATAAAGATTTAAACTAGTTTCTATAAAATTTTCAATAAAAGGAGGATTATAACTTTCTCCTGGACAAGTATGGTAATCTTCTCTATTATTTTTGAATTTAACAAATTCTGTAGAACTTCCTTGTTTTACATTATCTGCTTTTGCTCGCCATTTGTCAGGAAAATAAAATTCAGGTTCATCATCAACATATCTACGAGATACTTCATTCCAACTTAATCCTACTTGATGTTTAGCTAATTGTCTAGCAACAAATATAGGTGCTTTAATTCTAAAAGATAGAAAAGCATGACAGAAAGGTGTAAAATGATTGTGATCAGCTAAATACTTAATTAGTTTACAATCTTTATCTGATACATATTGAATAAAAGGATTTTCATCTTCATATTCAAAATAACTTTGTTTATTAAATGATACTCTAGCAGCATTAACTACAGAGATATCACTTCCCATATGTTCTATTAATTCAACTTGTATATTAGCTATTTTCATCTATCATCCAAACTTCTGTCCATGCTGGTAAATGTACTACATTACCATCTTTATCTTTACAATAAGAATACATACCATCTACATGATGAAATTGTAAATCATTAAAAGATTTTTTATTTAAAGTACCATCTTTATTTTCATCATATACACGTATTAATGTATTTCTTGGTACATTGTATAATTTCATTATAACTTATCGTTAATATTTTTATCTTTAATTCTTAATAAAGATTCAAAATCAAGAAGTGAAAAGATAAATAATAAATTTGGATCCATAAAAGAATAATCATCTGGTATTCCTAAATTTACAACTAATGGTATAGTAAATGTAGGATCTATTTTATTAAAATTAAATACAATTTGTTCATGATCATGTGAACAAACAATAATTCTATCAGCCCATGTAATTAATACTTTATCAATAGGTATTAATGCATAATCATAAACACCACAAGATCTAGTATTATATCCATATTTCTTATGTAAGAAATTAGCTAATGTTGGTGATCGTAATAAACCTGCAGAACATACACAGAGAACTTTTAAAGTATCTGTTTGATATGGGTTTTTACAATTCCATAATCTATTTTTATCGTTCATCTCCAGAACCTGAAATAGTATTATTAATTTTTCTTGTTTGTAGTTTAGTATAATTAGCATTTAATATTGATGTCATATCATAACCTAAAGCCCATGCTAACCTAGATATATACCAACATACATCACCTAATTCCATTGCTAATTCTCGTGGTTTATATAAACCATCTCGTAATAATTTTTTAACATTACTAGCTACTTCTCCTGCTTCAGAAGTTAAACCTAAAGCTAAATATGTTAATTCATTATTATTACCTGTACCAGCATCAGGATAAATAGCAGTTTCTATTGTTGCTTTTTGATAATCATTAATTTCCATTCTTTTCTCTATAAACCTTTAAATAAATAATAGCATCTAATAATTCTTCATATAATTCTTTTAACCAATCTTTATTGGCTTCTTCTGTTGGAATTTTATATTTCTTTAAGCCATATTTTTCTCTAGTTTTCATATCAGAAATAATTTTATTCCAACATGTTTGTTTATTATTCTTTTTTTTCATTAAACCAAGATACTAATGTTTCTGTATCATAAATAGAACAATATTTAAACCCATGTTTTTTAGCCCAATCAGCATGAGTATATTTAGTTCTACCACATTTTTTATTAGGATTAGCAAAAACAAATCGTAGATCTATATCAGGATGTTGTTGCTTAATTAATATATATTTATTTCTTTCTTGTGAAGAAGATAACCAACCTTTAGTTTCAATATAAAAAGGTAAATCATAAAAAGACCAGTCAGTTTTATATTTATGTTCTGTTACTGGTATTTTATATGGTATAACTATACATTCATAGCTATAATTTATATTTAGAAAATTTAATAATTTTTCAAATTCTTCTTCTAATTTAGAACGTCTTTTAAGCATAAATCTTTTCTTGTTGTTCTGGTACATTAATTAAATCTAAACTACATGTACCATCTCTATTATAATATCCATTCCAATGCCATTGAACAGGATACCATTTATCCTCTTCTTTTACATAATAAGCACCATTTATGTAGGAAGATTCAAAGATTTCATATAATCTAATATCTGATCCACCTCTTGTTTGCATTGGGATGGTAAAGTTAAGTTTTGTCGGTGAGCCCAAGTTTTTCCTTTCTCTTGTAGGATCCATAAAGAACAAGCGTTAAGAACGAATTGTTTTGGATTGTTGTATAAGTTATATACAATATCAAACATTTCTTGTTCTGTCAAGAGATCTGGCAGTAATTTTTCAGCTTTTTTTGGACCTATACCATAAATTCCAGTAACATTGTCTATTCTATCACCAATTAACATTTGTCTATAAAAGAATGTTAATCCTTGTTGTGGAGTAATAGAATATAATTTTTTTGTTTTAAAATTATAATGTTTTCCTGGAATCATATCTAGATCTTTATCTAAAGTACATATTATAGTATCTTCTGTTTGATTCCATCCTAAAGCATCATCAGCTTCATAATGATCTATAACAACAGTATTATAACAATCTTTTAAATATTGTTCTATTAAAGATACTTCTTTAGGTTTTATTAAATCTTTTCTATTTGCTTTATAATTAGGATCTAGTAATACTCTAAATACAGGATATGTTTTACCTGATATATAGATAGTTCTATCAAAAACTGATAGGGAGTTTTTTATTCTCCCTATCATGATATCACAATGTCTATAATAATCTTCTATATTAGAATATTTAGTTGTTCCTGTTCTCCAAGCAATTATATCACCATCTAAGAGAAGCATTCATTCTGTCTGCTAATGTATATTTATCTGGTATAGATGTATATCCGAATTCTTGATTAGATACGTTAGGAGAACCACATTTAGGACATCTTAATACTTCTTTTGTATTCTCAAGAGTGCTAAACCTATGAAAGCAATGTAAACAAGCATAATTATTAACATTGATTTTCATATTAGTCAATATCTTCAGTATCGTAATAATCGTCAGAAATAGTTTTTTGTGTACCTAGAACAAAATCAATATAAATATCTGCTGTTTCTTTAACTGTTTCTGGATCAATACCTGCTGTTAGAGTTTTAACAGCATTAGTTAATGAACTTTGTCGAATAATATATAGTTGTGTTTGTTCTTGTGATGTTGGTGTATGATTTGCTGTTACTTTATTATCGGGTGCTGAATTACTTGTAGCAATATCAACCCAATCCCAATAACCACCAGAATTTTTCTCTCTTGTGATAAGAAAGCAATCACCCTTTGTAGCTTGTTCTAATTTATCTAGAACATGTTTATGGCTAAAAGGCATTACTTTTTTACTTTCTACTTTATCATCAAAAGATTTATTTTTGTAGGTAACTTCTAAATATTTGTATGGTTTTTTTGTTGAAGTTGTTCCATTACCTACATCTACTGAAATGATTTGAATTAATAATTGTGACATATTGTTATTATTTTCCTTATAATTTATATTCTTTTAGATCTAACATGTTATGACCGACCTTAATTTCACATCTTAATGGAACATTCCATTTTAGATTGAAATATCTGGATAGCGATTTGTCTAAGTTTCTAAAGACTTGATCAAAAAAACTTGCATTTCGTTCTATCTCAGATAAGGGACAATCTACAACAAGAGAATCATGTACTGTGCTTACAAATAAAGCATTTATTTTTTCTTTTTTAGCTTTGTTAAAGGATATTGTTCTAGCTAAACAAACAATATCTGCTCCTAAACCTTGGTTAATATGATTTGCTATGTCTGATTCATTATATTCTAAACCTTTATAAGATTTTTTTGGTACAAATTCATGGATTCGTCCAAAAGGACTAACCAATTTTCCAGTAAGTGTTACTTGTCTAATATATTCTAAGTGTGTTTTATATATACCTTGATATTTAGAATAATATTTATCTATTACAGATTGCCAATAATCTACAGATGAACTTATAGAAGAGAAATCAGGATCTTTTGCATAAGCATAAGCAGGACCTCTATAGATCCATCTAAATAAAAATATTTTAGCTATTAATCTTGATATCAAATTAAATTGTAATTGATTTGATGTATGTATATCATTTTTAGATGGATCTTCTAATACTGCCATCCATTCATCAATTCCAACTTTATCTTGGGATAAAAATAAATAGGAACACCATTCTAAACTTTTAACATCAACATTCAATATCATTATTATTGTTCATATTAATTAGAATTTGTTCTATGTATTCATGATTTTGATTTAAATCAAACCAATAATAATCATAAGCTTTTTCTAAGATTTCTGTTTGGTTTTCTGTAATATTATTCATATTAATTACTCATATCTAGAAATACAAAAAGATTTTGCTAAATCAGCAAAGTTTTGTTGATTTGGTTTTGTACTTGATAACCTACCTGTAACTGTTACACATTGATTTAATGTAGAATGTAATTTATTTGGTGGCCAATTCATTTCTTCTCTTTTTTTAGGTAAACCTAGTAAATAAGTACCATTAATTTTTTCTAAGATAGATCTTTGAATTAATAAATCAATAATTTTTTTTACTTTACCTCTAGCTTTTAAACTAAGTAATGTTGGCATAGCTGTAGAATAAAAACCGGGTTTTGCTAATTCAGTTTTAGGTAAAGGTTCTATTAATCTTGGAAATGTAAATATTGATTTTTCATTCTTAAATCTAACTTGTCCTATTTTTAAACCTGTTTTATAAAAACCAATAGGTATTTTTTCTATTATAGTTTTATTACCACCATATAATAAAAATGATATATCATCATTACTATTATAATTTAACTTATAATTAGTTATTTCATATAATAATTTATCTATTTTATTTATTTCATTTTCTAGTTCTTCTGCTTTTTTTCTAGAATTATATTCATCATACACAATACCATTGTATTCCATTTCTTGTAAAACAATAGCATCATTACATTGTAATCTAAATAATTTATATTTAGATTTTTCTGTAGTAGAGAATCTTTCTAGTTGTTTTAGAAATACTTGATATGTTAATTCTACATCATTAATTCCATATTCAATTAATTCTTTTATTGGTATTTGATCTGTATCAATACCTTTAGACCAATATTTTTCATCTATTGTATGGATTTTTTCTGGTAATCCATAGTTAATACACATGGTATTTAAATCAGGATATTTCCATTGTTGATTAGAGAAAATAAATTCAGCTAATTGTAAATCCCATATAGGTGTATCTATAATATAATTTAATTCTTTTCTTAACCAATGTAAATCAAATTTAAAATTACTACCAATTAAAACACTAGCTTTTTTGATATATGGAAGTATATCAAAAAAATTATTTTTTGTAAAGGCTATAGATTCTGTTGGTGTTTTAATTTGTATTAATACTAATTTATTATTAATATCAAATGGATTACCAGTATTACTAATAGTGGTTTCTACATCAATTACTAACGGATTCTTCGCTAATAAATTCAAAGTATTCCCAATCAACTATTTTTTGTTCTGTTCCAAATTCTTTCATAGCCATTTTTAAGAAATCAAATAAAAAAGCTTCTGCTCTTTCTTCTGTAGTTGCTTCAATTTTAAAATTAATAGGAATATCAAATGTCATTTGTTTATTAATACCTTCCAATATTGTTTAGCTAGTTCACTATAAACTATAATACCTTCTGGATTTTTAAATCCATCTACAGCATAAGAACCTTCTCTAATTAAAGTTGTAAGAAAATAATCTATTTCAATTTGTAGATTACCAAAAATAAAATTTCCTAAATAGGGAACAACATGACAACATTTAGGTTTATTTTCTTCATCCCAAATACCTACATTAAATAAACTAAATCGTCTTTCTGTTAATCCATAACCTCTACCAATACCTTTACCCCACCATTCACCAAAATGATGACCATAACCTAAATGTGATAGTTCTTCAGCATTTTCCAATACCCATTTAGCAAAACCAAAATTATCATCATTTGGTGTAATAAATCTATTTCTTGATTGAGCAAATAAAACTTTATTTTCAGTTTCTACTATTTTGTATTTATAAGAGTTATATTCAGATATATGTTTTCCAGAAAAATCAATATCATTTTTATTTTTTACAATAATACATGAGTTTGTACCATCAATTTTTTCTGTAATATGAAAGCGTTCATTTGTTAATCTAGGAATTTTAGGCCAAGATTTAAATTCTAATAAGGGATTCATTATTTTATTTCCTTTTCATTTAATAATAAAAAATTATGTTTTTCAAAATCAAAATTATAGGGTACTGTAACAGTAAATAATATTTGTTCTAATTTATCTTTGATATAATCAAATAAATTTTCTGTTTTAATCCATACATATTTATTATTATATAAACATAAAGTAATGGAAATATCTTTATGTAATGGATATTTTAATAAATCAGATGATCCTTTCATCCTGTAATGAAGAAGTACCTCATGATCAGGTAATATATTACTAGCGACATCATAAAATCTTCTATCATAGGTATAATTATCATCTTTAAAATATTCCATAAAAGATAAAATAAGATTTCTTTTATATGGTTCTGGTATAAAAGTATTTCTAATAATTTTAGCTATTAATAGAATAGCTTTAGTTTGGAATAAAGGCATTAATCTTCATACCTAGCTATATATGGATTTATCTTAACAGTTAAATGTCCATGTCTTAATATTGGATCAGTATCTTCATCACCTAATAATTTATTTTTACATATACTTAAATATCTAAAGTATTCTTCATTTTCATTATGTGTTTTTCCAATACCTATAATCCAATCTGCTTCAGCTTGTTTAGTAGTTTTTGCTGAAGCAACATTGTCCATAGTTAACCAGCGTTTTCCTTCTCCTGTTGCATCTGCTTGGCATACTCCAATAACCGGGCAATATTGTTTTGCAATGTTTCTAGCCCATATATAAATGTTACCCAATCTGATGTCTTCTCTATCTCCTGAGAATCCTTGGATTTTATCCAATTGGTCAAATACAATACATGCTGGTTGATATAGTTCAATAAGTCTTTGTGCATCATTTTTTGTCGTATTTGCTGCATCATTGAGAATGATTTTTCTAGCTGTTTTGTCAAAAAACTGCTTTCCATATTTATCCCTATTATTTAATAATTCTGTTAATCCGATTCCGAGTGATGCTTGATAGATGCGTAACTTGACTTTACTTCCTTGTTCTTCATTGTTGAACCACAGTATTGGACTATCGCATTGTTCGGCGAAGTAACTAACTTCTGATGCAAGGAAAGTAGTTTTTCCAGTTTCAGGGCGAGCAAAGATAAATCCAAAATCACCTTTTCGCAATGATCCAAGGCTTTTGTTAAGAGATGAGCAACGCCATCTAAGTCCTGTTGTGCTGTATGTTGTGTTGTATAATTCATCTAGATCATCTGTAACTATAGAATGCCCCGTAGAGGGGTCTACAAGGTCCGTAGAGGCATTTAAATTTTGTGTGAATAGTAGGAGGTCATCGAAGGATTTATAGCCTTCAGAAACGTCTAGAGCAAGTTTTGATAGTTCATAGGCTTGATGTTTTTTTGATAGTTCTAGAATTAGATCTTCTATTATAACAGAATCTACAGATTCTTTTCTAATTTCTTCTAGAATATTTTTATAAATTTCTTTTTCTTTTTCTTGTACTTGAGAAAGAATATATAAAGATAATACTTCGATAGAAATATTATCTTGATATTTATTCATAAGTAAAGAAATATAATTATAGATTGTACATAGTTCTTTATTATCTTTTATATATTTATATATAATATTATTATATTTTAGATAAAAATTATAATTACATAATAGTTTTATTATTGCTTGCATTGTATAAGAATGTTTTTATTTCTTCATCATTATATTCTTTAGGATCTTTACTAGAAACAATAGATTTAATATTATAACCTAATTGATTAAATTTATATTTATAAGTTAATACATCTTTTTCTTTATCTTTATCTAACCATATAATTATTGTTTCTTTTTTATAGATATGTTTTAAATTTTGTATTAAACTAGTAGTTAAAATACTACCAAATAAAGGCATTACACATATATTAGGTTGTCTACTTACTATGATAGCAGAAATTATATCTTCTGTCAATACTATAGTAGTAGATTCTATATCTCCTAATAAGTAATTTATTTTTTCTTTGGCTTTAAATAGTAACCATTTAGGTTTTTTTATTAATGACCGACCTAGCCATCCAACAAAATTATTATTTTGTACTAATGGTATACATATTCTTTCCCAATATGGACTCCAACAAAATAAATGTTTTTCAATTTCCTTACGAGTTAAATATTTTAATAACCAAAATTTTTCTGTTTGTGGAAATATAGATTGGGAATCAAAGGGAAAGATTATATTAGGTTTGTGTATTTCTATTTGTTTTAATATGGTTTTATTTTTATAGTAACCACAACTAAAACAATATTCGGAACCATCGGAATATACTGCTAGATTATCTTTGTGGTTGTCTTTCCCGTTCTTCCTGCATTGGGGACATTGGGTATGTTTTATAACATAGTTCATTTCTTGTTGTTTTATCAATACAATTATGACATATATCTATATATGTTTGTGTTGTTATATATTTAGAAACTAATTCTACTTCAGTAAGTATTGAATTACAGGCTTTACATCTTGAGGACATATTTTATTATTATTTTTATTTTTTATTAAAGTGTTTATTTCATCTTGATATTTAATTAAAAATGCAACAAAACCTAAACGATCGTGAAAAATATAGTAATCACATTCATATTCATATAGATCATTTAATTCATTTAAATTCTGTTTATATATTATATTTTTAGTAATAGTATTTAAATTTAGAATAAAGTAATTATATATTTCTTCTGAAGAACTTTGTATTAATCCATAATCATTACTAGTATGATTTGATTCTTTTAATATAGTATCAAAAATAGTTTTTTCATTATAAAGTTTTAAATTATAAGAACATAATCTTAATAGATAAGTAAATAAAGAAAATTTTATTGTATCTTTTAACCAAAAGGAAGATGGTTTAATAATTAAGATCCTCATAATATTATCTTCTGTAGGATCTTGAAATAATTGTATTAATTCAGAATTAGTTTTTAAGTTATAGAAATTTTCTAATTCTGTAATATAATAAAAATTATATAGAATATTATTAAGTTCTTCTTGTTTTACTGATTTTATTCCTAATAAAACTTTATAATCTTTATCAAATTCTGGATGTTGATACTTATAAATCTCAAAGGTTGGTTTATTGTTTATAAAACAATATAGAGAATCATTTAAAAAATCTCTACATTTACACCAAGGTGTAATGTTAGTATAGTTATTATCTTTATCTTGTTTTAAATAACAAAATTGTAATTTTTGATATTGCCAATTTTCTGCTAATGGTAAAGTACCAAAGGATGTTTCTTTATACATGATATTTAGCTTTTAATTTAGGAATTTGATTAATACAATTTGAACATAAGAATGTTTCTGAACTTTTGTGTTCAGTTTTTGGATTTAAATGGAATGTACCATTATCTTTTATAGTAATTTCTTTATGACATCTAGTACATGTTGTTCCTTTATTAATAATAATATTATAATTATTAATACTTTGTAAGTTTAATACATTAGTTACTGGATAAACATAGATAGTATTTGTATCAGAAAGTAATGAGTATAATACTCTACCATATAAATAATTAATATTTTTTAATTTTTCATAATCATTTAAAGTTTGATTATAAATAACTCCAATAAATTTAATTCCTTTATAATCAGGAGATGAACAATCAAAGTAGATTTTATCTTCTTTATGGTCAATGTTATTTACATTTAATAAATAAATATCATTTCTAAAAATAGATTTTTCTTTATTTATAATATGATCATTTTTATAATTATCTTCTTTATGTTTTTTATTTTTAAAAAAAAAACTTTCATATGTATAAACATTACTAGGTTTTTCAGGTTTTTTAATTTTTTCTCCTGAAAATAATCCTTCTTTTAAATTAGTTAAATCCCAATAGTAATATAGATAAGGTTCAAAATATTTAGCTTTTACTTCTACTTTATAATGTCGATATACTAACCATTCTAACATACCACTTTCTGAACCAATAATATCTAATTCAGGAGTAGAAATAATGTATAAAGGTCTATCTTCATTTCTAATTACAGATAGAATTTTTTCTTTAGCTTTGTAATAAATCAAAGCATAAGCACCATGTATTTCTTCTAAAGATTTATGATCAGTTTTTGCTATTTTTTGTGTTAGTGCTTCTGAATCTGTAGCTGTATTAGCAATACTTTGATGGTTTTGAATTGTTCCATTGTGAACTAATACTGTATCTTCATAAAGAAATGGATGAGCATTTTCTGCTGTTACATTTCCTTTAGTAGCAGCTCTATTATGAGCTACTAAAATTCTGGAAGAAAATAGATTATCTTTTAAAAAGGTTCTATAATCTGTTGTCTCAATAAAATTACTTGATTTAATATTATCTTTTATTAAATGTATATTACCTTTTTCTGTGATAGAAAAAATTCCTGTACTGTCTTGACCTCTAACAGCATTTACATATAAAGCTTCAGTAAAAAATTTAAAATCTTTATCTAGAAAGCCAATAGATTTTTTACTAATAATTGCTAATAATCCACACATAATATTTAATTTGGACTGTAGAAAAAACTGTTAGAAGGAATAAAGATATTTCTTAATGCTAAATCATTAAACAAATTTAATTTAGTATTATAAATACATTTTTGATAATTTTTAGTTATTGTTTCATAAGGTAAGGAAAAAGAATTAAAAATATTTTTATATATAATATAAAAATCATCTTTATTTTTTATTGATAATAGAACATTTATAATTTCTTCTTTTTTATAATTAAGTGATTCTTTTCTTAGGATTAAAATAGTATCAATCCAATTATAAATAATTTTTGGTTCTACTGTACCATATAAATGTCGAAATTCTATTGTACCTAATTTAGCATTATCTTCAGAACCGAAAATACAACCACAATTTAGAGCATTATATTTATTCCAATAATTATATGAATTTATATTAGCAAGATTTCTTGCATTTGGTAATGTTTCTGTTTTCCATAATGGAATACAAAAAATATTTGTTTGTCTTTTAGTACCAGCAATATTAAAGAAATGATTTTCAAAAATACAATATAAAATTAAGAATACTTGTAATTGTTCTAATGTAAAATCTCTTACATTTAAATGTACATGTAAACTACATCTATTACTAAAAGTAAAATCTGGATTTTTATTAAGTAATTCTTTAAGTAAGTATTCTATAGCATAAGGAACTTGTTTTGTTCTTAATGGAATAGATACATATTCTTTACCATTATTTCTTAAAGAATGATCATCTATTTCTTTCCAGTAATAATCTGGATACATTACTTCTCTTATATTTTCTATTTCTATTTCTAATCCTACTAAAACTGTACTATTTATAAATGAATATGGGTTAAGTAAAATTTTATTTTTATTTTGATATTCATTATGATAAATAACTCTTCTATCTAGAGAAGAATAACTAGTCAGTTCTTGTATAGTTTTTTCATTCATCAATAGTAATATTAAATCTTAATGTTATAGGTAATAGAGATAATTCAGGAATAAATTGTTTTCTTATTATTTTTAAAGTAATAAAATCAGTAGTTGTTCCTATAATTACATCATGAAATAAAAGTATCCAAAATTTATCTGGAGTATTAAAGTTTTTAATAAAAACAAAATGTCTATTTAAAAAACAAAATCTTTTCTTTTCTACAGTAAAATAGTTATATAAATCTTTACTAGTTATTAAATTATTTTTTTCTTTAATAGTTAATAGTTTTTGTTTTTTATTATTATCTGTTGTGTATAATAATGTTTCTGGAGAAGAATGTATTACTAAAATTTTATAATTTTTTTCATATATTCCTCTTTTCCATTGTCTTTTACATAGTGGAATAATATAATAAATTTTATCTTCTTTATTATTAAGATAATAGCCTTTATATAATCTTTTTCTTTTAAAATAATATTGAGTATTATTAAATCCTATAGTGTTATTATTTAATTCTTTATCTAAATAAATAATTATTTCTTCATCAATATTTACATATTCTATATAAACTAATTCTTCTTGTTGTGTTACAACATTAACTAAGGATAATATAGTACCTTCATATCTTTTTTTAAATTCTAATCTTGCATGTAAGAATGTATTTTGATCTGATAATTCATAAATACTTTGAATTAAAAATGTATTCATTTGTTATTCAAATACTGGTTTATAATCATATTTTTGTATTAGGTATTGTGATAATGAAGTGTCACCTTGATTGATACAGTGTTGAATTATAGATATATCTTGAAAATCAATAGTATTATGATTTTTAACAAAATTGATAGCTTTCATGGTATTTTGAAATACCCAATCAATATAATAATCATTCCATATCCAGAAATTACTTAGACTTCTATATTCTACACCGTAATTTTTATATCGGAATGATCCTGCTTTACCATATAATTTTCGTCTTGTGTTGTCTGTATCAATTAAGATACTTGGAACACCTAGAAATAAATCACATGCTTGAATAATTTCTAGTGGTTTTTCTAGAGCTAATTCACAACCAATATGTATATGACCACCAGCACTTCGTAAAGTTTCATATTGTTTTTGTATTAGTTTATTATTAGTTAATGATGCAATGTTTGGTGGTGGATTGATTTCATTTGTCCAAGCATTGTAATCAGGTTCACATCCAAATGTCATTGCTTGTACTGTTTTTAATTCTGTTTCTGGAAAAAATAATGCTGATCTATCACTAAAAGAAAAAGAAGTATTAAATTTTGATTTTAAAAAAGTTAATACTTTTTTAATGTTTTGTCTAAATTCTTCTTTTGTTTTTGATGGACAGATATTGAATTCTACTGCAACATTATCTTCTTGATACATGTTACCAAATTCATCAATTGGTTTTGGTTTTCGTTTTGTACCACCAAGTTTTCCTTCTACTGAAATTGGTTCATCGTTGTACAGAAGAAAGAATTCTGGATCAGCACCAATAGTAATTTCCATTTTTTACTCTTTATATAGTGAATGAATAAGTTTATATAAATATTTAAAAAATTCTCTTGGACAATCAGAAAATTCTGGATGTCCTTGTATTCCTAGAGAATTAATTTTAGGCCAGTATACAATTTCTGGTACAGCTTTAACTAAAAGTACTTGGTTATCTTGATTACAACCTGTGGTTTTTTCTTTACATTCAGCATAGATTATTGCATCTTCCGTAGGAATCATCATTTGATGATGCCAACTATTTGTTTTTAATGTTTGACCGTCCTTAGTAGTTATTAAGTGTGGTTGACAATGGTTATTTATATGTTGTAGTAATTTACCTTTTTGATGCACACAAAGTAATTGTGCTCCTCTACAAATACCAACAATAGGGATATTATTTTCAATTGCTTTGTTAATAACTTCTAATTCAAAGATATCTCTATATGATGGTTCAGAATTACTACAATGTATATTAGGTTTTTCATTATATAGATCTGTTCCTATATCTAATCCACCCCAAAGAAATACAATACCATGATCTTTTAATTTATGTAAATCTTTTGTATCTCGTAAATAAATTCTTTTATCACCAATATTGAAAAGATCATGTTCTAAATAAGTTGTTGTATAATATATCATGTTGTTAATTGTGTAAATTCTAATAGTTCATCAAAAGTAACAATTTTAAATTCATTTGAGTTTGTTCTGTGTAGTCTTAAGAAACATGGTTTACCATTATACCAATAACTATTTTTTTCATTTAATATTTGTATTAATTTCCATTCTACTTTCTCTCTTTCATCATACCAAAAAGTATTTGTTTCTATACCTAATGTTTTAATATTATCTAAATCTTCTTGATATAATAATGATTTATTTTCATAGGTATAAGGAGTAATTGCTGTTTCTGGATAGAAAATAAGTTTTTGCTTTATCATGTGTGATAAATATTTTTAATATTGAAATGTTTTATTGCTAATCTACAAATAGGACATGGTGCTGCTGGTAATGGTTTTCCTTCTTTATTAAATCTAGAAATAATTATTGATTTAATAGGTTTTCCTTTTGCTGCAATAATAGCAGCTATTTCAGCATGTAAATAAATGTTATGGGGTTTATTAGCTAGGATTGCGAATTTAGCTTGTAATGGATGTGTTTTAGTATAATTATTAGTTTTTGTACAAATTACGTTGTTTTGATAATCAATAATAGTTGCAGTTATTATTGGTTTCATTAATTTCTTTTTCTATTTTATCTAAAATTTTATGTTTAAAAATAATTGGATAATAAAGATAGATTAGATAGAAGATAAGAATTAATAAAAGATTAATATAAATATAACCTCTATTCATTATTTTTTAGTCCTGGATGAATCCATTTTGAGTATTTTTTGTATTTTTCATCTGGTGTTAGCAAATCATATCCATTATTAATAGACCATTTAATTGCTTTAGCAAAACATGATTGTCTATATGGACTTGTTTGTGATGGGGCTGAATTAATTTCAATGATGTAGTTATTATGACCGTCCTTCATAATATCTACGCCCCCTAACCACAAACCACTTAATATATATGCTTTGTAGGCATTTTCAATAATAGAAATGTCCCATTGTTTCCAAGGAACATTAATAAATTTTCCCCCTTGAGCTACATTCCAAGCAATAGCTTGTTCATCTTTTGGTATTTTTTCAGCTACCCATACTACTCTACCTTGTACAAAAAATACTCGGTATTCTTTTTGTTTTGGAATATATTTAGAAATATAATAGTTAAAGGGATTTGTTAATGAATGGGAAGCTAATTCTAAATCTTCTCTGTTTTTACAGAAATATAAATGTTTTCCTTGAGCATGATGTTGTTCTCTAAGGATTACTGGATATTCAATAGTAGGATCATTATAATCAAACCAGGTTTTTGGTGTAATTTCTGGAATATTATTTACACATATTTTTCTAAATTGTTTTTTGTTTCCAACTAAGGAAATATTAATTGTTTTATTTAAAATTTTTCCTTGATATGGAAAACTTTGTGTTGTTCCCCAACGTAAAACAATATCTTTTTCCTGATCAGGATTAGTAATTTCATTGATTGATTTAATTACTTTTATATCATCAGGATAATGTTTTTGTACTTCTCTACATGTGGTATTACCTAATCCACGTTTTCTTAGAATATAGAACATAGTTTATATAGTGGTTGGATCGACAGGAGTTGAACCTGTATCGAGCCCTTATAAGGAGCCAGCTCTACCGTTGAGCTACGATCCCATTGTTATTTAGATTTTAATATGATGTTGTCTTGTACATACAGTACAACGTACTGTTCTAGTATTTAAATGCATACTGTGTTCTTTTTCTTGTTCTTTATTACATGGTGTTGTTACTCTTACTTGTTTACCATGTAGTTTATCTTGTCCTTCATTGGTACAATTACAATGAACATTTTTTGTTTGATTGATCATAAGATTTTTTATATTCTTTAGTAAATTTTTCTAATACTTTAAAAGGAATTGTTAAGTCTTGGAATACTTTGTTAACAACAAAGGATGTCCTCTTTGGAAAAAGAGTTCTGAGTAGTTTTGATTTTGTCATCTGTTAATTGAATATACCATTCTTTACCATTATCTTCATAGATTAAATCTGTATTTGCTACACTGAATAGATAGTAATAATGTTTTCCTCCTTTAGCAAGGAATTTCATAGGTTGTTTATCTTTATCTGCTAGTTTCTGAATTGCATTTAGCCTATGAATATGGTTTTTTTGATAACTACAGGCTGTTAATACAATAAATAAAACAAGATTTTTTTTTAACATTTCTTTTTATCTTTTGTTAATGGATTAGTTTGTTTTTTATTTTTCTTTTCTTCTTCTTTAATTTCATTACTTCTTTGTTTAAAATATGCATCCCAAATTGTTTTGGTTTTCATTTCTGTTCTAGCATTTCTAATATCTTGTAGGCTCATAATTTTTCCAATAATGTTGGAACAATAAGACAAGTTGTGAGTATTGCTAATACTACAATACCATTATATATTTTATTTATCCAATACATTATTAAAACTTTCTGGTAAAATTACATTATTTGTTCTATGTTTAAAGAATGGTGCTATTTCATTATCTGTATATCCAGCTAATCCACAACCAATTCTTGTTACATTAAATGTCATTTGTGGATTATTTTTAGCAAAGATTAAAAATGTATGGATATGTTTTTGTATTTGTTCTAAGGGTAATGTTTTTATATTATAGTCTTTTGTAGGAATACCATATGACCGACCTTGTATTCCTTCACCTTTACCATAAATAGCTCCATGATATTGTTTAGCATATAGTGCTGCACCTTTACCATGTCTACCTGCTTGATTACTACCAAATACAAATATATTCATAATTGTTTGGTCCCCAAGGAGGGAGTCGAACCCTCATGCCTTACGGCGACAGATTTTAAGTCTGTTGTGCCTACCAATTACACCACTCGGGGGATGATCTTTCTTTTGTTTAGAATGCCTCTAGAACCTACAGGAAGGGGTCTAGAAGGCATTATTTTTTATTAGGATATATCTAGGTATTACTTAACTATTTAGATGGCTTAGAAGATTGGAAATAATATTTTATTTTTTTATAATATTTATTTATATAATAATTAATAATTTCTTTTCTTTTTTTTGATACATAAGTATCATCATAAATTTTTACAGTATTCATTTATTGTTTGGTGGGTTATGCTGGGCGTTAGGCACTGCGCTTTGTGCCTGTCCAGTTTCGTTTGCTCTCGCCTCTGCCTCTCGTATGTACCGCAAGGCCGTATCAAACCGCGTCTCGCACGGGAACTTTCGACTCACCTCAAACAGTAATCTGTCCAGCATCACGCTGCGCTGTTCGAGTCTCACCTTTTCTTCCATCAGCCTGCTTATTGTTTCGCAGTCGCCTTTCATCACCGCACTCCTTTGTTAGGCCCCAAGCCGCCCGTACCCAGCACATAGGCCAGCGCTGCCCCTGTCGGCAGCAGCACGAGGAGGTCGATGATGGTTTTGCTTCTTTGTGCGTCTCGCTCAGTTTTCAGCTTTTGCTGGTAATCAATCGCCTCAATCGCCTCCGTCATGCTTACCGGAATTCCCATTCGTATTTTTTCGCTTACAGCCTCAAGTCGTTCGTCCATCGCTCACTCCTTCGTTTGTTGTATAGCCGGTCAGCGTCACCACATCAAGCGCACGCGACATTGTCTTTCTCCGAGCAACCACCGCCCATGTCCATGCTTGCCCGCTTCACTGCGGCGCAGTCTTTGCCTTCGCAATACCAACTGTCGTTTTTCTCGCCAATAAACATTGCGCAACACCGTTCTAATGTGTCGACAGTAGCAAGGAATCTCCTTGCCTCCTCTGCTGCCTTGTCAATCGCTTTCTTGCGGATGCTCATGCTCCTCCTTTTTGGCTCTGGACGGCTGCTTCGGAACTGAGCGCCAGTAACTCCAGAGCATTGCGAGTCTGCTCTAGCACGCTCTCGTACTCTGAGATACGTTCTCGCAATTCAGCAGGATTCGCCTTGTAAGGGCTTCCGTGGTTCGTCATCCGAATGTATCGCGTTCCGTCCGGACGCTCCATCACCCATGCCTTTGAGTCGCATTCCCAGCCTACCCACATTACGGGAAACTCCAGCAGCACCTTGTCGTTCTTCTTGCGTATAATCATAAATTTTTATCTTAATCATTTATTATTTGGTGGGTTATGCTGGACTCGAACCAGCAACCACGACTTTATCAGTGCCGCCGCGCTCCCAATTGGCGTAATAACCCAAAGTGTTGGTGGGCGATGTTGGAATTGAACCAACGACCTATTTACTTTTGTAATACTTTTTTAATGTTAAACTAGTTTTTTTGTGGCCACATTGTCGTGAGCAACATGGTGTTTTTTTATGGGATTGTCTTGCGGTTAATTGAAACTTTTTACTACAAATTTGGCATGTGAAATCTAATAATGTTTCTCCTTTTAAAAATGATTTTCTATTATTTTCTTTTGGAGTTAAAATTTGTAAGTTTTCAATTAAATCATTTGTTTTGTTATTATCAATGTGATCTACATGTTCGTTTTTTGTTAGGTATCGTTTTAATGTGATGGCCATTAAATAACGAGCATATGAGACAGAAGACCGGTTTTTACTATTGTTAAATAAGATGACCGTTCGTCTATTTTCTGAATTGGTTACTATATAACCTTTATTCCAGTCTTTGTTGTAGGGATATTCTAATTGTATTTTCATGTTTATTCCTCATATAAGTTGGTAGTTCCCCCCGGAGTTGAACCGAGATCAGCCCATTATCTATGGCTACGGGGTATAAGTCCGCTGTTTTACCGTTAAACTAGGGAACTATTCCATAATTATACACGGAATGCTTTAACTTGTCAAGGGATATTCTGTGCTCTAACCAACTGAGCTAATCGCCCATTATTTAGTTAGTTGTATTTATTATGACCGACCTTTAGAACCATCCTAGGATTGCACCAAGAGGTACTAGAAAGATACCAATAATCCTAATGATTACCATTGTTGTGAGTGGTTCTAATGGGGAAATGGTTGCATGATATTGATGATAAGAGTGCTTTTTACATAATCCAAAATTCCGATTAACTCTGCATCACTATGCGGATTTGATGTTTTTATCTCAAATCCCTTACCTGTAAAGCCAATAATGATAACAGCTTCGAAATTTAGGTCTTTTGCTTCCTGCAACAATTCATTTACAATCATATCATTTCCTTCCATTCGTCAAGAATTTGTGATGGGTGTAGTTTCATAAGAACTGATACAGTTATGTACTGTTTCGTTTATGCTCATCAGTTAGGGTTTGTGGTTAATACTGGTTTTACCACCACAAGGTTCTTATTACACCAGTCCTATACTCCATCATTATTAAGATGTAAACGTCAGACGGAGAGTTAGTCTACAAATTTACTACATTATAATTTATTATTACTCTATTTTATGTATTACTTTTTATCATTTAGTGTATTATAACTTTTTATTAGTTATAATTAATTTTTTCTAAGTAACCCATTATGGGTGGATCTTTATTTCTGAATTTTCTACGTATTTTCATTTTAGAGTTTTGATACAGAGGTTAGTGAATGAACCTTACCCGAGTACCAAGCGAGAAGGCACCTTCCAGACCCCTACCGTTGGGGTTGGGATGTTGTTTCCTTTCGATCAGGGGTTTCAGAATCCTTTCTCGTGCTTCGATGGTGATCTTCATCTTTTTGTTGATCGGCAAACCTTCATCTTGCATTTCGGCGAACTTCTTGCCGTCGTTGCAGACCTTGATCTGGTTCGTCGTCAGGCTTACCACTTGGTTCTTCGCATTGAACAGCATTGTAGTTCCTTTCATTATTACTAGTTGATAAAGAAAAGTTGTGCTACATTTATTATGACCGACCTTCTCCCCTCTCGCCCTGGCGGCAGCCTAGCGATTAGGCATTACATCTTGAGAAGAAACCACCTATTGCTAGATGGTTTCCTCTCTTACTTGCCGGTGCTACTCGTACTTGCCTGTTCCTTCGTCACTCGCCAACCACTCTTCGTATGCCTGCTTGTCCATGATGACGTTGGGGTTCTTCGATTCCACTCCAGTGAATCCCCTATTGTTCTCCGGTGCCATCGTTGAGTTGCGGATCATGCCATCAGCAGTGAGCTGACCGTTGTCGAAGTCCATCTTCTTGCCGGCGGTGTTCGACAGCTTTTCCTGCTTCCGAAGAAGCCTCACATCTTCCTTGATCTCCATGATCTCACCAGCTACTGCTGCCGGATCATACGAATCCCAACTGGCGATCCACTCCATCGTTTGTGCCAGCTTGATGAACACCTTCTCCCATGGCAAGACCGCTGGTACATCGTTGCTGTGAGCTGCATCCCACAACATCGAGTTGAAGCTCTCGATGTATTCAATCCTCTTCAGGTTGGCTGTCTTTGTTCTTGCCAGCCGCTCTTCCCGCACTTGTTCCGATGTGATGTTACGGACCTCGGCGATGATCTTGTCGGTGGCGCTGTTGGACTTGGGTTCTGGTTTCACCATCAACTTCTCAATGGTGGTCAACGTGGCATCTGCATCCATCGGTTGTGGGGATGCTGAGTTCCACATGTGAAACTCTTCGAGGAATCCTTCCCACTTGGCTGGATCCCGACGAGATGCAGTCTTGTCCATCTCTGTTGTGAACTTTCTCACCGCATTGGCAAGAGCAGTCCAAGAGCCGAGACCAGCTACAGCAGCACGTGCCCGTTGATTCTGGATCAAGCAGAGATCATCAACGTGGAACACGCCGGTGCTTCTCTCGATGGGTTCGTATTTGTCATCGAACACCTTCTGGTTCAGCGTCTTGCGGTTCATCAACCGACGCTCTTCTATCTCTTCCAGCTCGGCATCGAAGCTCTTCTCGGGGTTGCGGAACTTGGTTGTTGCGGTGATGGTTTGCTCTTCCTTCGTCGAGAGAAGGTTGATGATCATTTTACGCAGGTGTGCAAACATGATTAACTCCTAATGAGTAATGGAAAATGGAACCAATCGGTTCCCACAAGGCCAGTCAATGACCAATTGGTCCTTGGATCAATGACCGACCTTGGAGGAATTACTGGTTGATGACCTTGTAGCTGGCAGTCCGCTTGTGCCCATCAATGACTTCGAGTTCAGCCAGATCAATGATGTTACTCAGTTCTTTCCATACTGGATCATTGTAACATTTAGCTGAGGTTTCTTCGTCGAGTCTGGTATGTACTCGGTAGTAGCAGAGGGTTTCTGCAATGATTGTGAGTTGTTCAGCGGAGAGGGTAAGTTGGATTTTCATTTTAAATCCTAGAGTAATGGAAAATGGAGCTAGATGCTCCACATAGGCCAGTCGTATGACCGACCTATAAGGAGAGACTAGTGGTTTAGCCGTAAACTATCATACCTTTTTTGGTATGGATTATTCCGCTTAACCATCCGAAGCTATCATACTCACCACGAGAAACAGGGAAACCTGCACTCTTGAGTAGTTGATGTGCTGGCCAGTTGCTGTGACCTTCCCTAGTGATGAGTTGTTCATCAGCGAGATTGACAACGGTTTGTACTAGAGGATGTAGTTCCTCATAGGTTCCGTCTGTTAGATATCCAGATTCAGGCCGAGTAATGGTAGTATCAGCTTCAATAGCTTGTAATGCTGCAATTAATTTATTCATTTATAATCTCCTATCTAGGGGTTTTCAACCACGAATCAATAGCATCGAGATTGTGGTGGAACAGATTGAACACCGGAATTCCAACTTGATGTGCGAGAACAATGGCGGATCTTGTACCACCAATCGGTTTACCTCCAGCAGTCCAACATACCAAGAATGCTGAAGGTGTTTCCAGATTCATGCCCAGCACTTGATGCATATTCCGGGCATGGAGTTTCCGAGCACCGGAACTCAGCTTGTCCCATGCAGGATGAATCTCCGAAGCGAGAATCATTGCCTCATCACTTGGCTTGATGAACCGGGATGACCGACCATTGAAGCCTTGCCAGGGCAGATATATTTCCTTTTTCCCATTCTGTTTGTCGCATCCCCACTCGAAGGCGGTATCAGCACCATCAGCACCACCACTACGCAGCACTGCACCATGCAATGCCATCTTTTGCGCAAACTTATACATCACAGCTTGCACATCTTTTGGGGTTTCACGAGAACCTACACCAGTATAATACATTCACAACCTCCTAAACAAAAAGAAATTCCCAGATCGCTGTCTGGATGCTGAATTGGCACTGGAAGGAGTGGCAGTGTCAATAACTTTCTTCCAGTAAGGGTTGGGATATGCAATGCGGAGCTATATGGAATACAGTGATCGGAGCTAATAGAAAGTTGTTGATACTGACAGGACTGGAAGTGACAATCAGCGTTTATCCAGACAGAGAGATGGGAATTTATAATACTACATAGCCACTTGTGGAATTTGAACCCCAAATAGCGAAGAGAAAGGGGGAGTATAGAATGTGTTGTAAGGTTTTGTAAGCGTTGCTTAAAAAATAGGCAACTCTTATATAAGACTTAATAATCAAGGGGGTGGGGGGGAAAAACGATGGGCCTACAATAATAATGACTCTAACACTGATAAAATTTTTATATATTTTCAATATAACCCTAGTAATGTGTTACATATATGAGGTATATATAGATATATATTAATATAAAGTAACAAAAGTGGGTTGACACCCACGATAGGATAATAATATAATACTAATATTATATAATAATATATTTATAATAATAACATATAGAATAATACTAATACTAATATTATAAAATAATATTAATACTAATATATATCAAAACAAAGAAACCAAAAACTAAGAACAAACCCCCCCTCCCCCCTTAGAAAAACCTCTAAGGGAGTTACCTGACAACTAGAGGGATGTCTCCCTGCAGGAAAGAACCAGAAAAAAGAAAGAAAAGATTGTGTATATCTTATACCACATTAGTACGATATATGCCGCAAAACTCATATTTGAGTTAGCCAGTTTTGAAGTCGACATTTTAACATATTTTTTATCATTTGTCAAGAATTATTTTAATAAAAATTAAAAAAATAAAAATATTTTTAAAAAAGAGTAAAAAACTATTGACAAATGAAATTATTTGTGTTATAATATCGTTTTATTTAATAGTAAAAGGAATACTATGCCAGGGTCGTATAGATACGTAAAAGCCCCAAGAAAAAACTCTGTTACAGAAGCAGGTTGGTGGTCTAATAAGAAAAAGAATGAAGCCATAGCTGTATATTTAGCTACAGGATCAGTTAAGTTGACAGCAGAACAAATTAATGTTCCTCTAAAAACATTAGAAAAATGGAAAGCAGCTTCTTGGTGGAAAGATAAAATAGAAGAAATTCAAAAAGAGGATTATGATAGACTAGATGGTAAAATGTCTAAAGTTATAGATAAAGCTTTAGATGAAGTTATGGATAGACTCAATAATGGTGAATATATTTATGATGTTCACACAGGAAAAACTAAAAGAACTCCTGCTAAAATGAGAGAAATAAATACAGTATTTAATAATCTAATAGATAAAAGACAACTAATAAGAAAACAACCAACTAAAATTATAGAACAACAAACAACAGCAGCACAACTACAGAATCTAGCTGAACAATTCACTAAATTTGTTAAAGGTAAATTAAATGAAGAAAATGTAGATGACTTAGTTAATGATTGTATTGAAGGTGAGAATGTAGTTCAATTAGAGGATGGTTCATGGGGAATAAAAGATGATTGAAGAATTAATAACAAAGATTTTCTGTACTAGAAATTGTGCTCATCAACAACATTGGATTACAGATTCTTATGCAGAGCATTCAGCTCTAGGTGATTTCTATACTGATGTTATAGATTTATTAGATAATTTTGTTGAAGTACATCAAGGTAACTTTGGTAAAATAGATTCTATTGATTTTGATTGTGAATGTAAACCCATTATAAAACATCTTGAAAATGATATTCAATGGATTGAAAAGAATTATAAATCCCTAAGTGGTTCTGTTACAGCATTACAAAATATTCTAGATGAGATTGTTGCTCTATATTTAAAAACAATTTATAAATTAAGGTTCTTGAAATAATATGCCGTACCAAACTAATGGAAAACGTGATTATAAAAAAGAGGAAGCTCTCTATGAAAAGAAACATCCTGAACGAGATAAAGCTAGAGTTGCTAGGAATAAAGCTAGAGCAATGGTAGCAAAGAAAAAAGGTGTAAAAGCAACATCAATTAAAGGTGATGTTGGTCATAAAAAAGCTATAAGTAAAGGTGGTAAATCTACACTTAGTAATCTTTTTGTTCAATCACCAGGATCTAATAGATCCTTTAGTAGAAATAAAAATGGAAGTATGAAGTCAGAAAAGAGTAAGCGTGAGTGTTAGCCGTCCTGTATGGCCTAAACTAACCAAAGAAATCATTGAAGGTTTTGCTTCTTCCTGTTTAACTCCATTCTTTGATGAAGCTTCTCCTTTTGCAGAATTTCATAGAGAATTATGGGAATTATGTTGTTCTAATGATAAATTTGTAGCTATATGTGCACCACGAGCACATGCTAAATCTACTATAATAACAATAGTATATACATTAGCTGCTATATTATTTAGACAACGACATTATGTAGTTATTGTAGCTGATACTGAAACACAAGCAGCTTTATTCGTAGGACAGATAAAACAAATATTATATGAATCAAAAGAAATTCATAACTTATTTGGTTTAAAAACAAATGAAAAAGGTGCTGTTTTTGAAAAAGATACTGAAACAGATATAATAGTTCAGTTTCAAGATATGACTAAGTTTAGAATAGTTGCTAAAGGAGCAGAACAAAAACTCAGAGGGATGCTTTGGGATGGTCAGAGACCAGATTTAATTGTTATTGATGACTTATTAAACGAAGAATTAGTTGCTAATAAAGATAGAAGAGAAAAATTAAAACGTTGGTTCTATGGTTCTTTAGTACCATTAAGATCAAGAGATGGAATAATAAGATTTGTAGGGACGCCTATGAATTTGGATGATCCATTAGAATCTTTAATGCCAAGAGAAGGATCAAAGAGAACAATAATAGAAGATTTAAAAATATATTCTCACTATAAAATAGGTATGTGGAAATCTGTTAAATACAGAGCACATGATGCCAAGATAGAAAAACTATTATGGCCAGAAAGAAATGATAGAAACTATTTTATAGAACTAAAACAAGAATATTTAGAACGTGGAATACCTGAAGTTTATTCTTGTGAATTTTTATGTAATCCTGTTGATGATTCTATTAGATATTTTAAAAGAACTGATTTTATTAGTATGTCTGATGAAGATAGAAAGAAGAATAAAACTTATTATATAACAGCAGACTTAGCTATATCTGAAAAAGAAAGAGCTGATTATACAGCTATGGTAGTAGGTGGTATGGATCAAGATGGACAATTACATATTGTTCAATGTATAAGAGAAAGATTACCTGCTGATGAAATTGTATCTACCTTATTAGCTTTAAATAAAATATATAAACCTATAGTTATAGGTATAGAAGATACACAAATTACAAAAGCTATTGGACCTTATCTAAGAAGAGCAATGATGGAATCAGATACCTATTTGAATATATCCTTATTAAAACCTCATAGACAAGATAAGATACAAAGAGCAAGATCAATACAAGCTCGTATGAGAGCAGGTATGGTTAAATTTGATAAAGTTGGTGAATGGTGGCCAGATTTTGAAGATGAATGTTTAACTTTTCCTAGAGCAAGACATGATGATATGGTTGATGCTCTGTCTTATCAAGGTATCCTAATTGATTTAATGTCAGAAGGTTTATCTAAAGAAGAAATAGATGAAGAGGAATATGAACAAGAAAAAGAAGCTGCTGGATATAATAATATAGGAAAAGATGAAATCACTGGTTATTAGGATAATAAATAAAGATGCATAAAATAAAAACAAAATTAAAATTAGAAACTATATTTAAAAATGCTAATAATATAGCTACAGAATTAAGTGATGATGATCTTATTTCTATTGGTAATTGTGTTGTTGATGGTTATGAAATTGATCTAGCTACTAGAGAACCTTGGGAAAAAGATCTAAAGTTATGGACTGAATTATCTCTACAAATAACTGGAGAAAAAACATATCCTTGGCCTGATGCTGCTAATATTAAATATCCTTTACTATCAACAGCAGCTATGCAATTCGCTGCTAGAGCATATCCAACATTAATACCTAGTAATGGTGCTATAGTTAAATGTAGAGTAAATGGATATGATCCAACAGGTGAAAAACAACAAAGAGCTGAACGTGTATCAAAACACATGTCTTACCAAGTTTTATCTGAAATAAAAGATTGGGAAGAGCATATGGATAAACTACTTATTTGTTTACCTATTGCTGGTACATGTTTTAAGAAATCTTTTTGGGATAGTAAAAAACAAAAAAATAATTCTATTCTTGTTTTACCTAAAGCACTAGTTGTTAACTATTTTGCTACTTCATTAGAATCAGCAGAAAGAATTACAGAAGTTTTAACACAATCAAAAAGAAAAGTAAAAGAATTACAAAACTTAAAAATTTATTTAGATGTTGATTTAGGTACTCCAGTAACTGTAGATAAATCTTCAACTGAATCTATTACACAAGCTTTTCAATTATCTTTATCTAGTGATGACGAAACTACACCTTATACAATACTAGAACAACACACATATTTAGATTTAGATAATGATGATTATGCTGAACCTTATATTGTTACTGTAGATTTAGATAGTAGAAAAGTATTAAGAATAGTACCAAGATTTAATGAAGAAGATGTTCTTGTAGATGAGAAATCAAAAGTTGCTTATATAGAACCTAAACATTTTTATACTAAGTATTCTTTTATTCCTAATCCTGATGGTGGTTTTTATGATATAGGTTTTGGTAGATTATTAGGTCCTATTAATAAAGCATCAAATACAATTATTAACCAATTAGTTGATGCTGGTTCCTTATCAAATCTACAATCTGGTTTTATTGGTAGAGGTTTAAGAATTAAAATGGGAGAAACTAGATTTACTCCTGGTGAATGGAAAGCATGTAATGCTACTGGAGATGATATTAAGAAACAAATCTTCCCATTACCAGTAAGAGAACCTAGTGATGTTTTATTTAAATTACTTGATCTATTATTAAAATCAGGAAAAGAATTAGCTTCTGTAGCTGAAATATTTGTTGGTAAAATGCCAGGACAAAATACTCCTGCTACAACAACAATGGCTACTATAGAACAAGGTATGAAAGTATTTACTTCTGTTTATAAACGTGTTTATAGAGCTTTAGCAGAAGAGTTTAAAAAGTTGTATAAATTAAATAAAGAATATTTACAACAAGAAGAATATATTTCTGTATTAGATATGCAGATCTCACAAGAGGATTATAAAGGACCAGAAGATGATATTTATCCAGGTGCTGATCCAACAGCAGTTTCTTCACAAGAGAAACAAGCTAAAGTACAAGCTGTAATGCAATTATTACAATTAGGTACTATTAATCCAATGGAAGCTACTATAAGATATTTAGATGCTTTTGAAATACCTAATCCAGAAAAATTAATTATGCAACAACAGCAAAAAGAAGATCCAAAGTTAACAGCTATAAAAGCTAAAGCACAAGTAGATCAACAAAAAGCACAAATAGATATGCAACAAGCACAACATAAGATGCAATTAGAAAGAGCATCTAAAGAACAAGAGATGCAATTAAAAGCAGCACAAGTTCAACAAGAATTAGAAGCAAAACAAGTACAAGCTATTCTTGATGCACAACTAGCACAGAAAACACATGCTATGAAGTTACAACAAGAACAACAAAGTACACAGATGAAGTTAGCTACACAGCAAGCACAAACAGCACAAAACTTACAAATGCAACAAGCTACTCATCAACAAAGTATACAACATACACAAGAGATGAATAAACAACAACAGAAACAATTTCCAAAGGGAACAACTAAGAAATGACAATTAAAATTAAAGTAGAAGTAACTATTAAAGATAAAACAGTTGAATTAACTTTTGATGAAGCAAAAGCATTATATTTTCAACTTAAACCAATTTGTGAAAATGTAGCACAAAAAACAATGCAAGATTTGATTGATGAATATAAACGTAATAGTCCGTGGATATCACGTAAATCTATTTTACCTCCCTATGTATTACGTTATATAGCTGGTGATCAGGTACAATAATATGATATCAGTTAGTGATTTTTTAAATTGGAAATCTGATCCGGTAACAAAGGCTTTTTTCCAAGCTGCTCAAGAAAGAGTAGAAGAATGTAAAGATATATTATCAACAAGTGCAGGTAATGATACATTATATGATAGGTTTTTAGTTGGTATGATTCATGCATACCGTGAATTACAAGAATTTCGTGTAGAGGATTTTGATTAATATATGGCTATTAAATTATTATTACATCAATTATTAATTAAACCAGATATAAAGGAAAGTGTATCTCCTGGTGGTATAGTTATTCCAGAACCAGTTTTGGAGAGAGAACGTAAAGCTGTAGAATATGGTACAGTATTACAGGTAGGACCAACTGCTTTTACAGATTATGGTAGAGATAATACTATAGTAAAAATTGGTGATAGAGTATGTATAAAGAGATATGCAGGTAAAGAAGTATTAGATAGTGATGAACAAGAATATATCTTAATTAATGATATTGATGTTCTTTGTATTATAGAATAAGGATTAATAATGGATGAGAATGAAGTAGTTGTAGAAACTAATGTTGAGCAAGGTTTTGAAGAACAAGCTCGTGAACAAGGTTGGAAACCTAAAGAAGAATATCAAGGGGATCCAAGTAAATGGCGATCAGCTAAAGAGTTTGTAGATCGTGGAGAATTATTCACTAAAATAGATTCTCTTGGTAGAGAATTAAAAGATACCAAAAAAGCTTTAGCGATGTTACAAGAACATCACACTAAAGTAAAAGAGACTGAGTATAAAAAAGCTTTAGAAGAATTAAAAAATCTACAAAAGAAACATTTAGAAGAAGGTAATTCAGATGGTTATTTAGAAACAACTGAGTTATTAACTGATCTAAAAGCTGAACAAAAAGCTAGAGAGGTTTATGAAAAAACTGTACCACAACAACCACAAATAGATCCACGATTTGCTACATGGTTGGATAATAATAAATGGTATCAGCGTGATGAAGAAATGCGTCAATTAGCAGATACTATAGGTACAGGCTATGCAAAAATGCATCCAAATATTGATCCAGAAGAAGTTTTACAATATGTTACAAATAAAGTTAAAGCTATCTATAAAGATAAACTAGAAAATCCTAATAGAACAAAACCTAACTTAGTTGGTACTTCTGATTCTGCTTCAGGAAGTAAAACAACAGGTTTTCAATTAACGGAAGATGAGAAACGAGTAATGAATACCTTTATTCGTCAAGGTATCATGACAAAAGAAGATTATATTAAAGAAATAAAAGCAACTAAAGGAGTAGTCTAAGATGACAATAAAAGAAACAAATAAACGAGTAGTTCGTAAACCACTACATCAACGGGGACCATTAAGTGTGAATGGGGAGAAAGATCCTGGATTTCACTATCGTTTTGTAAACGATGTTGGTAGCCGAGTGTATAATTACCAACAAGCTGGTTATGAGCTTGTCTCCGAAGGTAATATTACAGTTGGAGATTCTCGGGTTTCTGATGTGTCCGATCTTGGTTCAGTTCGTCGTGTTGTAAGTAACGATGGAACTCCTTCAGTTTTAATGCGTATACCTAATAAACTTTTTGAAGAAGATCAAAAAGTAAAAGCAGATCAAATTGATGAACAAGAGAAGGCTATGAAACAACAAGCAAAAGCCGATTCAGATTATGGAAAACTATCTATCGGAAAATAATAATTTTATGGAGATTTTATGGCAAATACTTCTCGAATTAATGGGTTTAAACCTGTTAAACATTTAAATGGTAGTCCTTATAATGGACAAGCCAATATTTATGAAGTTCCTGCTGGTGAAACTGTCCCTGTATTCGTTGGGGATTTAGTTAAACTTTCAGATTCAGCAGCTACTTCTTATTATCCTGCAGTTGAAGCAGTTGTAGGTGCATCAGCACAAATTTCTGCTGGTCCTATTCTTGGTGCTGTAGTAGGTATTATCAATTCTAAATTTGATCCTGTTGGTGGTACTATGTCAAGTGGTTCAGTTAGTTTAGATACACCTGTATATCGTCCAGCATCAACTAAACAATTTGTTCTAGTTGCTGATAGTGATGATCTTATTTTTGAAGCTGAAGCAGATGCTTCTGTACCTCTTGCTTCTATTGGTCTTAACGTAGGTGTTGGTGCATCAGCTCATACCAACCCATTGTTAACTGGTGCATCACCAATGTATGTATATTCAACTACAGCACCAGATATTACAGCAACACGACCATTACAAATCGTTGGTGTTGTTAATCGTCCTGATAATGAAACAGCATCAGCTTATAACAAAGTTTTAGTTCGCATTAACGTCCATAGTTATGGTAACGTTGGTGTAGCCGGCGTTTAATTTTAAGGAGATAAATTATGTCTGGTGTTATTACTTCTAGCTCCTTTGCCAAATTACTATGGCCTTTTTTATAAGGGCCACTTACTAGAAACAGTAAGTGATAATGCATCTAATTGCTGGAAACTCCTTAATGGACAATCAGCAGCAAAGCTAATATATAGGAAGACTTATTATGTACTCAAACGTTATCTATACAATTACTAATTTAATAAATGGTAAAAAGTATGTTGGACAAACAACACAAGGATTTAAACAACGTTATAGAGAACATTTAAATAGGTTTCACCGAGGTGAACGTGATCATAGACTTTATCAAGCATTTAAAAAATATGGTTTAAATAATTTTAAATGGGAAGTAATCTGTCAAACAACAGATAAAACTCTATTAAATACTTTAGAAATATTTTTTATTAATTATTATAATTCCTTTAATAATGGATATAATTGTAATCTTGGTGGGTTCTCGGTGTCTGATGAAACAAGAATTAAAATTTCTAACGCAAATAAAGGAAGATCAACAAAAGCACACTACGATAAAATACTTAAATCGAGAGCTGCTAATTTAGAAGATAGAACAATTAAATATTATTTACTTCTATCTCCAAATAAAGAATATATTGTTGTTAGAAATTTAGAAAAATGGTGTAAAGATAATGGTATTACTCGAAGTAACTTTGTAATTCAAGGTAAAAAAGGTAAACCAAATAAAGGATACCATATATTAGAATGTTCAACGACTAGCTCTTTTGAGCGTACATCACAAGCGATTGGTGATGGAAATGGTGCAAACCTTGTCAATCTCTACAAGGTTAAGATATAGTCTGGTCTGCATAGTAATATGCAGCAGTCATTTGACTGGGAAGAGTTTAGCGAACTCTTTTTAACAATACGGGGTTAAATGCTATTTATGGCAAAGCTTATAATGATTATCCTGTAGAATGGGATAAACTGTTTGAAAAGAATACTTCTGATAAAGCATATGAAGAAGATGTTGGATTAAGCCCATTAGGTTTAGCTCAAGTTAAAGCTGAAGGTGCTTCAATCACATATGATACAGAACGTCAAGGTTTCACATCACGATACAATCATGTTGTGTATGGTCTTGGTTTTATTATCACTCGTGAAATCTATGAAGATGATCAGTATGCTAAAGTTGGTGCTCAAAAAGCTAAAGCATTAGCTCGTTCTTTACGTCAAACTAAAGAAATTGTTGCTGCTAATATTTATAACCGTGCATTTACTGCTGGTTATGTTGGTGGTGATGGTATTGTTCTATGCTCTACTGCTCACCTTAATGTTGCAGGTGGTACTTATAGCAACAAAGCTGCTACTGATTCAGATTTAAGTGAAGCAGCTCTTGAACAAGCTGTTATTGATATTGCTGGTTATCATGATGATCGTGGTTTACTAATTGCAGCTAAACCTGAGAAATTAGTTATTCCATATCAATTACAATTTGAAGCAAAACGTATTCTTGGTGCAGATGGTCGTGTAGGTACTGATCTTAATGATCCAAACGTCCTTAAAGATATGGGTCTATTTAGTCAAGTTGTTGTAAACCACTATCTATCAAGTACTGGTTCAGATGACTGGTTTATCTTAACTAATATTAAAGATGGTCTAAAGTATTTTGAACGTCGTGCAGATCAGTTTGAACAAGATAATGACTTTGATACTGAGAATGCTAAATTCAAAGCTACAGCTCGTTATTCATTTGGTTGGTCAGATCCCCGTGCAATCTATGGGAATCAAGGCGCTTAATGATTAATCTAAAAGGGGATATATTGTTATCCCCTATTGTTGAAAGGATATTATTATGCCACAACCAAATTTAGGTCCAGCAGGTGTAACTCGTACTACACCCCCAACAAAAGAAATCTATACTCAAGTAGTTCAGATGAATACTAGTACAGGGGATGCTACTGGATTTGCTGCATTTGTTTTACCAAAGGGTTCTATTCCTATTACTGCTTTTATTGTTTCTAGTGGTGCTAACGTAGCACAAACTCTTAACGTAGGCACTACATTAGGTGGTTCTCAATTAATTAATGCTGCTACATGTAATGGTGCTCAATCAACTGCTGTTGGTACAGCAGTAGGAGCACAAATGGGTGCTCTACAAACAGCAGATACATTATATTATGCTAAAGCTTCAGCTCAGTTAACTAATGCTGTTAAAATAGTTATTATCTACTACTTCCCACAACAAGGGATGACTTGGTAAAAACCCCAAAGATGGGATTAAGTCTAAAAAGCTTAATCCCATTTTTTATTGTGAGGTATATATGGGTACAAAAGTTTTTTCATCTGCTGTAAATTATTCAGTTATTACGCCTAATGATAGTACAGTAGTTAGTTTTAAAGCATTATATATAGGTACTGGTGGTGATGTTACTATTGCTCCATCTGCAGCAGGAACTCCTGTTACATTTGTTGGAGTAGCATCAGGAACATTCTTTCCAGTAGAAGTTAAAGAAGGTCGTCTTATGTCAACAGGAACAGGGGCTACAAATATTGTATCTTTAGGTTGGTAATATGTTAATAAATGGATTAGGGATAGGAGTACCATATAAAACATTTAGAGGAGCTGGTGAAATATTAAATCAGTCTAGTTTATATCTACCATTAAAATCAACTATTGTTCCATCTAAAGGTACAAGTACTCCTACATTTACAAGAGCAACTACTGCTTGGTGCTTCGACAATGAAGGAAAGCTGAATCTGAATGTTCCTAGCGGGTGTGCGAGGTTCAAAGGTGGGAGGTTTGTTAGGAATCTTGTAACAGGAGCTAGCGAAACTTTCAACACATCAGCTTGGGCTGCTGTTGTGCTCACCAAGCAAGCCAATAGCATCACTAGTGATGCTTCAGTTGCTTTTCAAAATCTCCAACAAAATGTACTGAACTCTTATTTGACAGGACATACAATTCAGTTTGGTTTACGTGTTCAGTATGTTTCGCAGCAATACGTTCAGTTAAGTTTTGCTACTGCCGTTATGGGGTCAGGTCAATACTGTAATTTTGATTTATTAAACGGAATTTACAATGCAACTGGTTGTGCAGCTGGAATGACACAAGTTAGTTCTGGTGTTTTTGATATATGGATAAATCCAGTTGCGACAGCTTCTGCCTCCGGTGGTCCATTTATAGTGTTCACTAACAGTTTAACTTCAGCTAGATATGAAGCTTTCACTGGTGGAGCTGGAAAAGTCATTGGGCTTTTACGAGCTTGGATTAACAATGTCTCAGGGCAATCCAATCAAACTCCAAGTGAATACGTCAGCGTAGGAGTTCTCTCATCTCCCTATCACGGTGCTGGAGTTGATGGATGCAAATGGTTCCCAACCAATAAAGATGGGAGCGCCATTTCAACCTCCACTTTGGAGGGATATTTGTCAGAACCAGTAAGGACAAACAATTGTTTGTGGGGGCGCAATCTTGCTGGAATGATATCGAGTGTGGAATACACCACATGGAAATGGGTTAATCAGGCTTTATCTGGGGCTACTGAACTAATAAGCAATGTAGATTTTACTGCCGGAATTTCTGGCTGGACTGCTTATAACGGAGCCACTCTTGCTCACGATACTGGTAGGCTAAAAATCACTACACCGGGCGGAGCCTTTGCCGGAGCCTATGCGACAGTAACTTGCGTTACTGGAAATACCTATACAGTTACTTACGATCATATTGCCGGTGATGCGTCTGTAATTATGGCTGTAGGCACTTCCAGTGGGAGTACCGCATTGGGGTATGTAGCTAATTCAGGCACTACTAGCAGAACAATCTCATTTATAGCAACCCAAAGCACAATGTATGTCAGCTTTTATCACTCTATTGGCACGACCGTAGGAAAGTTTGCGTACATTGATAACGTCTCTGTTAAAGAATCAGCAATCCAAGTAACCACAACCACCGGCCTCGACAACGTAGCGAACTCTGCCTCTCGCCTGACAGCTGCAGCAAACGATGCAACCATCATGCAATTGCTGACTGCTGCAACTGGAACAAGAACTGCGAGCGCTTTTATCAAGCGTATTTCTGGTACTGGTACAATCAGCCTCACTCGTAATGGTGGTACTAACTGGACAGACATCACATCCTCACTGGTCACTGACTCTTGGGTCTTGGTTCAGATGACTTCAGATGTAGGAGCTAACCCAACAGTCGGAATCAAGATGGGAACCTCCGGTGATGTGATTGATGTGGACTGTGTGCAGGATGAGAACGGTGCTTGGGCGACTAGTCCGATATTGACTACGACAGCAGCGGTTACTAGGAATGCAGATGTACTGAGTTATGCTAGTGCATTTGATGTGACGCAGGGGACGGCGCTGTGTTCTGTGAATTCGGATTGTACCGTTGGGAATGGGGAGGTCGTAGCGCTAAACGGGGACAGTGGAAGCGCTAAGATCATGTATTGGAGTTCTGCAACTGCACGAACCGGTGGCAGCTGTTTTGACGGGACTATTGCAGTTTCTGCTACTGGTATGTCTATCAATACAGGTGTAAGAAAACGAGCTTCCAGATGGGGCGCTGATTTACGAGCATGTGCAGATGGGACGCTTGGGGCATCGGGCGCATTTGATGGCGGGATGGGCGCCACACCAACGCTATTTGTCGGTGTTAACCAGTCGTCTGCTAGTCAACTCTCCGGCACCATCCGTGACGTCCACATCTGGCCAACTCCTTTAACCGATACACAAATGAAGCAGGTGACATCATGAGTCAAATTAATGTATTAGCAGTATTACCAAATCATTGTGCTGTACCTAAAGGTGCTATATTTAGAGGAAAAACTGGTAATGAATTAAAAGTAGATTTTTATTATGATGATACTATTCCAGCTACTACAAGAAATCCTATTAAAGAAGAATTAAAAAAAGCTAAAGAAGATAGTACAGTAACTTATATTAAACCTGGAGAAACTATAAAAACTTCTGCTGAATTAATTAAAGAAGGTAAACCAGTATCTAAACCACAAGAAACAAAGGTTAAAAAATGAGACGAGTAATATATGTTCCTGATGTTGATGAAATAATTCCAGATATAAGTTATCATTATTTATTACCAGTTTCAGGTAAATATGTTTTTGATAGTATTGTTCCAGATAACTGGAAAACTCTTGGTGAGATTCTTCATGATATGAGTGATGATAAAACTATTACTATTCAATTACCTGAACCTGCACAACATCATTATGCGGGTTGGGAATTTTAATGAAAAATCATTTTAAATCTGGTGAATGGAATTTAATATGCGATAGCTGTGCTAAAAAAATAAAATCAAGTATAGCAAAACAAAGATGGGATGGTTTTATTGTATGTCCTGATTGTTATGAACAAAGACATCCACAAGATTTTGTTAAAGCAAAAATAGATAAGATCATAGTACCATATATAAGACCACCATCTGATACTTATATTGTAGTACCTTATATTTTTTATATTGATGAAGGTTATATTACAGATGGTTATGTATAAGGAGTTTAAATGGCAACAATAGTTACAAGAGCTAGTAAGGGTACTACATTATCATGGGCTGAGATGGATGCTAATCTTAATAACTTGAATAATAAAGTTATAGGTATAACATCAGTTAAGGATTATGGTGCAGTAGGAGATGGTGTTACTGATGATACAACAGCATTACAAACAGCTCTTAATCAAGGAACAAATGTTTATTTACCTAATGGTAAATATAGAATCACTAGTACATTAACTTGGACTAATGGTGCTTATTTATTTGGTGATAATCCTGCATATTTTATACAAAGTACCAGTAATCCTCCAACATTAGGTTCTATAGCAGAAATTTATTATGATGGTTCTAGTGGTGCTAATACTTGTGTATGTAGATTATCTAGAGTAGCTGTAGGTACTAAACCTGTATATCAATCAGATGAATCACAAACATTACGTGGTGCAGGTATTAGTGGTATTTATATTAATGGTAATAATAAAGCTGAATATGGTATCTATTCTGCTAGAGCTGGTTTAGGTAATATTTATAAAGATATTACTGTAACTGGTACTAAAAAACATGGTTTATGGTTTGGTGAATTTTGGTTATCTAGATTAGAGAATATATGTGCTATACATAACTATGGTTGTGGTATTACATTAGGACAAGATACATTCTCTTGGGGTAGTAATACAGTAAATGCTATAAGTATACAAAATATATTTGCTTATAAAAATGGTTTAGATTTAAGTTCATGGACAACTGCTGCATATGAAACTGGTTATGGTCTAGGTTTATATCTAGGTAGAACATGTGAAGTTCTAAATATAGATGCTGAATGGAATCAAGGTGTAGGTATTGTTATACAACCAACATCAGGTCCAGTATTTTATTCTGGTATTTATGTAGAGAATAATTGTGCTACATATCCAACTAGTTCAGAAAGATTCCAAATTTGGTTTCAATCTACATCAGATGGTTATGGACAAAGAGTAGAAAATATATATGGTTTATTTAATGCTGTTGCTCCTAGTGGAAACACTAATGCACCTAGATTAAAAATAACTGGTACTGCTCCTGCATCAACTGGATCAACATATGGTCAAAGTGTTCCTTTATTTTCTAATATATTATTCTCTGTTGTTATAGATTCTAGTTTAAATATATATAAATTAGAAAACTATCCTGCTGATAATACAATTAGATTTACTGGTTGTTATCCAATATATAATGATCCTGCTACTATATCATCATCACAAACTATTATTTATGTAGATGATGCTGAATCTGGTAATGGTTCTGGTGTAGATACAAGTAATTATGCTACTTTAGATAATGCTATTAAAATAGCTAAAGTTGTTTCTTCTATAACAACAATAAATGTAGCTGCTTTAACAGGAACACCAACAACAGCTAGAATTCTAGATGGTTCTAATATAACTAGACCAATAACAATAGAAGGTAGCACTACAGGTAGATTTCATAATGCATCATCTAATGATGCTATTACCTTTAAGAATTGGATAGCACCACTAACCATTAATGGTATGGCAGTAGTAGAAAGATGTTATATAGAAAATGCTAGTGTTATATTTAATGATTGTCCTGTATTAAGATCAGGTGCTAATACTGTAGTATTACCAGC
>WBZQ01000187.1_pt1 | contig 52439 bp, 59 predicted proteins | sample 5204251 | NCBI WGS metagenome assembly WBZQ01 (sample SAMN12412402, study PRJNA552823) | activated sludge metagenome | isolation source: activated sludge from nitrification reactor of wastewater treatment plant... | place: USA: Virginia | collected 2017-09
GGCGGTTGCGTTGTAGGCATTGTGGACGCCGGGCAGGGCAAGACCCTCCACCGCAATCTCGCCCGCCGGCGTGCGGATGACGAGGTCCAGGGCATCGAGCCCCCGCAGGTGCACGGAGGTCGCCGCGACCTGCGGGTTCGGCCGCCTCCAGCCGCAGGACCCGCAGTGCCAATGGCCCAAATGGCCGAGCAGGACGGCCTCGTAGACGAGCGGAGTGGCACAGCGGCGGCAGCGCGTGGTGTCGGCGGCGTGGGGCAGCTCGCCCAGGGCGACAGACGTGTCGTCGATGCCGAAGTAGGTGGTGTCCGGGTGGACCTCGCCGAGGTCGGCGACGCCCGGATCGTCGGCGTTCAGCACCACGTGCGTGCCGACGGGCAGCGACGTGAGCATGGTGCGCCAGCGCTCCGCCAGGTGCTCCAGCTCGCCGTAGCGGTCGAGCTGGTCGCGGAACAGGTTCATCAGCACGATCACGCGCGGCTCGAGCTGGGCCACCACGCCCGGCAGGGCGGCCTCGTCCACCTCGAACACGCCCAGCGCCGGCTGCGGCGGACGGGCCGGGGCAGCCAGCAGGGCGCTCGTCACACCGCTCATCAGGTTCGCGCCGCTCGGATTGGTGACAAGGCGCCGACCGTCGGCCCTCGCACACGACACCAGCAGGCGAGCCGTCGTGGTCTTGCCGTTCGTGGCGGACAGGACGAGCGCCCCCTCGGCGAGCTTGCCGCGCATCTCGCGGATCGCGTTCGGCCGCCAGCGTGTGAGCAGTGCGCCCGGCAGGGTGGTGCCACCGCCCCGTCCGAGTCGCCGTGACAGCCAGCCGGCAGCCGTCGCGATCATGTTGGCGGGATGCGGCACCAACAGGAGTCTAGGCGAGCGGGCGCGCGCCCTCCGGCGTCCCGACGATGACGGTCGCTGGATCCACACGAAAGAGGCCGTGATCGACGACACCCCGCACCCCCGCCACGCGATCGGCAACGGCCTGCCAATCCGACCCGGCCGGCACGTGCAGATCCATCAGCACAAGGGCGTCGTCGCTGAGTGCCTCGCGGCGCACCGGCGTGAGATCGGCCAGCACGGCGGCCACCCGCTCTGCGGCGAACGGCAGCACCCCGACTGGCAGCTTGCCCCAGGCGTCGAGGCTGTGGGCAAGCTTGGACTCGTCGACCAGCACGACGAACCGCGCCGCCGCCTCGGCCACCAGTCGCTCGCGGACCATCGCCCCACCTGCGCCCTTGACGATGAGGCCGCCGGGGGTCACGCAGTCCGCGCCGTCGAACGCCAGGTCCAGATCGTCGCGAAAGGGCACCACCGGGATGCCGAGCTCACGCGCCAGCGCGTCGCTCGCCTCGGAGGTCGGCACCCCCTCACAGCGCAGCCCTCCTGCGACGCGGGCGCCGAGGGCCCGAATGCCCGCAGCGGCCGAACGCCCCGTTCCGAGGCCCACCCGCATCCCGTCCTGCACCTGTGCGGCAATGGCCTCGCCGGCAGCCCGCCACGCCGCGCTACGCTTGTCGTCGTTCACGGCGACTGAGGTTAGGGGATATGGCTGACGGAGTCGATGCCGGACCGGGTATCGAGATCATCGACACGCTCCTCGGTGGACAAACCGGCATGACCGCCGCCTACCTGATCGAGGAGGGCGGCCCCACGCTGGTGGAGACCGGTGCGCAGACCTCGGCGCAGACGCTGATCGCCGCGCTCACCGACCGCGGGATCGGCCCGAACGACCTACGCCAGGTCATCCTGACCCACATCCACCTCGACCATTGCGGCGGCGTCGGAGACATCGCGCAGGCATTCCCCTCGGCCCGCGTGGTGGTGCACCGCCGCGGCGCGCGCCATCTCGCCGATCCGACGAGGCTCGTGGAGTCGTCGATCGCCGTGTACGGCGCGCTGGCACCGCTGTATGGCCGGCTCACACCCGTGCCCGCGGAGCGCATCGACGCCGTGGAGGAGGGCGCACGCATCGATCTCGGTGCCGGTCGCACCTTGGACGTGATCGATGCACCCGGCCATGCCCGCCACCAGATGGCGTTGGTGGACGCCGCCCACGGTGTGGTGTTCACCGGCGACGCGCTCGGAGTCCGCTTTCCCGGCTCCGAGGTCTATCCGGCGATCCCGCCGCCGGACTTCGATCTGGACATGGCGCTCACCACGCTGCGCCGCATCGCCGAGCGACAGCCCACCAGGCTCCTGCTTCCGCACTTCGGACCGGTGGATGCCCCGCAAGAGGCGGTCGCCACGGCGGGCGAGCGCCAACGCATCCTCGCCGAGGCGGCCCTGGCCGGTTGGGAGGCCGGCGGGGAGGAGGGCGTATGGGACGAGGTCAGCCGGCGCCTGCCGATGGAGGCGGTGGTCACCGACGAACCGGGCCGCGAACGCTGGCGCGCAGTCCTGTGGGCCGACAACAACCCACCCGGGCTGATCGAGTGGATCAAGGGCAGGGAGGCACGTGCCGCCGAAGGGGCCCGCACCTGACGGCGCCGCGTTCCTGTTCGCTGTCCGGGTAGGGACCACACCTCACACAAGGGGCGGGCGTTGCATCCGGGGCAGGGACCTCATGTCACGGTGGACGCCCGGCGACGATGGCGGTTACGCTCGTCCCTGGCCGCTCGCGGCGATTGTTTGCGTCGGAACCCCCGTGGTAGCCTGCGACGAGTCCGCCAACCGCGACGGAGGAACCGCGCACGATGTCGAGTCACAAGGGTGAGAGGAACGATCTGTCGATCAGCTGGCCGTTTACGACGGCCGCCCTGGCGCTCGCTGCTGCGCTGTCGTGGTTCTGCCTCGGGTTCGCCATCCATGACCGCAAGCCGATCGAAGAGGACGCCGTCGTCGAGGGGCCGATCAAGCTTGCCGGCCACTACCCGGTGTTCTGGGCGTTGCTGCTCGTCGGCGCCCTGCTGGTCGTCTTCGGGATCGTCGTGAACCTCGGCCGCGCCCGCAAGCGGGCGTTGGCGCACCAGTAGCGCCGCAGCTCGTGCTGGCCTGCGGCCGGTGAGCGAGTCGATCTGGCGAAAGGGTCGCCTGCTCGTTGCCGCTCCGCACCTGGTCGACGCGAACTTCCACCGCACGGTCGTGCTCGTGCTCGAGCACTCCGAGGACGGCGCGCTGGGGGTAATCCTCAATCGACCAACAACCCTGCGCACCCATGAGGCGCTCCCGGAACGTCTCGCGGCCCCACTGCCCGATGACGATGTGATCTTCGAGGGCGGCCCGGTCGAGCCGGGCAGCGTGATCCTGCTCGGCGACTTCGTGGCGGACTTCCCGGTTGAGGGCGAGATTGCGGTCGGCTCGATCCGCGTGGTCGAGCCGGATGCCGACTTCTCCCAACTGCCCGAACGCGTTCGGACGTTGCGCGCATTCGGCGGCTACTCCGGATGGGGTGCCGGACAGCTCGAGGAGGAGCTCGGCGAGGAGGCCTGGATCGATTGCGCCTGCGAGGTGGCGGACGTGTTCTGCAACCACCCGGACGACCTCTGGCGCGCGGTGCTCGACCGCCAGGGCGGCCATCTGCGTCTGGTTGCGCGCATGCCGCTCGATCCCAGCTTGAACTGAGCCACCAGGAGCCGTCGGCGGACGCCACCGCTGACGCGTACGATCACGGCGTAGTGTGCACGTCGTCCGAGTCGATGAGGCTCGGACGATCGGAGGTCGTTGTGACCAAGCCAATCCGTGCTGCAGCCGTTGCGCTCTTCATCACCGCCGTCACAGCGGGCCATGCGTCCGCCGCGCCTGCGGTCGTTCCCGGTTGGCCGGTGGGTGCGCCGGCCGGCACGGTTCATGCCGGCCCGGGTGGCGGCGTCACGGTCATTGCCGACACCATCGAAGCGGTGGAGGACCCACTCACCGGGGTGTTCGCGTTCGGGTCGAACGGGCGTCCCCGCTGGCGGCAGCTGATTGGATGCAGCCTCGGGCCGGACTGCCAGATTCCCGCCGCGGCGCCCGGGTTGCTTCCCGATGGCAGCTTTGGTCCCATCGTCCACACTGACGGCCCTGCCGGGGTCGCACCCACCGGAGCCGCCATCGATCCGGGCTGCGGTGGAGCGCCGCTCGCCGACGGCACCTGTGTGAGCGCCACCGTGCCGACGGCTGCGGGGGCGACGGTGCGCGCCTCCCGTGCCGGCAACACGATCTGGACCTTCACCGAGCCCGGTCTGCGTTCGATGACCCCCGCGAGCGTCGACCTGCCGCCGGTACTGACCGACAGTGCCGGCGACGTGTACGTCGGGTTTCGCGACGACGCCGCCGACGGACAGGGCCGCATCCTCGCGGCCGATCCCGCCACCGGGACCGTTCGCTGGCGTCGTGACGGCGTCGACGCCCTGACCGGCCTCGGCCACGGGGTGTTGGCGTTGACACCGAGCCATCTCATCGCCCTCGCACCCGACGGGTCGGCGACGTGGACCCGGCCCAGGAGCGACCTCGGACTCGTGACCGCCGATCTCGCGGCGTCGTCGGTTGCCGCCATCTTCGATCGCGCCAGCGGACACGTGTATCTGGCCCAACGCAACGACGCCGGGCGGGTTGTCGCGCTCGACGCGGCCACTGGGCGCGAGCTCTGGCATACGGCAGTCGCACGCCGGACTGCCGGCGGTGGCGGAGGGCCCGATCCGATCGTGAGCGTCGGCCCCACAGGCACCGTCTATCTGGCGGCCGTCCGCGGTGGCCATGGGCTGCTTGCCCGCGCCCCGGACGGTCGCAAGCTGTGGCAGTACCGAACCGCGACACCCGTGACCGGCGCCCGTGAGCTCGCGGACGGCACGGTTGCCCTGGCGGTCGAACGGCCACAGCAGAACATCGGCTCGATCCAGGGCGTGTTGATTCGCATCAATCCCCGGAAGGTGGCACCCACCCCGACGCACACCCGCGTCTCGCTCGACCGGCGCACCGTACGCATGAACTGCGCCGATCTGGTCGAGTGCCTCGCCGAGACGGGCGACGGAGCGATCATTCGGGTCGACACACCACGCGCGACGCAAGTCCGCCTGCGCGTGCGCAACGCCCTTGGCGGCGTGCCCGACCGCCGCAACCCTCCGGGTTTCCGCAACACCATCACCTGGACCGCGCCCGGTGGCACCACCTACATGCGCGTGCTCGACCTGGGCAACTCAGGCGGGGAGACGATCGACCCCGGCGGCACCGGCGACGGCATCGTTCGCCCCGGCCGCTACCTCATCGAGGTCTCCTGGCCGGACGGAACCCGACGGCAGGTGCGCCGCATCGGTGTGAATGTCGTCGTCACCCACCGGGGACCGGCATTGCCAGGTATCGACTGACCGCCTGCGCCCGCGCGGCAGGAGGCCGGCGGAACTACTGCAGGCGGGCGGCCTCGGCCATGCTGGCCAGCTTCTGAAGCGACTGATGCTCCACCTGGCGGATGCGCTCGCGCGTGACGTTGAACATACGGCCAAGCTCGTCGAGCGTGCGCGGCTTCTCGCCGCCCAGGCCGTAGCGCAGCTCGAGCACGCGACGCTCACGGTATGAGAGCTGGTCGAGCAGGTCGCTGAGCGCCTCGTGGCGCAACGCCGTCTCGGCGGCCATCTCCGGCGCAACCGAATTCTCGTCGGCCAGGAAGCGAACGAACTCCGCCTCCTCGTCCTCGCCGACGGGCTTCTCGAGCGAGACGATTGGCTGCGCGCTGCGCAGGATGTCCTCGACCTCCTCCGGCGGAAGCCCGGTGGCCTCACCGAGTTCCTCCACCGTGGGCTCGCGACCGAGCTGCCCGATCAGGACGCGCTCCGCACGGCTGATCTGGTTGAGCTTCTCGACGACGTGCACAGGGATGCGGATGGTGCGCCCCTTGTCGGCGAGGGCACGGGTCACAGCCTGGCGAATCCACCAGGTGGCGTAGGTGGAGAACTTGAACCCGCGCCGCCAGTCGAACTTCTCAACCGCGCGCACCAGGCCGAGAGTCCCCTCTTGGATCAGGTCGAGGAAGGGAAGGCCGCGCCCACGATAGGCCTTGGCGATCGAGACGACCAGGCGCAGGTTGGCCTCGACCATCTGGCGCTTGGCCTCAGGGTCACCGGCCTCGATGCGCTTGGCAAGGCTCACTTCCTGTGCCGCCGTGAGCAGGGGCACCCGACCGATGTCCTTGAGGAACAACTGCAGGGCGTCGGTGGTCTGCTCGACGGCAGGGTGATGGCGACGGTTGCGCTCAGCCTCGTCCAGCTCCGCCGTACGAGCTCGGGCCTCGATGGCGTCCACGATGTCCACACCGAGCTCATCCAGGTGCTGGTAAAGCTCGGCCTGTGAGGAAGCATCGACGTTGATCGCGTCGAGCGCTTCGCCGACCTCTTCAACGCTCAGGAATCCAAGCTCCTGTCCGCGCGCGATGAGCGCCTGCAGCTCGCCTTCGTCGATCAGCTCTTGGAGGCCCGTGGCGTCCGTCCTTTAACGTCGTTTTCGGCCGCCGCGGGCCGGTACCGGCCGGTGGCGAACACACCTTCAGGCGGGGTCGTCGCCCTCCGCGACCCTGGTGCCCACTCGCTCGACTGCGCAGTCTAGCCTTCTTACATCTGAAGGTACAGGTCCGAACAGCCACAAACCTGTCGAATCCTCCATCGTTGACGCCCGGCCGTGTGGCGGGATTGGCGGTGGAAACCGCCCGCTGCGTGAGTGCAGCCGGGCGCAACGATAGGATTCCCTCTGCGTTCCCGAACCGAACGGGGGATGGATGTCGAGCCCACAACAGCGACGTGACACAGCCGCAGCTCCGGCCGGCTGGATGATCTTGCTTGGCCTCATGGTGATGGCGCTGCTGATCGCGTGGGCATCGAAGGGGTGCGGGTCCGACAACAACAACGCGGCCGGCGGCTCCACCACCACCACGCCCACGACCACTGGCACGGGCACCGGCAGCAGCAGCGCAGGGCAGCAGGTTGTCTCCAACATCACCGAGGCGGTGCGGAAGGCCGGCGGCATCCAGTTCGTCACAGGTTCGGCCGACCTGACGGCGGCGAGCAAGACGACGCTCGACGCTGTCGCGAGCATCCTCGCGAACAGCCCGACGGTAAACGTGCAGGTCGACGGCCACACCGACACGCAGGGCGACGCCACGGCCAACAAGACGCTGAGCCAGCGCCGTGCGCAGGCGGTGGTCGACTATCTCGTGCAGAAGGGTATCGCCACCACACGGTTGAACGCTCGGGGCTTCGGCGAGGAGACGCCGCTGGTGACCCCCGACGACACCGAGGCCGCCCGCAAGCAGAACCGACGCGTCGAGTTCAAGCTGAGCGGGTAGGCAGCGGCGCGTGGCGCTGATCGTCGCCGTCATCGTCGGCTTCGCCGTGCTGGACGGTCCCTGGCGTTGGGGAGTGATCGCGTTGGGCGCGGTGATCGAGGTGGGGGAGGCCGCCACAATGGTGTGGTGGAGCAGGCGCGGCCGTCCGAAGACCGGAGCGCCCGCCCTGATCGGCCGGCCGGGTGTGACGGTCTCAGCCTGTCGCCCGCACGGGCAGGTGCGGGTGGACGGCGAGATCTGGGCAGCGATCTGCCCCGATGGCGCAGAGGGCGGAACCGCTGTCGTCGTGACCGGAATCGACGCGCTCGAGCTGACGGTGATACCTCAGGGCCGCCACTGAACCGAGCGGGGCTTCAGCGGTTCGGTGGCGCCGTTGCGCCACCAGGAGACGTATCCGGAACTACGACGCGATGCCCAGTTGCAGCTGCGGCGAGGCGACGTCGCTCGTGGCGAGGGCATCGAGCAGCCGGCGAGCGATGTCCGACTGGTCGGCGAGGTGCGCGATGGCCTCGGCGGCGTGCGCGTCGCGTGGTGCGGCCAACGCCGCCAGCGCGACCCCGTTCGCCCGCAGCTGTTCGACCACGACGGCCAGACCCGCCAGGCGCATCAGCACCCCGCGCGGCGTGCTGCCGCCATCGCGCACCCGCGCAAGCACGCGCGGCGAACAGCCCACGGCCCTCGCGATCGTGACGCTGTCGAGCCCGGCGGCGACGAGCCGATCGCGCAGGACTCTGGGTCCGTCGCACGCCTGGGCGAACAACCGCAGTGCGAACACCTGGGCAGGGGTGGGCGCCGAGTCGTCAATGACCGGCGCGGCGAGGGAGAGATGCGTTCGTTCCATACCCCCATGATACGAACATATGTTCGCTCAGTCAAGCGCCACGGCCAGTCAGCCGAGCAAGGCCTCCAGGGGCGAGGCGCATTCCACCTGCATGAACTCGGCGACGGGCACGTTGGTCACCATGCCGTGCGTGACGTTGACGCCGTGAGCGATGGCCGCGTCGCGCTCCGCCGCGGCCGCGGGTCCGTGCAGTGCCACGGCCAGCAGGTATGGCAGCGTCGCATTGGTCAGTGCATAGGTGCTCGTGTGCGGTACGGCGCCCGGCATGTTGCCGACGGCGTAGTGCACCACGTCGTGAAGCACGTAGGTCGGCTCGGCGTGGCTGGTCTCGCGCGTGGTGGCGACGCAGCCGCCCTGGTCCACGGCGACGTCGACGACGACCGCGCCCGGACGCATGGCTCGCACCATGTCCTCGCTCACCACGACTGGCGCGCGGCCGCCGGCGACGAGCACGGCACCGATGACCAGGTCGGCATCGGCGAGTGCCCGCTCGATTGCGCCCCGGTTCGACGCGACGGTCATGATCCGCCCGCGGTGGATCTGGTCCACCCAGCGCAGGCGGTCGAGGTTCTTGTCGATCAGCACCACCTCGGCCTCCATGCCGGCGGCGATCCATGCGGCGTTCCAGCCGACGTTACCGGCGCCCAGAACCACCACCTTGGCCGGACGCACACCGGGCGCGCCGCCCATCAGCACCCCGCGGCCGCCGTTATGGCGCTCGAGGAGGTGCGCGCCCTGTTGCGGCGCCAGGCGCCCTGCCACCTCGCTCATGGGAGCAAGCAGCGGCAGCGCACCGTCCGGCAGCTGCACGGTCTCGTAGGCCAGGGCCGTGGTGCGCGCCGCGATGAGCGCCCGTGCGACCTCAGGATAGGCGGCAAGGTGCAGGTAGGTGAAGAGGGTGAGATCGTCGCGCAGGAAGCCGAACTCTTCGGCCCTCGGCTCCTTCACCTTCACGACGAGCTGCTGCGCCCAGGCGTCGGCCGTGGCGACGATGTCGGCGCCGGCTGCCACGTAGTCGGCATCGGTGATGGAAGCGCCCTCACCGGCGCCCGTCTCCACGAACACGTCGATGCCGTGACGCTCCAGCTCGCGCACGCCGTCGGGCGTCATCGCGACGCGGTGCTCTCCGGCCTTGATCTCGCGCGGCACACCGACGGTGGTGATGGCGGCTGGGGCCATGGCGGGAACGCTAGTCCCTTCATGGCGGGGACGCGAGCCCGCGACGGGCGGTCGCGCCGGCAGGGGCCATCCGCCCGCACGCCCGTCGTACCATTAGATCGCCGACCAGCCGCCGTCGGAGGCGAGCACCACGCCGGTGATGTTCGGCGAATCGTCGCTGGCCAGCCACGCGATGGCGGCGGCGAGCTGGTCGGATTGGGCGGCTGGCGGCGTGATGGCACCGAACACGGGCAGCAGGCGCTGCTGGGCAAGTTCGGAGCGGAACAGCGCCTCGATGTTGGTCGCCACGGCTCCCGGCGCGACGGCGTTGCAGCGGATGCCGGATGGCGCGTACATGAACGCCGTGTTCTTCGTCAGGCCGATCAGCGCCGCCTTCGACGCCGTATAGGCCGCGCCCGCGCAGGCGCCGCGCAGTGCGGCCTCCGAAGCCACGTTCACGATCGTGCCGGCTCCGGCTGCGATCATTCCCGGCAGCACGGCACGCATCAGCCGCATCGGCGCGGTCACGTTGACCGCGAACACGCGCGCCCAGGTCTCGTCGTCGACCTCGGCGGCCGGCAGAAAGCCGTCCATGATGCCGGCGTTGTTGACCAGCACGTCGACGTGCGGGCCGGCCACGTCGATGATCGTGTCCACGATCGCGGCATCGGCGATGTCGCCGGCAACGGTCGCGTGGTGCGCGCCTGCGAGGTCGGTCAGCAGCTCGTCCAGGCGGTCCGCGCGCACGTCGGCCGCGATCACCCGCGCGCCTTCAACGGCGAGTCGGAGCGCGGTGGCTTTCCCGATGCCGGAGCCGGCACCGGTCACGATCACCGTCTTGTCCTTGAATCGCAGATTCATGGCGACCCCTCACGAAGGCGGGCACGTCGCTCGGGAGCTGCTTCGACCGGTGCGCACCCGAACTGCGCGGGCGTAAACCGACGACCGCCCGAACTCACGCTACGCCGCCTGCGTCGGCCCCTGGCGTCACGCCGCTCCGCCGGGGTCAGACGCTGATGGGAAGGGGCCGTACGTACCTCGCTGAGCCCCGCCGGCGCGATGCATCCGGCTGCAGGACCAGGCTTCGGTGCGGCATCGCAGGAGTCGACTCAAGGACCTGTCCCGTCACGGTTCATGAACGCACGCAAACTGCAGTTATGTTCTGATGTGCGGCGGAGACGCCTCCCTCACGCAACTCCCTTCGGCCCCGGCCCCGGCCGCCCGGCCGGATCCTGCCCCGGGCGGCACTGAACGATCTGCTCGGCCTCCTGTCACTCAACCGCGTGCGCGGCGGCGCGTGACAAGTGCCAACGCGCTCGTGACGACCCACGCCGCAGTGCCTGCGGCCGAGATCCACAGGCCTGAACCGACCGACACGGCGTCGAAACCGCTGGCCAGGCGTCCGACGTCGCTCAGGTTGAGCAGCGCGACCATGCCGGCGAGCGCTGCGCAGACCATGTTGACGACCATCGGCCAGGCGCGCCGCCGCGCGACGAGCATTGCCGCGAGCCCGACCCCGGCGAGGATGAGGTTCAGCACCCCTCCCCCTTCGGTCCCGTTGAAGGACAGGTGGCCGACGGTTGCCCACGGCAGGACTGCACCGAGGGCCGTTACGGCGATCGTCGCGGTGATGGCGATGGGGAATGCGCGGCGCGCGCGCGGCACGCGCGCGGGAATGGATACAGCTGCGTGTGAATTGGCCTGCTCGGTCATCGTGGAAGCCTCCGGTGTTTGGTGGATGAAGCGCGGAACCAACGCGCATCCAGACGGTAGGTCCACCAGGCGCACCGGGATGTCCTACCCGTGACGCGCCCTCTGTATCGGCCGCGACAGAGGCTCGCACCTCGACGTGACCAGAGCCGGCGGGTGCGACTCCCGTAGACCGTCTGTAGCACATATTGTGCTACGCTTCGACGATGCCTGGCCGCACTGTGCGAGCACGCCTCGATTCTCCGAGCGAAGAAGCGCTCCGCCGCCTGACGGCCTCGGGCCTGACGGAGTCGCAGGCGGTGCGGCTCGCACTGATCGAGACCTCGGAGCGCGCTCGTCGACGTTCGGGCCTGCGGGCGGAGGTTCGCGCACTACGGGACGATCCGCTGGATACGGCCGAGCGACTGGCGCTCTTGTCGGATCTGGACGCACTCACCCCGGAGTTGCCTGAGTGACCCGCGGCGACATCTGCGAGCTCGTCCTGCCAGATACGTCCGGGCACGAGCAGCGCGGACGCCGGTACGGCGTCGTCGTACAGGCCGACGAGCTGCTGGAGCTCTCGACGGTCATCGTGGCTCCGACATCCACCCGCGCACATGCCGCGTCGTTTCGACCGAAGATCGACATCGGCGGCACACCGACCCGCGTGATGGTCGAACAACTCCGGGTGGTCGACGTCCGGCGCGTCGGCGACGTGGTCGGTCACGTCACGCTGGCGGAGCAGCTCGACATCGACGATGCGCTGATGCTGGCGCTCGGACTCTGATCGGGTTGTTGCGCCCCTCGTAGCCGCCAAGCGGCGGCTGATCGCAACTTCGCCTCGCCCCTTGACGCGGCTACCGGCTGCGGCGGCAGCGACGCAACGCTCGACGGCTCCTACGTCGTCTCACGAATCGGCGGCAGGGGTACGAGACCGCCGACGCCGCCCGTCGACGGATGGACGGTCGTTGGCAACGGCGGGTGCGGCTACTCGGTGGACGTCAGCGCACCTGCCTCCTCAGAGCGAAGTGGCGGAACGGTGACCGCGACAAGCCAGCTCCGAGCTCCGGTGTTCAGCGCTCGAAGGACGAGTCACCCGGCGGCAGCGACGGTGGCGGTTGCGAACGCACCTGAATCGCCAGCGCCTCCTGGGGCATCAGACGCCCGATGGCCAGTGCTGGTCCGACCTTGTACTTCATTCCGGGCACCGGCCGGAGGAGTGTCCCTGGTTCAAGGCCGATGTCACGCAGTATTGCGGCGTCTCTGGCTCGGCAGATGCTCCCGACGCACCATGCCGCGGCCTCCGTCACTGAAAACCCGTGTGCGCGCCACGGCGCCGGGAACAGGTCTGAACTCGAGAGGGACGGGACGAGTCCCAGCGGCCCCCACCAGCGGATTCTGCGCCATCTCACGTTCCAATCGACCGCGGTGAACGTGCCCCGTTCGCCCAACGTGCCGCTCCGGTTGCCAACAAGGAGGGACAGACCAAACAGCACCAGACCGCCGCCGACAAGCAGGTGCCAGGTGCTCGGTGTCCGCCGTCCGTCGGCATGTGACACCAGCCCCGCGATGACGGTGACGAGTCCCGTTACGGTGAGCGCCGCCCGGTGCAGGGTCGCGACGAGACGACCCGCCCGCCTCCCTGCCGCCAACGCGGCAGCACCTGCCATCACAATCGACAGCGACAATCCCCACAACAGGGCAGCGGTCGCCGGATCATCTCTGGTGGCCGCGAGCCATACGGCGCCTGCCGCCGCGAGCACTGACGGATAGGCGGTAGTCAGGGCGGGCTTCCGGTCGTTATGGTGATGCGCCCGCTCGTTCATTCCGCGCCAATCCCTTCGCGACCGGAAAGGGAGCACCGAGCGCGGCCATTGGGATCGCTCCTGTGACCCGGTGGAATCGGATTGGCTGCGCTCATCGCCCCTTCCCCGAAATCATCCCGCGATCGGCACAGAAGCGCAACCACGCAACCTCCGCAGATGCCACGCTCAGGATTTCGGTCGGTGGAGCGGCGGACCGTCGTACCGATCGATCGTCGTGAACTGCTCGACGCGACGGCGGCGAAGTTTGGTCAGCTGCCTGACCGGGCGACCCAACGGCACCATCGCCGCGACCGCGAGATGGGGTGGCAGCCCCAGCAGCTCCTGTGCCTGAGGTTCCTTCCCGGCGAGGAACGTGGTGATCACCCCGCCGTACCCCTCGTTGCGGGCGGCGAGCAGGATGTTCTGGACGAATGGATAGACGGATGCCCCGGAGATCACCCCGACCCGGTTCTGATACCGGTCGAAGCTCGCGACGAACGCCAGGTCGAGCGCGACCACCAGCAACACCGGCAGGTCCGCGAAGCTGTCGAGGAACGGCGAGTCGATCGCCCGCCTGCTCGCCGCATCCACATCGACCGTGCTGGGCACGATCGTGTTCCACGGCGATTCCCCGCGCTGCACCTGTGCCATGTACACGGCCATGGTGGGGCGGCAGAGGTCGGCCAGCCCCGCCCGCACCTGCGGGTCGCGGACCACGATCACGTGCTGACCCTGCCGGTTACCGCCGCTGGGGGCGAAGCGGGCGCAATCGAGGATGCGGTAGATCACATCGTCGGGCACCAGCTCGTCCGTGAACTGGCGGCAGGCAAAGGTGGTACGCATCACGTCGGTCAGCTCCATCGGGGGATTCTGACAGGCCCCTCAGCAACGACGAGTCAGGACACGAAGGATCGTCAGGACCGGACGTCGATCATGTGCTCCACGGCGTCGGTCACCGCCGGCCGGCCGTCACCGTGGTCGCTCCCGTGCGCTCTCCGCCGCGTGTCACCGGAATCTGGCGTCGCGGCGTCGTTCGGGCAATGGAATCTGGATGGTCACGCTCGTGCCGCCCCAGGGCGCGTCGGAGACCGCCAAGACGCATCCCGCCGCGCTGAGCCGGCTCGCGGCTGCGTCCAGCCCCACCCCGCCGACCCGAGCGTCATCCTCGCGGCTGGCCGCGTTGCCACGATTGCCGATGGTGATCGAGAAGCCATCGGACTCCCGACGAAAGCCGATACGCACCGAACCGCCATGTGCACACTCGGCACGCACACCGTGGCGGATGATGTTGCCCACCGAATCGAGGACCGCTGCGGCGACCAGAGCGGGCACTGCGAGCGTCAGATCGCACACGACTTCACTGGTGACGTGTACGCCCATCTCCCCCGCCGTTCGCTCAACCTCGGCGCCAGCGGCCTCTGCGATCTGTGCCACGTCGATCGTCGCGGGCACCGTGCCCGCCTCGGCCGCCAACGCAGTGCGGAGGATGCCGACATCGGCGAGCAGGGCGCGTACCCGCTCGCTGCGTGTCACGTGGGGCGCCATCATCACCGCATGAAGCTGTGTGGCGATGTGCTCACCCCGCTGGCGCAGGTCGGCTCCCCCGAGTGACGCCACCAGCCCGACGAGCGAATGTGCCGGCAGCGCGGCCCAGGCCAGGTCGTCCGGCGACGGCGGGTCGGCCAGCATCAACACCGCGGTGAGTGCGTCCACGCGGCCCATCGCATCCGCGACGACGATGGCGCGCACATCCCCCTGAATGCTCTGCGATCGATCGCCGATGGCGTGAGTGTACGACTCGCCGGGAGCGCGGGAGGATTGACACATGGCAGGTGGACGCAACCCGTCGTAGTGTGCTCAGGCAATGCGCCCGAACCGTCCCCCGATCGCCCCGCGCGACTACAACGTGAATCCGTTCATCGTGATCTGGGAGCTCACGCGCGCCTGCGCGCTGCACTGCCTGCATTGCCGCGCCGAGGCGCAGTACCGCCGCCACCCGCTCGAGCTCACGTTCGCGGAGGGGTGCGATCTGATCGACCAGATCCACGCGATGGACGACCCGCTGCTGGTCTTCACCGGCGGCGACCCCCTCATGCGTCCCGACGTGTTCGAAATCGCCGAGTACGCGGTCGCCAAGGGCCTGCGGGTCTCGATCACCCCCAGCGCCACGCACAACGTGACGCGGGCGGCAATGCAGCGCGCCAAGGACGTGGGCCTGTCACGCTGGGCGTTCAGCCTCGATGGCCCCACGGCCGCCATTCACGACCACTTCCGCGGCACCGCCGGCTCGTTCGCGCGCACAATGGAGGCGATCGCGGTGCTGCGCGAACTCGAGATGCCGCTGCAGATCAACACGACCGTCTCGCGCTACAACGTGGACGTGCTCGACGAGATGGCCGCACTTGCGGGCGATGTGGGCTGCGTGTTGTGGAGCGTGTTCTTCCTGGTGCCGACCGGCCGCGGCAAGGTGCAGGACATGGTCAGCCCGCACGAGCATGAGCGGGTGATGCGCTGGCTCGCCCGGCTCGCCGACGATGCGCCCTATGACATCAAGACCACCGAGGCGCAGCACTACCGCCGTGTGGTGATCCAGGAGAAGATGCGCCGCGCCCGCGGCGACGATCGCATCCCCGCCGATCGCATCGAGTATGCCGATGCCCTTTCCAAGGGCGACACGTCGGCATTCGACGGGCTGGGTCGGGCGCCGAAGGGCGTAAACGACGGCAACGGCTTCGTCTTCATCTCGCACACGGGCGAGGTCTTCCCGTCGGGCCTGCTACCGCTCAGTGGCGGCAACGTGCGCGAGACGCCGCTCGCGGCCATCTACCGGGACGCTCCCCTCTTCCGGGCGCTGCGGAACCCGGATGGCTACTCCGGCAAGTGCGGCGTCTGCGACTACCGCCACATCTGCGGCGGGTCGCGCTCGCGTGTGTACGCCACCACCGGCGACCCGCTGGGCAGCGAGGAGTACTGCGTCTACGTCCCGAAGGCGTGGCGCGAGTCGCAGCGGGCGCTCACCGCGTCCTGACCTTCAGGCCCCGCCGAGGCCTCCCGTATCCTCGTCTCTCGATGCGGTCGCTGTCACAACTCATTCCCCAACGGATGGACGAGGGCGTGCGCCTCGGCCGGTTGTCGCGAACGGTGCACGAACGCTGCCGCAACGCTCGGTGGGAGACCTACGTCAGGGCCTTCCCGCCCCGGCCGGATCACCGCGTGCTCGACGTCGGCGTGTCGCCTTTGGTGGACCTTCCGAGCGAGAACTTCTTCCTTCGCAACTATCCGTTTCCGACGATGGTCACCGGCGTCACCAACGACACGAACATCGAGCCGATCCGCACGGCGTTCCCGCACGCGACCATCGTGACCGCAGACGGCCTTGCGCTGCCGTTCGGGTCGGGCGAGTTCGACGTCGTGCACAGCAACGCGGTGATCGAGCACGTCGGCCCCGCCGAGTACCAGCGACGCTTCATAGGTGAACTCATCCGCGTCGGCCGCAGTGGCTTCGTGTCGACGCCGGAGCGATGGTTCCCGGTCGATTCCCACACCAACCTGCCGTTCATCCACTGGCTGCCCCGGCCGGCGTTCTTGTGGGCGCTGCGTCGCGCCGGCCGCCTGACCGGCGGCCAGGAATGGCTCACCTGGCTCCTGTCGGGGCGCGACCTGGCCAGGCGGGTGCCGGCCGGCGTGCAGTTCGCCCTCGTGACCCAGCGCCTCGCCGGGCTACCGGCGGTCGTCACCGTGATCTTCCGTCACCGCGACGCGCCGGTTGCACCCTGAGTGCTCAGCCGAGCGCGCCCTCCAACACGACTGGAAGCACGGCAAGCGAGGCTACGATGTCGTCCGCATGCACGTGCGCAAGGTCCTGGCGGCGCCCGAATCCGGTCAGCACGCCCAGGGTCTGGGCGCCTGCTCGCTGTCCGGCCTTGATGTCGACGGTGGTGTCGCCCACCATCAGCGCCGCGTCCGGCGCGACGCCGAGTGCGCGTGCGGCTTCGATGACCGGCATGGGATGGGGTTTGGTGCGCGCGTAGGTCTGGCCGGTCACGACGACGCCCATCGCACCGCGCAGCCCGTGCTCGTCGAGGAATCGATCGACCGCACGTGCCGGCCCCGCCGACACGATGCCCATCGGCAGTCGCCCGGCGAGCGCGGCAACGGCCTCCCCCGCACCCGGCACCAGATGCGTCGCCCCACGCGGCGACGCGTAATCGATCAGCCGGTTCAGGGGGCCGTCCAGCGACAGCCGGTCGGCCAGCCCGAGCACGAGCTGTGTCGGCCCCTCCACGCCCATCACGATCGCCCGCCCCAACCGCGCCGCCCGAGCCGAACCGACGACGGGCCGCAACAGACCGACGACCTTCGTCACCACCTCATCGTCGGTGTCACGCAGCGTCCCATCGACGTCGAACAGGACGGCCTGCACGCGGGCGGGATCAATGGGCATCGCACGCACAATGCCAGACCGAACCGCCGCCCCATCGCCCTCACGAGCGCTCGAATCGGCCCGAACCTGGATGATGACTTCGCGCACGACCCGATCTGGGCGCAGACGGACCGTTCAGCGATGCCGCACCCGAGGACAGCGCCGGGCGTCGACTGGTTGACGAGGCCGGTGCTCGCAACCCGCACCGCCCACTTCACGGGGACGGCGAGGGAGCCATGGGGTGCGGGCGGGCCGCCCGATGTGACACGGGCGGCCCAGCGTATTCCCCACCCGCCGGCGCGCCGGCGGCGAACTAGTAGCGGTAGTGGTCGGGCTTGAACGGGCCCTGCGACGGCACGCCGATGTAGTCGGCCTGGTCGGGCGTGAGCTCGGTGAGCTCGACGCCAAGCGCATCGAGGTGCAGACGTGCCACCTTCTCGTCCAGATGCTTGGGCAGCACGTGCACCTGCTTGCCGTACTCGCGGTGCTTCGTGAACAGCTCGACCTGGGCGATCGTCTGGTTTGTAAACGAGTTCGACATCACAAAGCTCGGGTGCCCGGTCGCGTTGCCGAGGTTCAGCAGACGTCCCTCCGACAGCACGATGATCGCGTGCCCGTCGGCGAACTCCCAGGTGTCGACCTGCGGCTTGATGTTGACCTTCTTGACGCCGGCGACCTGGGCGAGGCCGGTCATGTCGATCTCGTTGTCGAAGTGGCCGATGTTGCCGACGATCGCCTGGTGCTTCATCCTCTCCATGTGGGCGGCGGTGATGATGTCCTTGTTGCCGGTGCAGGTGATGAAGATGTCGGCCTTGTCGACCACGTCGTCCAGACGCCGCACCTCGTAGCCCTGCATCGCCGCCTGGAGCGCGCAGATCGGGTCGATCTCGGTGACGATCACGCGAGCGCCCTGTCCACGCAGCGACTCGGCGCAGCCCTTGCCGACATCGCCGAACCCGCAGACCACGGCGACCTTGCCGCCGATCATCACGTCGGTGGCGCGGTTCAGGCCGTCGATGAGGCTGTGGCGGCACCCGTAGAGGTTGTCGAACTTCGACTTCGTCACCGAGTCGTTCACGTTGATCGCCGGGAACAGCAGCTCCTCCCGCTCGGCGAGCTGGTAGAGGCGGTGCACTCCGGTGGTGGTCTCCTCGGTGACCCCGCGGATCTCGGCGGCGATGGTGGTCCAGCGGCGCGGGTCCTCGGTGAGCGAGCGCTGCAGCACCTCGAGCACGATGCGAAACTCGTCGGAGTCGGCGCTCGCCGGGTCGGGCACGCGCCCTGCGGCTTCGTACTCCACGCCCTTGTGCACGAGCAGCGTCGCGTCGCCACCGTCGTCCAGGATCATGTTCGGCCCGCCGCCATCGGGCCACAGGAGTACCTGCTCGGTGCACCACCAGTACTCCTCGAGCGTCTCGCCCTTCCAGGCGTAGACCGGCACGCCCTTGGGGTCCTCGGGCGTGCCGTGCGGGCCGACCGCGATGGCCGCTGCGGCGTGGTCCTGCGTGGAGAAGATGTTGCAGCTGGCCCACCGGACCTGTGCACCCAGCGCGACCAAGGTCTCGATCAGCACCGCGGTCTGCACGGTCATGTGCAGCGAGCCGGTGATGCGCGCGCCCTTCAGCGGCTGCGATGGACCCAGTTCCCTTCGGGTCGACATGAGCCCGGGCATCTCGTGCTCGGCGAGGGTGATCTCCTTGCGGCCGAACTCGGCCAGCGACAGGTCGGCGACCTTGAAGTCCTGGACGGACGAAACAGATGACATGCGTTCTCCTTGGGCAAACCCACGCGCGACCACAAGCGGCCGGCGCACCAGCCGATCAGGCTAGCAATCGCGCCTTTCCCACGACTGCGCGAATGTCAGGCACGGGGTGGCGTGGGCGTGAAGGTCACTTCCGGGCTGGTCCACTGGGCCGCCGCGCCGGTGGGCGACGTACCCTGCCAGTGGGCACGCAGTGAGGTCGCCTCGGGCGAATCCACGCGCACCTTGAACGACCCGTCGGCCGTGGTGGCAACGCTCTTGGCGTCCTTCCAGTCCGAACCGGACTTCCACTGGATGGTCACCTCGGATCTCGCCCGCGTCGGCCGAACCTGACCCACGAACACCGACGGGTCGGACGCAGACGGAGCGAACGGCAGGGCGTAGGCAGCGGCACCGGGCTTGGCGGCCCCGGCTTCGGTGGTGAGCCCGGACTTGAACCCTGCGTTGTCCTGCAGGAAGTAGTAGCTCGCGATCTTGATGCGCGGCTCGGCGACCATGGTTGCGTAGGCGGCGACGATTCCGCTGGCCTGATCCGGCGGCGACAGCGCGTAGCGAAGCGCCTGGGTGGGTTCGGTCTGGAACCCGTACTCGGAGATCCAGATGGGCTTGCCGGCCAGGTAGGTGGCATCGATGGCGGGAGCGAGGTCGGCGAGGTTGTACAGGTCGAGGCGGCGCGTCGGCTTCGGTGCGTCGGCCGGCAGCGGTGGCGAGGACGGATAGGGATGGTGGCTCACCGCGTCCATATCGGGCTGGAGACCGGGTGCGTCGAGGGCTTGGAGGAACTGCTGCGGCCCGATGCGGTTCGGTTCCTGCTGGTCGGACGGGCAGGTAAGGCCGCAGCGATCGCCGACAGGTGCCATCACGCCACCCGCAACCTGCGCCTGCGGATCGACCGAGCGCACGTTCTCGCGAAACGCGCTCATGAGCCGGGAGTAGCGGGCCGGCGAGGCGGCGACCCACTTCCCACCCTGCCGCTCGAACTGCGGGCGCAGGTAGAAGTTGATGTTCGCTTCGTTCCACGCCTCCCACAGATGCACGCCCCGCGGGGCATACCGGGTGGCGAGCGCCCGCCCGAGCAGCCCGAACTCTTCGGCGCTGGCCGGCCGCCGGTCGTTCCAGGACGGTGGCGACCCCTCCACCTTCTTGGCAATCGTCTGATCGGCGGCCCAGTCCGGCGCCGACCACACGCTGAACATCACCTGGATGCCGTGACGGCGCGCCGCGGCGACCACCGGGTCGTACGCCCCCCACACGTAGGCGGGGTCGGCGGGGTCGGCGGGGTCGGCGGGGCGGCGCGCGGGCGCCACCACGTCCCACCGCAACGAGACGCGCAGCACGCGTGCGCCGAGATCGGCCATCTGCGCCATGCGATCGTCCACGAATTTCGTGGCGTCCGCGCCGGCCGCCCGCCCCTGGAAGATCCGATCGTCCTCGATGGCGGCAAGTGGCGATCGGGCCCCGTCGAGCGCGGTGATCTTGGGTGCCGGGCCGCCTGAGCCACAGCCGCCGAGGATTGCCATCCCCCCGACGAGCGCGGCGACCGCACCCCCCACCAGACCACGAACCGTGCGCATGGGAGTCGAGTGTAGCCACACCGTCGGAAGACCGAGGTCCCGAGGGGTCTGTGAGAATGCCCATATGTCCCTGTCCGTCGCAGTCGGCCTGATCTTCGCCCTCGCCACCGCCGTGACCGCGGTGGTCGGCAACCTCATGAAGCATCGCGGCGCCGACAACTCCCCACCGGTGGAGCTGGCACGGCCGGTGCGCACGTCGCTCGCGCTGTTTCGGTCGCGGTGGTATGCGCTGGGCATGCTGGTGGCGATCACTTCGTGGGGGTTCCACGTCGCCGCCCTTGCGCTGGCTCCCATCTCGTTGGCACAAGCGGTGATCGCGGCGGGACTGGTGTTCCTGGCGGTCGCCGCCGACCGGGTCTTTCATCTGGATGTCACGCGCCGGGAGTGGATCGGCGTCGGCCTGGCAGCCTGCGGGCTGGCGTTCCTGGCCGCCACCCTCGACGGCACGGCCGAAAGCGCCCACAACGACTCGGCGGCGGTCACGTTGGCCATCTACACCGGCGTCGCCTGCGCGTTGGGCATCACGGCTGCGCTCGCCACACGCCGCATCCGGTACGGTGGCCCGCTGTTGGGAGTCTCTGCCGGGCTGCTGTGGGGCGCGTCGGACGTGGCGATCAAGTTCCTCACCGGCAAGTTCGACGAGGGCTTTGCCGCAACCACGTTCAACCCCTTCATCCTCGTGGTGATCGGCGCATCGCTGATCGGCCTCACCGTCTCGGCCCGCAGCCTGCAGCTCGGCCCCCCGGTGACCGTGATCGCGCTCACAGCCACCGCCGGCAACATCACCACGATCCTGTCGGGCCCGCTCGTGTTCAAGGAGCCGTTTCCCGACGATGCCGCGGGCGCTGCCATGCGCGTCGCGGCGCTCGTGTTGGTCGTCGTGGCGGCCGTCCTCACCCCGCCGCGCGCCGAAGCGGAGAGTCAGGTGGGCCCGGTATGAGCGCGGGGCGGCGGTCGTGGGCCGACGCGCTACGGGACGACGGGTCGCGGGCCGTGGAGTGGGCCGCCGGCTACCTGGAGCGCCTCGACGCGCTGCCGGTGCTGGCACGCACCAGGCCCGGGGAGTTGCGTGCCCGCCTGCCGGCGGGGCCGCCGGGCGAGCCGGAACCGTTCCAGGCGGTGCTCGACGATCTCGACGGCTTGCTCGACGGAGTCACCCACTGGCAGCACCCGCGCTTCATGGCCTACTTCGCCACGTCCTCCCCACCCGAGGCGATCGCGGCCGAAATCGTTGCGGCGACGCTCAACCAGGTGGCGATCCTGTGGCGCGCCTCGCCGCTTGCGACCGAACTCGAGGCGGTGACGGTCGACTGGCTCGCACAGCTGCTCGGACTGCCGACGACCTGGCACGGGCACATCGAAGACACGGCCTCCACATCGACCCTGGCGGCCCTGGCAGCGGCGCGCTCGGCGACCGGGCGTGCGACGGTCGTGTGCTCGGACCAGGCGCATTCCTCGGTGGTGAAGGCAGCCCGCCTGCTCGGCATGCAACTGCGTACCGCCGGTGTGGACGCGCAGTTCCGTATGCGGCCCGACGACGTGGCCAGCCATCTGGCGACCGGCGACGTGGCGGCGGTCGTCGCCACCGTCGGCACCACCTCCACCACATCGGTCGACCCGGTCCCGGCGATCGCCGACCTCTGCGAGGCCACGGGGACGTGGCTGCACGTTGACGCCGCCTACGCCGGGTCTGCGTGGGTCTCGCCACGAAACCGCTGGAGTGCCGCGGGCGTCGAGCGCGCCGACTCGCTGGTCGTGAACCCGCACAAGTGGCTGTTCGTGCCGATGGATTGCTCGGTGCTGTTCACCCGGCGCGCCGACGACTTGCGCCGCGCGTTCAACGAGACACCCGAGTACCTGCGCACATCGGAGGACGCGGAGAGCCTGTCCGAGTACGGCCCGGCTCTGGGCCGGCGTTTCCGGTCGCTGAAGCTGTGGGCGGTGATGCGCTGTTACGGGCGGCAGGGCCTACAGGAGCACATCGACCGGGCGATCGACCTGGCACAGCAGTTCGCCGGCTGGGTCGACGCCGAACCCGGCTGGGAGGTCTGTGCGCCGCATCAGTTCTCGTGCGTGTGCTTCCGGCTGCACGGCACCGACGCCCAGAATGAGGCGCTGATGGCGCGCGTCAACGCGAGCGGCGAGATCTTCATCTCGCACACGAAGCTCGACGGCCGCTTCGTGCTGCGCCTTGCGATCGGCCACATGCGCACGACGCGCGACGACGTGGTGCGGGCGTGGGCCGTGCTGCGGCGTGAGTCCGGCGCCTAGTGTCCCGCGTCGGCGGCGCCGGGCAGCTGGTGCAGCCCGCACTCGGTCTTCGCGTTGCCGGACCAGCGGCCCTCCCGCCCGCTGCCGGGCATCGTGCAGTAGGTGCAACCGATGGAGGCGTAGCCGCGGTCATGCAGCGCGTTGTACGGCAGGTCGTGCTCACGGATGTAGGCCCAGCATCGCTCGTCGTCCCAGTCGGCCAGCGGGTTGGCCTTCCAAAGCTCGTGGGCATCATCCCAGCCGAACTTGGGCGCGTTCGCGCGGGTCGGTGACTGGTCGCGCCGCACCCCGGTGATCCAGCAGTCGCGGCCGGCCAGCGCTCGCGCAAGCGGCTCCATCTTGCGAATGCCGCAGCAGCGATCCGGCGCCGTCTCCCAGAGGCTCGGCCCGAACTGGGCTGCCTGCTTGCCGAGCGACGGCCCGGCGAATGCCTGCACCGTGATGCCGTAGCGCTCTTCCACGCCCTGCCAGTAGGCGTAGGTCTCGTCGAACAGCACGTGCGTGTCGAGCGCGAAGACCGCTGCGTTGGGGTCGACGGCAAGCAACATGTCCAGCAGCACCGTCTCCTCCTTCTGAAACGAGGAGGCGAGCACCAGGCCGGCCCCGAAGCGATCGACCAGCGCCGCGACCAACTCGGCGGCGCCGAGCGTCTCGGGGTCGGCAACGCCGAGCGCTTCGAGCGGGGTGTTCTGCGTGGACATCTGGCCAGGGTAACACCGGTTGCACACATGGCGCCGGAAGGCGCGTGATTGCAGGGATTCGGGGCCTTCGGTCGTACCTCAACACAATGACCGGACGGATCGCAACGTGACCATGCCCGAGAACAGCCGCGCGTTTGCCACCTTCGCGGAGGAACCGTCCGGCGGAGGCGACGAAAAGGAGCCGTGGCGCGGACCGTTCACGGACCAGAACGCCGACCTCGAATCGCACTGGCGAGCCTTTGGCCGCTTGGCGACAGGAGTTGCGGTCCTCACCGCTCCCGTGTTCTTTCTCCTGCTCACCCGTGTGAACGGGCTGAACACCGCCGCAGCGATCCTCGTGACGGTTGTGGCGGTATTTGCATTCCGCGGCCTCATCGACCTCGTCACTCGGCGGCTCATCCCCTCCCCCAGTCTCTTTGGCGACGATGGGCTGCACCGCGAACGCGACATCGCGGACCGGCGTCGTCTCGCATTCTGGAGGAAGGTCTACCGGGTCGTCAGGTGGGTGCTCGCCATCTACGTCATCGCCGTCGCCGTCACGTTGGTGGTGCAAGCGTTCAAGGATGAGTTCGACATGGGGCGTGCGCTTAAGGTGCCCTTGGAGGTTTTTCGGACGCAGGTCGCGGCACCGGACGCGGCAAAGAACATCGCGATCACGATGCTGAGCCTCGTGCTGTTGATGGTGATCAACACCGTCATCATCTTCGGCCCCATGCTTTACGGCGGGCTTCGCCAGATCCGCAGCTCCGAACCGGGTGATGTCACCTGGGGCGTGAACGTAGAGGACGTGCGGGGGCAGGCAACCGCACGCAACGCTGTGCGCCAGCTCGCGACCCTCTGGCAGTCGGGCGATCTGTTCGAGCGGGCCGGCGGCAAGCGCGAGCGCGGCGTGCTCTTCTACGGCGCGCCGGGAACCGGCAAGACCATGCTCGCGAAGGCACTGGCATCGCGATTCAACGCTCCCTTCATCTCGGCTCCGGGACCGGCGTTCAACGGCGCCTTCATCGGGATCGACGTCATCCTGGTTGCAGTGCTCGGCATTCGGGCCCGTCGGTTGGCGCGCAAGTGGGGCGGGCAGTGCATCGTCTTCCTCGACGAGATCGACGCGCTCGGTCTCAGCCGATCCGGGGTGATCGGTGGTCAGAGGGCGATGTCGCTGCATGACCTCTCGTTCCATGGGTCGATGGGTGCAATCACGCGATCGGGCGACCTCGTGCTCGAGACGAGTGAATGGCGTGAGCGGCTCTTCCGCGAGCGGGCCGCGTCACGTCAGCACGATTCCGCGCAACGGGCAGGGTGGCTGCGGCGTTTCGCGTTCCCGGGCCTGGACAGCGGCATGCAGCACGGCGCCCTTCGTCAGCTGCTTGTGGAGATGGATGGCGTGGCGGCCCCGCCGTTCGCCCGCCGCTGGCTGACCAACCGCATCAATACGTTGCTCGACGCCATGTACATCATCCCCACTCGCATCGGCACCGTCCCCCTTCGCCTACCGCCCGTGCGGCCACGCAAAGAGGATGTGTTCTTCATCGGTGCCTGCAACGTTCCCGTCGGCGCCCTCGACGCCGCGCTTACGCGGCCGGGGCGGCTCGGCCGCCACGTGGAGTTCCGGGCACCGAACCAGCACGATCGGCTGGACATCATCAACCTCTATCTCAACCGGATCGCCCACGACCCGGAGCTCGACACCGATGAGCGCCGATCCGAGTTCGCTCGTATCACGATGGGGCATTCTCCCGCGATGATCGAGCAGGTGTGCTCGCTGGCGCTTACGAACGCGCACTTCGATGGTCGGTACGGGGCCACGTGGCAAGACCTCGTCCAGGCGACGACGGTCATTGCCCACGGAATCGATCGGGAACTTGCACACCAGCCCGAGGACCTCTTCGCGCTTGCGGTACACGAGGCCGGCCACGCGGTCACCGGCCACGTCTTCATGGACCGGTGCACGTCCACCCAGCTCACCATTCGGGCCCGCGGTCCCGGACTGGGATTCCACTCGATGACGCAGATCGAAGACCACCACCACGCATTCCACCGCCACCGTTTCGCCGAGCTCGTTTGGACGTTCGGTGCGATGGCGGCCGAAGTGGTGTTCTTCGGCGAGACGAGCACCGGCGTTGCCGGCGACATCGAGGGTGCGACCGCCGACGCCATCCTCATGGTGGGGTCGATGGGCATGACGGCGAATCGCGTCGACCTCGCCGACCGGTTCACGAGCGCGGTCGAGGCGGAGATTGCCGAACGCAAGTTGCGCAGACGCTATGAGCAACTCGGTCTGCACCTCATGAATCGCGCCGATCCGTCCGGCGCGCTCTTTAGCTCGCCGCTTACCGCGACGCTGAACGACGACCTCAAGCGGAATGAGGCCGGTGCACTGCTCGGCCAAGCGTTCATGACCGCGTACTGGTTCGTGCGCCACAACCGTGACGCCACCGAACAGGTGGCCACAACCCTCGTGGAACGCCAAGAGATGTTCGGCAATGAGGTCGTCGAGCTGCTCGACGGGCTCCACTTGGAGATCCCGACCATCGACCCACTGGATGAGCGCAATTGGCCACGCCTTTAGACCAACGTCAGCCACCGATGGACAACCTGCACCGCCAGCGCTTCGCCGCCGCCTATGTTGGCCTGGCGGCGATCGTGGCAGGCGCCGTCGGCCTGACAGTCCTGATGGCGGTGAAGGGTGGGCGCGAGCCCTGGACGTCCCACCCCATCAAGAAGATCTCCGACCCCGTCGAACGGGCAGAGACGGTCGCCGCGCTCGTCCAGGGCCGTTACGTGAAGGCCGACGCGTCGCCGCTGTTCACGGTGTCGGCGGGTGAGGATGTCATCACCGACCTCCCGGGACGGGATCAGTTCGTCGCACTCGGCTCCAGCGCCAACGGCGCGCCATGGTCGTTCGAGCAGGGCAGCATCGCCTTCTTCAAGCTCTGCGGGCCGGGGGCCGGCTGCGCCTTCAGCGAGCCGGCCGGCGAAGCCCGGACGAAGGCGTTCGCCGTCGCCACCCGTGAGGCCAAGGAGCTGGCACTGCGCGGGCTGAAGAACGTGCCCGAGGCCAAGTCCGCAATCGTGGTGCTGCCCGTCGGCGTCATCGAGGCGACGCCGACGCCCACGCTGGTCGCCTACTGGCGGCGCAAGGACCTCGAGTCCGAACTCGACCGGACCCTCGATCCGTTGTTCGAGGCGCCGGTACCGGACCCCGCGTCGTTGACGGCCGAGCAGGCCCAAGCCGAGATCGCGAAATCCGCGGACCACCTGTTCCTGATGAACGCCAAGCCGGCCCCGGACAACGCCCTCATGATCTACGAGCTCACTCCGCTCCCACCCGCGTAAGGGCCTACTCGCCGCCCTCGTCCCTGTGGCCGTGCTCGGGCAGTCGCACCGCGCTCGGCTGAACCGACGCCGGATTGCCACGTGCAGCGATCTGGTCGCGCAGCGCCTCCAGGGCGCCCGGCTCGCCGTGCACCAGCCGGAACTCGGCGGCCGGTCCTGCGCCCGCCGCCCACGCCAGAAGCTCGGTGCGGTCCGCATGGGCCGACAGTCCGTTGATCGTGACGACGCGAGCGTTCACCGGGATCTCTTCGTTGAACATCCGCACGACCTTCGCTCCGTCCACCAGCTGCCGCCCCAAGCCGCCGGTGGGCTGGAAGCCCACGATCATCACGGTGGTGTGCGAGTCGGCGAGGTGGGCACGCAGGTGGTGCAGGATGCGCCCGCCGGTCATCATGCCCGACCCCGCGATCACGATCGCCGCCTCGTGCGACTGGTTGATCCGCTTGGAGTCGTCGACCGAGGTCGTGTACTTCAGCATCTTGGGGGCGAACGGATCCCGGCCCGAAGCGTTGATCGCCCGGACCTCGTCGGAGAGCTCGTCCATGCACTGCTGGTAGACGTCCTCCACCTTGTCCGCGAGCGGCGAGTCGACGTACACCGGCAGCACGGGGATGCGGCCCTCGTCCTCCAGCCGCGCAATGTGGAACAGCACGTCCTGCGTGCGCTCCAGTGCGAACGACGGGATGAGGATCTTGCCCTTGCGACGCGCCGCCTCGTGCAGCACCCCGGCGAACTCGTCGATCGTCGCGTCGAAGTCGCGGTGGTCGCGGTCGCCGTACGTGGACTCGATGAACACCAGGTCGGCCGGCGGGCATGGTGTCGGGTCTGGCAGCACGTCCTTGCGGGCGTTGCCGACATCGCCGCTCATCACGAGGCGCTGACCGGCCACCTCGATCAGGAAGCTGGCCGAACCGGGGATGTGCCCCGCCACCTGGGCGGTCACCGTCACACCGAACACCTCGAACGACTGACCGTACTCGATCGGGCGGAAGCGCTCCATCGTGCGTCGCACGTCGTCCTCGCCGAACAGCGCCGGCTCGGGGTTCTTCCCCTTGCGCTTGGCGCGCTCCACATCCTCGTGCTGCAGCTTCGCCGAGTCGAGCAGGATGTGTTGCGACAGCAGGCGCGTGGCCTCGGTGGCATAGATCGAACCCTGGTAGCCACGTTTGATCAACAGGGGCAGCCGCCCCGTGTGGTCGTTGTGCGCGTGGGTGAGCAGCACCGCGTCGATGACCGCGGCATCGAATCCGAAGGGCTCCCGGTTGAGCTCGCCCAGCGCCTTGGAGCCCTGGAACACGCCGCAGTCGATCAGGATGCTCGCCGTCCCCGTGTCGAGCAGATGGCACGACCCGGTCACGGTCATCGCGGCTCCGTAGGAACGCACCTCGAATGCGTCGCTCACAGCCCGGCCTCCTTGTCGCTTCGGTCGCGGTCACGTGCACGCCGCTTCGCCGCCTCGCTCCTGGTGGCGGCAACCGCGGCACCTCCCAGGAGGATCCCCCAGAAGCAGGCGTAGCTTACGGCGCGGCCGAGCGGCTGGTTGAACGGGCCGACGTGCAGCAGGAACATGAATGCGACCGCCAGCGGAATCGCGATCGCCGCCTGCACCCCCGAGCGGAGCCCCTCCCAGCGGCGAAGCAGCCGCTCCATCATCTGCTCGGCACAGCCTCGGAGTCGTAGCTCACCAGCGACAGGATCTCGTACTGCGAGAGGCGTTCGCGACCCGGAAGGAACGTCAGCTCCACCACGACCGCCACGCCGGCCACGATGCCGCCCAGGCGCTCGACCATTTCGCAGGTGGCACGCGCGGTGCCGCCCGTCGCGAGCAGGTCGTCGTGCACGAGCACCCGCATGCCGGGCTGGATGGCGTCTTCGTGCACCTCCAGCGTGTCCGTGCCGTACTCCAGTTCGTACTCCTGGCTGATCGTCCGCCATGGCAGCTTGCCCGGCTTGCGCGCCGCGACGAAGCCGACCCCCAGCTCGTGCGCCACGGCGCCGCCCACGATGAACCCGCGTGCCTCTGCCGCCAGCACCGCGTCCACCTGACGGGCGCGGCCCCATTCCGCCGTGCGCCGGACGACGGCCTGCAGGGCCGCGGGGTCGCCGAACAGCGGCATGAGGTCGTAGAACAGGATCCCGGGTTTCGGATGGTGCGGGATCTTTCGGATCGCGGCATCGAGGTCGAAGGGTTCGGTCACGCGGTTCCTTCCATGAACGGGTGCGGTGTCAGGTTCCGACGATCTTGCGCAGTTCGGACACAAGCATGAGGTGGCGCAGGTGCGACGCGAGCGCCGCCAGGTTCTCGAGGTCCTGCAGCGCCGTACGTCGCCGTTCCGGGTTCTTGGAACGCAGCCCGGCTGCGAGCACCTGTTCCAGCAACCCGGCTTCACGTTCGGCGGCAACCCGGAATTGACGCATGTGGCGCGGCTCGACCCCGAAGGCCGACAGCTCCAGGGCGGTCTGGACGATTTCGCGATCGGTCTCGGAGTACCCCACCTCCAAGCCCTCGCTGATCAGGCCGAATTGCTCCAGCGCCTGGATCAGCGAACGGGGTGCGCCGGTGCGCTCCACGAGCTCCTCGGCGCTGGTACGGACCGACGGGGCGGGCTCGGTGAGGTTGGCGCGCTTCAGCTGCCGCGCTTGGTTGGCGACGCTGAACGAACCGGACGTGGACGACTCCAGCTCCTGCCTGATCACCCGCAGCGGAAGGAATTCGTCGCGCTGGAGGCGCAGGATCGTCCGCAACCGTTCGACGTCGAGTTGACGGTACTTGCGGTAGCCGCCACCGGTTCGTTGCGGCGTGATCAGCTTCTGGTCCTCGAGGAACCGGATCTTCGAGATCGAGATCGACGGGAACTCGGCCCGCAGCTCTTCGCAGACGCGACCGATGGTCAGCACGGGATCGGCGTCGCCGACCGACACGAGCTCGGGCTCGGTCATGCGATGTACACCAGGCGGAACTTGCCGATCTGAAGCTCGTCGCCGTCGAGCAGGTCCTCCTGGCCGTCGATGCGGCGCCGGTTCACGTACGTGCCGTTCAGGCTGCCGAGGTCGTTCAACACCGTCGCACCCTCGGACACCGTCACAGTGGCGTGGTTGCGCGACACGGTGACGTCGTCGAGGAAGATCACGCTGGCCGGGTCGCGCCCGATCGTGACCTCGCCCGCCTCCAGGTGGAACACCTGGCCGGAGATGCCGCCCCCCGTGCGCACGGCCAGGGCCGGGCCGTCGATGCCGCCGGCATGGGTCAGCTGGGCCTCAGCCGACGCGTCGGGAATCGCGAATGGCCCCGTGGTGTCGCTTGCGACCGGATGCTCCACGGGCAGCAGCGCGCCGCACTTCTCGCAGTAGGTGTGGATGGCCTCGCTCTGGTGGAACCCGCATTCGGGGCAGTACATCAGGCACCGTCCAGATGGTCGATCCCGGCGAGCAGCCGGTCCAGGTCGTCGATCTCGGCCTTCGTCAGGGACAGGGGCCGGTCGAGGGTGAGGCGGCGTGCGAGGTCGGTCCGCGCCAGATGCAGCTGCCCGTGCAGGAAGCGCCGCTGAAACGAGATCTCGCGCTCGCGCCGTGACAGGCGATGGATTTCGTCGCACAGCTCACTGTCGCTCAACTCCGCGAACTCCACGCCTGTGGACGAAGAATTCTCCGCGTTTCCTGGGTGTTCGTTGGCGGCCATCGTCAGGGCAGCATACCCGACGATGGCCGCAACCTCATGTGGAGCCTGAGACTCGCAATCGCTGTGCCGCGGTGCGGCCGTAGTTGGCAAGCGTTGCGATGGATACCGCCACCGCCAACCAGAACACCACGTCGCCCCCGCGCCAGGTGCTCAGCAAGCACATGCCGGTCCCCACCATGGCCAGTGTCGAGCTCACCTTCCCCCACCAGTCGACCCGCATCTCGATACCTCGGCGCGCCAGCCACACGAAGGCGCCGACCGCGAGCACGTCGCGAGCGAGGATGAACGCCGGCGCGGGCCAGGGGAGGCGCTGCAGCATGAGCAGGCCGACGAGCCCGACGGCCATGACCAGCCGATCGACGAGCGGGTCCATGATCTGGCCGAACTTCGTCTCCGCCTTGAGCGCACGCGCCAGGCGGCCGTCGACGAAGTCGGTCATCGCGATGGCACCGAACCACCAGGCGGCGCCTGCCGATGTCGGGCCTTCGGCACGGGCGAGCAGCCATACGAGGACGGGGATCCCCGCAAGCCGCGTGAGCGTGATGGCGTTCGGCAGCCAGCGAAGCCTGCCCTTCCATGACGGTGCGCTCACGAATCGGGGCGATAGGATTTGAACCTACGACCGCCCGGCCCCCAGCCGGGTGCGCTACCAGACTGCGCCACGCCCCGAGGCGTCAAAGGTACCACAGCCGCCCCCTCAACCCGGCGCGACGACTGTTGCGAGCGCGCCGGCGCGCACGATGCGTTCCTCGCCCTCGAGCGATGCTCGAATGCCGGACGGCGCGGGCCGGCGGGCGACCTCGCCACCGTCTCGGTCCGGCGTCACTCCGTGTTCTTCCTGCCGATCAGCCCGTGAACGATCAGGAGGCGGCAGCGGCACGCAGCCGCTGTTCCAGATCGCGCCAGCCGGCGCCGGTCTTGGGCAGGCGCTCGATGCACGCGGCGATCTGGTCGGCCTGCCGCTTTGCGGCTGCCTTGGCATCGGTGTTCGACGGCGCCGTGTCGGTGATCTCGTTGACCGCAGCCTTGACGTTGTCGCTCGCAACGCTCCCGACCTGCGCGCAATCGCCCTTCGTGAAGCTGTCCAGCGTCTTGGCGGCGGTGCTCACCTTCGCGCGCACCGAATCCACCTCGTCCTTCCAGGGGGCCGTCCAGACGAACCCGACGCTGCCGGCCACCAGCACCGCGACGATGAGCCACTTCAGCACGACGACCTCCCGATCCGGTTGACGTTCACCCGCTGACCGGCGCGCTCGCCGGGTACCTGCGTTCGACGTAGTCCTCGACCATCGCCAGGAAGTCGTCCGCGAGGCCGGCGCCCTCGAGCGTCGCCACCTTCTCGCCGTCCACGTAGACCGGGGCACGCGGCTCCTCGCCGGTGCCGGGCAGGCTGATGCCGATGTCGGCTGCGCGGCTCTCACCCGGTCCATTCACGATGCAGCCCATCACCGCCACCTTCAGCTCCGCCACCCCGGGCCGCTCGGTGCGCCACACGCCCATGCGCTCGCCCAGTCGCGCCTCGATACGCTGGGCAAGCTCCTGAAACACCGTGCTGGTGGTACGGCCGCAGCCTGGGCAGGCGGTCACTTCGGGCCGGAACGCCCGCAGCCCGAGGCTCTGCAAGAGCTCCAGGCACACGCGCACCTCGATCGTGCGGTCACCTCCGGGCTCCGGAGTGAGCGACGCGCGGATGGTGTCGCCGATGCCCTGTTGCAGGAGGATCGCCAGCGCCGCCGAGCTTGCCACGATGCCCTTGCTGGACATGCCCGCCTCGGTCAGCCCCAGATGAAGCGGAAGGTCGCAGCGGGCGGCGAGATCCTGGTAGACGGCAACCATGTCCTGCAGGCGGCTGGCCTTGCACGAGAGGATGATCCGGTCGTGCCCCAGGCCGAGCTCTTCGGCGGCCTCCGCCGATCGCAGTGCGCTCTGGATCATCGCCTCGCGCACCACCGCATCCGCCCCCACCGGGGTCGCCCGGCGCGCGTTTTCGTCCATCAGCTCGTCCAACAGCTCCGGATCGAGGGACCCGGCGTTCACCCCGATGCGCACCGGCTTGCCATGGTCGATGGCGGCGAGGACGATCGCGGCGAAGTTGGCGTCGTGGCGCGCGCGCCGGCCGACGTTACCGGGGTTGATGCGGTACTTGTCGAGCGCGTCGGCGCAGTCCGGGAACTCCCTCAGCAGCGTGTGGCCGTTGTAGTGGAAGTCGCCGACGAGGGGCACGCTCACGCCGAAATCGTCGCGCAGGCGGGTGCGGATCTCGGCCACCTGCGCCGCCGCGGCCCGGTTGTTGACCGTAATGCGCACGAGCTCCGACCCGGCCTCGGCCAGCGCGGCGATCTGCGCGGCAGTGGCGGCGGCATCCGCCGTGTCGGTGTTCGTCATCGACTGCACCGCCACCGGCGCGCCGGCGCCGACGCGCACGCCGCCGACAGCGCATGCGACCGAGGGGCGCCTCACGGCTGGAACCCCTCGCCGGTCAGGCGGCCGATGTCGTTGTTGAACGCATAGATCGCCAGCAGCCCGACGAGCACGAGCCCCACCACCGACGCGCGTTGATAGGACGCCAGGCTGAGATGGCGACCGCGAACGCGTTCGGCGATCGAGAACACGATGTGCCCGCCGTCCAGGGGCAGCAGCGGGATGAGGTTCATGATCGCGAGGATCAGGCTGATGATTCCGGCAAACCGCAGAATGGTCCCAAGCCCCTGGTCGGCGAATTCGTTGTAGGTCGCACCGATGCCGATCGGTCCCTGCACCTGATCGCGCACCTCCTTGTCACCGGTGAACAGCTTGCCGAGCGCGAGCGTCTGTTCCTTGGTCAGGAACCCGGTGAACCGAACCGCGCTCGCGACGCCGTCGATCGGGCCCTTGCGCTCGGTGCCCACGCGGACCTCCTTGAAGCGCACACCGATGCGCCCCTTGGCCGCGTCGTCGGGATCCGGAACGAGCGGCGGCGTCTTCACAGTTGTCTGGGTGCCGTTGCGCACGTAGACCACGCTGACACTCTGACCGACGTTCCGCTCCAGCTCCTTCGCAAGGGCATCGACGTTGTCGGGCTTGGCCGCAACACCGTTGACCGACTCGATGCGATCACCCGGTTTCAGACCGGCCGCCGCAGCCGGGCTGTCGACGTTCACGGTGCCCAGCACGTTGCTGCGATCCAGCACGGGCGTACCGACCCAGAACGACAGGGTGAAGGCGACGATCGCCACGACGACGTTCGCCAGCGGTCCGGCGAGGATGGTGGCGACCCTGCGGGGCGTCGTCGAGTTGCAGTAGGCGCGCGCAGTGACCTCGGGCGGGAAGGGGGTCTCGCGCACGAGCCGACCGTCGGGGCCGTACTCACGATCGAAGAGCTCCTCGCGGCTCATGCCGGTGATCTTCACGTATCCGCCGAGCGGAAGCCAGCCGATGGCGTACTCGGTGTCGCCGCGATGGAACGACGCCAGCGGTCGCCCGAAGAACACGCTGAAACGCTCCACGCGCATCCCGCACCACTTCGCCACGAACATGTGACCCATCTCGTGGAGGATCACCAGCACGATCATGATCCCGATGAACTCGACGATGTGGACGGCGGTCACGCGCGCACCCCGACCCTGGCGTCGACTGCGGCCCGCGCGTCGGCGTCGGCGCGCAGGACCGTCTCGAGGCTGTCGGCCGGCACCCTCGGCACCTCATCCAGCGCCGCGGCGACCAGCGCCGGAATGTCCATGAAGCCGATCGCCTGACCGAGGAATGCCGCCACCGCCACCTCGTTGGCGGCATTCAGCACCGCGGGTGCGGTGCCTCCCGCCTCTCCGGCCTGGCGCGCGAGCGGCAGACACTTGAAGGTCTCGAGGTCCGGCGCCTCGAAATGCAGCGTGCGCCCCACCAGATCGACCGGTTCGCGCCCAGGCGGCGCCTGCGGATGGCGCAGGGCATAGCCGATCGGCACGCGCATGTCGGGTGGACCGCAGTGGGCGATCACGCTGCCGTCGTCCAGCCGCACCATTGCGTGGATGAACGACTCGGGATGCACCACCACCTCCACCTCGTCATCGCTGAGCCCGAACAGGTGGCGTGCCTCGATCACCTCCAGCCCCTTGTTCATGAGCGTCGCCGAGTCCACCGTGATCTTGGCTCCCATCGACCACGTGGGGTGGTTGAGGGCGTCGCCGACGCTGACCCCTGCCAGCGCTGCCGCGGTGCGACCGCGAAACGGCCCACCTGACGCGGTGATCACCGTTCGCTGCACCCGCCCCCGGTCCACGCCCCCCAGCAACTGGAACAGGGCCGAATGCTCCGAGTCGACAGGCAGGAGTCGCGCGCCGGTGCGGGCTCCGGCAGCGGCAACCAGCTCACCGCCAACCACCAGGCTCTCCTTGTTGGCCAGGGCGACGTCGACACCGCGCTCCAGCGCTTCGAGGGTGGGCGCCAGCCCTGCGGCCCCCACGATCGCGTTCAACACGATGTCCGGTTGCGTGGCGTCCATCAGTGCGGCGAAACGGGCGTCCGACGGCACCGTCCCCCCACCTGACGCCGCCGACGTGGGCACGCCGCCAAACGCGGCCGCCTGCCGGCCCATCGCGTCGAGCGCCGCGCCGCAGCCGAGTCCGGCCAGCACGAGATCGGACGACTGGCCGATGACGTCGAGGGCCTGCACGCCAATCGATCCGGTGGAGCCGAGGATGAGGACGCGTTTGGCCATCCGATGAATGGTAGCTCGATCGTCGGAGCACGGACCTGGGTGGGCATTGCGCGCCTTAAGTTGCGCCGTCCCGCGCCGATGAATATCGATATGTCTGCGACGATCGCGGCGCCGGCGCCACCGGCGCAGAGCCGGGCCGTGGCGCGCCTGCCGTGGGCGATCCTCGCGCTCACCGTCGTCCTGGCGTGCACTGCGGCCCTCATCGGCGAGCGCGCAGACTCGATTCTGACGTTCGTGACCACGACGCTCGTCGCGCTGTGCACCTGGTTGTGCGCGCTGCGCGGACCTTCGCGTGAGCGTGCCGCCTGGTCCCTCATCGCTCTGGCGATGACCTTGAACGCCATCGCCGACGTGATCTTCGAGATCTACAGCGTGGTTCAGGGCGATCCGCCCAGCGTCTCCTGGGCAGACCCCTTCTACCTTGCCACGTACCCGCTCCTGGTGGGCGGTATGGCTCTGCTCGTGCGCAGGCGGGTGCGGGCGACGATCGTCGACGTGTTCACCGATGCGGTGGCCGTCGCCGTCGTCGCGGCGCTCGTGATCTGGCAGGCGTTCGTCATCGTTCCCGGTGTGCTCGTCACCGGGACGTTGCTTGAGCGGGTCGTCTTCGCGGCCTACCCGATGGGCGACGTGCTCCTGATCGCCGCCCTCGCGACGTTGATGTTCTCGTCGCTCAAACGCAGGGTCGAGCTGCTGCTGCTCATGGCGTTTGCGGTGCTCCTGCTCGTGGCGGACATCAGCTACACGGTCTTCCAGCTGGTGACGCTGCCCGGTTGGGTCGAGCTGCTGTCGAACGGCACGTACCACGTCGCGTACGGCGCACTGAGCGCCGGAGCGCTGCTGCACATTCGGGCCGGCGCGACCGTCGTGGAGCCGGTCCGAGTGCGGTCGATCTCCACGCTGCGCCTCGTCGTGCTCGGCATCGCCCTGTGCGGAGCACCGGCATTCGCCATCGGGGCGGTCGCACTGGGATACACCGTGCAGGCCCCGGTGTACATCGGCGCCGCGATCGTCGTGTGCGTTCTCGTCATGGCCCGATTCGCCGGGCTGGTGCGACGCCTCGAACACGAGCAGGTGCGCTTGACCGAGGCCGAGTCACTGCTCGCCCACCAGGCCCGGCACGACACCCTGACGGGGCTGCCGAATCGCAGCGTGCTGCGCGACCGGCTCGCGGACGACATCGCCGAGGCGCAACGCGCCGGCACGCAGCTGGGGTTGATGTTCGTCGATCTCGACGGGTTCAAGCGCACCAACGACACCCTCGGACACCACGCCGGCGACGACCTCCTGGTGGCGGTGGCCGGGCGCGTGGCCGGCGCCATCCGCCCGCACGACCTCGTGGCGCGCACCGGCGGCGACGAGTTCGTGGTGGTTCTTCCCCGGCTCGAGAGTGCCGCGCACGCGACCGCCATCGCCGAAGACATCCTGGCAGCGGTGCAGCAACCGCTCTCCCTTGTCGGTCACGTGGTCCGCCCGTCGGTCAGCATCGGCGTGGCGGTGCGCACCGATCAGACCGACCCGCACGAGCTCACCGCCGATGCCGACCTCGCGCTGTACGAGGCGAAGGACGCCGGCGGGCGCTGCGTGCGCGCCTACTGCCCGGCCCTGCGGACCGCGCGGGACGAACGCACGGCGATCGAGCAGGGCCTGCGCCAGGCGCTCGCCCACGGCGCCCTCGACGTGGAATTCCAGCCGCGCTTTGCGCTCGCCACCGGGCACGTGCACTCCGTCGAGGCGCTGCTGCGCTGGGATGGGCGCCCCGACCTTTCGATCGCGCGGGTCGTGGACATCGCCGAGCGCAGCGGACAGATCGCGGAGCTCGGCCATCTGGTGCTGGAGCGCGCCTGCACGCAGGCGGCAGAGCTGCGCGAGCTCGGCCATGCCGACGTCGGGATGGCGGTGAACGTCTCGATGCTGCAGCTCACCCAGGGCGATCTGGTGACGGCGGTCCGCACCGCTCTGGATCGCCACGGACTCCCGCCCTCCGTGCTCACGCTCGAGCTCACCGAGACCTGCCTGGCCGATGAGGACGGCGCCGCGCTTCGCCAGCTCGAGCAGATCCGCGCCATGGGCGTGCGTGTCGAGATCGACGACTTCGGCACCGGCTTCTCATCGCTCTCCCGACTGCGGGAACTTCCGGTGGACGGCGTCAAGATCGATCGACGCTTCATCGCCGCGCTCGGCACCGATCCGTCCGCCGAACCCATGGTCGCCGCGATCATCGCACTGGCACGTGCAGTGGGGCTCGAGGTCACCGCGGAGGGGGTGGAGCTGGATGCGCAGGTGGTGGTGCTCCGCCGCCTCGGCTGCGAGCTCGTACAGGGCTTCAGATTCGCGCACCCCTTGACGCCCGAAGCGTTGCGCGCTCGCGTGACGGCGCCGGATGCCATCACCGTCTGAGCGCGGCGCCGGCCCGGAACGTCAAGCGATCATCGTGATGTGTCGATAGTGAGGCGAGCACCTGCGGCGCCAATCGACATGCTGACGCGCACCCCGACCATACGAGGCAACGCGCCGGCGATCGCCATCGCGATCGCCACGCTGTGTGCTGCCCTGGGCCTGGTGTCGAGTGCGACCGTCAATCGCACGATCGCGCTCGTTGCGGCACTGCTCGCGGCGGTGCTCCTTGCCCGACGGGCGCACCTCGCGAACGACCCCACACGTGCGATCTGGCTCCTGCTCACCGCCCACGTCGGCCTGATCGCCGTTGGCAACGTGCTCGACACCATGCTGCGCATCGTGGCCGGCGAAGATCCCGTCGGCGCCACGCTCGCCGACCCGGTCAACCTGCTGGCATACGTTCCCCTGGTCGTCGCGATCGTCCGCCTGGCGTCGTTGAACTCCTCGGTGCGCCTCTCGGACCTTCTGATCGATGCGCTGGCGGTGGCGCTGGTCGCCGGGCTCGGCCTGTGGCAGATCATCGCCGGCCAGGGGTCGCTGGCCGCCGGCGGCGGGCTCGATCGCCTCACCGCCGGCGCCTACCCTGCCGCCGACGTCCTGGTCGTCGGGGCGCTCGCCGCGCTGGTATTCGCCCGTACGCCCGCCTCCCGGATGGTCGGCTACCTCGGGCTCTACGGCGTGCTCACGCTGGCCCGGGACACCCTGGGCCTGGCAACCACCCTCGTTGGTGCTCCGGCGATTCTCGCGACGATCGCCGCCACCAGCGTCGTGATCACCTACGGGCTCCTCGGCGCGGCGGCACTGTCCCGCGAGTCGATCGGCCCTCCGGCCGTACCACCGGTCAACTCCACCGGATCCGTGCCGCGCCTGACCCTGCTCGGCATCGCCGTGATCTGCGCGCCGGCACTCGCAGTGATCCTCTCCATCGGTCACCGGCGCGCGTGGGCACCGCTGCTCGTCCTGGCCGCCGTGGCGGTGAGCCTGCTCGTCATGATCCGCGTCGCCGGGCTCGTGCGCCGTCTCGAAGTCGAGCAGCGCCGGCTGTCGGCGGCCGAGGCCCACCTGGCCTACCAGGCGTCCCACGATGCCCTCACCGGCCTGCCGAACCGCTCCCTGCTGACCGACCGCCTGGGCGAGGAGGTGCGACGCGCCGAGCGCGAGGGCCGCGAGATCGCCCTGATGTTCATCGACCTCGACGACTTCAAGCTGGTGAACGACACGCTCGGCCACGCGGCGGGCGACGCCCTGCTGCGTGTCATCGCCCACCGCATCCAGGACGAGATCTCACCCGGCGACATCGTCGGCCGCGTTGGTGGCGACGAGTTCGTGGTGGTGAGCCCGAACCTGATGGACCGCAGGTCGGCAAACCGGTTCGCCGACAGCCTGCTGGCGTCCGTGAGCGCAGCGGTGGCGATCGACCGCCACCTCATCGAACCGTCGGTCAGCATCGGCATCGCGCTGCGCGGAGCGTCCGCCGACCCACAGGTCCTCCTTGCCAACGCTGACCTCGCGCTCTACAAGGCCAAGAACTCCGGGCGCAGCTGCGCGCGCATCTTCGACCACTCCCTGCGCCAGGCGGCCGACGAGCGCCAGGGCATCGAGACCGGGTTGCGCCGGGCGGTGAGCCAGCGGGAGATCGCGGTCGAGTATCAGCCCCAGATCGACCTGGCCACCGGCAAGGTGGCGTCGCTCGAGGCGCTCGCCCGCTGGCCGTCGCGACCCGACGTCGCCGTGAGTCGATTCATCGAGGTCGCTGAGGACACCGGCATCGTCGACCAGCTGGGACGCCAGGTGCTGCACCGTGCGTGCGAGGACATCGTGAAGCTGAACGACCGCGTCGCTGGCGACCCTGTCGGCGTCTCGGTCAACGTGTCGATGCGCCAGCTGATGCAGCGCGACCTGGCCGACCTCGTGGCCCATGCGCTGCGACGCCATCGCGTGCCGCATCACCTGCTGACCTTGGAGATCACCGAGACGTTCGTCGCGCACGAGCCCGAGATCGCGGCCCGCACACTGGCCGAGATCCAGGGCCTTGGCGTGTGGATCGAGGTGGACGACTTCGGCGTGGGCCACACCTCATTCCGCAGCCTGTCCCACCTGCCGATCGACGGGATCAAGATCGACCGCAGCCTCGTGCACGGACTCGGCGAGGACGGGACCACCGAGTCGATCGTCACCGCCATCCTCGCCATGGCGCAGGCACTCGGCCTGAAGACCACGGTCGAGGGCATCGAGACCGCGGACGAACTGCACGTCATCAGAATGCTCGGTGCGGACCTGGGACAGGGCTACCTGTTCTCCCGTCCGGTTCCGTACGAGACCGCCGAGCGACTGGTCGCCACCTGGCCCGGCCTCTGCCCCGCCGCCGCCGAACTGGTGACGGCTACGTCAGCCAGACCGTCGCAAGGTAACCGGCGATCGTGGTGAAGAAGAGGGCGTCGAAGCGGTCGAGCACGCCGCCATGGCCGCCCAACAGCGATCCCGAGTCCTTCACGCCGATGTCACGCTTGACGAGCGACTCGAACAGGTCGCCGAGGTAGGCGAAGAGGCACACCACCAACCCGATGCCGAGCGACGAACCGACGCCGAGCCAGTCCATGTAGAGCCCGGCGACCGCCACCGCAAGCGTCCCACCCACCACCCCCGCGACGAGCCCCTCCACGGTCTTGTTCGGCGAGGTACGCGGCGCGACCGCGTGACGACCCCACAGGCGTCCACCGAAGTACGAGAAGGTGTCGAAGGCCCAGGTGCCGACCAGGATGTTCGTAACCGCGCCGGCCCCGTTCGGATGCTCACGCAGGGCGACGAAGAGCCCGAGGGGCAGTCCCACGTAGATCGCACCGAAGGCGGTGACCCCCACCCGCATCGTCACCTCGCCTCGGTCGCGCAGCAAGAGGCCGCCGAGGGCAGCAAGCATGATGGCCGCCCCCAACCCGGCGATGACCCCGCGTTCGGGGGCGTCGACGTCGGTCATGCCGAGCAGCGCCGGCGCGGCGACGCACACGGCGACGGCGGCGTAGGCCGCCCAGCGCACCGGCTCCAGTGGTGCCACCAGGTTGAGGTACTCGAACAGCGCAATCGCCGCCACGATTCCCAGCACCACCGCCAGCAGCGGGTTGCCGACGACGATCGCGCCGATTGCGAGCGCGATACCGGGTATGGCGACGAGGATACGACTCCGCACGTGTGGTTACCGCGCCCCGAACCTGCGCTGGCACCCGGCGTAGTGCGCCAGCGCGGCGTCGAGATCCTCGGGGCCGAAGTCCGGCCAGAGCTTGGAACTGAAGTACAGCTCGGCGTAGGCGCTCTGCCACAGCAGGAAGTTCGACAGACGTTGCTCGCCGCTGGTGCGGATGAGCAGCTCGGGGTCACGCATTGCCGGGGCATACAGCAGCCGCCCGAAGTCGTCCTCGTCGCCGCCGTCCCCGAACTCGGCCACGAACCGGCGGGCGGCATCGACGATCTCCCCCCGGCTGCCGTAGTTCATGGCGACGAACAGGTTGAGGCCGGTGTTGCCGGCCGTGCTGTGCTCCGACCATTCGATGCGTTGCTGCAGCTGCTCGGGCAGCTCCGCGAGCCGTCCGACGAAGCGCATGCGGACGTTCTCTTGGTTCAGCTCGTTCGTTTCACGGTCGATCAGCTCGCTGAAGAGCTCCATCAGATCCCGAACCTCATCCTGCGGGCGGGACCAGTTCTCGGTGGAGAACGAGAACACGGTGAGGTCCTCGATACCGAGGTCGGAGGCAGCGCGCACCACCCGCTTGAGCGCCTTGGCGCCCTCTCGGTGGCCCGCGGCGATCGGGAGGCGTCGCGTCTGCGCCCAGCGAGCGTTGCCGTCCATGATGATCGCGACGGACGTCGGCAGGTCTCGCGATACGGCATCCGGCGCGGGTCGTTCGTGCGAACGAAGGCCGAACAGGGCCCGGGCGGAACGAAATCGGGTGAGCAGCGCCATCGTCCGGCCGGCGCCTAGACCTCGAGGATTTCGGCCTCTTTGCGGGCCAGCGCCTCGTCGATGGACTTCACTTCCCTGTCGGTCACCTTCTGAACCTCGTCCGACGCGCGTGCGACCTCGTCCTTGGACAGGTCGCCCTCCTTCTCCTGGCGCTTGATGTCATGCAGGATGTCGCGCCGCACGTTGCGCACCGCGATGCGCGCGTCTTCGGCCATCTTGTGTGCCAGCTTGACGTACTCCTTGCGCCGCTCCTCGGTGAGGGCAGGGACCGGCAGCCTGATGAGCTGCCCGTCGTTGGAGGGCGTGAGTCCCAGCTGAGCCTCCATGAGCGCCTTCTCGATGGACTTCATCAGGCTCTTGTCGAACGGCTGCACCGTCAGCAGGCGCGCCTCGGGCACATGTACCGTGGCGACCTGGTTCAGCGGCATCTCGGATCCGTAGGCGTCGACCACGACCTTGTCGAGCAGATGCACCGACGCCCGCCCGGTGCGCACCGTGGCGAAGTCGGCATCGAGTGCCCTCAGGGCCCCGTCCATGCGGCGCTTCGCCTCCGCAAGCAGTTCCTTCACGTCGTCTCCTTCGTCGTGGCGCCGGCGACGATCGTACCGACGTCCTCACCGGTCAGGATGCGCATCACGTTGGACTCGTCGGCCATGTTGAACACGCGAATCGGCAGGTCGTGATCCATGCAGAGCGTGAGCGCCGTGGTGTCCATGACCTTGAGCCCGCGCTCGATCGCCTCCATATGGGTGATCCGCGGGATCAGTTGCGCGTTCGGGTCCTCGCGGGGGTCGCGGTCGAGCACGCCCTCCACCGCGTTCTTCGCCATGAGGATGCACTGGGCACCGATCTCCAGCGCCCGCAGCGCCGCCGCGGTGTCGGTGGTGAAGAACGGGCTGCCGGTGCCGCCGGCGAAGATCACCACGCGACCCTTCTCGAGATGGCGCATCGCCCGACGACGGATGTACGGCTCGGCGACCTCCTGGATCGCGATGGCCGACTGCACCCGGGTCGACACGTCGATCTTCTCGAGGGCATCCTGGATCGAAAGCGCGTTCAGCACCGTCGCGATCATGCCCATGTAGTCGGCGGTGGCACGGTCCATGCCGCGTGCCGCCCCGGCCACGCCGCGAAAGATGTTGCCGGCGCCGACCACGATCGCGATCTCCGCCCCCGCGTCGACCGCCTCGCCGATCTGGCGGGCGATGGCACCGATGCGCTCCGGATCGATGCCGTACTGGCGCTCGCCGAGCAGGGCCTCGCCGGAGAGCTTCAGCACGACGCGCCGGTAGACGAGCTGGCTCGGCGCGCCGCCTGAAGGGGTCGTCCCTGGTGTGCTACCCGCCAAGCTCATACCGCACGAACCGGCGGATGGTGATGTTCTCACCCAGCCGCGAGGCAGCCTCCACCCGCAGGTCCTCGATGCTGCGGGGCTTCTTCTCGCCCTGGTCCCGGACGAACTCCTGGTCCATCAGGGCGATCTCCCTGAGGTGCTTGGCGAGCTTGCCGTCCACGGCCTTGTCGCGGAACTTCTCGTCGACGCCCTGTTCCTTGGCCTGTTCGAGGTACACGGAGCGTTCGCGCTCCTTGTACTCGTCGGGCACCTCGTCGGCGGTCACGTACTGCGGGTTCATCGCCGCGATGTGCAGTGCGACGTCATGAACGAACGCCTTGAAGTCGTCGCCGCGCGCCACGAAGTCGGTCTCGCAGTTGACCTCGATCAACACGCCGACGCGGCCACCTGCGTGGATGTAGCTGTCGATGAGCCCCTCGCGCGCCTCGCGTCCACCGCGCTTGGCGACGTCGGCCGCGCCCTTGGCGCGCAGCAGGTCCTTCGCCTTTTCGTGGTCGCCGCCGGTCTCGATGAGCGCGGCCTTGCAGTCCATCATTCCCGCGCCGGTGTCGCCGCGCAGGGCCATGACGTCCTTCGCGGACGGGCTGTAGTCGCTCATTCGGCGCCCTCCTGCGCCGGTGCGGCCACCTCGGCCACGGGCGCAGCGTCCGGGACGGCGGGGGCAGCGGCGACCTCGGGCGCGGCCGGAGCCTCCGCGGCAGGCGCTGTCTCGGGGGCGGCCGGAGCCTCCGCGGCAGGCGCTGCCTCGGGAGCGGCCGGAGCCTCGGGGGCTGCCGGAGCCTCGGCGGCAGGCGCTGCCTCGGGGGCAGCCGCGGCCGGCGTTTCCTGTGGCACGTAGCCACGGCCGCGGTTGATGCCGTCGGCCAGTGCACCCAGGATCAGGTTGCACGAGCGGATGGCGTCGTCGTTGCCGGGAATCACGTAGGTGGCGTCGTCGGGGTCGCAGTTGGTGTCGACCAGGCCGATGACCGGGATGCCGAGGCGGTTGGCCTCGCGCACACCGATGGCCTCACGCTTGAGGTCGACGACGACGATGACGTCGGGCAGGCGCTGCATGTCTGCCACGCCGCCGAGGTTGGTCTCGAGCTTCAGCAGCTCGGCCTCGCTCGTGAGGCGCTCACGCGTCGGCAGCAGCGCCAGCTGACCGCCGGTCTTCTGACGGCGCAGCTCGTGCAGGCGCGTGATGCGGTCGGCCATCGTCACCCAGTTGGTGAGCAGGCCGCCGAGCCAGCGGTGGTTGACGTACGGCATGTTGCAGCGCTGCGCGGCACCGCTCACCGCGTCCTGGCACTGCTTCTTGGTGCCGACGAACATGACCGTGCCACCGCGGTTCGCGATGTTCGTGACCACATCGACCGACTGCTTCAGCAGCTCGAGGGTCTGCATGAGGTCGATGATGTAGATACCCCCGCGCTCACCATGGATGTAGCGCTTCATCTTGGGGTTCCAGCGGCGTGTCTGGTGTCCGAAGTGCACCCCGGACTCCAGCAACTGTTTCATCGTGACGGGCACAGTTGCTCCTGTGATTTGGTTTGGTGGGTGTGCATCCGACGCCGCCCGGTGGAACCACGCGAGCAGCGCGGCACCGACCACCAGGGCCGTGATCGTCGGGGTCGAGGGATAACGGCTCTCGCCAGTCTAGCGGGTCCCGTCGGATGGGGGCCGAAGGCCGTCCAGTACCCGCTGCAGGTCCGCAGGCAGCGCCGCGGTGAAGTCCAACGGCTCCTGTGTCTCCGGATGCGGCAGTGCCAGCCGCCAGGCGTGGAGAAACTGACGACCGACCGACAGCGTGTCGCCACGGCGGCTGTACACCGGATCGCCCGCCACCGGGAACCCGGCGAGCTCGAGGTGCACGCGGATCTGGTGGGTACGGCCCGTATCCAGGCGCGCCTCGAGCAGGGTGAGGCCGTCGAACCGCTCGATGGTACGAAAGCGCGTGCGCGCCTCGCGCGGGGTGTCGGTCATGGCCGACATCCGCAGCCGGTTGCGCCGATCGCGCCCGATGGCCTGGTCGACCGCCAGCGCGGGAGGGAACGCGCCGTGCACGAGCACGTGATAGCGCCGCTCGACCTCGCGGTCGCGCAGCATCGCCTGTAGCCGGCGATGCACCCGCTCGCTTTTCGCCACCACCAGCAGTCCGCTGGTGTCGCGGTCGAGCCGGTGCACGATTCCCGGGCGAAACTCGTCGCCGCCGGCGATGCCGCGGGCGAGCAGCGCATGCACCAGCGTGCCGGACTCATGACCGCGGCTGGGGTGGGTCACGAGGCCCGCGGGCTTGTCGACCACCAGCAGGGACGCATCCTCGTAGATCACGTCGATCGCGATCGCCTCAGGGACGAGCGTCGGCGCCGGCCGCGGCGCCACCACGACGTCGATGCGATCGCCCGTACGCACGAGATGGCGCTTGGCCACCACCACGTCGTTGACGGTGACATTGCCGCCGTCGATCAGTCGCTGGGCCTGCGCGCGACTGCCCACCTCGGGAACGGTCGCGACGAGGGCGTCCAACCGCGTACCGTCGCGATCGGCGCCGATCCGGACGGTCAGCCGCAGGTCACGGCTCGCTTCGCGGTCCACCGACCAGCCCCGTCGCCGCAAGCACCGCGCCGACCACGATGGCGATGTCCGCGACGTTGAACGGCGGCCAGCGCGAGGTGATGCCGATGAAGTCCGTCACGCCCCCGTGCGCGAGCCGATCGACCAGGTTGCCCACCGCGCCTCCCACGAGCAGGCCACCCCCCAGCATCACCGCGGGAGTGCGTTCGGCGAGAGCCATCAGCGTGCCGCCGATCACGCACAACGCCAACGCCGTGAGCACGGCGACCAGGGTCTGGTGGCCGGGCAACATGCCGAAGGCGATGCCCTTGTTGGTGGTGTGCACCAGGTGGACGCCCGGGAGCACGTCGATCTCGTCACCTTGGGCGATGCCGTCGCGCACCGCGATCTTGGCAACCTGATCGAGCACGAACGCCGCCACGAGCGCCGCGATCGCGATCAGCCACCGCCCGCGAGCGGTGCGGCGCGGTGCGCGCGCGCCGATCGGCCGCACCTCGCTCATGTCGACTCCGCCAGCCGCGCGAAGGCGGCGACGAGCTTGTGGGTGATGTCGCCCGGGTCGCCGTCGATCTCCACGAGCTTGCGAGCGCCGCTCGACCCCCGATGGATGCGCAGCGCGCCAGGTCGCACACCGGCGAGGTCGGCCAGGTAGCGCATGAGCGCCGCGTTCGATTGCCCGTCGTGCGGCGGAGCGGCGATCTGCACGCGTACGCGATCGTCCTGCAGACCGACCGCCTGTGTGCGCCGCGAACGCGGCACGGCTTTGATGGCGACGGTCACGCCGCCGTCACGGATGCTGATCCACGCCGGCCGCTCACGCAAAGCTCAGGATGATCCGGTTGAGGAACCGCTGAACGATGATCAGCACCAGGATGGCCGCCATCGGCGACAGGTCAAGCGGACCGGCTGCCGGGATGATCCGGCGGAAGAAGCGCAGGTACCAGTCGGTGGTGTCGTGGAAGAACTCCACGATGCGCCGTGGCCAGGGGTGGATGGGCGCGATCGTCACCCAGGACAGGACGATGCGCACGATCACGCACAGCATGAAGACGGTGAGCAGCGTCCAGACCCAATCGGCGAGCGTCACCATCGCCTAGAGCTCCGATGCGCGTCGCGCTGCGGCGAGTACCGCGTCGGCCACGTGCTCGCGCACGCCGCCCGCATCGAGCACCGCCACTCCAGCGACCGTGGTCCCACCGGGGGAGCTCACCCGCCGGCGCAGCTCGGCCGGGTCGCCGTGATCGGACAGCAGCGCCGCGGTACCGGCGAGCACGGCCTGCACCAGCCGTCGTGCCTGCGGACGGGCGAAACCGGCGCCGATCGCACCCTGCTCGAGCCCCTCGGCCACCAGGGCGACGAATCCGGGCCCGCTGCCGGCGAGTGCCGTCGCGGCGGCGAATTGCTCCTCCGGCAGCTCTTCCACCGTTCCGAGCACGTCCAGCAGCCGCCGCGTGCGGGCGACCTCGGCGGCGTGCATCCCGTGCGACGCCATCGCCACCACGCCCACGCCGTCGGCGACCGCCAGGTTGGGCATCGTGCGCACGATCGCGCGGTCGCCGAGCACCTCACCCAGCCGGGCCAGCGTCCAGCCGGCGACCACCGAGATCACCACCCCGTGCCCCAGATGCGGGCGAAGCGCGCCCAACGCCTCGGCGGCATCCTTCGGCTTGACCGCGACGATCACGATGTCGCAGCCTCCGGTGTCGGCGATCGCACCGACCCGCGCGCCGATCTCGGCGGCCAGTGCCTGCGCCGCGGCATCGATGGCATCGCTCACCACGAACGTGGCCTCGGGATGCACGTGCGCGAGGCGCCGCGCCACGGCGGCGCCCATCGCGCCGCAGCCGATCAGTCCGATCTGGGAGGGCCATTCGCTCATCCGCACATCCTGACAGGGAAGGTCGCTCCGGCGACGTACGCCGGCCCGCCGACTCAGTACTGGTTGAAGAAGCCCTTCTCCAACAACCGGGCCCGCTCCTCGGCGGAGACTTCGACGTTGCGCGGGGTGAGCAGGAAGACCTTGTCCGCGACGCGCTGCATGCCGCCGTCAAGCGCATAGGTCAGGCCGCTCGTGAAGTCGATCAACCGCTTGGCCAGATCCATCTCGGCATTCTGGAGGTTGATGATCACCGGGACGCTGGCCTTGAACTTGTCGGCCACCTGCTGCACGTCGTTGAAGCTCTTGGGCACGACGAGGTGCACTTCCATCTGCTGCGGACGTGCGGTCTCGACGGCGCGAATCGGCGTGGAGCGCGCCGCCGGCCCCACGGGCTGGTCGTCGCTGAAGATGTCGTCGAACTCGTCGCGACGGCGCGAGCCGATGCGACGCACGTTCGGCCGCTCGCGGTAGCTCTGCTCAAGCTCCTCCTGCGCACGGGGCGCGGAACGACGCGTCTCCTCCTCGTCCGGGAGGAAGTCGTCGTCGTCATCGTCGGCCATGCCGAAGTAGACGAGGGTCTTGTGCCAATAGTCCGACAGCGCCATCAGCTCACCTGGCTCAGATTGATCACCGAACGTCCAATTCGCACTCGGGTCGCGCCTTCCTCCGCAGCAATCGCAAAATCCTGACTGGTCCCCATGGAGAGTTCCCTGAAATCGTGACGCCCAACCCACTCGGCCGCCAGACGTTCGTTGAGGTCACGGAGCCTGGCGAAGTGTGGGCGGCTGTCGTTGGGATCCGACGCCGCCGGCGGCAACGTCATGAGACCGGCCAGCACGATATTGGGATATGCGCCGACGGCCTCCACGAATCTGTCAATTTGGGTCGGGAGGATACCACCCTTTGTGGGTTCGGCGGCGATATTGACCTGCACCAGCGGCAAAACCGTCGCCACCGACCGGGCCGAGAGCTCCTGCGCGAGCTCCAGCGAGTCGAGCGAATGGATCATCCGCACCAGCGGCAGCACGGCCTTCACCTTCCGCCGCTGGAGATGGCCGATGAAGTCGAACACCACGGCGTCGCCGAGCACCGCATGCTTGGCCTGGAGGTCTTGCAGACGGTTCTCCCCCACCACCGTCACCCCGGCGTCGCGCAGGACGTACGCCTCCTCGGCGGGCACGTACTTCCCCGCGAGGATGACCTCGACGTCGCCGGCGCGCCGCCCGGATCGCACCGCGGCGTCGGCAACCGTCTCCCGTGCCGCGGCCATGGCCTCGCGCAACCGCTGCACATCGAGCGCACTCACGCCGGCGCCCGCCAGATCACGGCCGCTTGCCTGCCGGTCACCGCGCCGTCGCGGCGATAGCTGAAGAAGCGTGCCGGCTGGCAGACGGTGCAGCTGCCGTCGCAATGGACGTCAGCGCCCGGCACGCCGGCACGCTCGAGCTCGGTGCGCGCGGCCAGCGCCAGGTCGACCGCCCGAGCGCGCACGACGGCCGCGCCGTAGTCCGCGTGGAAGCGTGCACGCAGCTCGTCGTCCACCTCGTAGCAACACGGCCCCGCACAGGGCCCGATGGCCGCGCCGATCTCGGAGCCCCGGCCGAGCGCGCCGACGGCGTTTGCGACGATGCCGGCCATCAGCCCCCGCCAGCCGGCATGAACCGCCGCGACCGCCGCGCCGTCGGCGCGCCAGAGCACGATCGGCATGCAGTCGGCGCCCAGCACCATGAGGGGGGTCGCGATCGCTGCGGTGGCCAGCCCATCACCCTCCTCCCAGCCGAGCAGATCGCCGGTGAACCGCCCCGGATCGGCCGGGCCGTCGATCGTGCGGACGTCGGTGCCGTGCACCTGATGCCCCATCGACACGCGCTGCGGGTCCACCCCGATCGCTGCGCACAGCACCTCACGATTCACGCGCACCGCCGCAGGGTCGTCGCCCGTGCCCGCGCCGAGGTTCGCCTCGGCGTGGGCTCCGGAGCTCGCTCCCCCGCGGCGCGTGGTGAAGACCGCGCGCACGCCCGCCGGCGTCGGCACCGCGATGAGCTCCGGCTCGGTCATGAGCGGCGGGCGTGCTCCAGCGACGCCGCGAGCTGTTCGTCGTGCGACCCGCCCACCTCGCCATCCAGGGCACGCGCGCGCAACCAGGCAAGGGTTCGTCCGACCACCGGACCGGGTTCGATGCCGGCGGCCACCAGATCCGCGCCCGTCACCTCCGCGCGCACGTCGCGGATCGCCTGCCACCACACGGCCACGCTGCGCGCACCATGCACGCAGGCGGCCACGGCCGCGGCGGGCGGTGCACCGTGGAGTACCTCGTCCAGCTCCGACGGCCGTGTGACGTGTTCCAGCCGTGCGGCGAGCTCGGGCCCGCGCGCAGTGCTCTGCGCGATGCCACGTGCCCACTTGTCGATGGCGACCTCGCCGAGCACGTCTTCGCGCACCGCGAGCCCCAGACGCAGCGCCCACTTCGGGATGTCCGGTGCGCCCGGCAGGGCGAGCACGTCGTCCAGCACCGCGAAGCGCCCCCGCAGGGCGCTCGCGTCCTCGACCACCCACGGCACGCCCAGACGCGCCGCCATGTCGAGCGCCGAGGCCGCCTGCCCCTCGTTGAGCACGCGTCGCAACTCCTCCGCCACACGGGTGCTGGTGTAGTCCAGCGTCGGCGCCGACTCGGTGGCCCACTCGGCGGTTGCGCGCTCCAGGCTGAAGCCGAAACGCGCCGCGTAGCGCAAGCCGCGCAACACCCGGCTGGGATCGTCGCGGAAGCTGCCGGGGTGCAGCACCCGCACGAGCCCCGCGTCGAGGTCGCTTCGCCCGTCGTGGGGATCGACGACGGCACCCTCGGACGGCCCGTTCAGCCGGAAGGCGATCGCATTGATGGTGAAGTCCCGGCGGGCCAGGTCGTCGGCGAGGGTCCCGGGCGTCACATCCGGCAGGGCACCGGGACGTTCGTACCGTTCGTGACGCGCCGTGACCAGGTCGATCCAGCCCTCGTGGGGCAGCTCGACCACGGCGGTCCCGAACCGGTCGTGGGTCATCACCCGTGCGTTCAGCAGCACCCCGATGCGCGCCGCGACGGCGGTGGCATCGCCCTCCACCACGATGTCGATGTCGCCTCGATCCGGGTGCCCCAGCAGGGCGTCGCGAACCAGGCCGCCCACCACGCTCACGGGTACGTCCCCCGCCCCGTCGATCACCTGTTCAAGGGACGGATGTGCTTGTACGACCGCGCGCACGCGGTCAGAATCCGGCCCGTGTCCTATGACCCACTCTCCGACAAGTTGCGGCGCACCACGCCGGTTGCGATGCCCGAGCTGCTGGAGCGCTTCGCCGCATTCGAGGGCTTGAGCCTCACGGAGCTGACCGAGGCGTTCGAGGCGTGCGAGGAGCGCTTCAAGACCTGGGTGCGCGCCAATCCCGATCGACCCATCACCGAGTCACCCGACTACGTGGATCGGATCGCCCTGGACAGCCTGCGCGAACGTCGGACCTGGTGGGAGTAGCCACGGCCGCTCACCCGGTCGCGGCAACGGCGATCGCGTCGATCTCGACCCGCGCACCGGCCGGCAGGGCCGCCACCTCCACCGTGGCTCGTGCCGGCGCGTGGCCGCCGAACGCCGCGGCGTAGACCTCGTTCATCGCCCCGAAGTCGGCCAGGTCGGTCAGGTAGACCGTCGTCTTGACCACGTCGGCCATCCCGACGCCGGCCGCCGCGAGGATCGCTGCGACGTTGCGAAGCGACTGCGTGGTCTGGGCGACGATGTCATCGCCGACGAGCGTGCCGCCGGCGGTCAACGGCACCTGGCCGGAGACGTAGATCATCTCGCCCGCCCGGATCGCCTGGCTGTACGGCGCGCCGGCGAGCGGAGCGGGCGCGTCATCTGTGCGGATCGTCTGCATGCACCGACCATAGCGGGCCGGCGTGCGACGAATCAGGTCATCGACGTCCCGGTTTTCAGACCTCGTCCGGCCGGCCTGCGCGATCGGCGCCGGTCAACCGCACCGGCACCCCTGCAGCGGCCATCGCCCGCTTGACCTGTGCAATCGAATAGACGCCGTCGTGGAACACGGAGGCGGCCAGCACGGCGTCGGCGTGCCCGACGAGCGCCGCCTCGGCGAAGTGCGCCAGCGTGCCCGCACCGCCGGAGGCGATGAGCGGCACCCGCACCTCGCGATCGATCGCCGCCAGCAGCTCGTTGTCGAAGCCGTCCTTGGTACCGTCGCGATCCATGCTGGTGACCAGCAGCTCGCCCGCTCCGTTGCCCGCCGCCTCGATCGCCCATTCCACGGCCTCGCGCCCCGTCGGCAGCCGACCGCCGTTGAGGTACACCTCCCAACCACCCTCTTCGCGCCGCTTGGCATCGATCGCGACGACGATGCACTGGGAGCCGAACCGCTCGGCGCACCGGCTGATGAGCTCGGGGGCGCGGACCGCCGCGGAGTTGATCGAGACCTTGTCCGCGCCGGCGGCCAGCACGGCGCGCACGTCGTCCACCGAGCGCAGCCCGCCGCCGATCGTGAACGGGATGAACACCTCCTCCGCGGTGTGGCGGGCCAGGTCGACGATCGTGTCGCGCTGCTCGTGGCTGGCGGTGATGTCGAGGAAGACGACCTCGTCGGCGCCCTCACGGTCGTAGCGGGCGGCGAGTTCCACCGGGTCGCCGGCATCACGCAGACCGACGAAGTTCACGCCCTTGACGACACGGCCGTCCTTGACGTCCAGACACGGCACGACACGGATCACGCCGGGACGTCTCCCAGCACGTCGAGGGCCTGCGGCACCGTGAACCGACCGTCGTAAAGCGCACGCCCCACGATCACGCCCACCAGGTTCGGGATCTTGCTGTCGCGCAGCGCGGCGAGGTCGTCCAGCGACCCGATGCCCCCGGATGCGACGATGCGAAGCGGCGGCGCCGAGTCGGCGATGCGGCGCAGCGCGCGGATGTTCGGACCGGCCAGCATGCCGTCGCGGCCGATGTCGGTATAGATGAGCCGCCGCACCCCGGTGCTCACGAGCTCAGCGGCGACGTCGGTGGCGTCGCGGTCGCTGACCTTGGTCCAGCCGTGGGTCGCGACCTTGCCGTCACGCGCGTCGATGGACACGGCCAGAGCGCCTTCCAGGC
>WBZQ01000211.1_pt1 | contig 52177 bp, 40 predicted proteins | sample 5204251 | NCBI WGS metagenome assembly WBZQ01 (sample SAMN12412402, study PRJNA552823) | activated sludge metagenome | isolation source: activated sludge from nitrification reactor of wastewater treatment plant... | place: USA: Virginia | collected 2017-09
GAAGGACTCAGCGCCGACTTCGCTCAACAGCATGCTGAGCTCATTCCCCTTGTCCTGCGCCCCGCACTCGTAGGTTTGACCTTCCGGAGCATTGAAGGTAGCTGGTCTATAGTCCGCCTCGGAGTATGGCTGCACAGTGACTCCGAGGAAGGCGACCTCAAAATCCATCCACTCCGACATACAGTCGGCAATGAGCTTGAACAACCCGGTGTCGGACTTCTTTGCCAACATCCGACAGAACAACGGCACCCATCGGCCGATGTGATTCTTGACGAATTTCTTTTGCGCATCGACGACGATTTCCGTCTTGTCGATACCGTCATGGCAACGTGAATAGGATTCTTTATAGGTCAGGAAATGCATGAACTCGAGCTCGACACTGAGGTGATCCAGACGCTCGTGAACATCCTTAGAGAGCTCGACACCGAAGGCTTTGTAGAATCCCGCGATGTCGCCCATGACGTGAGATTGCGCAAACACGTGATCGTTTCCGAAGAGCGTTTCGTAAGGCGGACAATCCAGCGTGATCACGTTGGTGAACACACGGCGGTGCTCCGTCTGCAGATCACCGATTTGCCAGTTGACGCACTCCGCCGAAACCAGCTTCTCGATCTGATCAAATTGCTTCTTCATCAGGGCGATTTTCTGATTCGCCCGGTCGCCACCGATTCCGTCCAACGCAAGACGCAACCCGTCTAAGGCAGCGCGTCCGTCTTCGACGAACTCACCGCACTGCAGGTAATCCAAAAACTCCTCGTCCTCTGGGTACAACAAACTCCAGGAGAACAGCAGATATATTTTGCTGCGATTGAGCGCGCGTTCAACAGCGGGCGAATCCTTGATAGGAACCGCCTTGGGGGGAGCTATTGCGGTGGAGGACGGGGAGGTGGGCTGCACGACTTGTTTCGATGTCATACGTATCTTGCTCCTCACCTCAACATGTTGCGCATTTTTTTCGCACACTACGCAACATCTGAGTCCTGCGGCACAGGAGGCGTATGATAGGTAAAGGAGGGAGGGATGTCAAGCATGAAGTCTCTCTCTTTTGCCGCCGCCACCAGTGCCGATGTTTCACTAATCTGCATGATATTTTGACGCTTTGAACCCATGAACACACGACCGACTCAGAAGCTGATACTGCCGGCTGAAAGATTTCGCGCCGGAGTGACTTTGATCGCGATGCGATCATTAACGGTCTTGCAAATCTGCTCACACATACCACACCCGACACAACGGTCTTGCTCCACGACAAGGCGGAGTGCATGAAAATCCATTGAGAGGGCCTCAACGGGACACTTGGATACGCAGGCATGACACCCTTGTCCCGCCGTGCAGACTCGATGCGAGACCGTCGCCGTGCCCATCCGAACCTCAAAACTATCGCCAACCGGCAGGAGCGCCTCCGTCGCGCAGGCGGCGATACAGGGGAAATCGTCGCACAGTTCACAGGCAACCTGATTGGCAAAGATTACCGGAGTGCCGTTGGAGAGGTCACTGACGATCGCCCCAGGGGGACAGGCCTTGATGCAGTCGCTGCATCGTGTGCATCGCTCGAGAAAGGTGGCTTCGTCGACCGCTCCGGGGGGACGCAACCAATCAATCCGCACAGGGGCAGCCGGCTGCTCCCGAGGCGCGTCCTTATGGAGGGAAAACTCCCGCGCCGCCTTGGCCACAGAGACCACGGAGTCTTTCAAAAAATCGCGACGCCCGTATTTGGGATCACCGGCCACCATGCTCTCCGTTTACATCACACCGTCGGCCCGCAACTTATAGACTTCCACGCATCGATCACAGGCCCCATACTCGACATCCCAGCCCGGATGGTTCTCGCGGATGAAGTCCAGAATGTAGGGTTCCAACTTGGTCTCCATGTCTTCCACCCAGGTATAGGTCGGGAACCGGCATAGGGGGCATGGAAACCCCGGCATCAGCATCACCTTATTGGTGGTCTCCGGAATTTCGCCGCCCTCGACATCCACGGCGCGATCCAGGATGCGCAGAGTATCGGTCGCCATTTCCACTAATTCGGAATGGGTGAAATAACTCGTCTGCCACAAGCCTTCAAATACCGACTTCAGCTGGGCCGGCGGAATCTTCCGATACCAGGAGCGAAACTCCTTGAATCGATCCTCTTTCTGCAACATCGGCTCTTTGCCAGCCGCGATCAACCGGCTGTCAACACTGATATTCCAGAGAATGCGGTAGCGATGCAGGATGAGGGTTTCCTCGCCGGGATTCTGTCCGACCCTGGTATCGGGGTCGTATCCGAAGGCAGGATCAAGCATGTCATGAATGTGCATGAGTTCGTGGCGACAATAGCGGGTCAGCGCGGGATCATAGAACCGCCGGGGAATTAGCTTAATCCCGACCCCCTTCAGGCCTTTTTCCTCGAACTGCTTGGCCAGATCGTGCTCGACCGAGCCCCACTTGCGAAGAACGTCGACGCCTTCTTGATCCTCTTTCAGCACGCCCTTGACCAGCACGATACCGACTCGAGCTTTCAGCTCGGGAAACTCATTGAAGGCGTCGCGGATGATATCGGAAAAGCCCCAGATACCGAACAAATACTGATACAGCTTTTTGAACTCGGCTTCACGGTCATCCAGCGTGAACTTTTCATAGATCGGATCGGCCAGCTCATGAAACTCTTTGTAGTAGGTCGGATCCCCTTCCCGCTCCGTTTTTTCGATAAAGGAGTCGATGACTTCCTGCAGTAAGGCCGGCTGAAAACGGATCTCCATTAACGGCTTTGATACTTCTACTCCGGTAGTCATAAGACCTCACATGTTCTGGTACGGTGAAGGGATGAAACCCGCGCGAGTGCTGTGCTTGACTTGCTCCCAGTCCTTCTCTTACGATCGTCGAAACGACCGCCGATTATACAAACCCCTCGGCGAGTATTGCAAACCACAGCGGGCTAAGCCGGGGCTCAACAGCCCCCGCTCAGAACAGGGACGAGGCACAAGACTTTTATGAGCAACCAAACCACCGCGCCCCCGACCATTCCTTCCTCAGCACCGGTGCCGAACCAGGGGGGAACGCCACAGACCCCGGTCATTGACCATTTAGAGTATTGGAAAAACGGGCTGCGGGAACTCAAGACCTTCCGCGGGCATTCACATGGCGTGTGGGCGGTGGCCTATGCCCCCGACGGTCAGACGATCGTCAGCGGTGGCGTCGATCGATACGTCCGCATCTGGGACATTGAAACCGGACGCCTGCTGCGCTCGCTGCGCGGCCACACCGCCGACATTCGCGCTCTGGTCTTCACGCCGGACGGCCGCACGCTTGCCTCAGGCAGCGAAGACCGGACCATCCGCCTCTGGAATCCAAAGACCGGGGAACCGACCAAGCTTCTGTTTACCCGCTACGATCACAATGTCTGTAGCCTCTCACTGTCGCCTGACGGCCTGATGCTGGCGCGCGGCAGCCACAACAAAGACATCAAGATCTGGGAAGTCACGACCGGAACCGACCTCATGACCCTCCTGGGCAAGGATCAATACGATCACCATTGGTCGGTCTGTGTGGCCTTCTCACCAGACGGAGTGCACCTGGCCAGCGGATCCGATATCGGCAAGATCAGAATCTGGGAAGTCCTGCCGAGCGGAGAGGAAAAGATCCTTCACAACGGACATTGGGAAGAAACCGCTGAGGACTCGACGGAAACCCGCGGATTTTTCATCGAAGACGACGGAGGATTCCAAAAACCCATGGAATTCTGGATCGGCGCGATGACCTTCACGCCCGATGCAAAAATGCTGATCACCGGCAGCCGTGACAACACAATCCGGTTTTTTGAAATGCCGACGATGAACGAACTCCGCGTCGTCCGCGGGCACAACGGATGGGTGCGGTCCCTCGTGGTGACACCGGATGGAAAAGTCCTCATCAGTGCCGGCGACGACAACACGATTCGTTTCTGGGACATAGCGACCGGCCGAAACTTCCGGACCGACAAAACCCACACCGGCGCGGTGCGAGGCATTGCGCTCTCACCGGATGGATTGCGCCTGGCCAGCGCTTCCTGGGATCGTACCGTGAAACTGTGGGAAGGCGGCCAGGAACCGGCGGAGTAATTTACTCGTCGCTCTCCTCCGCCTCGCCTTTGGCGGAGGAGAGGCCGTACCGCTTGCACTTATCCCATAGGGCCTTGCGGGATAATCCCAGCACGGCGGCCGCATTCGTCCGGCTGCCGTCTACCTGCTTCAACACCGCTGCAATATAGTCCTTTTCGAATGCCTCCCGCGCAGTCGCCAGTGTCGCGGCTGGTGCCGATTCCGGCGCTGCGACCTTGGCCGACAAACCCTCAGCACAAAAGCCACAGCCCGATTGAGGCGCTCCTCCGAGAAACGGACAGGTCTGGAACCCGCACAGATCCCAGGGTTGCAACGGTTCTCCATCTCGCCCCAGAGCCACGGCGCGCTCCACCATCTGCTCCAACTCTCCCACATTGCCGGGAAACGAGTAGTGCAGAAGCAAATCCCGGCTGGGCTGGGAAAGCCCTTTCAAGGATTTGTCGAGAGTCGTCGAGCGAGCCTTCAGCACATGCTCAGCAATCACCAGCACATCTTCACGCCGCTCGCGTAACGGCGGCACAACGATTTGAACGGCGGCAAGCCGCTCACAGAGATCCGAGCGAAACCGTCCCTGCGCCACTGCTTCCCTCAAATCGTGCCGCGATGCGCCGATGATGCGGACATCGATCTCAACGGGTTCCCGGCCGCCGACTCGCTCAAACTTCTTCCCCTCAAGCGCTCGCCACACTTTGGTCTGCAGGGCAGGAGAGAGAGCGTCGATATCGTCGAGCAACACCGTCCCTTTGTGCGCGAGTTCGAAACGTCCTCGTCGTTGTCGCAAAGCTCCGACAAACGCGCCCTTTTCATGGCCGAAGAGTTCCGCCTCCAACAGAGATTCTGGAAGATCGGCGCAGCAAACCTTGATCAACGGCTGATCTCGTCGCGGACTGTTCAAATGGATGGTATGCGCCACCAACTCTTTACCGGTTCCAGGCTCGCCGACGACGGAAACCGGCGAATCGGTCGCCGCCACCAGCTTAATCTTCTCCAGAAGTGCCCGCATGTGCTGGTTGCAGCCGTGGATGCCGCCAAAACTAAATCGGTCTTCCAGCACCTCTTTCAACTCAAGATTTTCCCGCCGCAACCCGAGAATCTTGCCGACGCGCTCGACGATCAGGAGCAGCTCATCCATTTGAAAGGGCTTGGTAATGTAATCGTAGGCACCCAGCTTGATAGCCCCCACCGCCGTATCCACCGATCCATGAGCAGTGATTAAAATTACTTCCGTGGTCGGACTCCGCTCTTTGCAAGTCTTCAGAATTGTGAGTCCGTCGGCGCCGGGAAGGCGCAAGTCGGTAATGACGATGTCAAACTGATGCGTGCCGAGGACAGCGAGCCCCTCAGTGCCGGTTGCCGCCGCCATCACTTCACAACCGACCCCTTCCAAGGCGTCCAGCATGGACAGTCGCATCAGCGGTTCGTCATCAACAATGAATACCTTGAGCCCCTTCACGAAAACCTCCCGATGGCATACCGTTCGGCCGAGAGCGGAATGGAGACGGTAAACGTCGTGCCTTTTCCGACTTCACTCTCGACGACAATTCGTCCTCCGTGCCGCTCTACGATACCCAGACTGACCGACAGGCCAAGTCCGGTCCCCTCGCCTTCATTTTTGGTGGTAAAGAACGGATCGAAAATCCTCGGCAGAACGGACGATGAAATTCCGCAACCAGAATCCCGGACGCGGACCAGGCAATGGGCTTCCTCCACGGTGGTGCGAATGCTCAACACTCCGCCGCTCCGCATCGCTTGAATGGCATTTAACACCAGATTCATCAATACCTGTTCCATCATATGACGGTCGATCATGATTTCCGGCATATCGCCGGCTAGGTCCGTCTCCAACTGCACCCGGTGGGGCACGAACAGGTGATCGGTCAGCAACAACACGCGATTGACGACTTGATTGATATCCGCCAGCGCAAGCTCCGGATTGTGCTGCTGCGAAAAATCGAGGAGCTGCCGCACAATCCGCTGCACCCGGCGCAGGCCGTCCTCCATCGACGCCAGATACTCTTCCTGCCGCGCCGGCGAAAGCGTTCCCTTTCGCATGTTGTACAGACAGTTCAGAATGCCGCCCAGCGGATTGTTGATCTCATGCGCGACCCCCGCAGCCAGTTTGCCCACCGACGCCAGCTTCTCCGAATTTCTGATTTGTTGTTCGAGCTTCTTCGTGTCTGTCATGTCGCGGGCGATTCCCAGAACGCCTAGGATCTCCCCATCGACTCCGTGGAGCGGCGACACGCTGACCATAACGGAACGGGGCTCGCCCGATTTCGTCAGCACTTCAACCTCATAGACTTGTTTGACGCCAATATCCAGCGTCGATTTCAGCCGGCGCCCACGATGCCGCTTCGACAACAGTCCCAGATACGGCCGCCCAAGCAGGTCTTCCTTCGCATAGCCCCACGCCAGAATCTTGCTGTTGACGTAGGTAAAGCACTGCTCGCTATCGAGGGTGTAAATGACGTCATTGGCATTTTCCAGCAGGTTCTCAAGATATTGCTTGGTCTCTTCGATCTCCCGGGTCCGCTCACTGACCTTCGCCTCCAGCTCCTGCTGGTAGGTATGCATCTGCCGCTCAAGACGCTTTCGATCGGTGATGTCGCGAAGCTGGACCATCACCCAGGTGTGATCGCTGCCGCGCACCAGGATCAGGTCCATCTCCACGGGCGTTTCCTTGCCGCCGGCATCACGCACGGTGATTTCTTGCGTCGGCACCTGGCGTTCGCCGGAGTGGATTTTTGCCAGCAGCGACCGCATCTCCTCATGGTGAACCGGGAGGACCACATCGAGGATGCTACTCCCCACCACCTGCTGCTCGGAATACCCCAGGGCCTGTTCCTCACGTTTGTTCACGGCGACAATCACTCCGTCTTCGCCGACCATAAACACGGAATCGGCCACCAGATCGAACAGCGCCTTGTATCGCTCTTGCGAGGCCACCAATTGTTGGGTGCGCTCGTTGACCGCTTGCTCAAGTCTGGTGGTATAGCGATGGATCTGTTCTTCCAACAGATGCCGCTCCGTCACATCGCGGACGAAGGCGCGGGAATGAACCAGTCCGCCGCCGCTCTCGAATAATGCCGTTGCATGGATTTCCACATCGATGGGGCGGCCGTCTCCCGCCACAAACACCGTCTCAATCGTGCTTCGCCCCTGCGACACCAGGCGTTCCAAATAGGCCAACACCTCTGCCTCACGCCCCTTGGGAACCAGGTCCCACAGATGCATGTGAAGCATTTCCTCCAGGGTATAGCCCAGCTTGTCCAGACCCGTCTTGTTGACATGCACGAACTGTCCGGCCTTGTTGAGCTGATAAATCATTTCCGGTGAATGCTCGATGAGATCGCGATACCGCGCTTCCAGGCGTCGCACATCTTCCATGCGCTGCTCGATCTGTTCGAACGAGATCCGCAGATTTGCCGCCATCTTGTTGAAGGCCTCGGCGAGCTGTTCGATCTCATCACCGGTCTTGAGGTCCAGCTGCTGATCCAACCGCCCGCTCCCGATTCGCTGCACGCCCTCGTGCAACAGACCGATCGGCCGGGCAATGCGCCGCGCGACGGTCAAGCCGATGAGCAGCAACACGCCGAACACACCAAGACCATATACGGTGACCTGTACCACGAGCCGCGAGAGAGGGGCGTAGGACTCGGCAGGATCCTGCCGCACGAATGTCACCCACCCCTTGCCGCCTAAACTCTCCGGCGTGAGATCGGTCCCCAGGCGAACCGGCGCAAACCCTACGATCGAGTTCTCACCGCCATGCGAATCATTGGGCGCCGTTATCCAGCCCGCGGCATTCGCGTTGATGGCCTTCACCAACTCAGGCTTCACCACATGGGCTTCCGGCGCCAGGACTGGACAGACAAGAGGAACCCCGTCCGAGTTGAACAACATGGCATGCCCGGTCTGTCCGACCGTGGCTTCGGACACGGAATGGAAGAGGGTATCGCGACGCAGCAGGACCGTCACCGCCCCAATCATCACATGTTGCTCATCATCGATGATCGGCGCCGACACGTTGACTACATGGGTGCCGAAGGCAGGGTCAAAGAAAATATCACTGACGAACACTTTCCCGGATCCACGCTTCATGAACGCTTGCCACCAGGCGGTCTTGCCGTAGTAGTACTCGACTTGGGGGATGGAACTGACCACGAGCGCGCCGCGGTTGTCCGTGACGAAAATTCCCACATAGTCGGCTTTTCGGATATCGTGCCACCGGATCAGATAGTTGGTGACGATGCGGTTGATGAACAGCGGAAACTCGCTTTGCTTGTCTCGCTGACGCCACCGCTGCTGCCAGGCTTTGATCATCGACTGGACGGTTTTTTCGTCCTTGTCCAGATAGGTGCGATTGGATTCCGTCACCGAGGTGCGGAGGAAGGGCGTGGCGGCGAGCTGTTGCGCTTCATTGATGCCGCGCGTGACCTGCATCTCGATCCGCCGGGCGGCCTCGACTGCCACTTCCTTGAAGTTGGCGCCGATCGTCTCGCGCAACGCCCGGCGTTCTTCGATGTAGGTCAGAACAAGAGACAGGCCCAACGGCAGGAGCCCGACCATCACGATCGCCGTGATGATCTTTCGCTGGAGACTGTGTGACCGGCTCCAGAACAGCATGCGTGCGGCGTACCCCGGTAAACGGCCCTCTCTCAACAGTAGGCAGGGCCTAGGCCCGGCTCGTCGGAGCCGGTGCCTAGCGACGCTTCAGGAGGCTCCCGGCGCTGCCGGGCCACAGCAGCAGCAACGGGCTCGCCACGAAGATGGACGAATAGGTGCCGAACATGACGCCCCCGAGCAAGGCCAGCGAGAAATCGTGCAACACCTCGGCTCCTCCCAACACCAGCGGGATCAGCACGATCACAACGGTCAAGCTGGTGACAATCGTGCGGCTCAGGACCTGATTGATGGCCTGATTGATGATGGTTTCCTCATCTTCACGCCGGCGCGTGCGGAGATTCTCGCGAATTCGATCGAACACGACCACAGTATCCGTCAGCGAATACCCGGCCAGCGTAAGCAAAGCCGTCACCACCAACAGGGTAATCTCTTTATCCAGGATGTAGAACACGCCCAACACCGCCAACACATCGTGGAAAGTCGCCAGCGCGGCCGCCACCCCGAACCGCAACTCAAACCGGACCGCAATGTAGAGCACGATTCCGACGAATGAGATCAGCACCGCAATCATGGCATCTTCTTGAAGCTTCTTCCCGATCGTCGGGCCGATCTCCATACTGGAATCGACCACGAACTTGTTGCCCGGGAACTCCTTGGTGAACACCGCCATAACCCGCTCGGCCACCTTCTCCTCGATCGTCGTGGAGGCCTTCACGCGGACCAGTAGCTTGTTGTCCTGCGTGAATTCCTGCAACTCAGCCGAGCCCAGGCCGTTCGATTCCAAGGCGCGACGGGCTTCGTCGATCCTGATCGATTGGTCGAACTTCAGCTGCACCGCCGTCCCACCGGCAAAGTCGATTCCTAGATTCGCCGCGCCGCGCGCAATTTGAAGCACCGCGATGATGCCCAAAAAGGCAAGGATGCCGGAGAGCGCGAACGAGATGGTCCGTTTCCCCATAAAATCAATATTCGTCTTCCCCAAAATCTCGAACATGCCGGCTCCTTCCTAAATGCTGAGCTGCTCAATTTTCCTGCGCTGATTAAAGAGGTCAAAAATGACTTTCGTCCCGACCAGCGCGGTAAAGAGATTGATCGCGATGCCGAGACACAACGTCACGGCAAAACCTTTAATCGGCCCGGTGCCGAACAAGAATAGTGCAAAGCCGGTGATCAATGTCGTCACGTGGGAGTCGACGATGGTCAGCAGGGCCTTGTCGTATCCGGCATCGATCGCAACACGCACCGCCTTCCCCTGCCGCAGCTCTTCACGGATGCGCTCGAAAATCAGCACGTTTGAGTCGACGCCCATGCCGATCGTCAGAATAATACCGGCAATGCCGGGCAAGGTCAGCGTGGCGTTCAATGCCGCCAGCGATCCGATTAGACAGATGAGGTTCAGCATCAGCGCAAAATTCGCAATCACACCGGACAGCCGGTAATAGCTGGCCATAAACACGATCACGAGTAGACCCGCAAAAAGCGTGGCCTTGACGCCTTTCTCAATCGAGTCCTGTCCGAGGGAGGGACCGACCGTGAGATCCTGAATGATCTTGAGCGGAGCAGGCAGCGCGCCAGCTCGTAGCACGATGGAGAGGTTATTGGCTTCTTCCATCGAAAACGTTCCCGTAATCTGGGCTCTTCCTCCGCTGATGCGTTCTTGAATCACCGGCGCCGAATAGATCGTGTTGTCGAGCACGATGGCCATACGCTTTTTGACATTCTCGCCCGTGATTCGGTCGAACTCGCGCGCGCCTTTTGCATCGAACGTCACGGACACATACGGCTCATTGAACTGGCCGATGGACACCCGCGCGTCGCTCAACACGTCGCCCGCCAGCATGACCCGCTTTTTCACCAGGTACGGAGCCAGCCATTCCTGGCCGCTTTCCTTTTCAACGATCCGCTCGAACAGAATCTGATCGCCTTCCGGCACCTTCCCTTCAATCTGCTTCAGAAGCGCCTCTTCACGCTCCTTCCCCTTCTGAATCCGGCTCGGCAGGTCCAGCTTGAGCTGATTCTCATCGTCCAACAACTTGAACTCGAGCAGAGCGGTTTGCTTGATGAGGTCCTTCGCCAACTTGGCATCTTTGATGCCCGGCAACTGCACCACCACCTGATTCAGCCCCTGGCGCTGAATCAACGGCTCTGCCACACCGAACTGGTCGATACGATTGCGAATCGTTTCCAGTGCCTGATTGATGGCGGAGTCCTTGATCCGCTTAATTTCGGCATCCCGCAATTCCCATACAATTTTGTTGGCAGAGCCGGCCGACTCCACCTCCACATAAGTCGGGAAATCATCCAGAAGCTTCTGCACCTGGGCCTTCAGCTCGGCATTCTGAAAGGCGATCGTGATTTGCGATCCCCCCGTCCGCTTGACTGATTCGGCGGGAATTTTCTTTTCCAACAGAAGGTCCTGAAGTCCTGCCGCCGTCCGCTCCACTGCAATTTCAACCGCCCGATCCTCTTCCACCTCGAGCACCAGGTGAATGCCGCCCTGCAAGTCCAACCCCAAGGTAATGCCCTTGTCCGGCAGAACTTCACGAACCCACCGCGGCAATTCCTTGTACAGAGGTTGGTAGGAGGGCAAGAAAAAGATGATCGAAGCGACCACCATCGTCACTAGGGCCAACAACCGTCCGCCGACTTTTTTCATACGTGCGCCAATCCTTCCCGTCTCCGTCGCGTGCGTCAATCTTCTTCGTCACCGCGCAGCCGAGCAATATGCTCTTTCTGGATTTTGATTTTGGTCGTGTCCGCAATTTGGAGCGTCACCGTCTCTTTGCCCATGTTGGTGATGGTGCCCCAGATACCCGAAGCCGTCACCACCTTGTCGCCCTTCTTCAAGGTCTCAAGCATTGCCTTCGCCTGCTTCTGGCGTTTCTGTTGCGGCAGAATCAGCATGAAATAGAAAATGACGAAGATCAGGACGAACGGAACCAGCGACAAGAGGCCGCCCCCTGCGCCTGCACTCCCGGATGTTCCCTGTGCCCATGCCACCGAATCCCACATAAAGCCCCCTGCCTGTGTCGCCCTTAAGACACGTTCGTATTTTCAACTTCCGACCGCCCCTCGCCGGTCGGCCGGTCCACGATATAGGTGCGGTGAAACTCACGACGAAACTCCTGAAAGGTTCCGCCCCGCACGGCGCTCCGGATCTCTTCCATCAACTTTGCAAAAAACCACAGATTGTGGATCGTATTGAGGCGGGCGCCCAACATCTCCTTCACGCCGAACAAGTGATGCAGATAGGCCCGCGTGTATCGAGTGCAGACCGGACATCGGCAGGCCGGATCAATAGGCTGTTCATCCCGCGCGTACCTGGCTTGCTTGATAACGACACGCCCGAATGAAGTAAACAGCCACCCCGTGCGGCCATGACGAGACGGCACCACACAATCGAACATATCAATCCCGCGCGCGACCCCTTCAACCAAATCTTCGGGCATGCCCACGCCCATCAAATAACGTGGCTTGGCGGACGGCAACTCGGGCACCGTGACATCCAACATCGCATACATGTCGGCCTTGTCCTCGCCCACCGATAAGCCGCCGACGGCATACCCGTCAAATCCGACCGAGACCAGGTCACGCGCCGACTCCACCCGCAATCCGGCATCCAGTCCGCCCTGAACGATGCCGAACAATGACTGATCCGCCCGTCGCTTAGCCTCGACGCACCGGCGCGCCCACAGAGAAGTCCGCTTGGCGGCGGCACGAACTTGGTCGAGCGAGGACGGCAGTGCGACGACATGATCGAACGCCATGATGATGTCCGCACCCAATGCTTCCTGAATCTCGATCGAGGTTTCCGGGCTGATGAACCGTGACGACCCGTCGATATGGGATTGGAAGATCACGCCTTCGTCCGTCACCTTGCAAAACTTGGCCAAACTGAAGACTTGGAAACCGCCGCTATCGGTAAGAATGGCGCCCGGCCAGGCCGTGAACCCATGTACGCCGCCCAATTCCTGCACGACTTTGTGGCCGGGCCGAAGGTACAGGTGATAGGCATTATTCAAGATGAGCCCGTAGCCCATCTTCAGCAATTCCTCGCCGTCCACACTGCGCACATTGCCGAGCGATCCGACCGGCATGAAAGCAGGCGTCGCCACCTCGCTGCGCCCGGTGGTGAGAACACCGACCCGAGCCCGCCCGCCTGCCTCTTCATGGGTAATACGAAACGACAGCATGCGATCGGCAGTCCTACATCTGCTCCGGGGCTGAGACGCCCAGCACCGTCAACCCGTTTCGGACCACCTGCTGCACCGCCCACATCAGGGCCAGTCGAGCTCCTGTGAGGCCTGGCGACACCACGTCTGCCGTCCGACTTGTGGAAACCGCCGGATCGGTCGATGCGGCGGGGGTTGATTCGCTATCGGGTGCCGGAGGCAAAATCCGGTGTTTATTGTAAAAAGGATGCACCATGCCTGCCAGCTCACGAAGATAGTAGGCCATTCGATGCGGCTCCAGTTCAACGGCGCTCGACTCCAGCACGACCGGGAACGCCGACAGTTTTCGAATGAGCGCGAGTTCATCGGGATCATGCAACAGCATGAGATCGGCCTGGCTCGGGAGCGGACAATCGATACCCCGTGATGCCGCCACGCGCAGGAGGCTGGCAATCCGCGCATGTGCATATTGCACGTAGTACACAGGATTTTCCTGCGACTGCTGTTTGGCCAATTCCAAATCAAAATCCAGGTGTGTGCTGGAGTCGCGCATGAGAAAGAAAAACTTAGCGGCGTCCGCGCCGACTTCATCCATCACTTCCCGAAGAGTGATGAACTCTCCGGCCCGCTTGGACATCTCGACCTTCCGCCCGCCGCGCAGTAGATTCACCATCTGCACCAGCACGACTCGCAGTCGCTCTTTCGGATATCCGTAGGCCTGCACGACCGCTTGCATCCGCGGAATGTACCCGTGATGATCGGCGCCCCACACGTCGACAAGAAGATCAAACCCGCGCCGCAGCTTATCGCGATGATACGCAATGTCGGAGGCAAGGTACGTGTAATCCCCCTCCTGCTTGCGCACGACCCGATCTTTTTCATCGCCAAAGGCTGATGAGCGAAACCACTGCGCGCCGTCCTGATCGAACAGCAGATCTCTGCCCCTCAACTCGCTCAGCACCTGCTCGACCGCACCGGAAGACAACAATGAAGCCTCACTGAACCAGGACTCGAAGGTAATTCCAAAGGTCTCCAAATCCTGCCGAATGAGAGCGAGCAATTCCCGATAAGCAAACTCCTTGCTTCGCTGTTCCGCATCACTGACGGGAAGTGAGAGCAACGCCACGCCCTGCTCCGCTTTCACACGTGCGGCAACCGCACGAATATACTCACCCTGATACCCATCTTCGGGAAACGACACCTTCTGCCCGCATGACTCTAGATAGCGCGCCAGAACAGAGACTCCCAGCAGCTTCATCTGCCGGCCTGCATCGTTGATGTAGTATTCGCTGACAACGTCATGCCCCGTCGCACGCAGGAGACGGACCAACGCTTGCCCCACCGCAGCACCACGACCATGGCCAACGTGCAGCGGGCCGGTTGGATTCGCACTGACGTATTCCACCAATACACGGCGCCCTTGCCCCACTCGACTGTGGCCATAATCCGCCCGCTGCGTTTCAATATGTCGCAGCACCTCCAGCCAAAGGTCAGGCCTCACCGTCAAATTGAGAAATCCCGGCCGCGCAATCTCCGCGCGGGCAAATAGCGCATCGCGGTTCTGAATATGATCGATAATAATCTGAGCAATTTCGAAAGGAGGCTTGCGCTCAGCAGCAGACAAGGACATGGCAACCGTACAGGACACATCTCCCCACTCAGGTCGTTTCGGTGCCTCAAGGTTGATCACCGGCATCTGCTCTACCTTGAGCATCCCTCGTTGCTGTGCCAATCGAAGCGCCCCGACCAACGCGTCACTGACCTTGTCCTGCACTACGCCCTGAGTCACAAGAACTCCTCTAAGTCTGCGTGGAAACAGCGAAAATCAAACTGGGAATCTAACACACCAGGACATGAGAGACAAGATCGCCGGTTCGTCGGTGGGGACTATGGTTGCTTATCCAACTGTGCGCGGCAGGCAGCAATCATACGCTCTGGAGCAATCTGAAGACAGACTCGCGCCTGGCAACTCGCTACGTCGCTCCAAGTCGAGCAAGCGCACGGCTCGCCAGATACAACCGACACCGTAGGCCCGAGCGGAGCCCAGCGACGCGGATTGGTCGGGCCAAAACAGGCAACGGTGGGAACGGCCAATGCAGCGGCGAGGTGCGTAACCCCGGAATCGTGCCCGAGGTAGAGCGCAGCTTGCGCGAGAACGGCGGCTGATTTAGACAGATTCAGCCCACGAATGACCGGCACGGGTGTCCTCAGCGCAGAAAGCACTCGAGCACAGGGCTCACGATCGGCCGGGCCCTCAAGTAGCATAGGAGTCATGCCGACCTCGATGAACCACTGAATAACCTCCGCCAGGCGCCATGCTTCTACACATTTATGCGGACTGCCGCTTCCCGGGTGAATTACCACCAACGGCGACCTGCTGTCCCAATTGAGCGACATCAAGATCTGTTGCGCCTCCGCCATAACTGCCGGAGATAGAATAAGAGGAAGGTTGCAAGCCCGTCCTGCATCCGCGATTTCTACGGACTCCAGATAACGATCACTTTGATGCTCAGCAAAACATTCCTGGGAAGAGCTGGACCTCAGGTTGATGGACTGTACGCCCGCAGCACGGAGGGTACGAACTAAGGCTGCATCAGCATCTCGGAACCATCCAACAGCCTTATCGCATCTGCTTAACCAACGCTTGAATGGGGCACACAGACTATCATGCCCCGCAAACAGTTCACTCAAATAGGTGGATTCAAGAGGAAATACCCGGTCAATTTCCCCGGCGTCGCGCAAGAGCGTTCCCACGGCATTACCCGCAAGCAGTGCGATTTCATGCTGAGAAAATTGACGCTGGAGCGCGTGAAGAACCGGACGGGCAAGCAACACATCGCCCAAAGCCCCGGGATGAATAACGAGCACCCCTCGTCGGTTGCTATCGTGCTGAACGTGAGGTGTCACCGCTCGATAGAAGGTTGTGATTCCACCGAAGCCAAGTCGTCCGGCGTATTGATATTGCGAAATGAACGTACCCTTGAGGCGAAGGGGAGAAACTCATTTTCCCCCAAAATGGCAATCCGCAATTCTTCTTGCTTGAACAATTGCTGAATCTTGAGTTGTTGGCGTTCAGCCATCACCCTCAGAAATGGAATACAGCGCTTTGAATACAGCCCATGCGTGGGGTGGAATTTACCGGAGAGCTTGGCAACTACGATGTCGGCTGTATTGTCGTAGGAAGCCATAAAGCGAATGATTTCAGTATCCAAAAACGGCATGTCACAAGCTACAGCGAATACCCTCGGTTGGGTTACTGCCATCAACCCTGTATAGATTCCGCCTAAACTCCCCGCATTAGGGATCACATCATAGACCACAGAGCAGTCTTGTACAGCAAGTCGTTCAATGGGTTCAGCAAGGACGACAATGTTCTCAGCAAAGATGGAACGCAAGACCGATACTGTTCGCTCAAATACACTTTCGCCACTGACTTTCATGAAACGCTTATCCTGTCCCATTCGCCGGCTTTTGCCACCGGCGATCAAGATACCTGAGACACCTTCAATCATGGATCTGCCCGCCTCGCTTGCGACCATACATCATGCGCCAAAAACAACGAGGGGGTGAGTTTCCTCACCCCCTCGCCGGAACACACTACCTCATTAGGCTATCGCTTAAAGGACCTTGCCTTTTTTCTTGTTGGCGCGTCGGGTCAGCATCCAACCCTCTAAGAACACCACACCAACTGCGATAACCGCCGGGTAGATATATACTTCCTGAGGAATCGGAGGCTGAAGGATCGTGTAATAGAAGGCCGATACGGCCATCTTCCGTCCAGCGTCCCCATTGTGTCCATCCCAGGCGAAGAACACCATCGGAATGTACTTACCGATATCGAACCGAGTGTACTCGTCATAATCATCCTTGTTGCCCTTCAACGGGCGGGAAATCATGACGGTCCACTGACCGTTCTTCCATTCCGACTTCAGCAACTTAACTTTCTCTTCGAAATCATCGCGCTCTTCGAAGTCCTGATCCCATCCCGTTCCCTTGAAGGAACGCAACGAGCCATCCGCTTCCCACTTCAGGATATCGGCATTGAACTTCGCATCACCGAACAAATAACGTGGCTTGAACGGAGCAGGAATCTCCTGCCACTTGATCGGGAACTGGAACGCGATAGCGTCATTATAGACGGCATAGTTATTCTGAGCCGCCGCGATAGAACCCTCTTCGCCGGTCTTCGGCGCCTGTTCCTTGACGCCAAAGTTTTCGACGTTCACTTGGGTGGGTGCCCAAGGAAGCTTACCCTCTGCAACGCTCTTTGTTCGATCGTCCCATTGAATCAGGTACACGACGCTCTTTTCGTTATAGAGCGACTTTACCCAAATGTCGTCAATGCGATTCACGAAGTTTCGCGGTTTGTGGGTAATCTGGCCACCCATCGCCACATAACGACGACCGACCTTCTTCCACATTTCGTTCTCGGGATCGCTTGAAATCTCGCCTTCCACCGGAGCCGAAGGAACCACGAAATTAATCTTCGGCTTATCGGTCAAAGGATCGATACCAAGTGGCTTACCTTCTTCATCTCGCTCGCACAGCGAGTTTACGAAGTTAGCAATGTTCCATCGATCTTCAACAGACGTGCTGTCCGCAAATGACGGCATCGGGGTACCGTTAACGCCAGTTGAAAACGTTCGGAAAATGTTCCGGACGTTATATGGGTCCTGGCGGCTGCCGCGGAAATTCCAGCATTTGTGCCAATTGGCCGGCTGAATGGAAAAGCCCCAGTCGTCTTTAAGATTGAAAGCATTTCCGTCTCCGCGCCCTTCGACGCCGTGACACTCAATGCACTTCTTGTCAACGATCAACTGGGCGCCCTTTTTGACGCTGTCTTCCGTTGCTTCAGCTGGCTTAATCGTACCAAGCTGAAGAATCGTCTGTGTCTCAGACTGCTTGTCGGTGAACTTTCGATCCTTCACCAGCTGTGTGGTCACATAGGACAAGACTTGAATCCGCTGTTCTTCGGTCAAGATACCTTCCCATGGTGGCATGGCTGATCCAGGCAGACCGTGAGTCACCGTATCGAACAGGTCGTTCTTCCCGGAATCGGGTGTCTTCTCATTGTAATTAAACAGCGGCAACTCTCCGCTTGCCGTATGGCGAATCTTGAAAGTGCCCTGGTTGAAGTTTCTGGGCCGCGGCCAAAGCCGATCAGCACCAGGTCCATCACCGGCACCATCGACACCGTGACACCACACGCATTTGGTGAAATACACGCGCTTTCCTGCCTCAATCATTTCTGCAGGCGGCGCAGGGGCTAAGTCCCCTTTTGCAAAACCTTCAGGAAGATCTCCGGCCTGCCCGATCCCAACCGCACTGGCTGAAATGAGTAGGGCACCGAGGGCAGCCCCGATGATCGGGGATGCTTTTACGTTCAAACGAAGTTTGCTCATTGTTAACCTCACCACCTGTTCTCCCAGGTTGTTTGTAAGATTCAGAATTAGTCCCATGTCCGAGGATAGTATCCCGTGTGCCAGTATTCGAACAAGATCACCTTCCAAATTTCATCAGTGGTCAGGTGCTGTTCCCATGGCGGCATGACGGATGCCCAAGGGAATCCTTCATTCGGCAGACCAATTCCGCCCTTAGCGACGCGCCAGAAAATAAAGGTTTCCTGCAACTGCGCAATCGTTCCCGGATCCGTAAAGTTCGCAGGAATCGGGTTGAATGCAAAGGCATGAAGACCGCGGCCGTTCAAGTTATCGCCGTGGCAGAAGTGACAGTTCTGGAAGAAGATTTCTCCGCCTTCACGAACGTACTTCAAATATCCTTCAGCCTTTTCGTCCCAGGGGTTAGCATTGGGAGCCATCAAGCGTCCCATTCCCTGCTCGACAATCAGCTTATTGCTGTAGGCCTGATCGTATTTACCTTCAAGGTTAACACGATACGGATTTTGCGAAGTTTGAAGCGTATAGGTCTTGCCATGTACCTTTGTGCTGGCGGGAGGTGCCGGGTGCACCGTACGCAATTCGATCGGCTCGTCAACACTGGGCTTCATGGTCAAGAATGAAAAGCCCCCGATGAGCAGCGGCAAGAGAATCAGATACATCGTACGGAGTGCTTTATGGAAGCCCGTATTGGCATCAAGCACATTGAGGATGGGTTGCCGAAATTTCTTCCAGTCCTCCTCGTTCGCTGATACCCACATAAACACGGCGACAAATGACACAACGCCGTACATCGCCCGAACGCTGAATGGAATCGGGGGGTAGATCCGAAACTTTAGATACGTTTGCACAAAAGCCCAAAACAACACCCCTTGCCAGAACCGAGGAAAGGCGACTCCCATGGAATTCGCCAAATAACTCAGGCCGGTAAAGCCAGCGACGAACACCGCCAGCTCACTCAACACCTGCATGGGCATGTAGCCCTCAACGAGCCTGACGGTGTTCGAGGGAACTACTCCGAAGATCATTCCGATCAACATGAGCAGTCCCAGGACGCCAATCAAGGCTCCGACTGACATTAATGCTTTCATGTCCTCATCTCCCTTTCTTCCGCAATAGCAACCAGATCCCTATTCGCCGAATTTAGGAAGCCTTGGGAGGCTCTTTCCCTTCCTGAACCTGCGACAGGTAATCTACAAGCTTTTTAAGTGCGCCAGCGCTAAGCTTTTGGCCGAAGACTTTCGGCATCGTATTGTCCGGGAAGCCCTTCACGACATAGGCGCTTGGCTCGACAATGGATTCCATGATGTAGTCAGGAACGCTTTTCGCTTTACCTTTGTAATCCTTGTCCTTGATCCGAAGAGGGGCATTGGTTCCTTCGACCAGTTTCGGACCGATGGTCCCAGTCGCACCTGCGATACCAGGAATCGTGTGGCACGCCACACACTGACCTTTCGCAAAGATTTGATCAACTGGCTCAGTCCCATCCGCCATCAGGGCAGATGCACCACCACCGGCCGCCTTGTCACCCTCTGTCGGCGGCTTCGGACGATCCGATTCCGGAATGAATTTTTCGTAGGATTTGACAATTTCGTCAAAACCAGGCGCGTCTCTACCTTCCCTCGCATATAGCCAGGTGTCTACCGCGGCCAGCTCTGGGAGGCTCAGCGAAATTGGTGGCTTGTGAATGGAAGGCATAGGGCTCTCTTTATCGTTCGTCCCCTTCACACCAAATCCAGCGACGACAAAGCAGCTTGGGCAAGCATGTGATTCTGCAATGTACTGAATTCCGTTTTCGGCAGTCCCTGAACCTGGGAATGCTTCCTTTTGATTAGAATCACGTGCGGCAGGGTTTCCCTTATGGTAACGAGGATCGTTGATCTGCGTCTCTGCCCGTTCAGGAATTCCGTCGAGGTTTGGTGCACGTTCTCCCAACATGCCCTTATGAAAGGCATGACAAAGAGGGCACTGCCCCTTACCAATAGCGCCCTGAACTTTATTCTGGCCGACTCCACCGAAGATGATTTTCTCACCTTCGTCAGCAAGTTCAGCTTGCGGCATATTACTAAAGTCTTTTTTCTCTTCAATTGGTGGGAACCCACCTTCGACCTGCGGCAACCAGTTGCCATAACCCGAGAGTGCCGCAGCGATGAAGAACATGAAGCCCCCGATTTTCAGCAGTGCGCTGATATTCGTGAAGTACAGGGCCATCATGAATGTCATTGAGGTGATCAAGACAAGGGACACCGGCAACAGTCTCGACTCACCGAAGAAGTTCATTTTGTAGTTGGCAATGGCCATGAAGAGGAGCAGCGCTCCCCAAATGCCAATGAATGTCTTGAATACCGCGCGCTTATTCGCAACTGGATCCGAAATGGATGCCTTAAAGTAAAACATCAGGGCAACTAAGAGCCCCAATGCTGGCCATCCCATCGCTACGGCCGATTTAATGAGTTCAATCACAGCTCAAACCTCCTGCAGGAGGGGAAGGCTCTGGCTGCACGAGCAACGCAGAGACCTTCCCTCATTGATTCATTACTTGCGTTTTGATTAGTGACCAACCGCTGGCGCCGCAGCCCGACCAGGCACGGCTGCCTTCGCTTCAACCGGCGCTTTCTTTGCCGCTAAGGCACCCAACCAAAACACAAACATGATGCTAATCCAGAAGAACAACACGTTGGCTGAAATCATATTCGCCGCAAAACCTACCGTATGCGTGTAAGCCCAGGGCGAATTGTCACGCATGATTTCATTGACGTGCCAGAAGAGTCTGACCGAAGACCTGATGTATCCCATCAGTCCCATCATCCACGTGAAGGCCGTAGCGAGCATGATCAGCGCATATTGCGATCTCGCCGAAATCTTGCCCCACTCGATCGGCCCCATCTGCTTTGCGCCCTTCATCATGACGCTATTAAGCGCAAACATGAAGAACAGGCAGGATAGGGTCGTGGCCACCTGCGGCACTGACAGACCGACGCGAACGTTCGCAGGGATGTAATAGCCATACACAGCCAACATGATGATGTTGAGGTATGCAAAGAAGAAAAAGCATCCCATGAAAATGTTGCCGAACTTTGCCCAGGATACCGTCGAGACCTTGTTGCCCCGCATGTACCACACGAAGCTCAAAACAGTGGTCGTAATGATCACGTTGATACCACCGTTCTTGGCCGACATAACCCCGTAGTTACCAAGCACGGGGTGCTGCTGACCGCCCATGGCCTTCAACTCGGCAGGCGTCATCACGATGGTGTGCGGGGTGATAAACACCAAGTAACCGCAGGTGAGCAGGAAAACCAGATACTTAATATAGCGCTGATACTTTTCAGCACCACGCATCCGACCAAGCGCCTGCCACAGGTAATAATTGGTACTGAGGAACAGAATGCCGATCATGGTTGCCTGAATGATGAACAACCAAGCCAGCAGACCACCCATCAAAGTAATGCCCATCTGCTGCCGATAGGCATAGACTTCACGCATCAACCAGTACCCAGCGAAGGGCAATGGAATCAAGAACGAGACTCCCAGCGCCATGGCGATGTAGCCCATCCAGTCGTAGTGAGCGCGCTCTTCATCGGTTTTCGCCGAGAGGAAACGGTAGGCAGCATAGGCCGCCACGACACCACCACCGAAGGCCATGTTACCCAGAATGCGGTGGAGATTGAGAGGATTCCACAAGGCCGTGTGAATCACGTGCCAAATGTTGCCCAGATACCGACCCTGCTCGTCAACGCCGGCGGGGGACATCATGAATCCGATCCAAGAGTTCGCGAGGAACATCAGGATCGTACCGATTACGTTCAGGACGACGGACATGCTGAGGTGGATCCATTTCAGGAATCCGTCCTTCATTTTGTCCCATCCGTAATAGTAAATATAAAGCGTTCCACTCTCCGCCACGAACATCAAGGCATAGATGTGCATGACCGGTCGGAAGATACCCGAGAGATACTGGAAGAAGGCAGGATAGAGAGTCAGGAAGGTAAAGATCAGGATTCCACCCAAGATCGCGGTCAGCGAATAGGCCGTAAGACTGATCTTAATAAAGTCGTAGGCTAGCTGATCATATCGCTTCGCCAACGCTTTGTCCTTACTCACTACACCCATGAACTCGATGATCATACAGAAGATCGGCACAGCCAGAACGAAGCTGCCATAGTAAAGATGCTGCTGGTTGGCAAACCAGAGAAGGACGCGACTTTCAAAGTTGTATCGCGGATAGTCCTTCTCACTGTCCGTTGTCTTCGGAGCGGGAGGCCCCGAAACAATGCCTTCGGTCTTGTAATAAACGTCCTTGCCCTTCTCAATTTTTGCGTCACCACCCTCTTTCTTGGCGTCAGCAGCAGGAGCGCCACCGTCACCAGCAAGGGCAGGGATCGCAACCAGAACGGGCATGAGGAGGAGGCCGATCATCGCGCACAGCGCCATGATCGACATCAACTTCGTGCGGGTTACAGAGCCCATGGGTTACCTCCTTGATACATCGCGTATGTGAACAACAACTTCAAAGCCTTATCCCCTAAACGACTACTTCCGAAGGAGATACCAAAAGTCCAATCCTTGCGCATCCATCAAAAAGTGATCAACAGCCGCAAAAAACGAGACGCAGATCAACACTGATACGACGACATACACAATTGTTTGGCCCATCTCAAACCCCCCTCAACGTAATAAACATTTTCCCAGGCCAGGATGCGGGATCAGCAAGGACACTGAATCCCTCCGAACCAGTAAAAAAACCAAAGACTGACTGCACAGGTGATGTAGAAAATCATTTTACCGACCTTAACTTTGACGTCGTCCTGAGCAGCTTCCATCATGATTCTCCCAACGTTTTAAGTACGTATTTTAAATTGACACACCAACTACGCTGTGTTAATCAAAATCCCTCACGCACATGATTTTTAAAGGGATTTTTATGGCTAAAAACTCAAAAGTGTTCGACATTATAGTTTTGGCTGGAATGGTTGTCAATATCATTTTGGCCGTGTTTCTGATCCTCTACTACTTTGATTTCCTATGATTTTCTCCTGCCCCACGACCTCAGACACGCGACCATTCTTCGCACTGGATTGAGCGCAACGAAAGCCGATCGTTTCATCGCGAAAATCCGACATCATCTTGCTGCGGGCGGTGATACGCAAGTCCGATCCTGAGCTGGTGTACGCCGCCCCGCGCAAGACCTTGTAGGTGCCGTATTCCGGACTTTCCGGATTGTGGTCGGCAGCCGCGGCATAGGCCCCCTCCAGATACCAATCGTCTACCCATTCCATTACATTGCCCGCACCATCCATGACCCCGTACGGGCTGGCATCGCTCCGCACTCGCCCAACCGGAGCCGCCACCTCAAAGCCGTCGTCAACTCGAGCCCAGTTCGCCCCCCCTGGAATTTCCACGTTGCCCCAGGGCCATAGACGCCCATCGGTCCCGCGCATGGCCTTCTCCCATTCCGCCTCCGTAGGCAAACGTCGGCCACGCCATTCGCAATAGGCCTTGGCGTCTTCCCAGGACACATAGACCGCAGGCTGATTCACCCCTCGCATACGGCCGGTATTTTTCGCATACCGTGACGGAGGTCCTGATTTTCGATGCCCCGTGGCCTTTACAAAAGCTGCATACTGCGCATTGGTCACTTCGTACCGGTCGATCAGAAATTCATCGAGATAAATCTTCCGCTCAGGTTGCTCATCGAATCCCCCCCGACTCGTACCCCGGATGAATGGTCCCGCAGGAATGGCAACCAACTCTTCCTCCAACGGCGCCTCCGACGCAGAGGAGTCTTGGGCAGGGTTCCCGGCTTCCTCCTCGGAGCGTTGCGGTTCCGCTTCCAATGGGGTCGAAATAGTGCCGCGAAGAATCGCGATAATGGGCAAGCTAGCGGCGAACAGGACCGCAAGAAGAAAGACAACTTTGAAACGCGTTTCCAACATGCTACGACCGACTACTGAGCTGCGGTGTCGGTATCAACATCTTTGGCGCACCGAAAACCGACCGTAATGTCATGCCGCCACGGTCTTGCCTGGAAGCGCTTGGACGCGCGAACGTTCCGCTTGGTTTCCCGCCAAGACCCGCCACGAATGACTCGCTGCTCACCGTTCTCAGGCCCTTTCGGATCCCGATAGGGTGAGGCCCGGTAAAAGTTTTCCTCGTAGACATCCGCCACCCACTCACCGACGTTGCCCGTCATGTCGTAAATGCCGTACGGACTGCGGCCCGACTCGAACGAGCCCGGCGGAGCCAGATACCGAAATGCATCCTCAGTTCCATCAATATTGGCATACCCCACCACAAACTCGTCACCCCAGGCGTACCGGCGCTTCCCCTCGCCGCGAGCCGCCTTTTCCCACTCAGCCTCAGTCGGCAGCCGCTTCCCGGCCCATTTGCAGTACGCCTCTGCATCGTCCCAGGTCACAGCAATGGCCGGGTTTTCAGGCTTGAGGAGCTTCGCGGGATCGTCTTCAAACACCTCGATCTTTCGCTTGACTCGCTTCGTCATCTTGATAAACCGGTCATAGGAATCCTGCGTGACTTCGTGTTTATCGAGAAAATACGTCTTTAAGTAGACCTGGTGTTCAGGCTTCTCATCGGGATCACTATCGTTGTCGCGGCTGCCCATCACGAACGGGCCCTCGGAGATTTGCACCATCTCCCGACCGTCATCTCCGATAAATGTCTTGTACATGGAAAAGTCCTGTGCCGCAGCGACCGTCACCGGTTTAGCCTCGGTCGCGATCGAGAGCGCCAGTTGGCGCATCTGCTTGGCCTTGTACGATTCATAGACCAACCCGCCAATCATCAAAATAAACGACCCGAAGACAAAGATAATGGACCCGATCAACACACCACGATTTTCCATGGCCTTACTCGCACCTCATGATTTGGTCACCGCCGAGTGCGCCGCAACTGGGTCATCACTCGTTTCCAATGCTGCGGCTTTTCGCGCCGCTCGCATATCCAGCAACATTGAAATCTGCACGCCGAGAAATCCGCCCATTGCCGCCCCGGCCCCGGCCCCGAATGAAATCTTTTCTATACCGGCGACCACCCAGGCCAGCAAGCCACCGAGGACGGTCCCCACCAAAATGCTGACCAGGAATCGGCGCCCGCCAAGAAAACCAACCACAGCCCCAAGCGCCAAGCCCAGCCCAGCGGTCAACGGAATGGATGAGGCTCCCAGAAACGATCCAATCAGCGCCCCGACCGTGCCCATGACCACAACACCAAGGACCACATCAAACACTGCGCTGGCCGAGGGGCGGTTCATCGCTGCCATCATTTCCTCATCTCAATCGGAGTGCGCGCTCGCACTTACTTGGCCGGCCCAACCGTGACTGCGCCGAAATCAATCTCCACGCCAGGACCGGCGAACAACGAGATACCCCAGGCCTTCTCCGCCGGCTCATGCTTATGAATGCGCTTGAAGTCCTCATAGACATTGACGCGCTCTTCCACCCATTCCCCGACAGGAAGCACCCCGCTCTGCACCACCAATTCCGAACCGCTGAACATGCCACCTTCGACGAAGGTCCCCACCGGCTTACCGGCGCTCCAGATATATTTCGTAAACACGGGAATGAACATGAGATCAGTATCCAGCGAGGCATACAGCGCTGCAACCGGCTCCGAATTGCTCGGAGCCTTGTGGAGGCGCCACCGCCAGGTCAGGACCGGATACACCTTCGGGTCCCAGTCGATCTTACGTTTTTTTACACGCTGCCCTGCATCCTTGGCAGCAAGGAACTTTTTACCGTCTTCAGTTTGAATCTTGTACGCATCACGCCCCTTCGCCTGGCTCCGCTGGTTCTCATGCTGCCAATCAACGGGAAATCCGTCCTGATCCGCCGACTGAAAATCCTCCAAGACCAACACTCCGGACTCGGCCGCATGCACAGACCGACTGCTCCCCACCACCGTGTACAATCCCACCAGACTCAGCACCGCTACCGCACCGACAAACATCCGTATTCCCATCACAACACTCCCTCATGAACCTGCCTATCCTTCATGCGACGGAGACGGCAGAAAACCCGCCTCTTTCTCCGCACTCACATCCTCATGCATCACCGGCTGCTGCCCGCGCTGGCACACCCAGAACAAGAAGAAGACCGCTCCCCAGAACAGCACCATGTTGATCGTCACCATCTTTGCCGCAAACCCGAGTGACGGCGTAAAGGCCCAAGGCGACGTATCCGGCATCAATTCGTTGACATGCCAGGCCAACCGGCCGGAGGAACGAATGTATCCCATCAAGCCCATCACCCAGGTGAAGGCCGCGGCAAGGCCGAACAACCCGACCATCCCACGAACAGAGATCTGCCCCCACTGCACCGGCCCATGAATCGTCGCCCCGCGCAGCATACGCCGGTTCAGCAGCAATCCCAGAGTGACCACCAACAACGTTGTCACAGCCTGCGGACCGGACAATCCCACACGAAGACTGGCCGGAAGATAAAACCCGTAAATCGACAATCCGATGATGTGCGCCGCCCCAAGACCGAACAGGGCTCCCAGGATGACATTCCCCGTCCTGGCCCAGGAAATGGTCATCGTCCGGTTGGCCCGTCGATAGAAGATATAACTCAACGCCGTGATGCAGATCATCACATTGACCGCCCCGTTCTTCGACGACATCACACCGTAATTTCCGATTACCGGATGCTGAGCGCCGCCCATGGCTTTCACTTCCGTGCCGGTCATCAGCAGCGTGTGCGGGGTTAACCAGATGAACAAGCACCCTGTCAGCGCCAGCAGCAGGTACTGATAGTAGGGCTGATACCGCTCACCGCCGCGGATCCGCCCCATGCTTTGCCAGAGGTAATAATTCACGCCGAGAAACAGGGCGCCGATCAGAAGGGCCTGCACGACGAAGAGCCATGTCAGCAATCCGCCCATCATCGTGACGCCCATGCTCTGGCTGTACGCGTAAACGGAACGCATCAACCAATAGCCGGCAAAGGGCATCGGCAGCAACGCGCAGACCGTCACAAACAAAAATACGTAACCAACCCAGTCATAGTAGGCTCGTTCTTCCTGACTTTTTCCCGAGAAGAACCGGTAACAGGCGTAGGCCAACACCACCGCACCGCCCGACATAATGTCCGCTAAAAACCGATGCAGGTTCAACGGATTCCAGAGCGCGGAACGAAGCAGGTGCCACGGGTTGCCGAGATATCGCCCCTGCCCGTCGACACCGGATGGCGCCATCATGAATGCAGACCAGGAGTTGGCCAGCAACAACAGCGACGTTCCACATACCACCGCAAGCAGGCCGATCGACAGATGAACCCACTTGGAGCCTGGAGACACCATCCTGTCCCAACTGTAGTAGTAGGCAATTGTCAGGAATGTGGTGCCCACAAACACCAGCGCGTAGAGCGGCATCATCCCTTTGAACGTCCCCCCCATGTACTGCATGAAGCTGGGATACAGTGTGATGAACATCGTCAGCATCAGGCTGCCGACCGCCGCAGTGACCGACAGCGCGAGGAGCGCCACCTTGAGAAGATCCTGAGCCAGGCCGTCATAACGCAGGGCCATCGCGGGGTTTCTAGCCACGAGTCCCAAGAACTCCAACAGGACGCAAAAAACCGGGAGGGCCAATACGAAACCACCGAAGTACGTATGCTGCTGGATGATAAACCACATCAACAGCCGGCTATCGAGCGAGCCGACCTGCGGATACTGGTTATCATTCGCCGTCGGGGCCGAAGGTCCGCTGGGGACACCTGGCGTATGAAAATAGACATCGCTCGACGGATCCGACGCCACGAGGGGCGGCGGACTCAGCAGAATGAGACTGACGGCTGACAACAGCGCGCAGACGAACAGGAGAATCACGGATGGACGCGAAAGACGTTTGGTCATGACGACACTCTCTGGCCGTTCTTCTCAAAGACAGCCGCAGATTCATCCAAGGCCGAACCGACAATGGCTTCGCGAGACTTACCGAGAATGCCCATCACGAACGGGCAACGCAACAATGCACTCGGCACGCCTCCGGGTTGACGATTTTCAACTTCTCGCCGATGTCCCAAATAGTAACAATATAACGGCATGATGCCGCCGACGAGACCGGCGACCCCCGCAAACAGGGCCATCGAACTCATCGGCTGCTTCAATACGTAGAGACAACCTCCGACCAGCACCAGGTAATAGGTGGACGCGAAGGCCAGTCCCGGCCACCACCAGAATTTCATCAGTTCGACCCAGCTGGTCGCGGCCAGGCGAGACATCAACGTCTCTCGCTCACCCTGGCCGGCAAAAAACGCCAGCACGCCGACGCTGCCAGCCGCCATCGAGACAATCCCCGCCTGCACGAACACCACCAGGTCGCCGCTGACAACCGCCGCCACCAGCGCCGAAAGACCCACACAACCAAGGACGCCGGCCATGACCCAGATCAAGAGCGTGTGATCGAACCGTTGCAACAAAGCCCGCAACGCCGCTCCATCAGGAAATGTGATCAACGGCCGCCCACTGGCCTCAAGCCAGCGAACATACCCGATCTCAAACGCGTCTCGCGCAACGGCCGTACTGGGGATGATGAGCGCCATCATCGCCGGCCCATCGGGATGCTTGGCATAGTCGTATCCCACCAGCCACAACAGGGCCAAGACCAGCAAAGACAACTGAACACCGTAAACGAACCCGATCCAGGCCAGGATCCATCCGATCCGCTGCACTCCGTCTGCGGCCACCAGGCCCATGAAGGGCACGCCTCGCCCCACACGGTAGGCACAGAATGCCGTTGCCATGGACACTAGTCCGCACAGCAACAGCAACGTCAGTGGATCCGCGAGAGAAAACCCTTGTTTGGCCGCCCGGTAGACCGCAAAGGCCACCAATCCCGGGACAAACATGACGAGACGCTTGCGCTTCCGAACCGAATCTTCCGTGACTGCCAGCGTCAAACTCGGAAGCACTCGTAAGGCCAACCGATGCAACATTGTGTCATCCACCAGGATCAAAAGACTGAGGTACTGAGTAAGCCCCGGCGAGCTTTTGAAACACCGCCTTCGCGCGAACGACTACGCTCGCTGCGCCGCCATGCCAAAATATCGCGCTTTGACTTCTTCCATCAGCGCCACAGTCACTGAAGATATACCGCGATCCACGGCCGTCCGCTCTAATTCGATGCGCGCCATCGCACGGACGGGCGCGGGTACATTCGCAAGACGCTGCTCGGCATCGGGATCCCAGGCCACGATATCCCCGGTTTGAGCCTGATCGATCAAATCGTAGGTGATGACCCGCTGCCGCCTGGCCCTGGCAAACCCTTCCACCAACTCGCGCAACGCCGGGGCGGCATAAGGCGGCACCCGATCCAACCGGTGCTTGGCATCATCCGACCACATCAACCGATCGACGAGTCCGTCAGTCTGTCCCGCAGGCAAGTCGATTCCGACCATCCAGCGACACGGTCGACATTCCGAGCGGACAAACCAGGTCGTCTCGCCGTCACTCGACAACCGCTCCTCGACCCCCTCGGTATGCATCCACCCGCCGCAGCCGCACACAAGCATAAGGCGCTCGCCCTTCTTCTCTCTTCCGCGTCGCTACCCGATTTTGCCGGGGTACAAGATGTACAGCATCGCGTACGTAAAGGTTCCGGTCAGAAACAAAATACAATAGACGATCATCGTGAACCGGCCAAGCGCACGGTGTCGCTGTCCGCCATCAGGCCAGATACGCTGAATGCCCATTTCCACGGCAAACACAATCGCCACCAAACTAAGAAACCCGAGATAGACCTCCAGCTTACGCATGGAGAATCCGGCGGACATCACGCGTGTCCCGAATAGTACCGCCACCACTGCCAGAAGCACCGCGAAGATCAGGCTGACCTTTTTCCACGATGTCTGCAGGAGGGAGGCACTGAGCACACGGGCTCCGCTGATGAATTGCTGAGATCGAAACCCCAACACGATCATGTAGACGGCCATGACCAGCCCGATGATCACGAGGATGATATGGATGGTGAGCACAGGAATAAAGACATAATCATAGAGCGCTTGCGAGCCACCGAAACCTTCTTTGCCTTCGAAAGCCAGCACGCCCAACTGACGAAACAGATAGTAGGCGGTAAAAAATCCGACCATGGTGATCATGCCGCCCAGCATCAGCCAGTGATGATGATGCCCGCGATGCTGCTTCGCCTGTAACCATCCGATAATGAAAAGACCTGTGAACAGGGTCGCCATCAACTGGCTGAGATCGGCCCCCATCGTCGCATGGGTCCCGAAGAAGCCTGGCTGTCGGAGGAATTCAAACATTGTCTATCCTAACCGGCACTCGGCCTGACGCCTTGCACCACCGCCGTCCGCTCAATTTCCTCAACCGAGACATAGCCCCCATCGTGCATCCACTGCATCGCCTCTGCGGTGCGGTAGCAAGCACCTTGTTCGGTATTGACGAGAATATGGACTGCGAATGCCGCCGTCCAGGCAGGGCTGGTACCGGATGCATCCAGAAATCGATCCTTGATGATCAAGCGTCCACCGGGATTGAGGTGGCCATGAATTTTCTTCACCAGAGCGGCATTGGTGGCGAGGTCTTGATAATGGAGGATGTCCGACATCAACACCACGTCATAGGGGCCCCCGAGCAAATCGCGATTAAAGTCACCGGCTTTCAACGCGATCCTAGCCTCAAGCCCGGCGTCTTTCACGGTCCGTTCAGTCAACGGCAGGGTCGTGGCCAGATCGAACACCGTTGCCGAGAGCGCCGGATAGACCTGACAAAATGCGATCGCATTCGTGCCCGCGCCGCCCCCAAGATCCAGCAGGGTCTTCGCCTCACCAAGCGCGAGCCGCTTCGCCAGATCCGGTCCGCTCTGCTGCCCGATCCGGTGCAATACAGACAATACATTGGCTCCGAGAGCAGGATCTGTCTCAAAGACATGTTGCGTCACGGGAGACCGGCCGGTCTTGATGGCATCTTCGAGCTTGCCCCAATTACTCCATTCCGCATCATGAAGCAGGAGTAAATGGCCGACATATTGGGGGCCATGTTTGACGAGGTTGGTTTTAGCCACGGAGGTATTGGCATACAGGTCTCCGGTTTTCGTCAACAACCGGATGGCCACCAGCGCATTGAGGAGCAACTCTAGCGCCCGTGTATCAGCACCGAGTTTTTCAGCAACCTCGGGAGCGGTACGCCCTTGCCCGGCCAGCAGGGAAAAGACATCTAACTTCACCGCGGTCAAAAGGATTTTTGTTTCCCAGTAGTAGCCTAACTGGAAGACTTCGGCGAGAGACAATTCGCGAGGCACAGATCCCCCACTTAGATAATGTGGTGTTGAAATTGGTCATCTTACCCAGTTCAGAAAGGGAAACGCAAGGCGAGTAGCGAACCGAAGGAAGGGCTGAAAATCAAGTAACCATGCGGGTTGTCCGGCGAGAGGGAGGGAGAAAGAACGGCTTCGAAAGCAGTCACGCAACTGACCCACGCGACCCAAAAATCGGTGGGGCCACAAAGAAAAAGGGCAGTGGTTCGAACTGAACCACTGCCCTTCCTTCAGCAGGCTATCCCGCCAAAATGAGCGAAGACTACTTGATTTCAGCCTTCAAGTTCGCCGTTCCACCCTCGGCTACTTCGATCTCGAATTCGTTCAGCTTGCCCTTGCCGACGAACGGATGCCAAACAACCACCTTGTGCTTGCCGGCAGGCACGCCCGGGATCTCGAACGAGCCGTCATCCTTCACCACCGCGTGGTACGGATTCCAGACCGGGAGGAAGAAGGACTGCATGAACTCATGCTGGTCGCACTGTAAACGATAGAAGCCCTGCTTTTCGGCGCCGCCACGGAACGTCACCGGCTTTTCCAACTTGTCACCCTTCTTCGCCAGACCGATATTGAAACCGGTGGCGGAGCTGGAGCCCTTCACGACAAAGCTGTGCGGGTTGTGCAACACGCCCAGGACCGACTTGGGATCATCAGGATCGGCATCCTTGTTCTCAGCGCGGAAATTCTTATTGTTCACCACGACGCCGCTGAACGGCAAGAATTCGCAGAACTCAGCAGTCACGTCCGTCCCCTTGAAACCATCCTGGAACGCCTGATCTTCGATATCGACCACGGAGACGATCGCACCCTTCAGACCGCCATCCTTCGCGACTTCAATGGTCTTGAGGAAACGCTTATCGCCATCCATGAGGCTCTTGTTCGGGTTCTTCGGGCAGAACTTCGGATTCGGGAACTTGGCGAAGGAGAACTCCTTCTGCTCGGCTTTCCCGGAATAGGTCACTTTCCCTGAAATCGTGCCTCCGGCAAACGAGGCGAGAGGCGCAGCCAAAAATGCTGCGGCCGCAACGCCGAATACTACTTTCATCGCACCCTTCTTCATGTCACTGCCTCCTTGTAATGAACATTAACCGGCCAACTACTTCGTCACCACTCAATCACAAGGGCTGGTGACCAATGCCCCTTGTTATGACAGTTCTCCACTCATGACGTAGCCCTGAAGAGGACCACGCCTAGGCCTCTGAACAGTTTTCTATACTGGAATCTCACTCGCACTGTCAACTTCAAATCCCGCCAATCCGACGCCTCACGATTTCGCATGATTCGGCAAGGGTTTCGCGTGACCAAGAATCCGCGCAATCGACCCGCCCACGGTTGCTCGAACGGCATCATCTTCGTCATGCAACGCCGCCTTGAGAATCGGTAACACCTCCGATCCTCCGATCTGACCGAGTGCCCGAGCGGCGGCGATGCGCGGCCGTGGAATGGGATCTTTCAACAGCCCGGCCAGAAACTCCACGGCGGCTTTCGCATTGACGCCATGGGCCCTCCCCGCGGCCTTGCCAGCTGCGGATCGCGTTCCGGGGTCAGTGTTTTGTGCCAATTCGTACAGCGCCCCGGCGACGGACTCGAACGGCTCCTCAACCCGCAGCAGCGCCGACACGACCGCAGCCTTGACCACCGGGTTCGGATCGTCCAATGACTTTCTCAGCGCCACGAGTGACTCTTTGACGCCTAATTCACCCAAACTGATCGCCGCCGAGGTTTTCACGGCCGGAATCTTGTCATTCAGGGCCTGCTCCAACGCAGGAATACCCTGCACCTTGCCGAGATCTCCCAAAGCCGAGGCCGCGGCCCCCCGCACGGAAGGCTGTGTGTTCGTCATGGCTTCGAGGAGAATCGAGAGCCCGCGTGCATCCTTCAAATCTCCCACCATCCTCAATGCCGTGGCCCGCTCCTCAGGGTTCGGAGCCGCTGCCGCTTTTTGTATCGTGTCCCACATCGCAGTCTGTCCGGTGTGGTAGAGCGCGCCAGCCGCGGCCAGGCGCACTGCGGGCTGTTCGTCTTTCATGGCCTTCTCAAGCAGCGGGATCACGGAACGGTCGCCGCTTTTCCCCAACACCTTGAGAACCGTTGCTTTCACGAGCCCGGCCTGATCTTCGAGCGCATTCCGCAATCGCGGCGAACGCCGTCCTGCGTCGAGTTTCCCCAACGCCTCCGCGGCCAGGGCACGCACGAGGCCTGATCCATCGCTCAAGCCATCCTCCAAGGCGGGAATCGTATCCGGGGAGTCCGCATCCTTCAAAGCGGTGTACGCCGCCCCGCGCATTTGCTCGCGCATGTCTTTCACGAGTACATAGATGAACCCGAGCGCGACATCCCTTAATAACGGCCGATCCTCTTGCTTCAATTCCTGCTCATGCCGCTCATACTCGATCAGTGCGTCTTTGGGCTTTCCGAGAAAAATCAACGATCGAACTTTGAGCCGCCTCGTCTCAGGTTGAGAGCCCTTCTCTTTCGTCACCTGTTCGATAAGATCGAGGGCCTCCTGATACTGTTTCTTATCGAATGCAGCCTGCACATCCTTCACCGAACTTGCCATAGCGGAATCTGGCCCAAGCCCGATAACCGGCGCGGACAACAACGCCAGTGCCATACATCCTGCTATTGTCCGAATCCAGCGACTCTCACTCTGCGTTGCCATCAAATCCCTTCCTGATCCTGTCACAGGCTCTCACCCTCGCTCCTGCGTTGCGGACTTCGGAGCCCAGTGCTGATACCCCGTCGGCTCCTCAAAATAATAGTCCGGCTGAGGAGAAAGCCGGATTCGCAGATATTCAATGGACCAATCCCGATCCTGACTCACCAGTTTCAGCACCACCCCGGTCTCAACATCCACCCACTCATAAAACCGTTCATTCCGGCCGTTATAGTCCACTCGAACTTCGTACAGCTTGGAGGGTCGCCCGATCGTGGTGGCATCGCCCACCAGAGTCCGGTTTTGTTCACCCGGAAGGGTCGGCTGAATTGGCAGGATTTCTTCGGGCTTAACAGGAACCGAAAGAATTTGCCGACGCTGGGCCAGCAGAAACCACGACTCGCGTTTGTCTAATCGAATAATTTCTATGCTGGAATAGCCGAGCTCGGTTTTGACCGCATACTTATATTCCAGGCGGATGCGGTCCCCTTTCGCAAAGACCTGGGCCTCAAACCGACGCCCTTCAACCCGCTTCACGAGCGATGCTGAGAATTCAGCCTGCCGAGTGGCAGGCGCAGTGGAAGCGCTCTCCTCCGCAAGGGCACCAACACCAGAAGACAGGCAGAGGCTTATGGACAAACAGCCTCCCAAAGCCCATCGCCACAGGCCGGCCCAGTCGCGACTAGTGCTGATGCTCCACCAGCGGTTGAATCTCAACGGGATGGCCGAGCGACTCAAGACCGAACCGCGGATTGTCCATCACCCGATACGCGGTTCGATTTCCCTTCGGAGCCGGTAGCGCCACCTTTTCGGTCGTGGTGCCATCGGGAGCGATCGTGATCGTCCGCGTCACCCCGGGCCCGGCCTGAGGATGCCACACCACCATTTGATAGGTCCCGGGCGGCACGTTGTCGATCTTGAACGCACCCTGGTCGTCGGTCACCGCATAGTAGGGATTGTTGACCGCCATGGCCCAGCTTTCCATATAGGCGTGAAACCCACACTGCATGTAAAACGTCCGCCGGCCCTTATTTAAATAGACCGGACCGACCAGAGATTTTCCCGGAGCGTGATTGTGCACTGCGCGCATATTGCCGCGTTGATGCTGGTGATTCAGGATCAATGGCTGATTGAACAAGACTCGCGCCCCCGCCTCCGGCGAGGTTTCATACCCCTGGATGTCATGCATCACTGGATCCATATTGACCACTTCCACTGCATGCCCGTTGCGTACAATGGTCACCCACGGCTGAAACATACAATCCCGCGCTTCGATCAACGGCACCGACATATCAAATGGTTTGCCCGCTTCCACGCCCTCAAGCGTGACAATCGCATTCTTCAGCCCACCCTCGGCAGTCACGATGAAATCGTGGAGCAAACGCCACCCTTTGCCGTTCGAAATCCGCCCGCAATACGTGGGGTCTGGAAAGGTAATGAGATTGAATCCTTTTGGCTCTGGAATCGCTCCCGCCAGAGTCACCGTGCCATCCAGCGCCCCCCCGTGCTGCACGTCGATGGCATCATAGGCGCCCACCGGCGACACGACCTGACAGAGCCAGGTCAGCACGGCAACTGCAAGGGTATGACTCCTGCGGGTTCGATTCAGCATCATAACGCTCCTCGTGTATGATTCGTTCGCCGTTAGGGAACCTGGCGTTGCAAGGTCGGGCGGATATCGACCACCTTCCCGAGAGACTCCGGCCCATAGTGCGGATTATGCTCAATTTCGTGCACGCTCCGCCGCCCTTTCGGGGCCTCAAATGAAAAGTCCACGGTGGACATTCCCTTCTCCGTCACCATCACCTTCTTCTGCATCATCGTTCCCAACCCGGGATGCCAGGCCATCAGCGTGTATTCTCCCGGAGGCACATCAGGGAGTGTGAAAGTCCCGCCCTCACCGGTGATGGCGTAATAGGGGTTGTCCACGGCCAGGCCCCAGCTCTCCATATAGGCGTGGAACCCGCACTGCATGACAAAAATCCGCCGCCCTTTGGTCATATGAATGGCTTCTTTAACCGGCTCTCCCGCCAGATGTTCATGGCTTTCCGCGCTGACAAGCCGCTTATGGTGAGGGTTCATGGGAAGCGGCGTATTAAACAGCACCCGAGGACCCAGCTGAGAAGTTTCGTAGGCCTGGATGTCATGCATCACCGGATCCATATTCATGACCACCACCTCAGAGTCGTTCCTGACGACCGTGACATACGGCAGGAACCGGCAGTCCCGCGCCTCAATGGTGAGGGGCTCAAACTTGAACGGCTTGCCTTTCGTCGCGTCGGTGAGGAGAACGACCACGTCCTTCAGCCCGCTGCCCGACGCGACTGAAAACTCGTCGAGAATCCGCCAACCGGTGCCGGTCGAGATACGACCGCAATAGACAGGGTCTGGAAAGGTGATCAGGTTATATCCCTTCGGAGTGGGTTTCCCTCCGGTCATCGTCACCGTCCCGGTAATCGTTCCGCCATCGGTGACGGTCATTTCATCGTACGCCCATGATAGAGAAGAGAAAAATGTCGCAGCGGTGAACAGAGCGAGTCCGGCCATTCGCATGGGTATATCCTCCAACAACGATCAGGTTGGCTATGAAGTTGGTGTCGATGTGCCTTCACACACTTCGCTGATCATACACAATCCCCGCCCTATAACAAAAGGGGGGAGCCCTTGCAGGCTCCCCCCCTTCCTCACCTCACGTGAGATGTATTCGGCTTACTTCGACGCGACAGGAATCGCGTGCGCAGCCGGCTGCTCCACTTCAGCACTCTTCGCACCGGCGCCGGCGCCGGTTAGCGGCAGCAACCTGGTGTCACCGGACGGCAACACCCGCACGTATCCCCACTGACCGGACTGCGAGTATGGCAACCGCTGGTTGCTATACACATAGTCTCCGGGCAGCCGATACATTCCACCCGCCGAAGGCAGGTACGCGTCGATCGTCTCCGATCCGGAGAATTCGACCACGCTGATCAAGTCAGCACCCCGCATGAAGGGCTCAATCGGCCATTCATGCTTCTCGACGCTGAACATGCCGTTCTGCTCATTGCTGACGCCCAACACATGGATACGCACCGGGTCGCCGGCATGCGCCTCGATGAGCGGGGTGGCCGGATCTTCCGGCTTATCCGCCTTGCAAGGCTGGAACACCTTGCCGAGTGAGCAGCCCTGTTCTTCACGGAACTTGTACGGTTCCGACCGGTAGTTGACGCCGGTCAAACCCGCCACGTTCTGAACATACGGCATAAAGCTCGTGCCGATGATGTTGTCTTCATCCTGGAAGAACAACGCCACGTCACGATAGTTGGCGCGCATTTCATTTCCCGGCACCGAACGGTCGATGATGACGTCGGCCACCCAGGAATTCTTATTGGACAGATCGGCGCCGGTCTTCGGATCGCGATACTTCGATCCCTTAGGTCCGACGACAACCGCTCCGAACAAGCCGTTCCGCGGATTGGTCATCACATTACCCCAATCCCAGACCAGCGAGGTTGTCTCGCCGTTGAACGGATCGGCGTAATACGTGTAATCGCGCTCGGCTCCCGGTGCGACCGTCTGGTCACCAGGATTGTTCCCTACGTTCGCGCCCATGGAATCCTTCGGATCGAAGGCCAGGCCGATCGCAGAGAAGGAGGCTTTGCTGTCCTTCATCTTGTTCTTCAGATGAACCTTGACGCAATCACCGCTGTTGACGCGCAGCGTCAGCGGCATCGGATGTGCGCCGGCAGCCACCTTGGCCGTGTCCTCTTCCAACGCATAGATCTTGGCTTCGGCGTTGGTCATGAGGATCCGCCGCTCAAAGTCCACTTCAATGGATTCCGGCGCCTTCGCATTGAACTTCATGCCGGCGTAATCCATCGCCACCACGTTGAACTGCTTGACAGGAGCATCGGCAGGGCACACCGGCAACGGCTTCGGAATTTCGCCCTTGATGGAGAAGCCCGCAGGCAACTTCTTCAGATCGCCCTGCTCTTTGTCCAAGACACGAATGATTCCCCAGCCGCCTTCAGAGAACTTTGAAGACCGGCCATTGAAATGGATGTAGTCACCAGCTTGATGCCGCGACCCACCCGCTTCCGGAACCACCAGGTCATACCGCTCGGCAATACCGATATGAATCGAATTCTTCCGATTCGCATCCGAGGCATACCGCTCGGTCCAGAACGTGTGGCCGGACAGGGTCCAGACCATCGATTCGTTCATGAGGGTGTGCAACAGACGGAACACCATCGTGTCACCGACATAGGCACGCAAGGTGGGCGTATACGGATCGCCGTGCACCTGGCTGCTGAATATCTGTGACGCATCAGGATTCGTCGCCAATCGCTGTGCGACCGGCGCCGCCCGGAAGTTCAAACCGCTGCCGGTGGTGTGCGTTCCACCATTCAAGAACGGCATCGGCGTCATGTAGATCTTCTCCGGCATGGCAAAGGACACGGTCTTCCCTGCCTCGAGCGCCACTTCGATCGGCTGCCCGGGAGGATTGCCCGCCGTGACGATATTGACGGTGTGCGGCACGGTGTCGTGCACTTGCACCATCAATTCACGGAAGCTGTTGTTCACGCCGTGGCCGACCGGTTCATTCGTATGAATGTCCGCAATCGGTCCGCTACGAATCAACTTTCCGGTCTTCGGGTCATGATACGTCGATCCAACCGGCTCGGCGATGAAGGTGCCGAAGCCGCCGTGCGGCCAGGTGGTCGCACCAAACGCGTGGTCGTGCCAGAACACGGTCCCCACGTCCGCATCGACCCAGAACCGCTGACGCACGAACTCGACCGTGACGATGTCATTGGCCGGGTGATCGTTCTTCAGCCCTTTGGCCAACGTGATCGTATTGCCGTTGATGGCCTTGATGCGGGAAATTTCATTACCCTTCACGTTGTCGGCGCCCACGAGGAGGAGCGTACCGACATGGAACTGCTTGGCATTCTTCACCGTAATCGTGTTCGCGCCCTTTTTGACCGGCGCGGTCACCACGGTATTCATCGGAACCGGCAAACCCTTGGGATTCTTCTTTTCAAGCATCGTGAACGGACGCACCGACTGCTCATACGAGAAGCCGGTGATCACGCCATCGGAGGCTTGATTGTCGAACTGCAGGAAATGCCAGTGGGTGTTGATCTTCGACGACTGGAAGTTCGTATAGTCGTCGTCATCCCACTCGCTGGTCAGGGTCCAATCCACGCAATCGTAGATGTTGCCTCGAACAACCAGCGGATACTTGAGATCGTCGTTCTTCCGGATTTCGGCTTCTTCCTCATGCAAGACGTAGATCAAGCCGTTCGGATCGATGACCGGCGGCTCCTTGCCCGTCTTCTTGGCAATGGTGATCGGAAGCTTGATGAAGTGGACGTTGTAGCTCTTCCGTCCGGCGTTCTCCGGACAGAGGCTCCAGTTGCCGTTCTCACCAGGCAACGACTGATCGACACTCTCTTCACCATTGGCATCCCGGCGGATCATCTCCAGCCAGGGCGCACCCACGTGGTTCGGGGAGAACATCACGCGCCGCCCGAAGTGCGGGGTGAGGTGTGGCCAGGCGACTTTGCCGGTCAACGGCTCGAAGGTAATCGGATGCCGTTTCCCCGGATGGGTCGACCTGTACTTTGGATTATCAACGGTGCTCTCCGGCTCACTCAATGCACGGGTGCCTTCCCAGGCCCAATCCAACACCGTGGCATCGTAGGAGACCGTCTGTCCCTTTTCGTCGTTCTTGTGTCCCGGCTTGCCCATCGTCGGGAGCTGCATCTCAACCCAGTCCTTGATGGTGATCGTGGCCGGATTGGACTTCCAATCGCTCTTGCCCTTCTCGACGATCTTGAAGGACTTGCCGAACCAATCCACGGTCTGGCCGACTAACTTGTCCGACGTGATCGGGCCCTTGATGCGACCTTTCCGATCGGGCAATTCACGCAGATCAGGCATGACGTCATTACGCATGTCGCCCTGCTGCAGCGTGTTGTAGACCCGCCAATATCCCCACATGCCCGCCACATAATGGTGCGCAACGTGGCAATGGAACAGGAAGTCGCCGGCCAATTGCTGGCACAGGCCGGATCCGCACTCGGTCTCGAGGTCCAAGGCCTCTGACGGCCCGATGACTTCGACGTCCACACGGTCCGTCTTGGCGCGGATGACGGGATACTTGACCGGTCCGTTTCCGGCGGTCGTCCACAAATTCATGTCATCGATGGCGCGCGGGCTGCGCGGCCAGCGAATGGTGCCGCCATGGGGATGGTGGCTATGGAACACTTCTGATCCGCCATGGACCAGGCGGAACTTCGCCGGGTCGCCCATGTACGAGCGCGGAATCGTCGGAGACGGGTCACCGAAGGTATAGGAGCTATACCCCATCGACTCGTCCTCGAAGCCGAAGTACTCGTGCTGCACATGCATGTTGTTGATACCGAACGGTTCGCTGCGATAGTTGATCGCACGACCGCCGGGGCGGTAGGCGTCGGTCAGCGGGTCACGCTGAGGCAGGAAGTCGCCCTTCTTATTGACGGGGCGGAAAGCCTCGTCGCCGACTTCATGGTAGTACAGGACGAATTCACGGAAATCCGGACCGGTCCCGTTCCGGATAATGACCTGCCAGCCGCTCGCGGTCGGAGTGGCATCACCAGTACCCAGGGCTTCCAGGTACTCGGATCCGCGTGGTTCGACGACGAAGGATCCGAACAGACCCATCACGGTCAATTCGCGATCATTGGCGAAGGTATGGAACTGTCGCACACCTTCCTGCGTGCTCGGGTGGATGTACCACTCGAACTCGCCGCTCTTCTCTTTTGCAACGATGGTATCGGAATTCGTCGTGGCCGCCGCGGCACCGGTCGCGCTCACCACCATGCTGGAACCGTGGATGTGAAGGCTGACGTCTTCGCCGCCTTCCAACTTATTGGTCAGCTTGATCTTGACGCAATCGCCCTGGTTACCACGAATCGTCAGCGGCTGAATCCACTGAGCCTGCACGCCGGGAATCACCGCACCCGGGTCAAACCCTTCCTTGTCGCGGGCTTCCCGATTCTTCGTCTCCTCGGCCCGTACCTTGTCGAGGTTTTCATCCAGCGTGTACATATAGCCGGGATAAAAATCGAGCCACTGATTCAGCGTGATCTCGACGTTGATCGCCGACACATTGTATTGCTTCACCGGCGCAGTGGCAGGGCACTTCCCGCCACCCGACAGTGCCACTGGTTCCACTCGCGGGTCGGACATCAAAAGAAGGTCCTGACCGCCTGCCCCATACTGGTGCATCATGGTCTGGGTATTGAACATACCCGTATTGACCGCTTGCGCCTGCGGATCCTGAGTCAAATGCTCCATGATCCGTTGGTGCTGCTGTTCGACCATCGCGGACCGCTCAGGCTTTCCAGCCATCGCATCTTCGACGATCGTCTGCCCTTTCAACTTCTCCGCCCACGACGGGAGCTGATGGGACATTGCTGTTTGTTGCGGCACCGCATGGTCCGCATGCGGCTGAGATTCAGCCGATGCGGCTAGCGGCAGACACACGAGCGCACCACCAGCGATGACGCTGAGGGCGCGCGACGTGACACGAGTGAACCACTGACAATCCATGGACCGGCCTCCTTGGATAGAGTTGGATGAGGAACTAAATGTTAAATGTTACGAGTGCCTACGGATTAGAACATGAAAACCTCAGACATTGGGAAACGCCGTATTGGCGAGACTCCTGCGGCATCACGCGCGCAGGCCACTCCATTGAAACAGGTGCCGGAGATTACTGAAGTCGCAAGTCTCTGTCAACCCCCTTGCCCTGCCGCGAACCTGAACCACCCCTTGTCCCATCGATGCTCCAGGCACGCGTGCGCAACTCAGAGAGCGCAAGAGATGAAATGAAAATCACCGCACACTATTCGATGCCCCTGGTCAATCGCCCCGCTCCATTGTCTCTCTTCCGTCAGATGAGGCATAATGTCGCATGATCTTGAAACGCTGGCTTGTTGGCCTGCCACTCAAGACGAAGGAAGCCGCTCACGAACGCCTTTCTAAGCGACTCGCCCTAGCCGTCTTTTCCTCCGACGCCTTGTCCTCGGTGGCTTACGCGACAGAGGAGATTTTGCTCGTCCTCACCCTGGCCGGCGCAGCCATGGTGGGCTATTCCATCCCGCTGAGCCTCTCGATCATCGGTCTGCTGATTATCCTGACGATGTCCTATCGGCAGATCATTTTCGAATATCCTGAAGGCGGCGGCGCCTACATCGTCGGCAAGTCGAACCTCGGTGAATGGCCGGGATTGGTCGCGGCGGCGGCGCTGATGATCGACTATGTCTTGACCGTCGCCGTCAGCGTCGCGGCCGGAATGGCCGCGCTCATCTCCGCCGTCCCGGCGCTCCTCCCCCATCGCGAAGCCCTCTGCGTAGCCGCGATTCTTCTGGTGACCGTCGTCAACTTGCGCGGCGTGCGTGAATCGGGACAGTTCTTCGCCGTACCGACCTACATTTTCATCGCAACCATCGCGGCCATGCTCGGCGTCGGCGTCGTCCAGATTCTGTTCGGCCATGCGGCACGTGTCGAGCCGCTCCCCAGCATGGCGCCCACGGAGCCGTTAACCCTGTTTCTCCTTCTCCGCGCCTTTTCTTCCGGCTGTACCGCGCTCACCGGAGTCGAAGTCATTTCGAACGGTGTCTCGGCATTCAAGAAACCGGAACCGAAAAATGCCGCGTTTACCATGATCGGCATGGCGGTAATTCTCGGCACCATGTTCATCGGCATCAGCGCCATGGCCTACTACTTCGGAATCGTGCCCAAGGAAGAGGAAACCGTCGTGTCTCAAATCGCCCGCGCCACCTTCGGCACCGGCATGATGTACTTCCTGGTGCAGGCCTCGACCATGACCATTTTGATCCTGGCGGCCAACAGCAGCTTCAATGGATTCCCCCGCCTCGCCTCGATCCTCGCCCGCGACAGTTACATGCCGCACCAGATGTCGATGATGGGCGACCGGCTCGTCTTCTCCAACGGCGTCATCATTCTCGGCGTGTTTTCCTGCCTGCTGATCGTCCTGTTCAACGGCGACACCCATGCGCTCATTCCGCTCTACGCCGTCGGCGTGTTCCTCTCCTTCACCATCTCTCAGGCCGGAATGGTGAAACGCTGGCTCGTCAAGAAGGGGCCGCATTGGGAGAAGAAACTACTGGTAAATGGCGTCGGGGCCGTCACAACCGCCATTGCCACGCTGATTATCGCGAGCACCAAGTTCGCACACGGCGCCTGGATTGTCATCGTGCTCATCCCGATGCTGATCATGTTTTTCCGCGCGATTCGCTCCCACTACAAAGCCGTCTCCGAGCAGGTTGCCTTGTCACGAGGACACCGCCCGCCCATGCCCCGACGCAATATCGTGGTGCTCCCGATCGGCGGGGTCAATCGCGCCGTCATTCGCGCGGTAGACTATGCACGGAGTCGCTCAGGAGATATCCGGGCCGTGTTGGTCGATGTGGATCCGGAAGAAACCGCGCGGGTGGAAATTCAATGGGCTCAATGGGGCTGCGGCGTGCCGCTCACGGTGTTGCCCTCGCCCTACCGGTCGGTATTGAGTTCCCTGCTCGACTACATTGAACAGGTGTTGCAGAAGGATCAGGAATGTTGGGTCACGGTGGTGATCCCGGAAATTCTCCCCGCTCGCTGGTGGCAAAACATTTTGCACAATCAACGGGCGTTCATGCTGAAGGGCGCCCTCCTGTTTAAAGATCGTGTGATTCTGACCGACGTCCCCTATCACCTGACGAGGTAGCCATCATGCGTGAACCGTCACACGTGAAACACCATACATGGGTTCGACTGACCTGCCTGTGCGCGCTGGCCGTCAGCAGCACACTGTGGGCAACGCACGCTCGGGCCTTCAAGATCGTGGCGCCGGCCAACGGCACGACCCTGACCTCGGGACAGCCCACCGCCGCCGAGGTCGAAGCCGGCAGGGAAGCCGGACTCGTCGAAGTGCGGTACTACTGGTATCCCGAACAGACTGAAGCTCTGGTGGAACAAGGGGAGGAGCGCGCAGGCAAGGCCTCGCAGAGTGGCATGGCAACCGAAAAGTATTGGCAGAAAGACAGCATCACGGGAGCACCCGTCGTCGCCCTGCCGGCACTGACTTCCACCGTCGATCGCGTTCCGCCCTATGGTGGCCAGCTGCCTGTTCCCCCTGATGCCATCGGCCGCATGCGGCTCCTGGCCATCGCGGATATTTCCCAAGGCCGCTTGGGACGCAAAACCGTCTTTGATGAGGTCTTCGTCACCGTCCAGCCGAAAGCCGATCTCCTTTCCATCGACTTTGAAACGGAGAAACCGCTGCAGCTCGGACGGACTGGGCAGTCCTCTGCCTATGGCCACGTCGACTCACTCGGAAAAATCTTCGAACTGCCGGTGGTCGGCGAATTCGCAGACGGCATCAGCCGCCCCCTCTCCTCGCCCAGTACCGGCACCATCTATACGTCCGGCAACGACCACATCCTCAAAGTGCTCCCCGACGGTCTGTTGCAGATTGTAGGGATCGGTAAAACCACGCTCACCGTGACGAATCACGGGAAACAGGCCACCCTCGACGTACGCGTGGAGGTCAATCCCGAACCGAACGAACCGCCGATTGCCGATGCCGGCACCGCTAAAACGGTCAAGGCCGGCACCAAGGTGCGTTTGAGCGGACTCCAGAGTCGTGACCCTGAAGGGGAAGCCCTGTTCTATGCCTGGGGGCAAGTGCGCGGCAGCAAAGTCGCCATGCTCGATGTGAACATGGCAGAGCCCTCCTTCACTGCGCCCTATGTCTCGGAGACACGCACCTTTCGCTTTAAGCTGCGCGTGACGGACAAAAAAGGCGCGGACAGTGTCCCGGCATTTGTAGATGTTACGGTCGAGCCTTAAGCAGAGACTGACGAAGAGGCACCACCGTTCGCAACAGGGTAACCTGAACCATCCGGCTTACGTATAGTCCTACGTATTGACGAGACAGGGCAGTCTTCCGCCTCAGAAACATCGCTGCGCGTATCCACTTAGATACTTATTGTATCCAAGCGGATACGATGCCCTTACTTGAGACAACCTGCGCGAAACCGCTTCGCCCGCTGCACCGTTGTGCTACTATCGGCGCAGTTCTTGCTGACCACCGTCTTGCAGCGCAACCACGGAGGCTCCTTATGGCACTGATTCAACAGGATCTCATTCCAGGCACCGGCGATCAGCTTCTCACCTTTGACACCGACACCAATTTGCAGTGGTTGAATCTCACGGTGACGGCCGGGCGGTCATACCAGGAGATCATGGGCGGGTTCGGCCGTTTGACGACGACGCATGGCTTTCAGTATGCCGATGGCGGGCAGATCAGCGAGTTGTGCGGGCATGCGGGCATCACAAAAGGATTGACCGAACCGGCGCTCACGCCCTCCCCGAACGACGCGAAGAATCACCAGGGCATTCAGACACTCCAGAACCTGATGAATGGCAAAGTGTTCCATGCCGGAACCTCGGTGATCAATACACGCGGCATCATGAAACCACCGGCTCCGCCACCTGACGTTCCGACTAGAATTCTCGGCACCATCCGGCTCTTTCTCAGCCTGCTGAATATCACCGGCTCCCATGCCGAGAGTGAAGGACCGACGGCCAGCCCCCAAGTCGGCGACCCGGAAATTGGTTCTTATCTGGTACGAGTCCGGCCTGCGCCTGCAGCGGGAAGAAAACGGCCTGGAAAGCGGGCAGCTCAGAAGAAGGCACCGGCTCCAAAGGCAAGAAAGGCCGGTAAGCGGCGATAGGGCAGTTCCAATGAGGCAACGGCCCCTGGCTTCGGTTGAAGCCGGGGGCCGTTTTCATTTCACGCACGCTGCGTCCGATGACATCGCCAGCTACATCAGACTTAACGTCTCTCGCGCCTGAGCCAGTTCAGCCCGATGGCGACGCAGCGCCGGACCAAATGATGAGCGGCTCGCCTCCTGCTCATACCCCTGGATCCCTCGTTCGATGCGCCCCAGCACTTCGGCCAATTGCCTCACCAGTTGCTTGCCTCCGCCCGTAAGCCATTTCAGGTGACCGCCTGCATAGTCGAGATCCTTGAGCGAGTATCGAACCGAATCGATTTCTTCCAGGCAACGGAATCGGGCACGGTCGAGATCACGCCGGGTGAGGCCGGATTTTTCCCAGCTGACTTTTCCCGCCCGGCTCGTCCCCCAGGCCACCAGTCGCTCGAACAATATGGCGCCCATGGTGAAGGTGAAGGTTGCGTGAAGAATTCCCCGCAGGGGCCGCAAGCTGCGCCGCCAGGGCGAATAGAAAATCTCCTGATTGTGATCGTGTTGATACATCACATCCTTACGCAGAAGGAGATTGAGGTGGTGATGGCTGTTTTCATGAATCAGATCGTCGATGAGGTCGAGCTGATCACGCTCAAAGCAATTGATGGCGGAGAGCCCGGGACGATGTCGATAGCTGAAGCTGACGACGCCGGCAGCTTTCAGCGGCACGATTCGGGAGGTCAGCAGCGCCAGTAACTGATCACCTTCCGGCCAGGCCGATGCAATGGCAGACAACGCCCGGCGCATGCGCGTCGCCGCCTGCGGCCTCGTCGGCCGCACCGCCAACGGCGTCTTGTCTTTTCCATAGACCAGGGTCGGCCCGAGCACGAGCGAACCGTATCGGCTCTCCCGTAGCAGTATCGGCGCGAGGCAGCGCCAACGCCACCGGTCATGTTTCCCGCACTCCATCATGGGATAAGCTCGATCACCGACCAGAAGGTCAATCCCAGACGCCTTGATTAGCCACTCCGCCTGCCCGTTCGCTCGTTTCAACGCAGTGCGAGCCGGAGCCGGCGCCTCATAGAAGTCGCCCGTCGTGCCGACGGCGCACCCCCAGGGCAATTCAACCCGTTCGACATTCGCGCTTAAGTCGCAGGGCACCACCCAGGCGTCCCGGCGCTGTTGCGCCATCCAGGCGCAGGCCAGTCGCGGAGCGAGGCACACGGATTCCTGCGTGACTTCCCGGGCCAGCCGGTGACAGAGGGCGCTCAGTCGAGAGAGAAGCAACCGCGGTTCCGGCTTGGCATGAGGAAAAATCTCGTCGGCATATCCGTGCTCGTAGAACTTTTCTCTGAACTCGGCACGCAGTTGCTCTGCAATGTCCCGGCGGGATCGCTCCTGACGAACTTGCGTGACAATATCGACGAAATACAGCAGATCGTTGAGGGATTCGATCCATCCCACCACTTTCCAATTGCTGTACTCGGCCTGCGTGAACGACTGGCCGAGTCGCAGAAACCACTCAATCGGCAGATCAAACGTGCACACCGCGTCCGCGTAATTCCGCTCGAAATCACGGCACACATCCTTTAGTAAGCCCCGCATCGAACGCTGAAACTCTTCCATCAACCGTTCAAGAATCCGCGTGTCAAAGATGGTCATCGCCCCACAGCCTTTCTGCGCCCCATAGAGTGCCGGGCGCACTCTACGCGACAGTTCGATCGCTGACAAGCCAGCGGACGGACGAACGAGTGTGGAAATATGTCACGGGTCGTGAGGCAATCTGGGACGGTAAAAACGGAGTAGGACAACGAGAAAGCAGCGAGCTCACGGGATGACTCGCAGAAAATCCCACAGGCAGAACATCCCCGCGAAGCCGGCACCGGTTTCGCGGGGCTCGCACTACGCCGTGAGTTTGATCAGGTCAAACAGGAACGGCTTCTCAGGAGCTGACGCCGGGACAGGACGGAGATGGGAATTCTGTACCATCCGATGGCGCTGAATCAGTGTATCCACCACATTGCCGCAACTCAGGCACCGGTGCCCACTCAACCGCATGGGATGATAACTTTCTTGAAGATCGACTAAGTCGTCCATCACCATCAACCCTTCACATCGCGTGCACGTCATGAGTCGCCTCCCTTCGGACAGCCTGTGAGATCCCCGTCGAGCCGGAACGATCTGTTGCCCATCAGAACAACTCAGCAACTATCTGGTGTGGGGAGAAGCAATGTAGATGCCACCGACGCGCGGACGACATTTCATTCACTGGCCGGAACATGCGATAACGCCAAAATCGATCTGCTCGCGGCAAATTGACCCGATTGTGACCGAATTGGTCTCATGGGACAAAAATGGGTAGAATCGGCTAACGCGGCTAGAAACCTCACTCTCTCTGCTTTCCCGCCCCAAACGGCTGATCGAATCGTCGGTCGCGGGATTGGCGTGGCATACAAAAAATGGCTCTTACTGCGACAGAAATTGGTTCCATTGTTCAGGAACTGGCGCCGGGCCTGGCCGAAGGTTGGATCCAGAAAATCTCCCAACCGCTCCCCGATACCCTTATCCTTGAGGTCCGTGTCCCCGGACATACCCGCCGGCTGCTCTGTTCCCTCCGGGACGGAACAGCACGGATCCACTTGGTTCATGACAACCTGCCCAACCCGCCGACCCCGCCCTCGTTCTGCCAACTGCTCCGAGCTCGAATCCAGGGAGCGCGCATCGACGGCATTCACAACCTTCCAGGCGACCGAATCGTTCGCTTGGATCTCACCAGCCGGGATGGGCCGATCTCGCTCGTCGCAGAACTATTCGGCCGCAACGCAGATCTGCTCTTTCTGGATGCAGACGCCCGCGTGGTCGCCACGATCCGGCACAATAAAGACAGAGTGGGCCAGACCTATCAGCCCCCGACGGCGAGACCCTCTCGCCCCTCTCCACAGGACCCGGCCGCCCTCGAAGTGGAGCCTCAGCTCCCGACCGACCACAATCCGTTTCCGCTTTCAGCCCGGCTGGAAATACTCTATCGCGAGCGCGAAGCAGAACTGTCGCACCAGACTCAGCTCCGGCAGCGGGAATCCGGATTGCGGAAGAATCTCAAAAAACTTCTGCGCCGCATGGCCGCGCTCCGTCGGGACCTCGAACAGGCCGGACGGTACGAACACTATGCGCGTTACGGCGAACTGTTGAAGGCGAATCTCGGCCTACTCAAGAAAGGACAGACGACCGTTTCAGTGGTGGACTATTACGATGAACGCCTCCCCGAGCTGACCATTCCGCTCGATTCCACCAAAGGGCCGCAAGCCAACATGGATGCCTATTTTGCGAAGTATCGGAAATTCGTGTCGGCCCAGCGGGAGATTGCTCCACGCCTGACCCAGATCGAGACAGAAATTCAGCAGATTCAGGCGGAATTGGAAACGATGAAGCAGGGAACGTGGCAGGCACCGAGCACGGAGGGGCGCCCTGCAGGACGAGCACCCTCATCCCCTCGACGAACCCGCACCGCGAGCGAAGAACGCCGCGGCCCGTTTCGCCGGTTTCTCTCCTCGGACGGCCATCCGATCTTCGTCGGGCGCAATGCCCGCGAGAACGACGAGCTCACGTTTGGACTTGCCAAGAGCGAAGATCTCTGGCTTCACGCTCGCGGGACTCCTGGATCGCATGTCGTGGTGCGGCTGGAAAAGGGCACGGATCCGCCGCCCGAAACGATACGTGACGCCGCCACCCTGGCTCTGCTCTACAGCGATCTGAAGAGAAGCGGGAAGGGTGACGTGATTTACACTCGGCGCAAGTGGGTCAAGAAATCAAAGGGGCAGGCCCCCGGCGCCGTCACGGTCACCCAGGAGAAGTCCATCTACGTGACCCTCGACAAACCGCGCCTGGATGCGCTCAAATCCCGCAACAGGGACCAGCAGGCCTAATTTCTTCGAGACTCGCCCCTCAGCTTTTCATCGATGATCGTGACGTGTTAGAGTGCCCACATATGGGCACCCTTACCACCACACGTGATCAGTTTCGCGTTCTGAGCAGCCTGCTCCAAGCCAAAACGCTCCGCCAGTTTGACGAACGACTCCAGCAGGAACTCACGCCTGCCTTGGGCTGCGACGTCATCGGGCTCTACCTCTATAGTGAAACCACCGCGGCTTTCTCGCCTGTTTCAGAATGTTTTCGCGACCCGGCTTCCCCCGCGTATCCGGTCGCGCAATTGCCCGCTGCCGGCACCATTAAGGAAGCCGTGGTTCGCGCCGGACAAGCCATCCTGACGCAGGATCTCAGCAGTTCACCGTGGACGGAGGCCCAGGCGGTGGCCCCCCATCTTCGCCACACCACGTCCGTCCTAGTCGCCCCGATCAGAATGCCCTCTGAATCGACCACCGGCGCAACGGCGAAAACTCTGGCCGTAATCGCGGCTGTATCACCGGGAAAACCGGACTCCTTTTCCGAGAAGGACCGGATCTTTCTCGACGTCCTCGGCCAACATATCGCACCGGTCCTGACTGCCGTGCTCGCAGCCGAAGAGCGCGACACGCTGGTTGCCATCAACAGCCAGGTCGTGCTCGGCACCATCACGCTCGACAACCTGATCCATTCAATTCAGCCGATCCTCAGCAACGTCATTCACCATGATGTGACGGGGCTCGTACGTTTTGTCGGCGAACCCCACAATCGCTGGTTTGACATCGTCGCTTGCGAAGGCGTCGCCATCGACCAGGAGGCGTTGCGACAATTTCCATTCGAGCAGATGGCCGCCGCCGAAATCCTGACCACCGGCAAACCGCTGCTCCTCACCGGCCACAACCAGGAACGATTTGCCGAGCATCGCTACTTCGAATCACTCGGCGTCTTCTCCGCCATGCTCTGCCCGCTCCTGATTCATGGAAGGCCCTATGGCTTCCTGGCCATCGGGAGCAAGCGACGCAATGCCTTTTCCGAACGGGACCTGGCCCTGGTGGAGCAAATCGGGTTTCATCTCTCCCATGCCATCAGCAATCTCTCGGCGTATGACCAGATCCGTCAGCTCAAGGAGCAATTAGAGCAGGAGAACGTCTACCTTCGTGAAGAAATGGGTGCGTCGCTGGACCTGAAAAGCCTGGTGGGCGACAGCCACGCACTGCAGAAATCGCTCAGAGCGATCGAGATGGTCGCCCCCACGGATTCCACGGTACTGATTACCGGCGAAACCGGCACCGGCAAAGAGCTGGTGGCACAGGCCATTCATCGGCTCTCGCCGCGCCAGCACAAGGCGCTGATTACCGTGAACTGCGCCGCGCTCCCGCCGACGCTGATCGAGTCCGAACTCTTCGGTCATGAAAAGGGGGCGTTCACCAGTGCGACCTCCCGCAAGCTAGGACGTTTCGAACTGGCTCACGGCGGCACCGTTTTCCTGGACGAAGTGGGAGAACTCCCGATCGACGTACAGATGAAACTCCTACGCGTGCTCGAGGCGCAGGAGTTCAACCGGATCGGTGGGAGCCAGACCATTCGCGTCGACGTGCGCGTCCTGGCAGCCACCAACGTCGACCTGGAACAGGCGATCAAACGCGGCGGGTTTCGCGCCGACCTCTTCTACCGCCTGAATGTCTTCCCGCTTCGCCTCCCGACATTGCGGGAACGCCGCGAAGATATCCCGTTGCTGGCGAGGCACTTTGCGAAGAAATACAGCCTTCGGCATCGAAAACCGGTGAAACGCATCAACAGCGCAGCACTCAAAGCCCTGTCCGCATACGACTGGCCGGGAAATGTGCGGGAACTGGAGCATCTCATCGAGCGTGCGGTCATTCTCAGCCGGGGATCCATCCTGACGATTGACGAACTCGAGGGCCTGGGCCGCGGGACCGAACGGATTTCCGAGCCACGCACTATGGCCGAGGCCGAGCGCGCGCATATCATGGACACCTTGGCCCGGACCAATTGGATTCTGGCAGGCAAGCAGGGCGCCGCCGAGCAATTGGGTATGAAGCGGTCGACCTTGCAGCACCGCATGAAGAAATTGGATATCAGCCGCCCTCCCCGACACCTTTCCTGACTGCCCATATACGGGCACACCCTCTCACGACCTGCCTATATCTTGGCAGATTCCATTAGTGAATCATCACCCTTCCGCTGCGTACATTTGAGTCATTCAGTTTATTTTTCAATATTTTACACGCACAGCTTCTCGCCGGATTCGGACATGGCATCACCCATGCTCTAGTTTTCTGACATGAAGACCAA
>WBZQ01000124.1_pt2 | contig 51818 bp, 44 predicted proteins | sample 5204251 | NCBI WGS metagenome assembly WBZQ01 (sample SAMN12412402, study PRJNA552823) | activated sludge metagenome | isolation source: activated sludge from nitrification reactor of wastewater treatment plant... | place: USA: Virginia | collected 2017-09
GGCGGCATCGAGAAGAACGTCGACGAGGTGATCGGCGAGCAGGTTGACCTCGTCGATGTAGAGCACCCCGCCGTCGGCCTGGGCGAGCAGGCCGGGGGTGAAGTCGGCCCGTCCTTCCCGCAGCACCCCGGTCAGATCCAGGGACCCGACGACGCGGTCCTCGGTGGCGCCGATCGGCAGTTCGACCACCCGGCCGCCGGCGACCGGACCGAGGCCGCGCACGATGGTCGACTTCGCGGTGCCCTTCTCACCCCGGATCAGCACACCGCCGATGCCGGGCGAGATGGCACTGAGGATCAGGGCGAGCTTGAGCCGGTCCTGCCCGACGACAGCGGTGAACGGATAGCGCGCCGGAATCACACTCACAGCTCATCACGCGCCGTTCCCGACGACGTGCCGTTCGGTGACGCCGAGTCCGCGCTCCTGATCATCGACACGTGCGGGATCCCGTCCTCCAAGTACTCCTCCCCGACGACCGAAAAGCCGTGCCCGGCATACATGTCCGCGAGGTACTTCTGCGCCTCGACGCGGCATTCGTGGTCACCGACCTCCGCGAGCGCCTCGATCATCAGCCGCCGGGTGTGTCCGCGACCGCGGTGCGCCCGGTGGGTGCACACACGTCCGATCTGGTAGGTGTCGGCGCCGTCCGGACCCGTGTTCCGCAGGATGCGCAGTTCGGAGGCGATGGTGCCGTCGTCCGCGGTGATCCACAGCTGGCGGGTGTCCGGCTCCAGGTCACGCCCGTCGAGGTCCTGGTACGGACATGCCTGCTCGAGCACGAACACCTCGGAGCGGAGCTGCAGCAGGCGGTACAGGGTCGGCGCGTCGATCTCGTCCACCGACGCGCGATGCAATTGCCCATTGCTCATGATGTCGTGACTATCACACCACCGCGTGCCGCACCAATCACCTCAGCGGGCGGTCGGTACGGCACGCATGCGTGATCGACAGCTGTCAGGCCTTCTGGCCGGCCGTCAGTTCCAGCGAGCTGCTCGTCCAGTCCCAGACCTGCCGGAACAGGTCGCGGTTGTCGGAGAGCTTCTTGCCGAACGACGGGATCATCTCGGTGAGCTTGGGGGTCCACGCCTGGTACTGCTGCGGGAAGCACTGTTCGAGCACCGACAGCATGGCGGGCACCGCGGTGGAGGCGCCCGGTGAGGCGCCGAGCAGGCCGGCAATGGTGCCGTCGCCCGCGGCGATGACGGCGGTACCGAATTCGAGCGAGCCGCCGCCACCGGTCTTGCGGATCACCTGCACACGCTGGCCGGCGGTGATCATCTCCCAGTCCTCGCCGTTGGCGCGCGGCATGAAGTCGGCGAGGGTGGCGATCTGGTCGGCGCGGCTGGCGGCGAGCTCACCGAGCAGGTACTTGGTGAGGGCCATTTCCTTCATGCCCACCGACAGCAGCGGAATGATGTTGTCCGGCTTCACCGAGAACGGCAGGTCGGTGAACTTGCCGCTCTTGAGGAACTTGGGCGACCAGCCGGCGTACGGGCCGAACAGCAGGCCCTGCTGGTGGTTGATGACGCGGGTATCGAGGTGCGGCACCGACATCGGCGGGGCACCAACGGCGGCCTGCCCGTACACCTTGGCGGCGTGCTGCTCGATGAGGTCGGGGTTGGTGCAGCGCAGGAACGCGCCCGACACGGGGAACCCGCCGAAGCCCTTGGCCTCCTTGATGCCCGACTTCTGCAGCAGGTGCAGGGCCCCGCCGCCGGCGCCGACGAACACGAACTTGGCTGCGATGGTGAGCTTCTCACCGGTGCGCCGGTTGGTGACCTTGACCCGCCAGGAGCCGTCGGACTGCTTGTTGAGGTTGGTGACGGCATGCCCGAAGTACACATCGCCGGCCTGGCCGACGTAGCCGAGGAGTTGCTGGGTGAGTGCGCCGAAGTCGACGTCGGTGCCGTCATTGAACCAGTTCAGCGCCACCGGGTCGGAGTAGTCGCGGCCGGCGCCCATCAGCGGCAGGCGTTCGGCGAACACGGCCGGGTCGGTGATGTACTCCATGCCCTCGAACAGCGGGTTCGCGGACAGCTTGTCGTAGCGCTTGCGCAAGTACTCGACGCCGTCGGCACCGTGGGTGAAGCTGACGTGCGGGATGGGGTTGATGAACTCTTTCGGGTTGCCGAGGAAGCCGTTGTCGACCGCGTGCGCCCAGAACTGCCGCGACACCTGGAACTGCTCGTTGATATTGAGCGCCTTGGTGATGTCGACGTCGCCGTCGGCGGTCTTGGGCGTGTAGTTGAGTTCGCACAGGGCGGAGTGGCCGGTGCCGGCGTTGTTCCACGGGTCGCTGCTCTCGGCGGCCGCTGCGTCGAGACGTTCGAAGACGCTCACCGACCAGGTGGGTTCCAGACGCCGGACAAGTGCGCCGAGCGTCGCGCTCATGATGCCCGCGCCGATCAGCGCGACGTCTGTCTTGATCACCGTTTGAGACACCGTGGCTCCACTTTCGCAGCTGTGGACGGCTACCCGTCCGGATGAAAACTGTCAACGGTCATTCTTACCCATAGACATACACCAGACTGAACCGGCCACGCCCGGATGTGGGCCGCACGACAACAACCGGACCCGTGACCGGCGTGTGCACCTTAGAGTGGAGCGCGTGAGTTCCCCTGACGACGCCGCTGCCGTCACCACCGCGCCGGAGGCCGATGCACCGGCCCCGCCGGCCCTGACCTGGCAACCCGACCGGTACCTCGACCGCTATGAGATCGCGACGATCCCCCTCGGTCCCGACCCGGACGACGAGGGGCCGATCTCGGCGACCCTGATCCGGCGCACCGCTCCCGATCCCGGGTGCCGCGGCGCGGTACTGCACGTGCACGGATTCACCGACTACTTCTTCCAGCAGCCGCTGGCCGATTTCTTTCACGCGCGCGGGTACGCCTTCTACGCGCTCGATCTGCGCAAGTGCGGCCGGTCGTTGCGGGAGAATCAGACACCGCATTTCACCACCGACCTGAGCCGATACCGGGAGGAACTCACCCTCGCGTTGCGCGTGGTGCTGGGCGAGGTCGGCGCCGGCGCCCGGATCATCGTCGGCGGACATTCCACGGGCGGCCTGACCACCTCGTTGTGGCTCGACGAGCTACGCCGGGACGCGCCCGAACTGCATTCACGAATCGAGGGCGCTGTCCTCAACAGTCCTTGGCTCGACCTGCAGGGCGATGCCGTCCTGCGTACCTACCCGGTCACCATGGTGATCAAGGCGGTGGCCAAGGTCAAACCCAAGCAGGTGCTGCCGCAAGAGATCTCGATGGCCTACGGACACAGTCTGCACGAGAGCGCGCACGGTGAGTGGTCGTACGACCTGAACCTGAAACCGATGGGCGGGTTCCCCGTCACCTTCGGGTTCATCGACGCGGTCAGGTCGGGGCAACGCAGGCTGCACCACGGTATCGACGTCGGGGTGCCCACACTGGTATTGCGATCCAACGCATCGTTGTTCACGCACGCCTACTCCCCCGAGGTCGACGCCGCCGACATCGTGCTCGACGTGCGTCACATGGCGCAGTGGAGCGCCCATCTCGGCGACCGGGTGCGGGTGGTACCCATCACCGGCGCCCGGCACGACGTCTTCCTGTCCGCGAAACCGGCCAGGGAAAGCGCGTACCGCGCGTTGGGCGAATGGCTGGCCGAGATCGGCAGGGACCCCGACCCGGCGCACGCGACGAGCACCGGAGTCGCCCAGTGACCGCCCGGGAGGCCGGCCACGTCGTCGACCTGGCGATCATCGGTTCGGGCAGCGGCAACTCGATCCCCGATGATCGCTTCGACAACCTGTCGATCGCCATCTTCGAGGAGGGCGTCTACGGCGGCACCTGCCTGAACGTCGGGTGCATTCCCACCAAGATGTTCGTCTATGCCGCCGACGTCGCGGACACGATCCGCGACGCCGCCAGGTACGGCATGACGGCATCGTTCGACGGTGCCGACTGGCCGTCGATCGTGGAGCGGGTGTTCGGCCGCATCGACCCGATCTCCGCGGGCGGTAAGGAGTACCGCGTCGAGCGGTGCCCCAACGTCACTGTCTATCCGTCGCATGTGGTGTTCGACGGCCGTGATCCCGACGGCCTGTACCGGCTCGTCACCGACGGAGTGACGGTCCTGGCCCGGCAGGTGGTGATCGCCGCCGGCGCCAGGCCGGTGATTCCGCCGGTAATCGCCGACAGCGATGTCCGCCACTACACGAACAACGACATCATGCGCCTGCCCGCGTTGCCGGAGCGGCTGATCATCGTCGGAAGCGGTTATATCGCAGCCGAGTTCGCGCATGTCTTCGGTTCGCTGGGTTCGCGGGTGTCGATCATCGCCCGCAGCGGGCGGCTGCTGCGCTCACAGGACGAGGACATCTCGGAACGGTTCACCGAGGTGGCCCGGCAGCAGTGGGACGTACGTCTCAACAGTGATATCACCGGGGTCGCGGAGACCACCGACGGTATCCGGGTGAGCTTCGCCGACGGCGGTCACTGTGACGGCGATGTCCTGCTCGTCGCCGTCGGCCGGCAACCCAACGGCGACCGGCTCGGCCTCGCCTCCATCGGCGTCGGGTTGCACGACGACGGCCGGGTGGTGTGCGACGACGCGGGCCGCACCACCGCACCCGGGGTGTGGGCCCTGGGCGATGTGAGTTCGCCCTATCAGCTCAAACACGTCGCCAACCACGAACAGCGCGTGGTGCAGTCGAACCTGCTGAAAGGCTGGGACGCAACCGATCTGGACAGCTTCGATCATCGTTACGTACCGGGCGCGGTGTTCACCCACCCACAGGTGGCCTCGGTGGGTTTGAGCGAGAAGCAGGCGCGCGACGCCGGGCATGACATCACGGTGAAGGTGCAGAACTACGGCGACGTCGCCTACGGCTGGGCTATGGAGGACACCACCGGACTGTGCAAGGTGATCGCCGAACGCGGCACCGGCCGCATCCTCGGCTGCCACATCCTCGGCCCCCAGGCCTCCACCGTCATCCAACCCGTCATCCAGGCCATGTCGTTCGGCCTCGACGCCCAGGCGATGGCCCGCGGCCAGTACTGGATCCACCCCGCCATGCCCGAGGTCCTGGAAAACGCCCTGTTGGGCCTGGATCTCTAGCAGGAGGTCAGAGCACCGCAGGGGTCAGAACACCGCAGAGCGCAGCGCGATCTCACTGGCCAGTGCGGGGGCGGCGTGCTGCGGAATCCAGTGGTCGACGCCCGGCAGCTCGCAGAAGCGGTATTCGCCGTACACGTAGCGGCTGGTCGCCAGCGCCTGCTCACGCCCGAGGGCCGGATCGTTGTCGCTCCACACGAGGGTGGTGGGGATCTCCACCGGCCGGCAGGACATCTTGGTCTTGACGTCGCCGGTGAAGTTGGCGCGATACCAGTTGAGGGCTGCGGTCAGCGCCCCGGGCGCTTTCAGCGGTTCCAGTTCCTCGGCGGTGACCCCGAATCTGCGCAGCGCGGCGAAGTTATCGGCGACGATGTTGTCCTCGGCTCCGGGCTGCACGAAAGTCTTGATGTACGAGGATCTTTGCCGTTGATCACCGCTGGTGAGCGCGTCCCGCCCAGCGGACGGGTGGCCGGTGCTCACCGCCACCAGGCCGGTGAACCGGTCGGGGTACCGGGCCGCGAGATGCCACGCCACGAGTCCGCCCCAGTCGTGACCGACGAGCAGTGCGTACGGAACATCAAAGGCGTCGAGGATACCGATCGCGTCGGCGACGAGGTTGTCGATGGAGTAGTCCTCGACCGCGGTGGGCCGGGCGCCAGCGCTGTAGCCGCGCTGTTCGAACACGATGGTCCGCAGTCCCGACTCGTGCAGGCGCGGCACCACGTCGCGGTAGCAGCTGCCGCCGACGGGAAAACCGTGCAGCAGCAGTACCCAGTTGCCTCGCTCCGGTCCACCGACCTCGACGTCGAAGGTATAGTCGCCAACGGTGACAGCGCGGTGCTCGGTCTTCACCCGGCAATCGTACAGACACGTAGCGCCGTACGGAGGGGTATCGCTCAGCCGGTGAGCATATGCGTGATGACGGGGACCGATGCGCCCGCGCCGCGGCCGATGATGTCGAGCAGGGCATCGAGATCGACGTGTGCGGTGAGCAGGTCCGCGATCAGGTCGACCTGTCCGGTGCGGATCGCTGCCACGTCGGTGTCGGGTGCGACCTCGAAGGCCGGCTTGCCCGCCTGCTCGGCGAGCGTGATCAGCAGGTCGCGGCGGAAGGCGTTGTTCTCCAGCAGCCCGTGCCAGTGGGTGCCGCGCACCGCGCCACGCACCGCACCCTCGGCAATCAGATTGTCGCCCTGCCGGATCCACGCATCCTCGGTGCAGCCGTCGACCCGGCCATGATGAATCTCATACCCGCGGACGGCAACCCGGCCGTCACGAACGTCGGCATGCCCGGTGACCTGCTTGGTGATCTTGTCCGCGTCGAACCGGATCGTCATGTCCAGCAGTCCCAGGCCCTCGACCCGGCCGCCGCCGGATTCGACGTCGTCGTCGATGGTGCGGCCGAGCATCTGGAAGCCGCCGCAGATCCCGATGACCGGCCGTCCGGCCGCGGCCCGCCCCCGCAGCGCGGCGTCGATCCCCCGCGACCGCAACCAGGCGAGGTCGGACACGGTCGCCCGGGTTCCGGGCAGGATCGCGATGTCGGCGGCGGCGACCGCACCGGCGTCGTCGACCCACGCGACGTCGACGCCCGGTTCGCAGGCCAGCGCTTCGACGTCGGTGGAGTTGGAGATTCGCGGCAGCCGGATCGCCGCCACGCTCAACCGCACCGGGCGCCCGTCGGCTGCCGGTGGCCCCACCCGCCGGCCCACCGCCACCGACAGCGAGTCCTCGGCGTCGATCCAGATCCCGGAGGCGTAGGGCACGACGCCGTAGGTCGGTCTGCCGGTGAGCTCGCGCAGTTGCTCGAGTCCGGGGGCGAGCAGGCCGGGGTCACCCCGGAACTTGTTGATCAGATAGCCCGCGACGAGGCGCTGATCGTCGGCGCCGAGGACGGCGGTGGTGCCGAACAGGTGAGCCAGTGAACCGCCGCGGTCGATGTCGCTGACCACGATCACCGGCATCGCCCCGGCCTGCGCCAGCCCCATGTTGGCGATGTCGGAGCCGCGCAGGTTGATCTCGGCGATCGAACCGGCGCCCTCACAGATCACGATGTCGAAATCGGCACGCAGTGAGGCGAGTTCGTCGGTCACGACGCCGAGCAGCTGGGCGCGCCGGGTCGCGTAGTCGGCCGCGCCTATCTGCCCGTCAGGACGGCCCCGCACCACGACGTGGGAACGCCGGTCGCTACCGGGTTTGAGCAGCACCGGGTTGAACCGGGTCGACGGGTCCAGTCCGCAGGCGAACGCCTGCAGTGCCTGCGCGCGGCCGATCTCGCCGCCGTCCGGGGTGATGGCCGAGTTGTTGGACATGTTCTGCGCTTTGAACGGCGCGACCCGGATACCTTGTCGTGCGAGGGCCCGGCACAGGCCGGTCACGATCATGCTCTTGCCCGCGTCGGAAGTGGCACCGCCGACGAGCAGTGCGCCGTTCACTCCTGACATCGACCCGGCTGTCACTCCTGGCCTGGGCGGTCGGCCTGCCGGATGTCGTGTTCACGGTCGATCTCCCCCAGGCCCAGTCCGCGCCCGCCGTTGACGAGGGGGTCTCCGGGTGCCGCCAGTTCGAGCTCGGTGTACACGTCGTCATCGGTCTCGTCACCGTCCCGATCGGTGGCCGCGGGGTCCGGGTCCCCGGCCGGGTGCAGCGCCTTGCCCGTGTCCGGGTCGATGCCGTGCCGGTGCAGCACCACCGCGCGGTTCTCCATGCCGTGCTGCATCATCGCGCGCTGGGCGGCGATCATCATCGTGGACTGGCCGGACAGGATCCGCTCGACCTCCTTGGATTCGCGCCAGCGTTTCCCGACCAGCGCGGTCAGCACGCCAATCACCGCGTAGGCACTCATCAGCAGGAATCCCTGCCAGTACGGTTCGCCGACCCCGTACAGGATGCGTTTGATCATCTCGGTGATGCCGTGCCCGACGACGAACGGCTGCAGGTGTTTGAAGAACGACGGCACCATCCACGCCGGGAACGCCGCGCCCGAGGCCGGTATCGACACGAACACGAACAGCAACAGAGCCGGGCCGGTGATGAAGCGACCGAAGAAGTACGAGATGCCGTTCACGAACAGCCCTATGGCGAAGATCCACAGCATCGCCAGACCGGCCATCTGCGCGAAGTGTTCCATCTCGTACACACCGACGATCGGGCCGACGATGATGTTGGACACCAGCGACAGCACCACCGCCCCACCGGCCAGGATGGCCACACGCGTCCCGTGCCCGAGCGGGGCTCCCATCATCCCGATGAACATCGCCACCATGTATCCGGCGATACACCACGACATCATCATGTACATGGCGCCCTGCCCGAACGAATCTGATTGCGGCAGCGGCGCGATGTCGGTGATCTTCACACCTGTGGTGGTGGCGAAGATCTGCTGGAACGACGTTTTCACGATCGTCGACGCCTGATACTGGTGCGCCCCCGCCACGAACAGTTCGGGCTGTCCCTGCCCGTTGGCCGGGATGACGAGCGCCGCGGCGTTGTCGCCGTCGCGCACCGACTCGACGGCGGCGGCCTGGTCGCCGAAGTAGCTGAACGCGAACGTTCCCGGAGCGCCGGCCTCGACCTTCTGGGTGACCACCGACGCGGCCGGGGTGTTGACCACACCGACCGGCACGTCGTGCACCTTCGGCGAGTGGAAGGCCACCACGTAGCACAGGCAGAACGCCGTGATGAAGAACAGCGGCATCCACAACTGCAGCCCGATCATCTGCACCGCCGGCGGCAGTTTGCCGTAATGCTTGCGCCACCAACCGGTCGCAGAAGACAACATCACATTCCTCCTCGGTGAGAATCGCCGACCCGCAATCCGTCCCGGTCGACGCTACTGTCCCGGGACCGATTGGTGATACTTCCGCCGCACGTGTCGACAGGACCAGTGTGGCGGTGCTGCCGATGCCTGATCGATCAGACTGACCACCACCTGCGCCTTGCTGCCGATCTTGGCCAGCGCGAGCCCGAACAGCACGGCGAAGAACAGCACCTGCAGCAGCGCGTTCTCGGCGAACGCCGAGAACACCGACGTGGGGATGATGTTGAGCAGAAAGTCGACCGTGTGCGGGAGTTCGCCGTTGTCGGTCTTCTCCGCCACCGCCTCCGCGCCGGTCTTCAGGGTTTCGGGGTCGATGTCGAAACCCTTGCCGGGCTTGACGACACGATCGCGACGAGGAGCCAGAAGAACATCGACGTGTAGAACGGGGCACGCTTGGGCGCGGGTGGTTTCTGTGGTGCGACAGAAATGTCAGTGGTCATGGCACGAATAATTGATGACCTATACAAACTGTTCGTGTGACAGCAGTTACACCGTCGTAAAGCCGGGCCGCGTAGCGCGCCCCACCGTCAGCTCGACTGGTCGGGCAGCGTCAGGATCTCCGCACCGGTCTCGGTGACCACCAGAGTGTGCTCGAACTGGGCGGTCCATTTGCGGTCCTTCGTGACCACGGTCCAGTCGTCGTCCCAGATCTCGTACGGCAGCCCGCCGAGATTGATCATCGGTTCGATGGTGAACACCATGCCGGGTTCGATGACGGTGTCGACGTTGGGCTGGTCGTAGTGCAGGATCACCAGCCCGTTGTGGAACGTCTCGCCGATGCCGTGGCCGGTGAAGTCACGCACCACGGTGTAGCCGAACCGGCTGGCGTAGGACTCGATCACGCGCCCGATCACGTTGAGTTCGCGGCCCGGTTTGACGGCCTTGATGGCCCGTTCGGTGGCGATGCGGGTGCGTTCGACCAGGTCGGCGGCCTCCTGCGAGACGTTCCCGGCCAGGAAGGTCGCGTTGGTGTCGCCGTGCACGCCATCGATGTAGGCGGTGACGTCGATGTTGACGATGTCGCCGTCCTCGATGACCGTCGAGTCGGGGATGCCGTGGCAGATGACCTCGTTCAGCGAGGTGCAGCACGACTTGGGGAAGCCCCGGTAGCCCAGCGTCGACGGGTAGGCGCCGTGGTCGATCATGTATTCGTGCGCGATGCGGTCGAGTTCGTCGGTGGTGACACCGGGCGCCACCGCCTTACCGGCCTCGGCGAGCGCGTTGGCGGCGATCTTGCTCGCCAGCCGCATCTTCTCGATGGTCTCGGGGGTCTGCACCCACGGCTCGTGGCCCTCGTTCGCGGTCGGTTTCCACGCGTACTCCGGGCGTTCGATGGAGTCGGGCACCGGCAGCGTCGGCGACACCGTGCCGGGTTTCAAGGGGGCGCGAACAGTCATGGCGTCCAGCTTAGAACCTGCCGGAGACGAGCCGTGACGCCGTCGGATCCAGGGGCCGGGCTAAGGTGACACTAATGTTGTCCGCACCGCCCTGTGATCGCCCGAGCCGCCTCGGGACAACCATCGTGATCCCCGAGGCCGATGCGAGGAACGAGCGAGGGTCACGAGGGGTCCGGTGAGACAAAAATCTGACGAGCCCAGCTCCGCACACCCCGGCGCACCGACAAGACTGCTGTTCGCGCTGCTCACCGGCCTCGTCGCGCTGAGTGTGTCGGGGTGCTTCGTCACCCCCATCAAACAGGACCAGGCCGCGAAGGCGTCAACCGCCAAGCTGCGGACCGGCCCGCAGACGGCGGAACTTCCCGACAACGACGTCGAGCCGATCACGACCACCGCGCAGCCGGTCCTGCCCGCGACGGTCACCGACGCCCAGGGACGCAAGGTGACGGTGACCGACGTGTCCCGCATCATCGCGGTCGACATCAACGGCACCCTCGGCAGCATCGTGTACTCGCTCGGGCTCGGTTCCCACGTCGTCGGCCGCGACACGTCGACGATCTTCCCGTCCGCGGTGGCGCTGCCGGTGGTCACCAACCGGGGCCACAGTCTCAACGCCGAAATGGTCCTCAAAATGCGGCCCAGCGTGCTGCTGGTCAACGAGGGCACCACCCCGGCCGGTGCGATCGACCAGATCCGCCGATCTGGGATCCCCGTCGTCGTGTTCACCGCCACCCGCAGCCTCGACACCAACGACAAGCTGATCCAGTCGGTGGCCGACACCCTCGGGGTATCCGCCGAGGGCCGCAGGCTCGTCGCGCGCACCGATCAGCGGGTGGCCGAGGCGAAGAAGCTGGTCCCGAACCCGTCGGGCAACCCGACAATCGCGTTCGTGTACGTGCGCGGCCCCAAACTGACGTTGCTGGCCGGCCCGGGTTCGGGCGCCGACAGTCTCATCGAGGCGATCGGCGGTGTCGACGCCGGTACCAAGGCCGAACTGACGGGAGCGTTCACGATGATCTCGGCCGAGGCGATGATCCGCGCCGACCCCGACGTGATCCTGGTGATGAAGCAGGGCGCCGACACCGTCGGCGGACTCGACGGCGTACTCAAGATCGCGGGGATCTCCGCGACGTCGGCGGGCCGCGATCGGCGGGTCGTGCAGATGGACGAGACGAAGATCCTGGCGTTCGGGCCCGACGTGGGTGAGGTCATCGGGTCGCTGGCGAAAGCGATCTACACATGAGCGCCGGTGTGTCCGCGAAGAAGCAAGGGGCCGGTCCGGTCCCCGTTTCGGGGGAACGCCGGCGCTCCCGGTTGACCCGCAACATCGCGATCATCGTCGGCATGCTGATCGCGCTCGCGGTGCTCGTGGTGATCTCGGCCGGCAGTGGCAAGGTGGCGATACCACCCTCGGAGGTGCTGGGCAGCCTCGCCCATCATTGGCACCTCGACATCGGCCCGCTGCCCTCGCACGAGAACGGCGAGGAAACGCTGTGGAACGTGCGGTTCCCGCGGATCGTGCTCGGCCTGATCGTCGGCGCCGGTCTGGGTGCCGGTGGCTGCCTGCTGCAGGGGGTGTTGGCCAATCCGCTCGCCGAACCAGGCATCGTCGGTGTGTCCTCGGGTGCGGCGATCGGCGCCTGCCTGGTGATCGTCGTCGGCGGCAGCGGATCGAGCGAATGGGCGCTGGCCGGTGCCGCGTTCGTGTTCGGGTTGTTCACGACGGCCGCGGTGTACCTGCTGTCGCTGCGTGACGGCGCGTCGTCGACGATCATGCTGGTGCTGACCGGTATCGCGGTCAACGCGTTCGCGACCGGCATCATCGCCTACCTCACGTTCGTGGCCAACCCGAACGACCGCGAACAGATCGTGTTCTGGCAGCTCGGTTCTGTGGCCGCGGCCTCCTGGAATCAGGTGTGGGTATCGGCGCCGCTGATCGTCGCGGGGTGCGCCGGCGCCCTGGCGCTCAGCCACAAACTCGACCTGCTCGCCCTCGGCGATATCCAGGCCGCCTCACTCGGCGTGAACGTGGAGGTTGTGCGGCGGCAGGCGATCGTGCTGGTCGCGATCCTCACCGCCGCCGCGGTGGCGTTCGCGGGCATCATCATGTTCGTCGGGCTGATCGTGCCGCACGTGATGCGGCTGATCCTCGGACCGCGTCACGCCACCCTGCTGCCCGCCAGCCTGATCGGTGGGGCGCTCGTGCTGGTGTGCGCCGATCTGGCCGCGCGCACCCTGATCGGCGACGCCGACCTGCCGATCGGCATGTTCACCTCGCTGATCGGTGGTCCGCTGTTCTTCATCCTGTTGCGCCGCAGCCGGCACGCGGGGGTGGGCTGGTGAGCGAGAAGACCGGGCTGATCGCCGACGACATCCACATCACCCTCGGTGGCCGCGAGGTGGTCAAGGGGGTGTCACTGACCGTCGCCGGCGGGTCGATGTGCGCGCTCGTCGGCCCCAACGGCTGCGGCAAGTCGACGCTGCTGTCGGCGCTGTCGGGGGTTCGTAAGCCCGACTCTGGGACGGTCCGCATCAACGGCCGCGACATCCACACGATCACCCACCGCGACCTCGCGCGGGAACGGTCCCTGGTGACGCAGACCAACCGCACCGACACCCCGTTCACCGTCGCCGAGGTGGTGGAGATGGGCCGCTTCCCGTGGCTGCGCACCCCGCAGGCGGCGCGGTCGCCACAGGTCATCGCCGACGCGATCGACGAATGCGACCTCGGGGAGATCCTTGACCGCCCGTTCTCCCAGTTGTCCGGCGGCCAGCAGGCCCGGGTGTCGCTCGGCCGCGCGCTGGCCCAGCAGGCGCCGGTGATGATGCTCGACGAACCGACCGCCGCCCTCGACATCCACCACCAGGAAGCGGTCCTGGACATCCTGCGGCGCCAGCGCGACCAGGGCACCGCCGTCCTGATCGTCGTGCACGACCTGTCCCTGGCCGCCGCCTACGCCGACGAGGTCGCCGTGATGAAAGACGGGCACCTCCGCGCCCACGGCCCCACCCACGACGTCATGACCGCCGACCTGCTCTCAACCACCTACGACCACCCTGTCGAAACGATGCCCCACCCGGACACCGGCCAACTCCTGATCATCCCCCGCCGCACTTGACTTCCATTCCCGCGCAACGATTTCCTTCAGCACCAATCGGATCCGATTAGCGGTGAAGGGAACCATTACGCGGGAGGCGGTAGTGGCGGTTACACTCGCCGTGCCGCGGCGGCGAGATGGCGATCGCGGACGTCCTCCAACCGAGCCCGGACTTTCGCGCCGAGCCGGGTGATGTCGAAGAGCACGGCCGTCTCCCGGAGCAGTGCCTCGTCGGCGATACCGGGTGAGCGCAACCGGATCGAGCACATCGCGTTCGCGATCTCTTCTGGTGCGATGTCTTCGAACGACCGGTCCCCACCGCCGATACGGAAGCCCGACCACGCGGCTGGATCGATGTGGTCTGGCCAGACAAAATCGCCGAAAGTTGCACTTTCCAAGTAGGATTCGGAAGGAACAAGGGAACGTAGCACTGCCTTGATCGCTTCCTGGCGAGATGCTGGCACACGATTCAGGCCGTGGCGTCTGGCGACGATCCGGATGAGACGCCCCGTCGCCACAGGTCCCTCCGTGGCGATGATGTCGCGCAGTTCGGCGCGCACAATCTTGACCGCGGCCCGGTCTGGCAGGGTGTCGATTGCGCCATGATCACCGACAACGCCATCGTCCGCCGCAATGAATCGATCACCAGGAGTCACTGTTGGGACGGCCGTCGCCGAGGTCGGCTGCCGCGCCTCGGATACCTGCCGGTCCGCCGGTTCGGCTGCACAATCATCGTTCCGGCGCTCGGTGGATTTCTGCTGATGTCCAGTTTCGGCGACCCGCACAGGTTCCGTTTCTGGCCCGTCCGGCACCGATCGCACACCCACCGGTGTCGCGGAAGTTGTGTCCGCGACATCGACATCGACATCGGCTGTGGAGGACCGGACCTGTCGCGTGTAGGCAATTCTCGGCCGGTCAGCAGGTGGCTCCTGACCCACGATGTCCATCTGGGCAGCGGACGTGTCCACCGACGTCGGCGCGCTCTCCCGACTGTCAAATCCGGCTTCGGCCGCATCGACGGCCGCGCGAATCTGCTCAATCACCAGGTCCCGGTTCTGCAACCACATCGGCCACCAGATTCGCGCCACGTGGGGCCAGCCCATGAGTGCGGTCAGCACGTCGATGGGAAGAATATCCCTGTCCGACACCGTGTTCCGAAGGTGCCAACTCTCGCCGTCGAGCAGCACCGGAAGCAGTGGACGGTCCGGGCGCGCCGGGCGGGCCAGAACGAGATCCAGCCGGAAGTTCGACAACCCGACATCGGTCATCACGTGCAGACCTGCCGACCTCAATGCAGCGGCGATCTCGTCGCGATGCCGATCACGCAGAACCTGTCTGTCGCCGCGTGCACCGACACTGCTGTCGGCGTCGGAATCGGCCGATGATTTAGCCAATGTGAGAAAGTTCTTCAGATCCTTGGGGCCTTGATAGGTTGCCCCGGAAACATCGAGTTCGGCCGGATCGAAACTGCAATAGACGACGTTCTTGCGGCGCGCTCGTGTGACCGCCACATTGAGCCTGCGTTCACCACCGCTGTTCGACAGGGGCCCGAAGTTCGTCGGAATCCGGCCATTGGCCTGTTTGGAGAATGCGATCGAGAAGATGATGGTGTCCCGTTCGTCTCCCTGCACCTGTTCGAGAGCCTTGACGAACAGCACATCCCCCGCGCCCATCCGCGCGTCGTCCAGCACTTCGATCACGGCCGGGTCTTCGTTCGCCGTCAGCAGATCGGAGATCAGCTGACGCTGCTGCTCGTTGAAGGTGACGATACCGATCGACGGCGGGGTCGATGAACCACGCACAAGATCATGGACAGCATTGACGATCGCCTGCGCCTCAACGGGATTGGTATTGTTACCCGCGACGATCCCGCCACCAAGATCTACCGAACGGCTGCCCGCCCGTAGATAGTGGCCATCGACATGCCGGAACTCGACACCGGTCTCCGTGGACATCAAAGTGGGCGTGGGGAAACTGCTCAGCGCACCGCGGTAGTATGCGGCATTTGAGAAGGCGATCAGCGCCTCGTCCTGACTGCGATAGTGCCATGCCAGGCTTATGGTGGGGACGCGCGCGAGCTCGCATTCGCTGAGGATCGATTCTTGATCCTCGATGATCTCTTCCGCTTCGTCATCGAGCTCTTCTTCGGACAATGCAGAACCCGCAACAACCTTAGTCGGTGGCATCTGTTTACTGTCACCGACGACGATCGCAGCTCGCGCCCTGCCGAGTGCCCCGATGGCCTCGGGCACGGTGATCTGCGACGCCTCATCGAAGATCACCAGATCGAACTCCATCGCACCGGGTTCGATGAGGTCGACCACTGACGAAGGACTGCACAGTAACAGCGGAGCAAGTTGCTGAACCGCCGGGGCATATTTGCGCAGGAGTGCGCGAGTACCCAACTTCTGCCGGGTCTTTTCCAACTCCCGCGCCAAGGCACCGGTCGCGGAGCCTCTGCCTCCCGCGCCTCGTCTGTGCAGAAGCATGCTCGGTGCCCAGGACACCCATTGGTCACGAATCTCGTTCTGTGCCCGCGCGTATGTGTCTACCAGCGAGTTGTGTGCAACACTGTCGAACCGGTCGAGTCCCAACGCCCTGACCCGTTCGGCCTCGGAAGTCCGTGCCACCCCCCGCTCAAACGCGTCCTCACAGATTGCCGCGTTGAGACGACCCTCCAGGATGTCGATGCGGGTCCGATCCATTCCGGCCGCGCTAAGCGGTCGAAGACGTTCTTGCAGTCTCATCCATTGCTGCAGCCCGAGTAACCGTTCGTACTCGTAGCTGCGGCGCCAAGTGTCAGCGTGAGCGGCGACGGTCGCTACGATCGATCGCCCGCCCCGCCAGGCACCGATATCAGCGCCGTCGGCGTTGAGGTGACGCAGCAAAGATTGCAGCGCCGTCGCGAAGTCGGTGATCTGGTGCCGGACTCCGGTGAGCGCACCTGATTGCGCCAAGGAGCAGGCCGCGTGTACCCATTCGTCGGACACGCGCAATGGCGCGGTGAGTTGTTCGAAGTCACCGATCCGACTGTGCACGGGTGCCATCGCTTGCGGGCCGAGAAGCTTGGTTGGGACGGCATCGGCCAGCCCAGGCACCGAGCAGAGCGTCGCAGTTGCCACACTCTCGAGGTCACGTGCCTGCTTCAGCTGCGCGATAACCCGAACAGCCTGCGCCGCGTCGGCGAGATCGACGCCGGCCGGGGCGAACTTCGTGAGTGGTTCAATGACTTCTGCGAGACGTTTACTGCGGCCCCACCGTTTCGATTCAGAAGCGGCGCCGACGGCAGCCGAGATGGTGTCAATGTCGAGTTCAACGACCCCAGGGGAGAAGCCTGCAAGAAGCCGGTGGGCATCAGCGATCTGCTGCTCCGCCGTCGCACTCGATTCCCTGGCATACCTGGGCCATGAAGGGTCCAATACCCCGGCCAGGTCCGGCCCCGCAGGCAGCCGCGGGTGGGTCGCGGCCGCCAGTACTGCCAGATGCTCGGGTTCAGTAAACCGATACAGGTAGTCGCGCAGCGAGCCTGTGGTCGTTGAGCACCATGCGACCGAATCAAGAACGCGCACAATGCTGTCCACCGCTCCGGTGACATCGAAATCGGGATACATCGGCCCCGCCAGCCGCCACGGGTGATCGGGGCCCACTCTCGCGGCCGCAGTCCACGGCTGAAGGCCGACGAATACGGACCGAAGGCTCGCAACGGTCCGACCGTCGGTCGCGACCAAGTGTTCGGGTACCGCGATCGCCGGGCCGTCCCCCACGAGGAGTAACTGATCGTGAGCGCGATACGCCGACACCCCAGCCGCGTTGACGCGATGCAACTGTTCAGGATACTCGCGCAGCCCGTAATCCGCGGCGCGCAAGCGTCGTTGGGCGTCGTCCATCGCGGCCTGATCCGGGTGCACCATCGCGTCGAGCGATTGCCGTAGATGCGCTCGAACCTGCGTCGCGTTCGACCCTTCGTGGTGCAGGTTCAGGGTGAACGGTCCCAGGCCGATTTGGTCGAGCCTGCGTTGCACCACCGAGAGTGCCGTCCCCTTCTCCGCGACGAACAGTACTCGCAGCCCCGTCAGGAGGCATTCCGCGACCATATTGGTGATCGTTTGGGACTTACCTGTTCCCGGCGGGCCTTGCAGCACGAAAGTACGACCCTGACGCGCCCACACAACCGCCTGCTTCTGTGTCGAGTCGGCGGGGATAGGTGTCTGCAGATTCTCCACGTCGGAGAGGTTCGACTCCTCGCTACAGGCGACGGCCGCCTGATCCAGGAACTGCTCGGTTGGCGTGTGCACCAGGTGGTTGATCAGCGGCCGCCGCAAGAAGTCATCTGCATGGGCGTTCAGATCCTGCCACATGCGGAATGATGACAGGTCAAGCAGTGCCAACCGGGCCTCCGCGGACACCTCGAGGACCGCACCGGCACGGGCGATCGCGGTACGTGCGCCGCCGAGAACGGCATCGACGTCGAGTCCCGCATGGTCGGTGATCGGTGTTTCCAGTTCAGGAACAACGATGCCGTGTTCGCGGCGCAGCCACTCAATCAGTGCGGAATTGGGTGTGGTCGACTGGGAGGAATCGATCGTAAGGGTGAAGTCGGTGCGTCCCCGCGCGACGCCGATGGTGACCGGCACCAGAATCATCGGGGCTTCGGCGAACACGCCCGGCTTGTAAGGCCAACGCAACAGCCCGATGCAGAGAAACAGCGGGTTCATACCCTGTTCGTCACGGGCGGTCTTCGCCGCATACGCCATCGACCGGATCTCTTTGACGAAAGTCGACCCCCTCGAGCACCGTTCCGGTGCCGCCGCGGATAGCAATCCGCTGCACGTACAGTCGCCGCTGCCGGAGATGTTCGGTCAGTTCGTCGCGGAGTTCGGTGTCCGGCGAATCGTGCATCTGCACGGCATTGCGGATCCCTCGGGCCTGCCAGAGATCAGGGATGTCGTACCCGCTGTGCAGGCCGAACGACACATCTTCATGCAGCTTGTCCTCGAGATAGCCCAGTGATTCGGATGGCACCATCAGCGGCTGTACCCGGGCGTTCTTCTTCAGGTTCAGCAGGTCATTGGTGGCGTTCAGGCTGAACAGCGACCCTTTCCATCTCCTGTATCGGGTGGGCTGGTTATCAACAAGGCGGCCACGCAGCGCCCTTTCGGGACTGTCCTGATCGACATGCGTGATCGATCGCTCACCACCTGGCCGATATTCAACGATCTCGGTCACCCCATCGGCCCGCTCGGTCACAACCGGTAGTGGTGACACGCCTGCGCGCCGAGCGGCGAAAACGTCGATCAGCGTTGCGGTTCCTTCGCCGATCGCCTGGATCAGACTCTGGTGTGCTGATCGGGTGGCATCCGCGAAGCTCGCCTCGCTGCCGGTGGCGAGCATCGTCGACTCGATCGCGCCTAGCCATCCGCCCTGAACGAGTTCGGCGATCCGCACCTGGTTTCTGATACACGGCCGGTCCGGATACCACTGTGGACGGGGTCCGTCGCCCGAATCGGGGTCACGTCGCCAATAGCCGACGAAGATGTGTCCCGGGACCAGGACCAGGACCGGATACAGCCCCACGTGTTCGAAAACCGCCGCCATCAGGACCGTGGTGTCCATGCAAGTTCCCAGGCCGCTGCGCGCGACATCGGCGTGGTCCCGGATACGTTGCCCTGACGTCGCATAGTCCCAGTTCGGTGGGGGTTCGGAGTAGGCGATATTCCGGGATCGCAGGGCAGCGAAGACAGCGGCGACCGAATCGTCTACGGCCTTCTCGGCCTTCGCCACGTCGGCGATCTGGAACGCGCTGAAGCTCGGCTCGCCGGTGGCCCGGCCCTTCTCGTCGGCCGCGTCCCGGGCAATCGCCGCGACCTCAGGATGATTGGGACGCACAAACGATGCGAGCAATGAATTCGCCAACGACATCGCCTGACCGGTCAGCATCGCCAGGGAGAATTCAATCTGGTCCTTCTCAGCCAAAAGGTCGTCCGCACCGGATTCATCCCGTGCCAGGAATGCATCGATCTCACCGAGGCGCACCGCCAGGCGGTCGACTGTTTCAGCCTTGTGCGGGTCACCGAGCCAGAACCAGAGGTCGCGTGGCTGCACATGGATGTCCTCGTCACGCCGGGTCAGAACGATATTGCCGACGGTGTCACGCAGCACGATCTCGCAGACCGCCGATGTCCGATCCACAACCTGCGACATCGCCCGGGGCGAGAGCTGGACATGCACACACGACACCGACGATGTCCCAGCTTCCAACGGACCTTCATACACAGTGGCGGAGCCGAATTCGATGTCGGCATCACGTACCGTCACCGTGACGGTTGCATGTTCGATATCCGCCGGGACGGTGACCACGATCTCCGCGATCTGCGGGATCTTCGCTGCCGAGGCCGCCCACGACCACTGCGCGCTGACCTCTGCAACAATCTGCGGCCGCATCACCGGTTCGTTCGTGTCCACCTGCACCGTCATCGTCCGCGCCCCCAACCGTCCTGTCCGGGCCATCATCGCCTTCGTCGAGAATCTAACCACCGATGTCAGGCATCTTTGCGTCGTATCACTCAGCGCACCCCGATCAACCGATCAGCGACTGCCCAGTGCCGTGACAACCCGGACACACGAACGCATCGACCGCGCGCGGTACAGAATGAATGGCGGACGAACGGTCGCGCATCGTCAACCTCCCAGGCGCTGACGGGCAATCGCAAGTCCCGCTCTGTCCCAAGAATTGTGTCAACAGTCACATTCGACGGAACGGAGAGTCATGACCGCGGTTAGCGAGACCAGCGCACTGCCGGAGGCGACGGCCACCCAACTGCTCATCAACGGAACCTGGCGGGCGGCCTCCGACGGCGGCACGTTCCCGGACCTCAATCCGGCGACCTCCCGGCCGCTCACCGATATCGCGTCGGCGACCGCGGCGGATGTGGACGCGGCGGTGACGGCGGCACGAGGGCAGTTGAGCGGTGAGTGGGCCGCGATGCCGGGGGTCGAGCGCGGCAAGATCCTGAACCGGGTCGCCGACCTCATCGAACGCGACGCCGACCTCCTCGCCCGTCTGGAAGCCCTCGACGTCGGAAAACCGATCGGACAGCCGGGGATGCTCGATGTGCCCAACGCCGCCGGCACGTTCCGGCATTTCGCGGGCTGGGCCGACAAGATCACCGGCCAGACCATCCCCACCGCAGGCTATTTCGGGCAGCCCACTCACTCGTATACGGTGCGGGAGCCGGTCGGGGTGATCGGCGCGATCGTCCCGTGGAACACACCGCTGATGATCTGCGCGTGGAAGCTCGGCCCCGCCCTGGCGGCCGGGAACGCGGTCGTGGTCAAACCGCCGGAGGACGCTCCCCTGTCGATCCTGCACCTGGGCAAGCTGCTCACCGAGGCGGGACTGCCCGACGGTGTGGTCAGCATCGTGCCGGGTCTGGGCCATGTGACCGGCCAGGCGATCGTCGATCATCCCGGCGTCGACAAGATCAGCTTCACCGGCAGCCCCCGGGTCGGCCGGCTCATCGCCAAGTCGGCCGCGGAGACGTTCAAACGCGTCACCCTCGAACTCGGCGGCAAATCGCCCCAGATCATCCTCGACGACGCCGACGTGGAGGCCGCGATCAACGGCACCGCGCTCGGACTGTTCTTCAACCAGGGCGAAGTATGCGCCGCCGGCACCCGGGTGCTGGTGCACCGGTCGCTGTACGACCAGGTGGTCGACGGTCTGTCGGCGGCCGCCGACGCACAGGTGCTCGGCGATCCGCTCGATCCGGCGACGACGATGGGTGCGCTGGTCAACGCCAAGCAGCGCGACACGGTGCGCCAGTACATCGAGTCCGGCAAGGCCGAGGGCGCCAGGCTCGCCGCGGGTGCCGGCGCCGCACCCGAGGAGGGCTTCTTCGTGCGGCCGACGATCTTCGCCGACGCCACCAACGACATGACGATCGCCCGCGAGGAGATCTTCGGACCGGTCGGCACCGTCATCGCGTTCGACGACGCCGACGAGGCGATCCGCATCGCCAACGACACCGAATACGGTCTGGCCGCGAGCATCTGGACCCGCGATGTGGCCCGCGCACATTCCCTGGCCGCGCGGGTCCGGGCCGGTGCGGTGTGGGTGAACGGCTGGGCCGCCATCGATCCCGCCCTCCCGTGGGGCGGCATGAAGACCAGCGGCGTGGGCCGCGAACTCGGCTGGGCCGGAATCCTGGCCAACACCGAGGAAAAGGTCATCACCGTCGTCCTCTGACAGCCCTCTGCTCTGACATCTCATCCGCAATCGACGAAAGGACCATGACGAATGAAGACCCAGGCAGCGGTGCTGTGGGAGCCCGGAACCGACTGGAAGCTCGAGGAACTCGAACTCGATGCCCCGAAGTATGGGGAGGTGAAGGTCGAACTCGCCGCCTCCGGCATGTGCCACTCCGACGAACATGTGCGCGACGGCAGCGTGCCCGTCGGCATGTACCCATACATCGGCGGCCACGAGGGCGCGGGTGTGGTCACCGAGATCGGGCCCGGCGTGACATCGGTGGAGGTCGGCGATCATGTGGCGCTGGGCTTCGTCCCCGCCTGCGGCAAGTGCCCCTCGTGCGCCAAGGGCATGTCGAGCATCTGTGATCTCGGGGCACACGTGCTGGCCGGCGTCCAGATCTCCGACGGCACCTCCCGCCACCACGTCAACGGCCAGGATGCCGGACTGATGTGCCTGCTCGGCACGTTCGCGCCCGTCACGGTCGTCAACGAGGCGTCGTGCGTCAAGCTCACCAAGGACATTCCGCTCGACAAGGCCGCTTTGGTGGGCTGCGGTGTCACCACCGGCTGGGGTTCGTCGGTGTACGCGGCCGGGGTGTCGGCCGGTGAGACGGTCGTCGTGCTCGGGATGGGCGGTGTCGGCTGCGGCGCGGTGCAGGGCGCCGCTCTCGCCGGTGCGCGGCATGTGGTGCTGGTGGATCCGTCGCCGTTCAAGCGGGAGCAGGCCACCATCTTCGGCGCCACCCACGCCGTCGCGACGATCGACGAGGCCCTCACCCTGCTGCAGGACATCACCTGGGGTCAGCTCGCCGACAAAGTGTTGATCACCGTCGACGTGGCCGACGGCGCCCTGGTGGCACCCGCGATGAGCCTGGTGGCCAAAGGCGGTGTGTGCGTGCAGGTGTCGGTGGGTGATCTCGCCGCCACCGACGTCACCATGAGCCTGTTCGACCTGACCGCGATGCGCAAGACGTTCAAGGGCGCGTGGTTCGGCAACGCCAACATCCGTTTCGACATCCCCCACCTGCTGCGCCTGTACATGGAGGGCCGTCTCAAGCTCGACGAGATGATCACCCGCACGTACTCGCTGGATCAGGTCAACGAGGGCTACGAGGCGATGCGCAAGGCCGAGAACGTCAAGGGCGTCATCATGTTCTGACACCACCAGTCCCGCACTGTCCGGCGGTACCGCGCACGACGCTGCCGCCGGGCGGTGCTGTCACTACACTCGCGTGTGTCGAAGGGCGCCGATGGACACTCACCCCCGCGTGCTGCGCTATTTCCTCGTCGTCGCCGAGGAGCGGCACTTCCGGCGTGCCGCCGAACGCCTGTACATCACCGGGCCTGCCCTCAGTCAGCAGATCAAACAACTCGAATCGACGCTGGGGGTCGAACTGTTCCGGCGCACCTCCCGATCGGTCGAACTCACCGCACACGGCGAGGAGCTGGTGCCGCTGGCACGTTCGGTCGTCGAGGGCAGCGATGCGATCGGTGCGTGGGCCGCGGCCACCAAGACCCGCAAGAACCGCCTGCGGGTCGGGTTCATGTCCACCGCCGCAGGCGATCTCACGCAACGCATCCTCGCCTCCGCACAGGCCTCGCCGCGAGGTTTCGATGTCGAGTTGCATCAGCTCGACTGGGACGACCAGACCCGCGCGGTGACCGACGGCCGCGTCGACGCCGCATTCGTCCGCGAACCCGTTGCCACCGAGGGCATTAGGTGCACACCGGTGTTCGCTGAGCCACGCGTCGCCATGCTCCCGGCCGGTCATCGCCTCGCGGGCCGGGACTCCATCATGTTCGCCGACATCGCGGGCGAGGTCTTCATGCCCAGCGCCATCGGCAGCCGCGCCTGGATCGACTACTGGCTGGTCGAGCCACGCCCCGACTGCAGACCGGTCCGGCGCGGACCCACTGTCTCGTCGGTGGAGGAAATGTTGGAGAACTGCGCGGGCGGCCGGGGTATCGCGATCACCGCCGGTTCGGTGCCCAAGTTCTACGCGCACCCGCAGGTCCGGTTCGTGCCGGTCGACGACCTGTCCCCGAACCATGTGGTGCTGGCTGTGGCCGCCGACGACGCCCGCACCGTCGTCGCCGATTTCGAACGGCTCGTCGCCACCGTGGCGCGGGCTGCCGGCCCCGGCGATCGGTAAGCGGCACTTACCGATCGTTGGGATCTGCGACCTGGCCTCCGTCACACCGGTGCGGCACAGTTATAAGCGTCACACAGATCGCCAGCCCATAACGATCTTGTGGCCCAATCACTTTCACCTCGACATCGGAGTCTTTCATGACCGCACTCGACGACGCCCCGACCACCACCACCGGTCCGCGCAACCCGCTGTTCTGGATGACCAGCCCCGGCAACACCCCCAAGGGCGAGCGCCGCGACTTCTACACCATGGACGAGACCGAGTGGACCGACTGGTTGATGCCCGGCACCCGCTACAAGCTCCTGTACTGCAACCTCGTCTCCGGCGCGTTCACCCTGCTGCTGCAGGTCGACCCCAACATCCAGGCCACCTCGCACTGGCATGTCGGCAACCTGCAGGTCTACATCCTCGACGGCGGCTTCTACTACTACGACGGCACCGTCACCATCGACGGCCAGACCATCCCCGACAAAGGCGCCCCGCACTCGTTCACCGTCGAGACCGCCGGCACCATCCATCAGCCGTTCGCCACCGAAACCGGCTGCGTGATGCTCGCGGTGTTCGACGGCCCGATCGGCGGCTACACCGAAGACGGTCAGCTCGCCGTGATGGGTGATGCCCGCCTGCACTACTACATGGCCAAGGACAACAACGCCGTCCACAACACCCAGCTCGTCGACTACTCCTACGGTTCCACCGACCTCCAGTAGTTCACTCGCGCAATCCGATTCGGACGCCACGGTCCCGCCGGCCGCGGCGTCCGAATCTGCCTTCCCCGCAAGCCATCCCCACGCACACCATCAAGGAGAGAACCATGACCAACCCCGACTCCCCCGTCGCCATCGTCACCGGAGCCGGCGGCGGCATCGGCGCCGCCACCGTCCGCGAGCTCGTCGCACGCGGATTCCGGGTCAGCGCAGTCGATCTCGACGAAGCCGCGGTCACCGCACTGGCCGAAGAACTCGGTGACGCCGTCCTGGCCGTCGGCGCTGACGTCTCCACCGCGGACGGCGTGGACGGCTATGTGCGCGCGACCCGGGAACGGTTCGGCCGGATCGATCACCTGCACAACAACGCCGGTATCGAGGGCCGCGCGTCGAGTATCGACTCCGGCGATCCCGCCCAGTTCGCCCGGGTGCTGAGCATCAACGCGGGCAGCGTCTATCTGGGAATGCGGGCGGTCCTGCCGGTCCTGTACGCGCAGGGCAGCGGAACGATCGTGAACACCGCCAGCCAGGCCGGCGTCGAGGGCGTGGCCAATCTCGCGCCGTATGTTGCCAGCAAGCACGCCGTCGTCGGCCTGACCCGCACCGCGGCCATCGAGGCCGGGCCGCACGGGGTCCGGGTCAACGCCGTGGCACCGGGCCAGATCGCCACCCGCATGATCGAAAGCCTGAAGGAGCAGTGGGGCGACGCCGACGCGATGCAGCAGCAGCTCACCGCACTCATCCCGCTCGGCCGTTTCGGCGCACCGGAGGAGATCGCCAAGTCCGTGGCCTGGCTGATGTCCGACGACGCCTCGTTCATCAACGGCGCCGTCCTTACGGTCGACGGCGGCACGACGGCGTAACGCACCACGGCACAGCCCTGGTGGGATCATCGATGGTCCCACCAGGGCTTTGCCGTGCGTCAGCACCGGCCGGAACTGTACTGGACCCTGATCCGCTCCCGATACTCACCCGGTGTCATGCCGTAGGTGGTCTTGAACAGCCGGGAGAAGTGGGCGGGGGCGGGCAGGCCGTTGGTGGCGCCGATCGCGGCGACACCACGATGACGGAGCGACGGGTCGGCGAGGTCGCTGTGGCAGCGTTCGAGACGCCGACGACGGATGTAGCCGGCGACGGTCTGGCCGTCGGTGGCGAACAGACGTTGCAGATAGCGCACGGACACATGGTGTTTCGCCGCCACCGCGGCCGGGCACAGCTCCGGGTCGGCCAGGTGGCGTTCGATGTAGGCACGGGCGGACACCGTGATCGTGTCCGCACAACCGAGCGGCTCACCGGGCACGTGAGCGCGCACGGTCGCACTCACCAGATCGGCGACGGCGTCGGCGATCAACGGGCTTTCCGGTGGCGCTGAACCGGTCACACGATCAGGGAATTGGTGCCGGAGCGAGCTGAGGACCGCCATCAGCAGCGCGCCGGTTCCCGACGCCGACGCGACCGTACGAACAGTTCCGGACCGCAGCTCGGACTCGTTGACCCGCAATGCGCTTCGCGGCACCACGGCCACCAGCATCGAGAACGGGTCGGTCATCGCGAGTTCGTATCGTTCGCTGGTGTCGTAGACGGCGATGTCGCCGGGACCGAGCAGTGCCTCCCGGTCCCGTTGCCGCACCACCGAATGCCCGCTCAGCTGCACACCCACCTTGATGACGCCCGGGTCGGCGCGTTTGATGGTCGCCGCCGACCTCCGCACCCGGACCCGGCCGCCGGCGACCTCCGAGAGCCGGAGATCACCGACGGCCACATCGGCCAGCCCGCCGCGGAACGACCCCGCCGTACCCGCGTCGGGTTCGGCCTTCAAGGGCACGAACGTCGTCGAGATGCCCTCGCACCATTCGTCAAAGGTGAGTCCACGCAACGACTGTGCGCGGCCGGTGTCGACGGCGGTCATGACCGGTCAGTCCTTGGGCCGGTTGTCGACCCGCCGGCGCGCCTTTCCGGTTGAACGTTGCAGCGACCCCGGCTCGGCGATCTCGACATCGACGGTCACACCGATCTTGTTCTTGATCAGGCGCTTCAACGACGCCGTCGCCGCCTGCTGCGCATCCGCACTCGCATCGGGCCTCGGCTCCACCTTCACGGTGAGCGTGTCCATCCGGCCCTTGCGGTCGATGACGCACTGGAACTGCGGGGCCAGGGCCGCCTCCGTGAGGATGAGTTCCTCGATCTGCGTGGGGAACAGGTTCACCCCGCGCAGGATGATCATGTCGTCGTCGCGGCCGGTGATCTTCTGGATCCGGCGCATCGAGCGGGCCGTGCCCGGCAGCAGCCGGGTCAGATCGCGGGTGCGGTAACGGATGATCGGCATCGCCTCCTTGGTGAGGGAGGTGAACACCAACTCGCCTTCCTCCCCGTCCGGCAGTACCTCGCCGGTGATCGGGTCGATGATCTCCGGGTAGAAGTGGTCCTCCCAGATGTGCAGGCCGTCCTTGGTCTCCACGCATTCCTGCGCGACCCCCGGACCCATCACCTCGGACAGCCCATAGATGTCGACCGCGTCGATGCCGAGGGTGTCCTCGAGTTCGCGACGCATCTTCTCCGTCCACGGTTCGGCCCCGAACACACCTGTGCGCAGCGAGGTTTCGGCCGGGTCGATACCGGCGGCGACCATCGCGTCGACGATGGTGAGCATGTATGACGGGGTGACCATGATGGCGTCGGGTTTGAAGTCGCCGATCAGCTGGATCTGCCGTTCGGTCATCCCACCCGACATCGGGATCACGGTGCAGCCCAGGCGCTCCGCGCCGTAGTGGGCACCGAGGCCACCGGTGAACAGGCCGTACCCGTAGGCGACGTGCACCTTGTCGCCGGGGCGCACACCCGCGGCGCGCAGGCTCCGCGCCACCAGATCGGCCCAGTTGCTCAGGTCATTGGCGGTGTAGCCGACCACCGTGGGCCGGCCGGTGGTGCCCGACGAGGCGTGCAGGCGGGACACCTGATCCTGGGGCACGGCGAACATCCCGAACGGATAGTTGTCCCGCAGATCGGTTTTCGCGGTGAACGGGAACAGCCGCAGGTCGGCGAGCGACTGCAGGTCGCTGGGGTGAACCCCCCTCTCGTCGAACGCTTTCCGGTAGTGCGCGGTGTGGTCGTAGGCGTGCTGCAACGACCAGCGCAGCCGGTCCAGTTGCAGGGCCGCGATCTCATCGCGCGAGGCGAATTCGATGTCGGCGGCGTCGGGGGTGGTGGGGGACGAAAGTGTGCCGGTCATGGCTGGGCTCCAGGGGCGGGAGGAAACAATGGTGGTGGATGGTTCAGGCGTCGAAGTCGACGGTGACGGTGCCGGAGACGGGGAAGGCCTGGCAGGTGAGCACGAATCCCGCGTCGACCTCGGAGTCTTCGAGGGCGTAGTTGCGGCGCATGTCCACCTCGCCGCAGGTGACCTTGGCGCGACAGGTTCCGCACACCCCGCCCTTGCAGGCGAACGGCAGGTCCGAACGGAGATCCTCGCCGGTGTCGAGCAGGCTCTCGTCGCGGGAGACGCTGCCGGAGACGGATCGGCCGTCAAGGACGATGGTGACCTCGCTGGTGGGTCCGGTGACGCCGGGCTCGACGTGCCGGTCCATCGGCGGCGGGGTGGCCTCCACGTAGAACAGTTCGAAGTGGATGCGGTCGCGACTGACCCCGCGTGCGGTCAGCAGGTCGCGGGCCGCCTCGACCACGCCGAGCGGGCCGCACAGCCAGAAGTGGTCGATGTCGTCGGTGGGCACGACATCATCGAGGAGTGCTTCGAGACGTTCCTTGTCGAGGCGGCCGCTGAACAGTTCGACCTCGCGTGGTTCCCGGGACAGCACATGGATGATGTCCAGGCGCCCGCCGTACTGATCCTTGAGGTCGGCGAGCTCTTCGGCGAACATGACCGACTTCGTCTTGCGGTTGCCGTAGATGAGCGTGACCTGCGACTCGGGGTTGGTCAGCATCGAGCTCGCGATCGAGAGCATCGGCGTGATCCCGGACCCGGCGGCGATCAGCAGGTGCCGGCCACCGGCGGCGGGGTCGGCGGAGAAGGTGCCGTCGGGCGGGGCGACCTCGATCCGGTCACCGGCACGCACATCGCGGACGAGCCAGGTGGAGAACAGGCCGCCGTTGACCTCCCGGACCCCCACCCGCGGCGCGGTACCCGCCGGGGCGCAGATCGAGTAGCTGCGCCGGTGCTCGACGCCGTCGACGACACGCCGCAGGGTGAGCGTCTGTCCGGGCCGGAAGTCGTAGAGATCGCCGAGGTCGTCGGGGACGGCGAAGCGCACGGCGACGGCGTCGTCACAGAGCGGCTCGACGTGGTCGACGGTCAGCGCGTGAAAGTCGCGGTTGCGGCCGGCGGCCGGGGCCGCGGCGGTTGCCGTGGGGCTGCTGGGGCTCATCGGATCAGATCTCCTTGACGTGATCGAACGGTTCCGCGCAGGCCAGGCACCGGTAGTGCGCCTTGCACAGGGTTGCGCCGAACTCCGAGACGAGTTGGGTGTCCGGGGATCCGCATTGGGGACAGGCGACGGATCGGGGCCGGGTGGTGAGGGTGAGCGGGATGGGGCCGTCGGCGCGGCGGGGCGCGGCGCCCGGCGGTGAGTAGCCGGCCTCGACGAGTTTGCGGCGGCCGGCGTCGGTGATCCAGTCGGTGCTCCACGCCGGGGTGAGGCTGGTGCGGATCTCGACGTCGGCGTATCCGGCGGCGGCGAGCGCGTGGGTGATGCTGTCGCGGATCTCGACCATCGCCGGGCAACCCGAGTAGGTGGGCGTGATGGTGACGATGACGGTGCCGCCGGATTCGGTGACCGAACGCACCATCCCGAGGTCGGCGAGGGTGACCATCGGCATCTCCGGATCGAGCACCGAGGACACCACGCCTTCGGGACCAGCCACGCCTTCGGGACCAGCCATGGCGGCGGGAGAGACGATTGTCGGGCAGGTCATCTCACCACACCCCCTCGGGATTGGCGCGGGCCACGCTCTGGGTCTCGGCCAGGATGTAGCCCATCCACTCGGTGTGTGCCCCCTCGCGGCCCGCGCGCCCGCCGGTGCGGCCGATGCTCGGCCCGGCCGGCAATGCGGTCTCGGCGGCGTGCAGCACTTGCTCGATGACCTGGTCGAACTCCTCGCGCACGGTGCGCGGGTCGACCGCGACACTGGCGGCGGCCAGGTCGAGTTCGGTGGCGGTCGGCACGAACAGTTCGGCGGCGTACGGCCACACCCGGGCCAGCCCGTCGGCGAGACGCCGCGCGGATTCGGTGGTGCCGCAGCCGAGGGTCACCACCCACCGGGCGGCGTAGTCGCGGTGGTAGGTGAGCTCCTTGACGCCCTTGTCGGCGACGGCCGCCAGCACCGGGTCGCCGGAGGTGCGCAGCCGGTCGAAGACGGCCAGGCGCCACGTCGAGAAGATCAGCAGCCGCGCCATGCTCTGCGCGAAGTCACCGTTGGGCAGTTCGGTGAGCCGGACATTGCGGAAGTCCTGCTCGTCCCGGAAGAACGCCAGCGCGTCCTCGGCCGGGGCGGGCGAGGTCTCGGAGACGACGGGGACGACGCCGGCATCGGCGGTCGCCGCCCGCGCCAGCAGCAACCGCGCTTGGCCGAGCAGGTCGAGGCTGATGTTGGCCAGTGCCATCTCTTCTTCGAGTTCGGGTGCGTGCGTGCACCATTGGGCCAGCCGGTGGGCGCTGACGAGGGCGTCGTCGCCGAGCATCAGGCAGTAGGCGGCGAGTTGGGCGCCGTCGACACCGTCCGGCAGGGTGGTGTCGACGCCGGCGAGCGGGTCGTCGAAGCTGGTGCCGAATGCCCACTGGCCGTGGGTGGTCGGGTCGTCGAGTCCCTGATATGCGTTGTCGTGATCGATCATCGTGGCTTCTCCCCTCTCACATGTGCGGGACGTTGTCGGGGATGTCGTAGAACGTGGGGTGCCGGTACACCTTGTCGCCGCTGGGGGCGAAGAACGGGTCCTTTTCCGACGGGCTGGTGGCGATGATGTCGCCGGCCTTGACCACCCAGATGCTCACGCCTTCGTTGCGGCGGGTGTACACGTCGCGGGCGTGCCGCAGTGCCATCTGGTCATCGGCCGCGTGCAAGGATCCGACGTGGACGTGGTTGAGTCCGCGCTTGCCGCGCACGAACACCTCGTACAGGGGCCATTCGGCCTTCGTTGTGCTCATCAGTTGGTCTCCTGTTCTTCACGAGCCGCGAAGGCAAGTGCCGCATCGCGTACCCATTGGCCGTTCTCGTGTGCCTCGCGACGGACCGCGATCCGTTCGAAGTTCATGGCGCCGTTGCCTTTCACCACGTCCATGAACTCGCTCCAGTCGGGTTCGCCGAAGTCGTAGTGCCCGCGGTCGGGGTTCCAGACCAGGTCGGGGTCGGGGAAGGTGACCCCGAGCACCTGGGCCTGCGGGACGCTCATGTCGACGAACTTCTGGCGCAGTTCGTCATTGGTGTGGCGTTTGATGCCCCACGCCATCGACTGCTCGGTGTTGGGCGACTGATCGTCGGGCGGGCCGAACATCATCAGCGCAGGCCACCAGAACCGGTTCACCGACTCCTGCACCATGGCGCGCTGCGCGTCGGTGCCGCGCATCATCGTCGTGAGCAGTTCGTAGCCCTGGCGCTGATGGAACGACTCCTCCTTGCAGACCCGGATCATCGCCCGGCCGTACGGCCCGAAAGAGCTGCGGCACAGGGGGACCTGATTGCAGATGGCCGCGCCGTCGACCAGCCACCCGATGGTGCCGACGTCGGCGAAGCTCAGCGTCGGGTAGTTGAAGATCGACGAGTACTTCTGCTTGCCGGCGATCAGCTTGTCGGTCAGTTCCGCCCGGTCGGCACCGAGGGTCTCGGCTGCCGAGTACAGGTACAGCCCGTGGCCGGCCTCGTCCTGCACCTTGGCTGTGAGGATGGCCTTGCGGCGCAGCGACGGCGCCCGCGTGAGCCAGTTCCCTTCCGGCTGCATCCCGATGATCTCCGAGTGCGCGTGCTGGGCGATCTGGCGGATGAGGGTCTGACGGTAACCCTCGGGCATCCAGTCGCGCGGTTCAATGCGCTGATCGCGCGCGATGGTGCTCTCGAAATGGGTTGTCAGGTCGTCATGCTCATCGGCACTTATGGCATGTGACGTGGACATATAGCCTCTTTTCAATACCGACTGTTCGGTCGGTAATAGTATGCGTGAAAGTGGACCTCGGCACAAGGTTTTTCGAGAAACCGGCTCCGTTCAGCGGCCGGCGAACTCCGGTGCGCGTTTGGCGAGGAAGGCGTCGACGGCGGCCTTGTGGTCGGCGGTGGACCCGAGCAGAGCCTGCGCGAGCGCCTCCCTGTCGAGGGCGTCCGACAGTCCCGTGTCGGAGGCGCGGACCAGCTGTTTGACCTGCGTGTAGGCGACGGTCGGGCCGGCGGCGAGTCGGGCGGCGATCTCGTGTGCGGTCGACGCGACGAGTTGGTCGTCGACGACGCGGTGGACCAGGCCCCAGTCGGCGGCCTGCTGTGCGGTCACCTTGTCACCGAGCAGCATCAGGCCCATCGCCCGGCTCGGCCCGAGCGCGGCCACCAGGGTGTGGCTCAGTCCCGAGTCACTGGCGAGACCGATCCCGGTGAAGGCGGTCGCGAAACTCGCCGAGCCGGCGGCGATCCGGATGTCGGCAGCCAGCGCCAGTCCGAGTCCCGCGCCCACGCAGGCGCCCTGGATCCCCACGACCACCGGCACTGCGATGTCGCGGACCGCGCGGATCAGCGGGTTGTAATGCTCGACGACGGTGTCCATGGCGGTCGACGGGTCGGCCTCCAGCGCCGCCACGTGCTCACCCAGGTCCTGGCCGACGCAGAAGTTGCGCCCGTTCGCGGTGAGCAGCACCGCACGCACCGCGGGATCGGCACCGGCAGCCGTGACAGCCTCCGCCAGAGCCACTTTCGTGGTGGCATCCAGCGCGTTGTGGGCCTTGGGCCGGTCGAGGGCGATGGCGGCGAGGCCGTCGGTGATGGTGAGGGTCGCGGTCATCGCGCACCGTCCTTCCAGTCGAAGAAACCTGTTCCGGTCTTGCGGCCGAGTTCGCCGCGGGCCACCTTGTCGCGCAACAACTGCGGTGGTTCGAATCGCGGCCCGAGGGTTGCGGTGAGATGTTCGGCGATGGCCAGCCGGACGTCGAGGCCGACGAGGTCGGTGGAGCGCAGCGGGCCCATCGGATGCCGGTAACCCAGCTCCATCGCCTTGTCGATGTCGGCGGCCGAGGCCACCCCCTCCTCCAGCATGCGGATCGCCTCCAGACCCAGGCACACGCCGAGGCGGCTGGTGGCGAATCCCGGGGCGTCGTTGGCCAGGACATCGGACTTGCCGAGCGCGGCGACCCAGGCCTGCGCGGCGGCGACGGTGTCGTCGGAGGTGGCCGGCGCCCGCACCAGTTCCACCAGCGTCGACGCGGGTACGGGGTTGAAGAAGTGCATGCCGAGGAACCGGTCGGGCCGCCGGAGCGCCTCGCCGAGGCCCGCGATGGACAGCGAGCTGGTGTTGGACGCCAGAATCGCGGCGTCGGCAACCTTGCCCTCCACGGCGGTGAGTACACCGACCTTGAGAGCAGCGTCCTCGGGAACCGCCTCGACCACGAGGTCGAGGCCCTTGGGGAGATTGTCGATCGCATCGACCACCGACACCCGGGCCAGCACCTCCGTGGGCTCGGCGCCGTCGAGTTTGCCGCGTTCGTGTGCCCGGTCCAGGCCGGTCTTCACCCGGCCGAGGGCGGCCTGCGGGTCGTGGGTCTCCACGACGGTGACCGCCGACCCGAGCTGGGCGAAGGACTGCGCGATACCCGCGCCCATCCGCCCGCCACCGATCACACCCACCCTGGGCGCTGTTGTGCTCATTGCTTCCTCACTCTTCACTTGTTGTCTGGTGTGGTGCGCGCGCCCCGCTCCAGGAACGCGGTCATCCGGTGACGTTTGTCGTCGGTGCCGAACAGCACGGCCTGCGCGATGTCGTTGACCCACGGGTGACTGCCCGGGGCGTCGACGATGGTCTTGGCCAGCCGGATCGCCAGCGGAGCCTGCGCGACGATGCGGTCCACCACCGCATGGGCGGCGGCGAGCGGGTCGTCGGTGATCTCCATGACCAGTCCGTGACGTAGCGCGGCCTCGGCATCGAGCCGGTGCCCGGCGAGAATCACCTGCTTGGCCACCGATGCGCCGACGAGCTCGGGCAGCCGGTAGGTCGCACCGGCCGCGGCGAGGATGCCGAGCCCGGGTTCGGGATTGCCGAACACCGCGGTGGCCGAGGCGATCCTGATGTCGCAGGCGTAGGCGAGTTCGGCTCCGCCGCCGAGCGCGTAGCCGGAGATCGCCCCCACCACCGGCATCGGCAGCGCGGCCACCCGGTCGAACAGGGTGCGGTTGATGCCGGCAAGCGCTTCGTTCAGCCCGCGTTCGCGGAGTTCGCCGATGTCGGCACCGCCGGCGAAGTGGTCGCCCCGGCCCACCAGGATGAGCGGTCGGGGGTCACGCTCGATCGCGGTGCACACCTGGTGCAGTTCGCCGATCATCGCGGCATTGATGGCGTTGCGCCGCTCGGGCCGATCGAGGGTGACGATGTACCGGTCCTCGAGTTGGTCGAACGCGACAGTGGTCAACTCGGGGGCTGTGATCTCAGGGGCTGTCATGTGGTTTGGCTCACTTTCGTTTGTACGACAATAACCGACCATTCGGTCTGTATCAAGAGGTTGAGTCGTCTGCCCCTAGCCGATCGCCACCGGGATGCGAGGATGAACCCATGAGCACGCCTCCCGTGACCCGACGCACCGGCCGCCCCGGACGGCCCGGATACGACCTCGACTCGCTGCTGGCCGTGGCGGTCAAGGTGTTCAACGAGAAGGGTTACGACGGCACCAGCATGGACGTGCTCGCCGACCGTCTCGGGCTGAGCAAGTCGTCGATCTATCACCACGTGTCCGGCAAGCAGGAGCTGCTCGAACTGGCGCTCAACCGCGCGCTCAACGCCCTCTTCGCCGCCACCACCGAGTCCCAGACCACCGAGGGCCCCCACATTGATCGCCTGGAACACCTGGTCAGACGCAGTGTGGAGATCCTGGTCGCCGAACTTCCGTACGTGACACTGCTGCTGCGGGTACGCGGCAACACCGCCGTCGAGCGGCGCGCACTGGCGCGCAGGCGCGAGTTCGACACCTTCGTCTCGGATCTGGTCACCGCCGCCGCCGAGGAGGGAGACCTCGATCCGGAGGTCGATCCGGCGCTGGTCGCCAGACTCCTCTTCGGCACCGTCAACTCTCTGATCGAGTGGTACCGGCCGCGCACGGGCGCCACTCCCGACGCCGTCGCCGACACCCTGATCGCGATGACCTTCCACGGCCTGCGCCGCTCCTAGCTCGGTCGGCCCTTGACAAATCACGCCGCTTCCGGCGATCGTAATTACCGACCGAATGGACGGTAGAGGGAGTTCCCGTGAGCAATCTGTTGCAAAGTTACGTCGAAGGCCGCTGGGTGTCGCCCGGCGATGAGGGCACGCCGTTGCTCAGCGCGGTGGACGGTCACGAGGTGGCCCGGATCTCCTCGTCGGGAGTCGATCTGGCGGCGATGGTCGACTACGCGCGCCGGGTCGGCGGACCCGCCCTGGCCGCACTGACCTTCCACGAGCGGGCCGCGCTGCTCAAGCAACTGGGCATGACACTGATGGCGGGCAAGGCCGAGTTCTACGAGCTGTCCCGGCACACCGGGGCCACCGACCGTGATTCGGCCGTCGACATCGACGGCGGCTTCGGCACCGTCCTGAGCTATTCGAGCAAGGCCCGCCGCGAGCTGCCCAACGACACCATCTGTCTCGACGGCGACATCGAACAGCTCGGCAAGAAGGGCACCTTCCTCGGGCAGCACATCTACACCTCGCGGCGGGGAGTTGCCGTGCAGATCAACGCCTTCAACTTCCCGGTGTGGGGTTTCCTGGAGAAACTGGCACCCGCGTTCATCGCCGGTGTGCCCTCGATCATCAAGCCCGCCAGCCAGACCGCATATCTCACCGAACTCGTCTTCCGGCGCATCATCGAAAGCGGCATCCTGCCCGAGGGTTCGGTGCAGCTGCTGTGCGGCAGCGCCCGCGACCTGCTCGATCATCTCGACGGCCAGGATTCGGTGGCCTTCACCGGGTCCGCCGACACCGCGGCCACCCTGCGCGCCCACCCCACCGTGGTGTCGAGCGGGCTGCGATTCACCGCCGAGGCCGACTCGCTCAACTGCTCGATCCTGGGCCCCGATGTGAGCACCTCCGATCCCGAATTCGACTTGTACGTCAAGCAATTGGTCACCGAGATGACGGTGAAGGCGGGCCAGAAGTGCACCGCCATCCGGCGAGCGCTGGTCCCGGAGAACCTCGTCGACGACGTCATCCGGGCGGCATCGGAGCGGCTGGCCGCGATCACCGTGGGCAACCCGGCCGACGAGTCCGTGCGGATGGGCGCCCTGGCCGGCATCGATCAGCGCGACGAGGTGCTGAAATCGATTCGCGCACTCACCAAGTCGGCGACCATCGTGTTCGGTGACCCGGACTCGGTCGAGGTGGTCGGCGCCGACGCCGTCTCGGGTGCGTTCTTGTCCCCCATCCTGCTGCACGCCGCGGACAAGACGGCCCCCGAACCGCACGACATCGAGGCCTTCGGGCCGGTGTCGACGATCATCGGCTACTCCGACGCCGCCGACGCGGTGGCCCTGGCCGCCCGCGGCAAGGGCAGCCTGGTCGCCTCCCTGGTCACCAAGGATGCCGAGCTCGCGGGTGAGATCGTGCGCGGCCTGGCCCCGTTCCACGGCCGGGTGCTGGTGCTCAACTCCGAGGATGCCCGCGAATCCACCGGCCACGGCTCCCCGCTGCCGGTGCTGGTGCACGGCGGCCCCGGTCGCGCCGGCGGCGGCGAGGAACTCGGCGGTATCCGCGGCGTGCTGCACCACATGCAGCGCACCGCCGTCCAGGGCACCCCCGATGTCCTGACAGCCACCGGACGCCGCTGGGTGACCGGCGCGCGCCGGGTGCAGGGTGAGACGCACCCGTTCCGGAAAGACCTGGGCGAGTTGCGGATCGGTGACACCATCGTCGGCGGGCCGCGGCAGGTGACCCGCGCCGACATCGACCACTTCGCCGAGTTCACCGGCGACACGTTCTACGCGCACACCGATCCCGAAGCGGCGGCGGCCAATCCGCTGTTCGGTGGGATCGTCGCCCACGGCTATCTCGTGGTGTCCCTGGCGGCGGGCCTGTTCGTCGACCCGGCGCCGGGGCCCGTGCTGGCCAACTTCGGCGTCGACAATCTGCGCTTCCTGACCCCGGTGAAGGCCGAGGACTCCCTCACCGTCACGCTGACCGCCAAGCAGATCACGCCCCGGCAGAGCGCAGACTACGGTGAGGTGCGCTGGGATGCGGTGGTGACCAACCAGAACGACGAGCCCGTCGCCGCGTACGACGTGCTCACCCTGGTGGCCAAGCCGGCGGCGTCGGCATGACCGGACCCGGGGTCGCGGGCGATCACCCGATCGCCCGCACGATGTTCGCCGAGGACGAGGCCTCGCGCGCACTCGGCATCGAGCTCCTCGAGCTCGGTCCCGGGTTCGCCCGCACATCGATGCGGGTGACCTCGCAGATGGTCAACGGGCACGGGATCACCCACGGCGGTTACGTGTTCATCGTCGCCGACACCACGTTCGCGCTGGCCTGCAACAGCCACGACGACTCCGCCGTCGCCGCACGCGCCGACATCCGGTTCCTGCGTCCCACCCGCGAGGGCGACCTGCTGGTGGCCACCGCCCGGGAGCAGGCCCGCTTCGGCCGCAACGGCATCTACGACGTCACTGTCACCGTCGGCGACAAGGTGGTCGCCGAGTTCCGCGGCGACAGCCGCACCATCCCCGCTCCCGCGTAACCATCTCCTTCGACGCTGAACGGATCCGTTTGGCGTCGAAGGAATCCATTACGCGGGAACCGATTCAGCGGGGCAGACCGGCGAAGAAGTCGCGGGTTACCGCGACCGCGTTGTTGGAGTCGCCGCCGCCTACGACGAGGGTGGCGAAGGCGATGTCGCCGCGATAGCCGGCGAACCAGGCGTGCGAACCGCCCGCAAACTCGGCCTCACCGGTCTTGCCGTATACCTCGCCCATGCCATTGATCAGGTCGGCGGTGCCACCGGTGACCACTGCGCGCATCATCGACCGCAGTTGTGTGATCACCTCCGGGGCGATGGCGGCTTTGCCGCCGCCGGTGACGACCGTCGGTTTGCCGCGGATCAGCTGCGGCACCGGCGCCTTACCGCCGCGGGCGACCGTCGCGGTGGCCAGCGCCAGACCGAGCGGGCTGACCAGGACCTTGCCCTGGCCGAAACCGTCCTCGGTGCGCTCGACCAGGTCCGAGGCGATCGGCACCGACCCGGACACCGAGTCGAGACCGGCGATCTTGTAGTCCGGTCCGATGCCGAGCGACGCCGCGGTCTCCGGCAGATCCGACGGCCCCATCTGACTGGCGAGTTTGGCGAAACTGGTGTTACAGGATGCGGCGAAGGCCTGCAGCATCGACACCGTGCCCAACGCGAATCTGTTGTAGTTGGGAACGGTGCGCGGGCCGATCTCGATCTCCCCAGGACACGGCACGAGTGTGTCCGGGTGTGCCATGTTCATACGGATGGCGGTGGTTGCGGTGATGATCTTGAACGTCGATCCGGGCGGGAACAAGCCCGTGGTGGCGATCGACCCCTGCCTGTCGGCGAGCGGATTCTGGGCGATCGCCAGGATCCGGCCTGTGGAGGCCTGCAGCACCACCATCGCGATCGGGAACCGGCCGCTGGCGTTCACCGCACGCTGGGCGGAGTTCTGCTTGGACCGCGACAGCGTCAACGACACCGCCGGCGCCGGTTGCGGTGCGTGATCGGCGAGAACACCGGTCTGCATGCCGTTGGCGTTGGTGGTGACCACCCGCCACCCGGGCTTGCCCTCGACCTCGGCGCTGACGAGTTTGCGCACCTCCGACAGCAACGCCGGGGCGAATGACCGGTCCTTGGCGACGAGTTCGGACTGTTCGTTGGTGACCACGCCGGGGATGGCGAGCTGATCGCGGATCCGGTTGAACTGCTCCTCGGTGATCCGCGCGATCGGGTACGCACCGTCGGCGGCGGTCGACTTCTCGGTGATGGTCTGCACCGACAGGCCCGGCGCGTACGGCCGCAGCGCGGCGACCAGGGATGTCACCGAGTCGACGACGTTGCCGCTCTGCGCGGCGGCTTTGGCGTCGAAGTTGACCCCGATGAGGGTGCCGTCGACCATCACCTCCGAACCGTCCGACTCGTTGACCGTGGCCCGCGGCGCCGACGTCGTCTCCAGCAGCAACCGCTGATTGCGGCCCAGGTCCGGGTGCAGATTGGTCGAGGCCCAGCGCACGGTCCAGCCCTGCGTCGACTTGGCGACCTTGACCGTCGCCGGATATTGCCAGGTCTGGCCGCCTGCGAGCTTCCAGGTGTAGGTGACGTCGATGTCGGCGTTGTCGGCGGTGGTACGGGCGTGCCCACTCGACGTCGACACCTTCTCCGCGGCCAGACCCTGCCACACCTGCTCGATACCGGCGCGGGCCAGGGCGGGATTGTCGGTGAGTGCCGACGCCTTGCCGACGTCGCGGGCGTCGAAGGCCTCCAGGTAGCGGTCGAGAGCCTGCCTCGGACCGTCGTCGGTGCCCGAACATCCGACCACGCTCGTCACCACAAGCAGGATCACCGCGGCTATCACCGCACCGAAGAGTTTCCGCCGCACCATTACCGCAGATTGTAGGGGTCCGGCGCTCGACACAGCGCAGGCACACCGGGCCGGTCGTCCCCAAACATGTTCCTCACGCCACTAGAGTCCAGGTGGTGACCGCCACACGCGATGTCGACCCCGATTTCCTCGCACTGCCGCGCCACGAGCTCGCCGATGCCGCGCTGTCGGCGGCTATCGGCGCGGGCGCCTCCTACGCGGACCTGCGGCTGCACCGGCTCAGCAACGAGACCGTGCACCTGCGCGACGGGAAGCTCGAGGCCGCCGTCACCTCGGGCGAGGTGGGTTTCGCCGTGCGCGTGCTCGTCGACGGTACCTGGGGGTTCGCCTCCCATCCCGAACTCACCGCCGAGTCCGCCGCCGCGACCGCCCTGCGCGCTGTCCGGGTGGCCACCACCCTCGGGTCGCTGAACGCCGAGCGCATCGAGCTGGCCGACGAACCCGTCTACCAGGACGCGACGTGGGTGTCGACGTACCGCACAGACCCGTTCGAGGTGTCCACCGCCGACAAGGTCGCGCTACTCGGCGAGTACTCGGGGCGGCTGTTGGCCGCCGACGGTGTCGACCATGCCACCGCGGCGGTGATCTGTGTGAAGGAACAGACCTTCTACGCCGACACCTTCGGCAGTGCGATCACCCAGCAGCGGGTCCGGGTGGAGCCGCACATCGACGCCACCGCCGTCGACTCCGCCGGCGGCACCTTCGAGACGATGACGACCCTGGCACCCCCCACCGCGCGCGGCTGGGAAACCCTCACCGACGACGCGGTGTGGGACTGGACCACCGAGCTGGCGACCATGCCGGAACTGCTGGCCGAGAAGGTCAAGGCACCGAGTGTGGTCGCCGGTCCGACGGATCTGGTGATCGACCCCACCAACCTGTGGCTGACCATTCACGAATCCATCGGGCACGCAACCGAATACGACCGCGCCATCGGCTACGAGGCCGCCTACGCCGGCACCTCGTTCGCCACCCCGGACAAGCTCGGCACCATGCGCTACGGGTCGCCGGCGATGACGGTCACTGCCGACCGCACCGTCGAATACGGTTTGGCCACAGTCGGATACGACGACGAAGGCGTGGCCGCCCAGCATTGGGATCTGGTGCGCGACGGGCTGTTCGTCGGCTATCAGCTCGACCGGGTCTTCGCGCCACGGCTCGGCCTGGCCCGGTCCAACGGGTGTTCGTACGCCGACTCACCCCACCACGTCCCGATCCAGCGGATGGCCAACGTGAGCCTGGCCCCCGCCGACGAGGACACCAGCACCGACGACCTCATCGCCCGCGTCGAGGACGGCATCTACATCGTTGGCGACAAGTCGTGGTCGATCGATATGCAGCGGTACAACTTTCAGTTCACCGGCCAGCGCTTCTTCCGTATCCGCAATGGCAGGCTCGACGGCCAGCTCCGCGACGTCGCCTACCAGGCCACCACCACCGACTTCTGGAACGCGATGGAAGCGGTCGGCGGGCCGTCGACCTGGCGGCTCGGCGGTGCGTTCAATTGCGGCAAGGCCCAGCCCGGGCAGGTGGCCGCGGTCAGCCACGGTTGTCCGTCTGCGCTGTTCCGCGGGATCAACGTGCTCAACACCGCGGCAGAGGGAGGTCACCGATGATCGGGGCAACCGAGGTCGTCGACGCGGCCCTGGCGCATGCGCGGCGTCTGGGCGGTGCGGACGAAACGATCGTGATAGTCATCGACAAGGCCGAGGCATCGCTGCGCTGGGCGGGCAATTCGATGACCACCAACGGCGAATCGATGCAGCGGAGCACCACCGTCGTCTCGATCGTGCGGCGCCCCGGGCCCGCTGGTGCGGAGGCCGCTCGTGTCGGCACCGTCACCACCACCGACATCGACCCGGCGGCGATCCCCGAGGTGGTGCGCGCGTCGCAGACCGCGGCCGGGTCGGCACCACCGGCCGACGACGCGTTCGCGCTGCTCACCGGCAGCGGAGCGCCGGCGGACTGGGACGAGGCGCCCACCCAGACCGGCGCGCACGTGTTCGGCGGCATCGCGGGTGCGCTGAGCCGGGGTTTCGGCGGCACCGATCTGCTGTACGGGTTCGCGCACCACATCGTCGACACGATCTGGCTGGCCACCTCCACCGGGGTGCGGCGCCGGTTCACCCAGCCCACCGGGTCGGTGCAGATCAACGCCAAACGCGGCGACGCCAGCGCCTGGTCGGGTGTCAGCACGCCGTGGTTCGACGACGTACCCGTCGGCGCGATGCTCGACGACCTGTCGACGCGCCTGAGCTGGGCGGACCGCACCGTCGAACTGCCCGCCGGCCGGTACGAGACGCTGCTGCCGCCGTCGGCGGTCGCCGACCTGATGCTGTCGCTGAGCTGGGAGTTGGCCGGACGGGGCGCGCAGGAGGGCCGTACCGCGATGTCAGCGCCGGGCGGCGGCACCCGGGTGGGTGAAAAGCTCACCGACCTGGGTCTCACGCTGAGCTCCGATCCGGCCGCCGCCGGTCTGGAATGCGCGCCGTTCGTGTTCACCGGAGCGTCGTCGGAGATGATGTCGGTCTTCGACAACGGCCTCGACATCGGGCCCGTCGACTGGATCCGGGACGGTGTCGTCGACACCCTCGCCTATTCCCGGGCCGCGGCCGCGGAGTTCGGTGCCGCATCCGCCTCCGGTGCGTCGAACCTGCTGATGACCGGCGGTGACACCACCCTGGAGGAGATGATCGCGGGCACCGAACGCGGCCTGCTGCTGACCACTCTCTGGTACATCCGCGAGGTCGATCCCACCACCCTGCTGCTGACCGGCCTGACCCGCGACGGTGTGTACCTGATCGAGGACGGCACGGTCACCGGGGCGGTCAACAACTTCCGGTTCAACGAATCGCCGCTGGACCTGCTGCGCCGCACCACGCAGGCCGGCATCAGCGAGACCACGCTGCCCCGCGAATGGGCGGACTGGGCCACCCGGGCGCAGATGCCCGCACTGCGTGTCCCCGACTTCAACATGTCGTCGGTGAGTCAGGCGCAGTAGCCGGACCGAACTGTCAGTCGATCAGGACCGTGGCGAACGTGCCGACCTCGACGAACCCGATACGCCGGTACGCCGCCCGCGCCGGGGTGTTGAAACAGTTCACATACAGGCTGGCCGTGCGGCCACCTGCGGCGATGGCCTGCGCGACCGCGGCCGTGCCCGCCGCTCCGAGGCCCTCGCCGCGGCGCTGCGGATCCACCCACACGCCCTGGATCTGCCCTACCTTGCTCGACATCGACCCGACCTCGGCCTTGAACACGACCCGGCCGTTCTCGAACCGGGCGAACACCCGGTTGGCGGCGATCAGCGACGACAGTCTGCGCCGATAAGAGACGCCGCCGTCGCCGGCCCGCGGGTCGACACCGACCTCGCCGATGAACATGTCGATGGCAGCGGGAAGGTAGGCGTCGAGGTCATCGGGGGTGACCAGCCGCACCGCCGGATCCGGGGCGATCACCGGAGGACCGTCGAGTGCCATCAGGGGCTGATCGGCGCGCACCTCACGGGCGGGACCCCATTCGGGTACCAGGTCTTCCCAGAGCGGCGCCACGAGATCCGCCGGGCCGACAATCGAGGAACACGCCCGTGGCCGCGACAACGCGCGGTCGGCGAAGTAGGTCATGTCCGAGCGCGATCCGAGCAGTGGGATGAGGTTGGCGCCGGAAAAGCACAGCGAGGTGGACGGGTGGTCCGCGGTCCACAGCGATCCGCCCAGGAGTCGGGGGTTCAGGCCGTGTACCTCGCAGCGCGCGGCCACCATGCACATCGGCACCGGGTCGGAGGCCAGGACATCCGCCACGGCGGCCGCATCACGAAGGCCGAGCGGTCGGTGTCCCACCACGTTCAGCACGGCGACTCCTCTGTGACGATCCAGGCCGGCCGGTCACATGACCGTGACCACCGGCGGGCCGGATTCGCTGCCCTCTCCAGTGTGCCCGGATTCCTCCGCGATCCGCAGGGCTTCGTCGATCAAGGTCTCCACAATCTGCGATTCGGGCACCGTCTTGATGACCTCGCCCTTGACGAAGATCTGGCCCTTGCCGTTTCCGGACGCCACGCCCAGGTCGGCCTCGCGGGCCTCACCTGGGCCGTTGACGACGCACCCCATCACCGCGACACGCAACGGCACCTCCATGCCCTCCAGGCCGGCGGTCACCTCGTTGGCGAGTTTGTACACGTCCACCTGGGCGCGGCCACACGACGGGCACGACACGATCTCCAGTTTGCGGGGCCGCAGATTCAGCGACTGCAGGATCGCGTCGCCCACCTTGATCTCCTCGGCGGGCGGCGCCGACAACGACACCCGGATGGTGTCGCCGATACCCTCCGACAGCAGGGCGCCGAAGGCGACCGCCGACTTGATGGTGCCCTGGAACGCGGGACCGGCCTCGGTGACCCCGAGGTGCAGCGGATAGTCGCACTGGGCGGCGAGCTGACGGTAGGCCTCCACCATGATCACCGGGTCGTTGTGCTTGACCGAGATCTTGATGTCACCGAAACCGTGCTCCTCGAACAGGCTCGCCTCCCACAGGGCCGACTCGACGAGCGCCTCCGGCGTCGCCTTGCCGTACTTCTCCATCAGCCGCTTGTCGAGTGAACCGGCGTTGACGCCGATCCGGATCGGGATCCCGGCCGCACCGGCCGCCTTGGCGACCTCCTTGACGCGGCCGTCGAACTCCTTGATGTTGCCGGGGTTCACCCGCACCGCCGCGCAGCCCGCGTCGATGGCCGCGAAGATGTACTTGGGCTGGAAATGGATGTCGGCGATGACCGGGATGTTGGCCTTACGCGCGATCTCCGGCAGGGCGTCGGCGTCCTCCTGACGCGGGCACGCCACCCGCACCATGTCGCAGCCCGACGCGGTGAGCTGCGCGATCTGCTGCAGCGTCGAGTTCACGTCATGGGTCTTGGTGGTGCACATCGACTGCACCGAGATCTGATGGTCGCTGCCGACGCCGACCGAGCCGACCATGATCTGCCGGGTCTTGCGGCGGGGTGCCAGGACCGGTGGCGGCGCCGGCGGCATGCCGAGACCGATCGCCACGGGCCCACTGCCCGATTCTCCTTGCGCGACTGGGGCGTTCATGTGTTCACTTTCTTGCTGGGCTGCTACGTGGATGCGGTACCGGGTGGGTCTGGGTGGTCACCACAACCGGATCGGGTTGATGATGTCGGCTGTCACGGTCAGCACCATGAACGCTCCCATCACGATCACCACCGCGTAGGTCAACGGCATGAGTTTCATGTAGTCGACCGGGCCACCACCGGCACGGCCCATCCACCGGCGCACCGTGTCCCGGCACTTCTCGTACCCGACGACGGCCATGTGTCCACCATCCAATGGTAGTAGCGGCACCAAATTGAACGCCCCGAGGAAGAAGTTGATGGTGATCAGGAGCATGAAGAACACGCTCCACGCGCCATGCTCGGCGGCCTCGCCGCCCATCGCCGACGCCCCGTACACGCTCACCGGGGTGTCCTCCCCGCGCGGTCCGCCGGTGACCGCCGTCCACAGGTCATCGATCTTCGACGGCAACGACAACATCGCGTCCCACGTCGCGGACGCGAGGTGCCCGGTGAACTCGAACGTGCCCGGCACCGCCGACAGCACGTTGTATTTGAGAGGCGCGATGGGGTCCGGGCGGGTCAGCGTCACCCCGATCGCGCCGACCGTGACGCTCTTGAGCGTGCCGTCGGAGGTGCGCATCTTGCGTTCGACCTGGGTGACCGGGATCTGCAGCGTCAGCGTCTGCTCACCACGCAGCACCTGCACCGACGCCGAGCCCGTGGTGCGTTGGGTCGTCGAGATCAGATCGCTGTTGTTGTCGACGGTCTTGCCGTTGATGGCCACGATCCGGTCGCCCGGCCGCAGTCCAGCGGCCTCGGCCGGGGCAACCCCCGAGCACGGCAACAACTCGCCCGACGCATCCGTGGCCGACGCGACACAACTCACCTTCTCCACATGCACCGGGGCGTGGTCTGCGTCGTCGCGCAGATTGGGCAGACCGGCGAAGATCGCGACGAAATAGATGAGAACGAAGCCGAGTACGAAGTTCTGCGCCGGGCCCGCGAGCAGCACCACCAGCCGCTTCCACGGCTTCTGGCGGAACATCGCGCGGTCGCGTTCGTCCTCGGCGAGCTCGTCGTACGGGGTCATGCCGGCGATATCGCAGAAACCGCCGAACGGCAGCGCCTTCACGCCGTACTCGGTCTCACCGCGCCGCACCGACCACAGCGTGGGACCGAAACCGACGAAGTACCGCCGGACCTTCATCCCGGTGGCCTGCGCGGCCCACATGTGACCACACTCATGCCAGGCCACCGACAGCACCAGGGCGAGGGCGAAAAGCACCACGCCGAGCGCGAACATCACGGATCAGACTCCAGTTTCGTGGGCCGCGACCAGCTGTGCGGCACGATCACGGGCCCACCGATCAGCGGCGAATACCTCGTCCACACTACCGGGCGTGGTGCGCCACTGATCTGCGTCGTCGATCACGCGGGCCACCGTCTCCACGATCTGCGGGAACCTCAGTACACCGTCGAGGAAGCCCTGCGCGGCCACCTCGTTGGCGGCGTTGAACACCGCCGTCAGGCTGCCTCCCGCCTTGCCGGCACGGCGGGCCACCTCGATCGCCGGGAACACCTCGTCGTCGACCGGTTCGAACGTCCACTGCGACGCGGTGGAGAAATCACACGCCGCCGACGCCCCCGGTACCCGGTCCGGCCAGCCCAGGGCCAGCGCGATCGGCAGCTTCATCGACGGCGGCGAGGCCTTGGCGATCGTCGCACCGTCGACGAAGGTCACCATCGAGTGCACGATCGACTGCGGGTGCACCGTGACATCGATCCGGTCGTAGTCGACGCCGAACAGCAGATGCGCCTCGATCACCTCTAGCGCCTTGTTCACCAGCGTCGCCGAGTTCAGCGTGATCATCGGCCCCATCGACCACGTCGGATGCTGACCGGCCTGCTCGGGTGTGACATCCTCCAGCGCCGCCCGCGACCAGCCGCGGAACGGGCCACCCGAGGCGGTCAGCACCAACCGGTCCACCTCCCCGGCGCTACCGCCGCGCAGACACTGGGCGATCGCCGAATGCTCCGAATCGACCGGCACGATCTGCCCCGGCGCGGCCGCGTCGAGCACCAGCGCACCACCGGCCACCAGCGACTCCTTGTTGGCCAGCGCCAGCCGCGCCCCCGAACTCAACGCCGCCAGGCTCGGCGCCAGGCCGATCGACCCGACGATCCCGTTGAGCACCACATCGGCACCGGCGGCCTCGATCAGATCCACCATCGCATCGGCGCCCACATGCACACCAGCGCCGATCGCGGCGGCGAGCTCGCGGCCGGCCTCCTCACCGGCCACCGCCACCCGGCCCGGCGACAACCCCAGATCCACCACCTGCCTGCCCAGCAGATCAAGATTCCCACCGCCCGCACCGAGGCCGACCACCTCGAACCGGTCCGGGTTCGCGGCGATCACCTCCAGCGCCTGAACACCGATCGAGCCCGTCGAACCGAGGATGAGAACACGTGTGGTCACCCGACCATTGTGAACCACCCCAGCTAAGAACCACCCCAGCCCGGACCTAACCGGCCGGATGCTCCGCCCGCCAATGATCGGCGATGTCGATACGCCGCGTGATCCACACATCGTCATGCGACTGCACGTGATCGAGGAACCGCTCCAGACTCGCCAGCCGCGCCGGCCGGCCCACCAGACGGCAATGCAGCCCCACCGACAACATCTTCGGCGCACCCTCCTGCCCCTCGGCGTAGAGGACGTCGAACGCGTCCCGCAGATGCGCGAAAAACTGGTCACCCGACGGGAAACCGCCCGGTGAGGCGAACCGCATGTCATTGGTGTCCAGCGTGTACGGCACCACCAGGTGATCGACCAGCGCAGCGCCGGTGGGCACCTTCACCCAATACGGCAGATCATCGGCATAACTGTCCGAGTCATAGGCGAACCCGCCCTGCTCCACCACCAGCCGCCGCGTATGCGGAGAATCACGCCCCGTGTACCAGCCGCGCGGACGCTCCCCCGTGATCTCCGTCAGCAACTCCAGCGCCGCCACCATGTGCTCACGCTCGATCTCCTGATCGACCAGCTGATAACTCAGCCAGCGATACCCATGACAGGCGATCTCATGGCCCTTCTCCACGAACGCCGCAGCCACCTCCGGATTGCGGGCCATCGCCTGCGCCACCGCGAAGATCGTCAACGGCAGACCCCGTCGCTCGAACGTCCGCAGAATCCGCCACACACCCGCCCGCGAACCGTACTCGTACAACGACTCCATGCTCATATGCCGATTCGGGAACGACTGCGCACCGATCATCTCCGACAGGAACGTCTCACTGCCGCGGTCATTCTCGAGCACATTGTTCTCCGCCCCCTCCTCATAGTTGAGGACGAACTGCACCGCGACCTTCGCACCACCGGGCCACCGCGGATCCGGCGGCGTCTGCCCGTACCCCACCATGTCGCGCGGATACTTCTCACTGCGATAATCGGCCAACGATCTGGTGGTCTGATACATGGCCGCATTCTGTCACCAACACGGCTGCGCGGCGCGACGAGAAGGTCGCGCACCGGGCCACGACGAGTACCGCTATGCTGATCGAGAACTACTACCCCACGTCGTCGGTAAGGAGCAGTTGTGGCAAGCACCGAGGTTGAACACGAACACGTCGACACCGGTTGGACGCGCGAACCCGTCGACGCCCCCTCCGCCCGATTCGGCTGGCACGCCCGCCCCAAGCGGACCTACTTCATCGCCGGCTGGTTCTCGGTCCTGTTCCTGCTGTTCATGGGTTTCGTCGGCAACCACAAGGGCCAGGTCGAGGTCCTCTGGTCCATCGGCATCGCCGCCTGCATCGCCGTCTTCCTCATCCGCGGCCAGTTCTTCAACCGCGACCCCAAGTGGCTGCCGTGACATTGCGCCCGCTCGCAGGCTCGCGGATCGCGGGTCCTGCGGGCCAGATCGTGTGACGTGTCTCCGATGAACCTAAAAGTGCCCACCTTATCGGTGGGCACTTTTGTTTATCGCTCTTCGGCGGCCAGCTGGCCGCAGGCGGCGGCGATCTCCTGGCCTCGGGTGTCGCGGACGGTGCAGGACACGCCCTGTTCCTGGACGCGGCGCACGAACTCGCGTTCGGCCGGTTTCGGGCTGGCATCCCACTTGGAACCAGGGGTCGGGTTGAGCGGGATCAGGTTGACGTGGACCTTCGCGCCCAGGGCCTTGTGCAGCTTCTTGCCCAGCATGTCCGCACGCCACGGCTGATCATTGATGTCGCGGATCAGGGCATATTCGATCGACACCCGGCGACCGCTCGAATCCGCGTAGTAACGTGCGGCTTCCAGCACCTCCGCGACCGACCAGCGATTGTTCACCGGAACCAGGGTGTCGCGCAGCTCGTCATCCGGGGTGTGCAATGACACAGCCAACGTCACCGGAATACCCTCGTCGGCCAGCTTCCGGATGGCCGGTGCCAGACCCACCGTCGACACCGTCACCGACCGGGCGGAGATGCCGAGTCCCTCCGGCGCCGGTGAGGTGATCTGGCGGACCGCGCTCACGACCCGCTTGTAGTTGGCCAGCGGCTCACCCATACCCATGAACACCACGTTCGACAGCCGGCCCGGCTCGCCGAACTCGCCGTCCCGCAGTGTCCGGGCCGCCGCCCGGACCTGATCGACGATCTCCGCGGTCGACAGATTGCGGTCCAGACCCCCCTGCCCGGTGGCGCAGAACGGACACGCCATACCGCACCCGGCCTGGCTGGAGATGCACAGGGTGTTGCGGTCCGGGTAGCGCATCAGCACGCTTTCGAGCAGGGTGCCGTCGTGCAGCCGCCACAGCGTCTTGCGGGTGCTGCCGTCGTCGCAGCTGATCTGCCGTACCGGCGTCAACAGCGTCGGGAACAACGACTCGGCCACCGCCTGTCGCGCGGAAGCCGGTACATCGGTCATCTCCGCCACGTCGCCGTTGAGCCGGCCGTAGTACTGGCGCGCCAACTGGTTGACCCGGAACTTGGGCAGGCCCAGCTCCGCCGCCGCCGCGATCCGCTGATCGGGCTCGAGGTCGGCGAAATGCTTCGGCGGCAACCCACGCCTGGGCGCGTCGAACACGAGCGGCAAAGAAGACATTTCCCGATTGTCTCATGCCATCATGGCCGAATGACCACTCCAGAGCCCCAGCACGAAGGCCGACGACCGGTCCCTCAGGACCAATTCGATTTGCCGGACATCCCCCAACCGGGCAATTCAGGGACGGGCTACCTGCCGACCGAGGACCAACCCGGCACCCCGGCACCCGATCCCGGTGTCCCCGCCCCGCCGGTCGAGGACGCCGCCCGCCGGGGACGCCGCAGCGGCAAGTCCATCGCCGGCGAAGTCCGGCACACCCGGACCAGTGCCGCATGGGCGGGAATGATCATCGGCTCGATCCTCGCGATCCTCCTGCTGGTCTTCATCGTGCAGAACCTCAGCTCGCAGAAGATCTGGCTGCTGTTCTGGGAGGTCAACCTGCCCGTCGGCGTCAGCCTGCTCATCGCCGCGATCGCCGGAGCACTGGTCACCGCCCTTATCGGCGGCCTGCGCATGTTCCAGCTCAATCGCGCCCTGACGAAAGCCTCCAAGGCAAACCGCTGACAGTTGAGCTCCCGACGGCGGCCGGGTATCCACCGTGCGCGGTCTGTGAGACACAGTCCGGTCACAGCGGCCCGGTCACAGCAAGGCGGTCAGCACACCCCACACCACGAACGCAGACGGCAGCAGCGAGTCCAGGCGGTCCATGATGCCGCCGTGACCGGGCAGCAGCGTCCCCATGTCCTTGATCCCGAGGTCACGTTTGACCTGTGACTCGACAAGGTCACCGAGGGTGGCGCAGATCACCAGGACCGGACCGAGAATCGCGCCGACCCACCAGTGCGCATCGAGCAAGAACAGCGCACAGCACACCGCGCCGATCGTGCCGACGAGCAGCGACCCGACCAAGCCCTCCCACGATTTCTTCGGGCTGATCGCCGGTGCCATCGGGTGTTTACCGAACAGCACTCCGGCCGCGTAGCCGCCCACATCGGAGCACACCACGACGACGACCAGGGTGGCCACGCGGGCCGCGCCATCGGATTCGGTGACGATCAGCGCGCCGAAGGCGCCCAGCACCGGCAGCCACGCCATCACCAGGACCGTGACGGCCAATCCGCGCAGGTAGTCCTCGGGTGCGGCGCTCAGCCCTTGCGCCAGCAGCTTCCACACCATCGACACCAGGACCGTGGTGACCGCCGCGACCAGGATGCCGGTGGTCCCCCACGGCCAGCCCGACCAGATGATGGCCTGACCGCCGATCAGCAGCGGCCACAGCGCGATACCGATCCCGCCGTCGCGCAGGCGCTGGGAGATCTCCCACGTCGCGATCGCCAGCGCAACCGACACGACTGCGTACCAGATCCTCGGTTCGAACACGAGGACGGCGATGATTCCGGCGCCGAGCGAGACGCCGATCCCGATCGCGGCCGGCAGGTCACGGCCGGCCCGCGAGGTCTTCTGAGGTTCTGTACTCATCAGGTGTGGCGCGCTCACACCTCGAGCAATTCGTTTTCCTTGTGTTTGACCAGCTCGTCGACCTGGGCGACGTACGACGCGGTGGTCTTGTCGAGCTCCTTCTCGGCCCGTACCACCTCGTCCTCCCCTGCCTCGCCGTCCTTCTGGATCCGCTTGAGCTCGTCGACGGCCTTGCGCCGAACGTTACGGATCGCGACCTTGGCGTCCTCGCCCTTGCCCTTGGCCTGCTTGACCAGGTCCTTGCGGCGGTCCTCGGTGAGCTGCGGGATGGCCACCCGGATCACGTTGCCGTCGTTGGTGGGATTCACGCCCAGGTCGGAGTTACGGATTGCGGTCTCGATGTCCCGCAGGCTCGACGCCTCATAGGGCTTGATGACCACCAGACGCGCCTCCGGCGTGTTGATGCTCGCCACCTGGGTGATCGGGGTGAGCGCGCCGTAGTACTCGATGTGCACCTTGTTGAACATGGCCGGGTTGGCCCGTCCGGTCCGGATGGACCCCATGTCGTCCTTGGCGACGCCGACGGCCTTCTCCATCTTTTCCTCGGCGTCGAGCAAAGCGTCGTCAATCATGTTGTCCGGTTCTCCTTGTGGTGTGCTGATCGGGTCGTGTGTGGTGTGGTGGGTCCGTGAGACCTCAGTCGGTGCTCACGAGCGTTCCGATCCGTTCACCCGCGACGGCACGTGCAATGTTGCCCTCTTCGAGCAGGTTGAACACCAGCATCGGCATCTTATTGTCCATGCAGAGGCTGAATGCGGTCGCATCAGCCACCTTGAGTTCCTTCTCCAGGGCCTCTCGGTGGGTGATCTCCTGGTACAGAGTGGCGTCCGGGTTCTCCCGTGGGTCGGCGCTGTACACACCGTCGACGGCCTTGGCCATGAGGACCACCTCGGCCTTGATCTCCAGTGCACGCTGGGCGGCGGTGGTGTCGGTGGAGAAGTACGGCATGCCCATGCC